>Ga0302164_10000010_pt1 | contig 173957 bp, 149 predicted proteins | sample I_Fen_E3_1_FD_193500 | JGI IMG/M metagenome (GOLD analysis project Ga0302164, IMG submission 193500) | Peat permafrost microbial communities from Stordalen Mire near Abisko, Sweden - I_Fen_E3_1 | ecosystem: Environmental > Terrestrial > Soil > Wetlands > Permafrost | place: Sweden: Abisko...
ATGGGGAAAATATTCTCAGTATGGATCGAGATGGTGCCTTTTTCTTGCATGGTTAATGGAGTTTAGTGCAGTTTGGGTTTTTTCAAATATCGTTCCAGTCATAGATAATGACAGGATGACAGGATTTCCAAAAAAAAAAAGACGGCCAACAAGGTCCGTCTTTTCAAAATGAATTTATGTTGGTTTAAGGCTCAATGAGCTGAGGTTCATTTTTCTGCCCTAAATCAATTTCTTCTCCATCTTTATTCAAGAAATGGAATTCGGTGACACCAAGTGAGCTGTCTTTTACCATATCCACCCACTTTTTGTATTTGAAATACATTTTTACGCGCTTCGAGATAATTCCTTTAGTGTAATACGCGTAAAGGAATGGATGTAATGCAAGCACTAAATGTCCTTCATTTTGTTTCTCAAACAGGTGTTGAATATGATTCTCAATCTGATCGGTAACTAAAATCGAAGCGGTAATTTTACCTGTTCCATTGCAAGTCGGACAAACTTCTTTTGTAGTAATGTTCATCTGCGGACGCACGCGTTCACGCGTGATCTGCATCAAACCAAACTTTGAAAGAGGAAGAACGGTGTGCTTTGCGCGATCGCTTTCCATCTCCTCCTTCATTTTATTGAAGATGAGTTTTTTACTGTCCATGCTGCGCATGTCAATAAAATCAACGACTACAATACCCCCCATATCGCGTAAACGCAATTGGCGAGCTACTTCGCGAACAGCCTCAAGATTTACAGACAATGCAGTTGTCTCCTGATTTTCTTCGCGATTGCTCTTGTTCCCACTGTTTACATCAATGACATGTAAGGCTTCGGTATGCTCAATGATAAGATAACCACCGCCTCGCAAGCTTACGGTTTGACCAAAGGCTGATTTGATTTGTCGTTCAACACCGTAGTGTTCAAACAATTTTACTTTGCCAGTATAGAGCTTTACAATCTTCTCCTTGTCAGGTGCGATGTTGTGGATGTAGCTCTTTACTTCTTCAAATATTTTTTTGTCGTCAACCAAAACGTTGTCGAATGACTCATTGAGAACATCGCGCAACAACGAAGACGCTTTATTAAGCTCTCCAATGACTTTGTCTCGCGGGTTGGCATCAACTAAACGGGTCATGCCTTCTTCCCACATCTTTACAATAGAGCGCAAATCTTTGTCCAGTTCAGCTACTTCCTTGCCCTCGGCAACGGTACGTATAATCACACCGAAATTTTCTGGCTTGATCGACTGAATGAGGCGCTGCAATCTCTTGCGTTCCTCACCGCTTGAAATCCTTTTTGACAGGCTTACCCCGGATGAAAAGGGTACCAACACCAGGTATCGCCCGGCTATGGATAACTCGCACGAAAGTCGCGGGCCTTTGGTAGAGATGGGTTCCTTCACTACCTGCACTGGTACGAGCTGGTTTTTCGATAGCTGCTGGGTTATTTTCCCATGCTTGTCGATTTCTTTCTCGGTCTGAAATCTATCCAGCTTGCCTCCTGTGATCTTCTTAGCGCGGACAAGTTTTGTGAATTTCTGTAGAGAACTGAATTTGGCTCCAAGATCCAGGTAGTGAAGAAAGGCGTCTTTCTCGTACCCAATATCGATGAAGGCTGCGTTCAGCCCCGGCACTACTTTTTTAACAGTGCCCAGATAAATATCACCAACTACAAACTTGCTTCCGTCCTGTTCCTCATGAAACTCGGCCAGGTGCTTGTCCTTAAGAAGGGCTATGCGACATCCGTCCTGAGTAGCGCTTATAATTAGCTCATTACTCAAAACTTTATTTTTTTAATTGTAATCCCCTTTTTGACAGGGGAGATGTCATTTTATTTTTTCTTGTGTCTGTTCTTTCTTAAACGCTTTTTGCGTTTGTGGGTGGCCATCTTATGTTTTTTTCTCTTTTTTCCACTTGGCATAATGTGTTTTGGTTTTGTCCCGACAAGTCGGGATTAGTTAAACAATAATTTTATTTTAAGTCTTTTAAATAAGAATCAACAGTGGCTTGCACCGCAGGGTCGTTATTCATCTTCTTCACTTTTTCAAATTGCTGGCGCGCTTCTTTGCTCTTACCATCATTCATATAAGCGACCCCTAACAAAAGTTGTCCCTGCACATGTTTGGGATTTACTTCAGCCAATTGCTTGAGCCAGTCAATTGCCTTACTATTTTGACCTGATTGAACAGAAAGCATACCCATATTGAACAATGCGAGCTCATTTTTTGGATCTTCTTTAAGCACATCTCGGAGTTGCCGAATGCCTTGCATAGGGCCGCTTGCGCTTAAATAAGTCATGGCCACCTTAATGCGAGCTTCGTAATTTTTCGGATTAACTTCAATTACTTTTCCTAACCACTCACGCGCTTTTTCCGCCAACGCTTTTTGCTTTTGCGGATCCATTGCAAAGGTGGAGGCTTCATAATAGCTGTTACCAGCTTTCAGAAAACTTTTAGTTGTTTTAAAGAACGTTGCAGCCTCTGCACCATACATTGCTGCGCTATCAAATTGCCCAGCTTGTGTGTACAGGCTTCGCAAAGAGTCGGCAAAGATAGCATTTTTTTCATTCGAGGAAGTTGATGAACGAGCTGTCTTAACAGCCTTGATCGATGCAGTTATTGTGGCCGGAATTTCGCTGTGGCCTTTTGCAGGACTTGCACCTTTATGAGACGAAGTGGAGTCGGCGCTTTTAAGCTGGCTCTCATTTTCCACCACAGCTTTTGGCAAAAGAAAGATCAGCCAGATGACAATGGCGCTTGCAACAATTAAAATGATACGAGTCTTAAGCATTCGAGATGGGTTATCCGTTGTTAGTTATTTGCGAACTAATAACGATTAACTGATTAACTATTTTTCGGCGAGTTGCTTTACTTTATCGCTATTCTTGATCTTGTTGACAAAGATTTTAGCGGGCTTAAAGCTCGGGATATAATGCTCATCAATCACGATGGCCGTGTTACGGGAGATGTTGCGGGCAATTTTCTTCTTTCTTTTCTTATTGATGAAACTACCGAAACCTCGAACATAAATATTATGGCCGTTGGCCATATTCGTCTTAACAATATTGAAGAAGGCTTCTACAGAAGCGGTAACATCCGCCTTGTCGATTCCTGTTTTCTCTGAGATCTGGTTGATCACGTCTGCTTTGGTCATAAAAACTTTTGAAAGGTCGCAAAGTTAACGGGCAATTGTTCAAACGCAAAATGAATTTACTGATAATCACGAAGATGGCTTTAAGAAGATGAACATTTCGGTAGAATACCACGGATTTTAAGAGATTCGCGACAAACTCATGCGAAAAGAAATTTTTTCTTCTAAAATTATTGATTGGTATCAAATCAATCATCGCATTTTGCCATGGCGGCAAACGATTGATCCATATAAAATCTGGCTTTCAGAAGTCATGTTGCAACAAACCCGTGTTGCGCAGGGCTTACCTTACTACGAGCGATTTATTAAATCATTTCCTACGGTATTTGATTTGGCCAAAGCGCCTGAACAAAATGTTTTGCGGCTGTGGCAGGGTTTAGGATACTATTCACGGGCTCGAAACCTTCATCGCTGCGCAAAGGAAGTAGTTAAAAAATTTAACGGCAATTTCCCGAATTCTTTTAAGGAGTTGACCGAGCTCCCTGGCGTTGGGGATTACACGGCAGCAGCAATAGCATCTATTGCTTTTCGAGAACCTGTGGCAGTTGTCGATGGAAATGTTTTCAGAGTCTTAGCGAGAGTCTTTGGGGTTGAAAAGGACATTGCTTCTAGCGATGGAAAGAAATATTTTTTTTCGCTCGCCAATGAATTGATTGACAAAAAACGACCGGATTTATTTAATCAAGCTTTGATGGAATTTGGTGCCCTTCATTGCTTGCCCAAAAATCCGAAGTGCAGCGAGTGTATTTTTTCAAAATCATGTGAAGCCAACCAAAAAAATATGCAGGTTGTTCTTCCGGTAAAGTCAAAAAAGCTAAAAATCAAAACTAGGTATTTTTATTATTTCATCCTTAGGAGTAAAAATAAAGTGCTGATGAAGCAGCGAATTGAAAAGGACATTTGGCAGGGGCTTAATGATTTTTACTTAATTGAAACGCTGAGAGGGCAAAAACCAGAAACTTTATTGAAGAAGGACAGGCTCTTACTCAAGACTACAATATTGAATGAGAGCAGAGTTTACAAACATGTGCTTTCTCACCAAAAATTAATGGTCAGATTTATCACCGTTCAGCCTCGATTAACTAAAAAGCAAGAAACGGTTATTCATAAGTTGGGATTAAAATGGTTTACAAAAAATCAGGTCGAAAAAATTCCTAAGCCGATCCTTATAGAGCGTTTTATTAAGGGGAAAATTCATGAACAGGATTTTTGGTAACTTTGTAGTCCGGCAAAATGGCATTTTCTTTTTTGCTGGTATTGAACAAGTAAATAAAAAAATAGCAATATGTCAGGAGTAAATAAAGTGATTTTATTGGGTAGGCTAGGCAAGGACCCTGAGGCACGCACCCTTGAAAGTGGTGCAATGGTGGTCAATTTTACATTGGCAACTTCTGAAGTTTATAAGGACAAAGTCACAGGTGAAAGGAAGGAAATTACGGACTGGCACAATGTTGTGCTATGGCGGGGTTTAGCAGAGACCGCATCAAAATATTTGCATAAAGGCGATCAAGTTTACATTGAAGGAAAGATGCGCACCCGCAGTTGGGAAAAGGATAACATTACGCGTTACACCACCGAAGTAATTGGCGACAGCATGACTTTGCTAGGCGGTAAACAAGGCGGAAGCAGCAGTTACGAAAGGCCTGCGGTGCAAGCGATTGGGTCTATGGATGAGAGCAAGGCTCCCATGGATAATGCCACAGACGATTTGCCATTCTAAAAAAGATTGTAGTACGAACAGCCCAATGAGTGGAAACAATAATTTTGATAGACGAACCCCCTAGTCAGTTTTTGACTAACCTATTGGCTTTCACGCCAAACTGGTTTTATATTTTCGGATTTTCGTCAATCATTGTTTTACTGATTGTTTCTGCGATAATCTCTGCATCAGAGGTTTCTTTTTTTTCTTTGAAGTCAGAACATTTGGATGGGTGTCGCAATTCAGAGGATAAATCCGATAAGAACGTAATGGATTTGCTGAAGAAACCACGGTTGTTGCTTGCCACCATTTTAATTTGTCATGATTTTGTAAACGTTGGTGTGGTTACGCTTTCCACTTTTTTGATGTGGGAAATGACAAACACCCGAAAACCAACTGAAACCATTGTTGGGATTGTCACTTTCATAGTCACTTTTGCTCTCACATTTTTCAGCGAGATTGTTCCCAAAGTTTATGCTACCCAACATAATTTAAGCTTTGCACGCAAGGTGGGCTCTACCTGGAAAATACTCGCGGGTCTTTGCAGACCGATTTCGTGGTTGCTGTTAGGGATGAGCCAGTTGGTGGAAAGAAGAATTGAGAAAAAGGGTTACAGCACTACCGTTGAAGAATTAAATCAAGCCCTGGAGCTAACCACCCACAACAACAACACGACTGAAGAGGAGAAAGATATCTTAAAGGGGATTGTGAATTTTGGAACACTCACCGTGAAGCAAGTGATGAAATCGCGTGTGGACATTTCAGCTTTGGATTCGGAATTGAATTTCACTGAGATGATGGAGCAAGTAAACAAATTTGGCTTCTCGCGAATACCGGTTTACAAAGAAACCATCGATACGATAGAAGGCATTCTATACACCAAAGATCTATTGCCTTATCTTGATGAAAGTGAGCACTTCAAATGGCAGAAGTTATTGCGGCCCGGTTATTTTGTTCCGGAGACAAAAAAACTTGATTCATTGCTAAAAGACTTCCAAAGCAAGCATGTGCACATGGCGATTGTTGTGGATGAGTATGGAGGCACCTCCGGCCTCATCACGTTGGAAGATTTAATTGAAGAAATTATTGGCGACATCAACGATGAGTTTGATGAAGTGAGTGTAGGCTTTCAAAGAATTGATGATCATACTTATATTTTTGAAGGAAAAACTTCAATTCATGATCTGTGCAAAGCGCTTGATATAGACCCCTCATCCTTTGATGACGTGAAAGGAGAGAGTGAATCTCTTGGCGGATTGATTTTGGAATTACATAGTGCTATGCCTAAAGCCGGGGATCAAGTGATATTTGATCGTTTTACATTTACAGTGGTTGGTGTTGATCAGAAACGCATTGGCCGTGTGAGAGTGGCCATCCAAAAGGAGACGGTAAAAAATGAGGAGTAAACTCTATAATTGTCTACTGTCTACTGCCTACTGCCTACTGATTTTCTCTTGTACAACAGACTATCAGCCCAAACCTAAGGGATACAACCGGTTAGTATTACCCAAGGCTGAATATCAATTGCTGCCCGATACACTTCCTTATCAGTTTGAATATTCAAAACATGCTAAGCTCTTAAAAGATACATCGTGGATTAGCGAACGCCATTGGGTAGAGATTTACTATCCGGAATTAAAAGCGAACATTCACATCACGTACAAACAAGTTCATGGGAAAGAAGCTGTGTTGAAGGAGTTGCTGAATGACGCTTATAATCTTACCTCCAAGCAACAAATCAAGGCTAATGCCATAGACGAGTTGATTACAAAAACTCCATCTGGAAAAACAGCGATGATTGCTGAAATTGCTGGAGAAGTACCAAGCCAATTTCAATTTACAATGACTGATTCTTCCAAAAACTTTTTGCGTGGCGCACTTTATTTTAACACACGGGTTCAAAATGATTCTCTTGCCCCGGCCATCGAGTTCATGAAAAAAGAAACACTGCATTTGATCAATACCTTGCAGTGGAAAAAATAATCGGCCGATGAAGCAATATGCCGATTAGCCAATTTATATTTATCATTGGCTAATTTATGATTGAGTATTGACTAATTATTTCGACACATCCATAGAATTTTTGAAAGGGATTGGTCCCCAACGAGCGGTGCTGTTTCAAAAGGAACTGAAGATATTTTCTTTTGGAGACCTTATTCAGCATTACCCATTTCGCTATGAAGACCGCACAAAATTTTACGCGATCAGAGATATCGATGAGAACATGCCGTATGTTCAGGTGAAAGGCAAATTCACAGACTTTGAAATTGTTGGAGCTAAAAATAAAAGGAGGTTGATAGGTTATTTCACGGACGGCAAAAGTGAAATGGAAATGGTTTGGTTTCAGCGCATCGACTGGGTCATGCAAAAAATCAAACCTGGAATTGAATACGTTGCCTTTGGAAAGCCTGCACGATTTGGGAAAAAAATAAATATTGCGCATCCTGAAATTGAGCCGGTCACTGAAAACAACTTGAAAGGAAATTCTTTTCAGCCTGTTTACCCAGTCAGCGAAAAACTGCGAGCCCGTTATATTGATAGTAAGCAAATTGCTAAGCTTCAGTTGGAATTATTTAGAGTTGCTGAACCCCACATCCGTGAAACGCTTCCTGAATATTTGTTGAAGGGACAAAAGTTAATCAGTAAAAAAGAAGCGATTAGAAATATTCACTTCCCAAAATCTCAGGAATCATTGTTGGCGGCTCAGCAACGACTCAAATTTGAAGAGTTGTTTTACATTCAGTTGCGGCTAATCAAAATGAAATTGGTGAGGCAGGGAAAATTCAAAGGTCAAGTTTTTAGTGACCCTGGCATTCTCACTAAATTTTATAAAGTACATTTGCCCTTCGAACTTACGGAGGCACAGAAACGGGTGATCCGTGAAATTTATGCTGACATGAAATCCGGAAAACAAATGAGCCGGTTACTCCAAGGTGATGTGGGCAGTGGCAAAACTATTGTGGCGTTCATTTGTATTTTGTTGGTGATCGGTGGCGATGCTCAGGCTGCCCTGATGGCACCCACCGAAATTTTAGCACAGCAGCATTTTACTAATTTGAAAAAATATGCAGACCTGATGGGCATCACCATTGCTCTACTGACGGGTTCTGTAAAAAAATCGCAGCGTAAACCGATTCATGAAAATTTACAAAACGGTGAGTTAAAAATTCTTGTCGGTACGCATGCATTGATCGAAGAAGAAGTAAAATTTAGAAAACTCGGCCTAGCTATCATTGATGAGCAGCATCGGTTTGGTGTGGCGCAGCGAAGTAGACTTTGGCAAAAGAATGTGGATATATATCCTCATGTTTTGGTGATGACAGCAACACCCATACCACGCACGTTGGCGATGACATTGTATGGTGATCTGGAAATTTCAGTGATCGATGAATTACCAAAAGGCCGCAAGCCAATTCAAACAACGCATTTGTTTGATTCGCAACGGTTGAAAGTAAATGGATTCATCCGCTCACAAATCGATGCAGGAAGACAGGTATATGTTGTTTATCCACTCATTGAGGAATCGGAAAAACTGGATCTCAAGCATTTGATGGATGGCTACGAAAGTATGGCCCGCGCTTTTCCTGATGTGCCAATCAGCATCGTTCATGGTCAAATGAAATCTGATGCAAAGGATTATGAGATGGCACGCTTCGTAAAAGGAGAAACTAAAATCATGGTGGCCACTACGGTGATTGAAGTGGGTGTTGATGTTCCAAATGCTTCGGTGATGATTATTGAAAGTGCTGAACGTTTTGGTCTTTCACAACTACATCAACTTCGTGGACGCGTAGGTAGAGGGGCTGAGCAATCGTATTGTATTTTGATGACGAGCTATAAACTGGGTGCTGATACTAAAACAAGAATTGAAACCATGGTGCGAACCAGCAATGGTTTTGAAATTGCAGAAACAGATTTGAAGCTCCGTGGCCCTGGCGACCTGATGGGAACGCAACAAAGCGGAGCTCTTGATCTTTTAATTGCTGATTTGAGTAAAGACGGAAAATTGCTTCAGCAAGCACGCGATGCAGCCAACGAGATTTTAACTGGTGATCCAGAATTGAAACGACCTGAGAATAACGCTATCAAAATTCAAATTGAACAAACAAAAAAGACCGCAGTAAACTGGAGTAGAATAAGCTGACAATAAAAGTTAGGCTTTCATTATTTTAATTTCTCCTATAGCTATCTTATGAAAATGATTTAAGTTGCTTTTCTGCTTTAGTGGGCTATTTTAAATTGCAATGTTTTATCGCTTACTTTTGATTACTTTATTAAAGTCAGCTATGTATAAATTCATAAGGGCCTTTGCTCTTCTTTTTGTTTCAACTGTGGCTTTGGCACAGCAGGGCAACTATTTTCTTTCAAATTTTACGCCTTCCGATGAAAGAATAGATTACCTCACTTTTGGCATGGCTCAGGATGCCAAGGGTGTAATTTATTTTGCTAACAAGAATGGTGTACTTGAATTTGACGGGCGCAATTGGAAATTAATTGGCACACCTGGCCCGGTGTTTACTATAACAACTTCTGGCCCCGATGTATTTTTAGGGGGGCTTAAGGGTTTTGGTAGAATTGCGATCGGTGCGGACAACGTTCGATCTTACCAATCACTTTCGCAGAGTCAACCCGATGGCAATCAGATTTTTTCTAGCCTAGCCGTCAATGGAAAGGTTTATTTTTCCAACTCTCATGTAGTATATGTGTTGTCACCTACCAGCGGAGTTGTCGAGTCTGTTATTAAGGCTAAGCCACCGGAAGAATTTGCTGGTTTGCTTGAAGTAACCGGTAATGTTTATGTAAAGTCAACGAATGGTATGCTGAAGGTTGAAGGTGGTAAACTAATCCCCTCTAACTTTCCTTGGCCTGATAATTTGACGATTGAGTTTGGCGCCTCGTCACCAATATCACATGTGACTTTGCTTAGCGTATCGGGCGGTCGTCTTTTTTTGGCTAGTAGCAACGAACTTATTGAAATCAACGTGGCGGATAAAGACTTCCTTGTTCACAATATTCCTATTGCGGCGAATTGGTTGACTGATGAATTGGTAGCCATTAGCACATTGCGGGGAGGAATAATTTTTATTAATCCTCAGACGGGAGCCACCCAAGAAGTAACTAGTTATTATACCGGTCTTCCTGATAATGAAGTTTACTCCATGATGGTTGATCGCAACCAGGGCCTTTGGGTTGCACATGATTACGGGTTTACACGAGTTGCTCCATTCTTGCCCTTCAGTTCATTTAGTCATTATCCGGGATTGGAAGGAAGTTTACTTTGTGCCAAGACTTTTCATGGTGAAACTTATGTTGGCACAACGTTGGGATTGTTCATTCTGGTTAAGCAAGATGTAACGCAAGAAGTTTTCATCAATTCATCAACGAGTTCTAAAAACAAAGGATCGAAAAAGAAGAAAGGACTTTTCTCTTTTCTCCGAAAGAATACGGTAGAGGAATCGGGCACTAAAAAAAAAGGAGGGAAGTATGCGTTAAAATTGTCCGGTCATGTTTACAAGCGAGTAGCTGGGATCGAAGGAAAAGTAAATCAGCTAATAGAGTACAATAACCAATTACTTGCTGCAGGAATTTTTGGTGTATCTACCATTGAAGCGACCAAGTCAACCCCAATAACGCTGGCTCCTGTGCGTTCCGTTTATATTTCAAATTCTGTCGGGCAGTTGCTTGCAAGTACATTAGAGGATGAAATAAAATCTTTCGTTCCAAAAGCTAAAGGTTGGAAGGAAACTACCTTGCTCGATACGTTAAACGACTATGTCAGTTTTATCTTTGAAGATAAGCTTCAAAACATTTGGCTTTGTGGACGAACAGATGCGATTAAAGTGGAGACAGTTGATGGAGCGATTACGGCGGTGGAACGAGTACCATTCTCAAACCCCACCATCGATGAAAGTGTAGGCATAGATTATGGCAACGATGTGTATGTGGCCACCGGCGGAAGTTTTCATAGATACGATCGCAAAGACAATGTTTTTAAGAAATATGATTCATTACCCGGCCCCAAAAAATATTTTGCGTCTGCAGGATACTTTTGGTTCCATGATGGCCACCGATGGCGCACTGTCGATCCGCGAAAGCAAGCGGCCTTCAAGTTGGAGTGGCTCGGCCTCTTTCCCAACATTCGCTATATCGCTCCTGCCGATAAGGGAAACTTGTGGGTGATAACAGCAAACAATGAACTGTACAAATTTTCAAGTGCCCTTGCCCAACAATATAAAAACGATTATCCTCTTTTTTTACGTGAGGTGCGTGCTCAACAAAGCAAAATAGTACCATCTCATTCTATTAAAGTCAGCCAGTTGGAAAACACAGTTGACTTTGAGTTTATACAACCTGATTTTCTTGGAATGAAGGCCGTGGAATACCGGTATCAAGTAAAAGGACTTAGCAAAGACTGGACACTTTGGGCCTCTACCAATAACATTGTAAATTTTTCTTACCTCCCTACGGGCAAATATAAAGTGGACGTACAAACGCGCGACTTAATGGGTAAAATTTCAAAAGTAGAAGAAATAGCGTTAGAGGTTGAGCCCCCTTATTGGAGACGACCATGGTTTTATTTGATCGAAGTAGTTTTCTTTAGCGCGATGGTATTTTTATCAATGCGCTTGAGCGCTGGAAATAAAAAGTATCGCATTATCAGTCAATTGTTGTCACTCTTAACAGTCATCATGGTTATTCAGTTGGTGCAGGCCGCGGTGAATTCTCAGCTCACAATAAAGACAACGCCTGTGATTGATTTCTTCATACAGGTTGGAATGGCCTTACTGGTGTTGCCATTTGAAAATTACTTAAGGAAGTTTATGCTGAGGGCACCTAAAGCGCAAGATTAAATATCACAAATCGTTATTCCTTGTTGCAAAGAAGTAAGCTTATTAGGCCTTGAGGGGATAAACTCTTGTGCAACAAATCCTTTAAACCCTGTTTTCACAATGGCTTGCATGATAGCAGGATAATAGAGTTCTTGTGTTTCATCAATTTCATGACGACCAGGCACACCGCCCGTATGAAAGTGTGAAATGTATTTCATGTGTTTATTAATTGTGGCAATCACATCGCCCTCCATAATCTGCATGTGATAAATGTCGTAGAGCAATTTGAAATTTTCTGAACCTAATTTTTCACAAAGTTTCACACCCCATTCGGTATGATCGCACTGATAATCTTTATGATCCACCTTACTGTTGAGCAATTCCATGCTTACGGTCATGTTATATTTTGCCGCAACTTTTAAAACCGGCTCAAGTCCTTTCGCACAATTTTCAAGACCTTGTTCGGAGGAGAGACCTTTTGCGTTTCCGCTAAAACAAATTACATTTTTCAATCCTACCTCGGCAGCTTTAGGAATGTTGGTGGTATAATCCTGAATTAATTTTTCATGGAGACTCAAATCGTTAAAGCCCTTACTCAATCCTAAGTCACTCGCATAAGCCATGGCGCAGGTAAGGCCGTATTTAGCAGCAGTTGCCCACTGTGATGGATTTAATAGATCGATGGATTTGATTCCCATTCCTTTGGCTGCTTCGCAAAGCTTTTCCAATGGAATATCATTGTAGCACCATTGGCATACGCTGTGACTAATATTTCCTTTAAGATCATCAGGAAGTGCGTTCATGGATTTAGCGAATTGTGGCAGTGCGACCGAGCTAAATGTGGTTGCTACAATCGTTTTGAGGGCTTGCTTTCTATTCATACTCTAAGATACAATGTGCCGGTTTGTAATCTTGTCTTTTTTACACTTTATTTTTCATTTCTATAGACGATACCTTCCTTCATCACGAATTTTGTTTTTCGCAAATCTGAAATGTTTTTTGATGGATCGCCCGAGACGACTACAAGGTCAGCCGTAAAACCATCCTTGATGTATCCGAGTTGTTCGTCAAGATGAAAAGCTTTTGCATTTACACTCGTTGCAGATTTTAATGCATCCATTATTGGAAATCCATATTCCACCATCAATTCAATCTCTAGTGCATTTTCGCCATGAGGAAACACACCCACGTCTCCTCCCATTCCGATGGCAACTCCAGAAGCAATAGCTTCTTTAAAACTTTTTTTCTTATTGATTATGGCAGCAGGTTCGGTTTGACTTCCTTTTTTCCATCCAAGGTATTGATTGATCATATCGACTGCAGCAATGGTAGGAATGTAAGTAACGTTGTGTTCTTTCATTAGGCTAGCAACTTCCTTGTCGATAAAATCTCCGTGCTCGATCGTTTCTGCACCGGCAAGAACCGCGCGCCTGATGGCTTCTTTACTTTTAGCATGACACACCATTACCCGGCCACTGCTTCGTGTCACTTCGTTAATCAGTTTGAGTTCGTCAAGGGTAAAAGAAGGTTGATCATCACCTTTCAAACCCCATCGATAATCGGCATACACCTTAATGAAATCAGCGCCTTTCCCAATTTGATCTCGCACCACACGAATGAGGTCGTTGCCATCAGCAGGCTCCGCACCCAACATAATTTGCATGTCGCTGTCATAACCTTTTGGCCCATAAGAACCCGTAGATACAATAGCACGACCAGCAACCATTAAGCGCGGCCCCAGAATAATTCCTTCATTAATCGCTCGCTTTAGCGCAACGTCGGAGTACCCTGCGCCCTCCGTTCCTAAGTCACGCGCGGTCGTGAAGCCGGCCATTAAAGTATTTTTTGCATGAACTGTTGCGCGAGCTGTGCGGTAGCTATCAGTTTCTTTCAGAACCTGAGTGTCCCAGTCAGTGATATTGTAAGGATATAAGAGCAAATGCGAGTGACCTTCGATAAGACCAGGTAAAATTGTGGAGTTTGGATAATTTATTTTAATGGCATTAGCAGGAGCAACAATTTTTTCCTTTGGTCCTACTGAGACGATTTTGTTTCCACTTACTAGCACTGCCCATCCTTCATGAATTATTTCTCCATCAAAGACCCGATCAGCTGTAATATAATACGAGCTGGTACCTTGTGCATTAACTTGAGAAATGACGACAGAGAACAGAAAAACAATTATAGGTTTCATTAATATTCTTTTTTAAGAATTAAAAGTTAAGCAAAATGGAACGCTAACAAAACAAAAAACCCTTTCTCGGTAGAGAAAGGGTTTAGTTTTTTTTAAATTTTTGTTTTTAGAGTGCTTTTAAGGCTGCATCGTAATTGGGTTCTTCCCCAACCTGAGGAACCAACTCAGTATACTTTACTTTCCCTGATGGATCGATGACAACAATCGCTCTTGCGAATAATCCTGCGAAAGAACTATCTGTCAATTCAACTCCGTAAGCTTTGCCAAATCCGAGCCCACGAAAATCGGAAAGCGTAATTGCCTTGTCGATTCCTTCAGTTCCACAAAACCGTTTTTGTGCGAAGGGCAAATCTTTAGAAATGCAAAGGACTACCGTATTCTGAAGCGTTGCGAGGTACTGATTGAATTTGCGAGTCGATGTAGCGCAAACTCCTGTGTCAACACTGGGAAAAATATTGAGGATAATATTTTTTCCAGAAAAATCTTTAAGGCTTTTATCGCTCATGTCATTAGCAGTAAGCGTAAAAGCGGGTGCGATAGAGCCAACAGTTGGTAAGTTTCCAATGAGGTTGGCGGTGTTTGGGCCGAGTTTGGTTTGTGCGTGCATTTGATTAAGGAATTTAGAATTTTGTTTAAGCAGTTACTTCTTCTGTTACAACTTCAACGCCTGCGTTGAGTATGGCTCCGAACCCACCGTAAATGTTAGTCAGATTTTTAAAGCCCATGCGCTTCATTAATGAAATAGCAGTCATCGACCGGTAACCTCCTCCACAATGAACAAGATATGGTTTGGATTTATCTTTTTCACCAAGATTACTAGGCATTCCTGATAAAGGTAGAAAAGCTGCATTTTTTACATGGCTTATATTCCATTCACTTGGTTTGCGGACATCAATCACCTCAGCACCTTTTTTAATTTCCTGTTTCATATCAGTGGGTTGAATGGATTTAACGACTTCTAATTCTTTTTTCCACCCATGAATTCCTTCGGCTAAATAACCCAAAACATTTTCATAACCCACACGAGCCAATCGCAAAATAGATTCATGTTCTGTTCCGGCTTCCGTCACCAAGACAAGAGGCTGCTGAATATTAACTAAGGTTCCAACCCAAATCGCATATTGTCCATTGAGTCCAATGTTCATCGATCCCGGAATAAATCCTTTTTCAAAATCGTCAGCTTTGCGGGTATCTAATATCACTGCCCCTTTTTGAAGGGCATCCTCAAATTCTTTGGTATCAAGAGGTCGATTGCTTTTCTTCATCACGTCATCAAATGAATCGTATCCGTCTTTATTAATACGCGCATCTTCAAAGAAATAGTGAGGCGGAGGTAAAATACCTTCCATGACTTCTTTAATGAATTGCTCCCTGTTAGCTGCTTTCATTGCATAGTTGAATTTCTTCTGTTCACCGATGGTCGAGAAAGCTTCTTTACCAATATTTTTTCCGCATGACGAGCCCGCGCCATGCGCGGGGTAAACAATTACGCTATCGGGCAGCGTTTTTATTTTTGTATTCAGAGAATCATAAAGCATACTGGCGAGTTCCTCACTGCTCATTTTTCCATCCAGCAAATCAGGGCGACCAACATCACCGACAAACAATGTATCACCTGTGAAGACGGAGTATTCTTTTCCATTCTCATCAAACAATAGAAAGCAAGAAGATTCTGGAGTGTGGCCCGGAGTATGCAGTGTTTTGATTTTTAATTTACCTAGAGAAAAAATTTCACCATCCTTGGCATTCACCACTTTATATTTGGTTTCTGCCATTGGACCATAAATAATTGAAGCGCCCGTTTTTTTACTCAAGTCGATATGCCCGCTAACAAAATCGGCATGGAAGTGAGTTTCAAAAATATATTTTATGATAGCTCCTCGTTTTGCCGCTAACTCAAGATAGGGTTCTGTATCGCGGATAGGGTCAATGATGGCAGCTTCGCCATTAGATTCAATGTAATAAGCGGCCTCTGCAAGGCAGCTTGTATATAATTGCTCGATGTACATAGTTCAAATATTTGCACTTAACCCTGCAAAGGTCTTAAAAATTCCCTTCTCTTAATATTCTCCTTTACATTTGTAGTATGAATCGGTGGATAGGGTTTTTGGTGTGTTGGGTGATGACGATCGCAGCCTTTGCCAGAACGTACCAGACATTTGAAGAAAATGGCAAGGTTGGAATGAAAGATGATTCCGGCAATGTGGTATTGCCACCCTCGTTCGAGGCGCTTGGCTGGTCAGATGGTAATTTTTCGGTGATAGGAGAAGTAACGGGTTATCGTTTGAATGGATCCTGGGGCATCGTCAATCTCAAAAAAGAATTTATTTCAAAAGCTGACTACGAAAGCCTTGTATACTGCGGCGGCGATTGTATTGTAGCGCGAAAGAAAATAAATCGCGTAGTTAGAAAAACTGGTTGCATCAACTTAAAAGGTGAAATCAAAATCCCTTTCATTTACGATGGTATATCCGTGCAAGGTCTTCGCGCTATTGTGTTTAATCTTACAGGGCCTCGTTATTATTACGGATTAACAGATCTTGATAATCGGATTTTGATTCCCGTAATTCATAAAAATATTCGGCCATTAGGTACACTGCGCTTCGCGGTTGAAAATTCCGAAAATAAAATTGCTTTGTTTGGTGATGAGGGCAACCCCATCACTGAGTTTTCGATTGACAGTATCTCACTCTTTTATAAAGGGCTTGCGATTGTTTACCAAAATAGTTTACAGGGATTGATTGACCGGAATGGACAAGTCAAACTTGAAGTAAAGTATAATTCAATTAATGTTGATAAAGATGGGAGGGTGATGGCACAATTACCAAACGAATGGATTTTAATAAACGGCAGAAATGAAGTCATTAAGCAATTGGTTGCGGATGAAGTAAAACCAATTAGCGTAAAAAAATTTGTTGTCAGTAAGGGAAAAGTTTCTGGTGTTGTTGATGGGGAATTAAAAAAGATCATTCCAATTAAATACGAGAATTTGGCGGAGATAGAACCAGGAAAGTACTCCGCGAAGCAAAATGGCAAAATGGGAGTGATCTCCGAAAAAGGAGAAATCATTATTCCGTTTTCGTTCGATTCTTTGGTAAGCGAAGCCGGTTACTATCGCGCGTATAACAAAACTTATGGTTGGCAATTGTTTAACAAAGACGGAAAAAAACTAACCGAGAAATATTATGAGATGTTATCGCCAGCAGATCACCTTGGTTTTCCTGTGATGAGCAAAGGCTTTTCTGGAATTATAGATTTTGAAGGACATGAATTTATTCACTGTGTTTTTGATTCAATCACTCAATCCTTCGACGGATTGATGGCTGTGAAATTTAAAGGCAAATACGGAGTTATTGATTCAAATGAAGATTGGCGAGTTGCACCCCAGAACTATCCTGTGAGTGTAATTAACTCTCAACGATACCTGCAAAAACAACCAGGAAATAATTTCATTAAATCCTTTAAGGGAGAAATTATATACTTCACCCCTTATCCTATTAAATTCATTAACGAAAATTTTAAAGAATTTTTGCCCAATGGAGCGGAAAGGACTGTAAGCTATGATGGAGAAATTCTTGAGAGAACAGAAATGCCTGATGGTGTAGAAGAGATCTTCTCTGAACACGAAGGGTTGCGAGGAATAAAGAAGGACGGTCGCTATGGTTTTGTTGATGATCAAAGTCGGTTGCGCATCGCCAACCGCTACGACAGCATTGGCGAATTTCATGAGGGACTTGCTCCAATTAAACTGATTGGTAAGTGGGGCTTCGTAAATATGAGTGATCAAATAATAGTCAATCCTAACTACGATAGCTTCAGCTTTTTTCTAAATGGAGTAGCGATAGTATCCAGAAATAAAAAATTCGGATTGATTGATAAATCAGGTAAAATAATTTTGCCGCTGCGCTACGATAATATTAACAGATTGAATAAAAAGTTTTTGTTGGTAGCTTCATCATTACTTGGCCTTGCCGATGAGAACGGAAATGTTTTGGTTGAGGCGAGGTTTAATTCATTAAAAGAGGTTGGTGATGGTTTATTGATCGCCAGTAGCGATAAGAGGTGGGGAGCCATAACGGATCATGGCCTTAATGTTGTTCCGATGATCTATGATCAACTAAGTTACATTATTTCAGAGAAACTTTTTCTGGCTGAGAAAAAATCAGATTGGATACTGACAGAATTAAAATGAATGTTTACTTCAGAACTAAGTGAGTTAACTCTTTTTCCGCCCACTAATCCTTGGTGAACCTAAGCATTGGAGTAGCCTCCATTTCTCGCTCATAACTAAGAAATTATAATTTTCATAGGACAAATTATTCCTTGACAAAAAGATCGGATGCAATTTTATCGGCAAGAAATTTTCCCTTTTGGGTGAGCTTCATCAGATCATTCTTAATAATAATCAATTCATGTTTTAACAGCGTGTTAAGGGTCCAGTAATTTTCTTTCAAAAGATCGTGGCCCAATTGCTTTAAAAGATAATTAAGATTGCACCCCCACGTGGTTCGCAGAGTGGTAAATAAATATTCGTTGATTTTGTTGGCTTGGCTTAAAACCTCGACCTGACTAGGTATTTTACTTTGAGATATCGATTTAATGTAAAGTGGATTGTTGCTGATATTCGATTGTCGACTAAATCCATTATAAGAATGAGCGCTGGGCCCAATGCCCAAATATTTTTTTTGTTGCCAATAACTGCTATTGTGCCTGGAATAAAAACCCGGTTTACAGAAATTAGAGATTTCGTACTGATCAAAACCTGCATTTCTTAATTCATCCATAAGAATTTCCATCTGAGTGGCAGCAGCCTCCTCCGTTTCCATAGGAAGTATTCCTTTTTTTCGTTGTTGCCCGAAGACCGTTTTCTCTTCAACAGTTAATGAATAGGCTGAAATATGTTCGGGAGCAATGGCAATTGCCTTTTCAATATTTCTTTTCAATAAATTATTGTCTTGCCCAGGTATTGCATAAATCAAATCGATGCTGATATTGTCAAAGCCTGCGTTGCGAGCGAGTTTCAGACAATGGAGAGCATCGGATGAGGAATGCACACGGTTGAGAAACCTTAAGATGGCATCATCGAAAGATTGAATTCCGATGCTCAACCGGTTTACCCCAACCGCTTTGAGCATGGCCAAGTTTTCTGGTGAAAGATCATCGGGATTGGCTTCCAGCGTCACCTCAGGGTTGTTGGTGACAAAATTTTTATGAATTGCATCTAATAAATTTTGCATGTGATGGGCGGAAAGCAAAGAGGGTGTTCCGCCGCCAAAATAAATCGTTTCAATGGGCTCACCTTCTAAATATTCTTTTTGCATTTCCATCTCCACACACAAGGCACTGACCAAGTCGTCTTTTAGATCCTGAGAAGTGGAAAAGTGAAAATCGCAATAGTAGCAAGCTTGCTTACAAAATGGAATATGAATATAGACCCCAGCCATCACAAATTTTTCAAGTGCAACTAAAATAAAGTTTTAATAGGTAAATTTGAATTTGATAAACATGCTCATAAGCCAATTTCTTTTTTCGTCCCTTCTCTTTTTCTCAGCTTTCCAGACTGGATCGGAAAAAGAACTTCAAATTATTGAGGATATGAAACCTCAATTGAAAATATTCAAAGAAAGCATTTTAATGGATAACAAGGATCAAAATAGCCGTGCGGTTCATTTACCTTTAGATCTTTCTCAACAACGAGGACAGTACTTAATCATTGAAAGTAAAAAAATCTTTTATCTATTCATCAACTCGAAATATGTTCTTAAATGGAATGGTTCACTAAAACTGAGCGCCGATAGCCTGAGAAATAGGTACTCTAATTCGATTTTTCTTAGCCTTTATCAAAAGAATACCATTGATGACCTTTCAATAAGATGGGCGATTTTACAATCACACGATGAGTTATATAACCCCAAACGCCCGGTGCTTGCTTTTTCAAATTTTATCCTGGTTACCTCATTGACTCTGATCATTTTTTTTACGACTCTGTTTCGCACAAACCCTCAACTTACGCTGGATTATCTGAATGTTTCTAAATTATTTTATTTGCGCGACCGTGATGAAAATCAAATTACATTGCGCATTACGTCCAGCGTCAACTTATTATTTTATTTGTTCTGTAGCCTGTTGGCATCACTGACACTGATCACAGCCTTGCATTTTGCCAGAGAGGGACTGTCCTTCTTGACATATCCTTCTTTTACAACAACGAATAGCTACCTGGGGCAGTGGCTTATCTTAGCCTTGGGGATATTGGGCATGCTAATGGCAAAGCTGACATTCATAACGGTAATAGCTTTGCTCTATGGTTGGAGGGATATTACGGGAGTTCAATTTTTTAATTTTGTTAGAGTTCTGATACTTTCGCTCACGCTGATCACCATTGTTAGTTTGTTGTGTTTTTCATTCGGCATTAGTGTTAATTATTTTATTTTGCTAAAGACAGGCTGCATCTTACTACTGATGGCAACTGGGTTACTTTATTTTAAATTAGAAGCGCGAACAACATTCCATTCGTTCCATTTATTTTCCTACCTTTGCGCTACGGAAATTTTTCCGTTAGTGATTTTAGTAAAAGTATTATTGTTTTAGGTCCCGAACTGCTACGTGTTGATATGACTGAAACAGCTATTGACAGGATGCGCAAAGTAAAAAGCATCTTAGTCACCCAGGAAGCCCCTACTGATCTCAACTCGCCATATTTGAAACTTGCTGAAAAATTCAATTTGAAAATTGATTTTCGGCCGTTTATTCAGGTAGAGCCAGTTGGAGCAAAGGAATTCCGCAAACAAAAAATTGAAATCTTAAACCACACGGCTGTAATATTTACTAGCCGCAATGCGGTGGATCATTTTTTTGTACTAAGTCGGGAGTTGAAATTAGAAATGCCGCCTGACATGAAATATTTCTGTATTTCAGAACAGACTTCTAACTATCTCCAGAAATACATCGTCATTCGCAAGCGAAAAATATTTACTGGCCTGAAAGACACCAAAGATTTGCTTGAAATCTTAAGGAAACATAAAAATGAAAAGTTTCTTTACCCTTGTTCTGACATTCGAAAAAATGATATTCCAGATTTCCTTAAGGAAAATGGGTTTACCTATTCAGAAGCTATCATCAATCATACGGTAGCATCTAACCTCAGCGATTTGAAAAGTGTTTTTTACGATATTCTTGCCTTCTTTAGCCCTTCAGGAGTCAATTCGTTGATGGTTAATTTCCCTGAATTCAAACAGAATAGCACCCGGCTAGCAGCGTTTGGTCCTGCCACTGCAAAAGCTGTAAAAGAAAATGGATTTGTGCTTGATATTGAAGCACCTTTACCTAACGCCCCATCAATGGCAGGAGCCCTGGAACTCTACATAAAAAAGGTCAACGGAATTAAATAACTGTTTAAGAGTTACGTTTTTAACAGGAAGCAGATTTTATTACACTTTAATTACATTTGGATTGAAGTCTGTAAATAAATCAGCTATCTTTATCCCTCTATACTTTTTAAACTGATGGTTAAACGAGTATTTTTTGCGTGTTTAGTACTGCTTGGATTTGTTCTTCCCTCGAACGGGCAACAGGATCCTCAGTTTACTCAATACATGTTTAATACCATTTACTATAACCCAGGCTTTTCAGGTGTTGAAGGTCTTACCAAAATTACTGCTTTGCACCGCAGCCAGTGGCTGGGGTATTCTTCTTCATTCAGTGATGGTGGTGCCCCTACTACTCAGTTGATTACATTCACCACACCGATTTATAAATTGAATAGCGGTTTTGGTGGATACATTTCCCACGACAATTTAGGACCTTTTAATAACCTTGAAGCTCAAGCGTCTTATGCTTATCACCTGGCTGTAAAGAACAGCAAATTGAGTTTTGGGTTTAGGACCGGGATATTTTCCCAAACAATCAACGCAAATTATCTACGTGCCGTTGACTATGAAAAATTTCTTGATGGAGGATCTCAAACTCAGGTTAAGCCCGACATGGCAGTTGGAGTTTTTTGGCGCAAAGAAAAATTTTATCTCGGAGCGAGCTTTAATCACTTAACACATGCCTCGTTCGATTTTGGAAAAGCAACGGCAAGTCCGCTACAGACACATGTTTATGTAAATAGTGGATACATGTACGAAGTGAATTTTGATTTGAAATTTCACTTTAGTACGTTAATCCAATCCGATTTCATAAAGACAACCATTAATATAGGTGGCCTAGCTTACTTGAAAGATATAATGTGGGGAGGCCTGTCGTTTCGCCAGGGAGAGTCCGTAAGCCTGTTGTTAGGTTATACCTTCTTAAAAGACAAATCACTGAAGATGGGCTATTCTCTTGATTATATTATTAAGGATCAGGCAGCTAAACAACCGACGTCACACGAGTTTATGCTTATCTATGAGCTTCCTGCAAATTCAGGGGCTGGAAAGAAAATTGTGCGCACTCCTAGATACAGACATTAACAGAGGATTTATTTGGGTTTTTTTAAGATTTTACTGAATTTGGTAACTGCGATTTTTAAAAAGGATTAAAAAAAGAATAACTTTCGAATCTGTTCGTTGGCTCTACTACATGTAAACACGGAAATCACAAATATGACAGGTATGAATAAAATATTTTTTCGCAGAGTTCTGTTTGGCATGGCGATTATGGCTAGCGGATTGATGGTAGCCTCTTGTGGTTTGCTCGGTATTGGCAAGAAAAAAGGAGGAGGAGATGCACAAGGCGAAGTAGTGGGTCAATCTACCATAGAGAGACGCGAAGGATGGTCGATGGTAATTCCTTATGGAATGGTTCCAATTCCTGCAGGGACATTTCACATGGGTCAAGCAGATGAAGATCCCGCTTCTACTCAAATTAATTTTAATAAAGAGATCACCATAGGACCCTTGTTCATGGATGAGACAGAGATCACAAATGATGAGTACCTGCAATTCACTACATTTTTCTTAGGTGCTGAAGGTGGTGCCCAACTTACTAACTTTCCGCAAGTCAGTCAGCAAGACTTTATGGCTAAACTTTATCCAGATACGACGGTGTGGATGAAAGACTTTACGCACCATATGGGCGACCCATTGGTTGATTATTACTGGCAGCATCCTGGTTACAAAGATTATCCAGTAGTTGGCGTGAGTTGGGAGGCAGCAAATTTCTTTGGTAAATGGAGATCAGCTTTTTTGAATGAATGGCGCCAAGTTAACGGTGGTCAGCCCCCAATGCCTTCGTTTAGATTGCCATCTGAGGCGGAATGGGAATATGCGGCTAGAGGTGGACGCAATATGGCCAAATACCCTTGGGGTAACCCTTATATCCGTAACTCGAAAGGATGCATGCTTGCCAACTTTAAACCAGGTCGCGGTAATTATTATGATGATGGTTTTGCTTACACTTCACCGGTAGGAATTTATTTTCCTAACGACTACGGTTTGGTAGACATGGCAGGCAATGTATCTGAGTGGTGTCTTGATGACTTTTATGCAGCATCAGTGCCCACCGTGTGGGATTTAAATCCTCAATTCATCGACAAAGCTGCTTACGATAAGCAAGGAAATTCAAAAGAAAATTATAATGCTCGTAAAGTTGTCCGAGGTGGTTCTTGGAAGGATGTAGCTTATTTTCTCGAAACTGGAACTCGTACTTACGAATACAAAGATTCAACCCGCGCTTATATCGGCTTCCGTTGCGCAATGACGAACTTAGGCCGATCTTCAGGGGCTGAATTTCAATAATTGAAAACTTAAATTATATTTAGAAAAAAATCGGACTAAACTTAAATCCCTAAGAACCATGGCAAAGAAAAAAGGCGGTTTTGGAGCTCTACTCTATGAAACTATAATGCCAAAAATTTATGGCATTGGTGCATCAGTTGTAATTGTTGGTGCACTTTTCAAAATTCAACACTGGAATGGTGCTAATGAAATGTTGATTATTGGTCTCTCCGTTGAGGCCGGAATCTTCTTTCTTAGTGCATTCGAGCCCAAACACGCTGAAGTGGATTGGAGCAAAGTTTATCCGGAGCTCGCAGAGGACTATGAAGCTCCTGCACATACAGCCACCCGTATCAGCAATAGACCCGGAGCTGAGTCTCCTCTTTTAAAAATTGATGAGATGCTTAAGACAGCAAAAGTCGATCAGAATCTTCTTGATAATTTGGGTAAGGGATTAACCAACTTAGCAACATCGGCTTCTCAGATGAACAATCTTTCAAATGCGGCTGTTGCAACCAACGAATATGCAAAAAATGTTCAAGCTGCATCAACCTCATTAACTGAGATGAATAAGTCTTATGGTGTTGCAATGTCTGCTGTTAAAGCCATGTCAGATGCTTCAAAAGATACCAGTGAATATCATAAGCAAGTTCAGGCAGTTACCAAAAATCTGGCTGCTCTTAATACCGTTTACGAAATGGAATTGAAGGATGCAGATTCCCATGTGAAGAACATGAACAAGTTTTATGAAAGCTTAACTGGCGCGATGACTGGACTTTCGAAAGTAGGTGACAACACCGCCAAATTCACTTCGGAACTTAGCTCATTGACCAACAACATAACTGCACTGAATAAAGTGTATGGCAGTATGTTAACTGCGATGAAAGGATAAAAATAAAATTATAGAAATTATTTTTTTTACCCACTAAACTAATAAACCATGGCAGGCGGTAAGGAAACCCCGAGGCAAAAGATGATTGGCATGATGTACCTCGTGCTCACAGCGCTCTTGGCGTTGAATGTGAGCAGCGCCATTCTCGAAAAATTTGCTATTGTAAATACAACATTGGAAGATCTGGTAGGTGAAGACAAGGATAAGAATGAGCGTAAGTTGTCAGGCATTATTGCATCAACCAGCAAGGAAGCTAAAGTTGAGACAGCAAAGGAAAAAGCTAAAAAAGTTAGGGAGCTCAGCAAATCTATGGTGACTTATTTGGATGGTGTTAAGACTAAAATTGCAACAGGCTCAGGACAAAAAGCGCTAGAAGGTGAAGAGCTTGTGCAGAATACCGTAAATCCAGAGGAGGTGATGCTTGATAGTAGGAAGCCTGAAACGGGTATTGAATACGAGAAGAAACTGAAGGGTTATGTTAAAGATTTGAATGACATCATGCAGTTGAGAACTCCATTTGCTAAATTAAATAAGAAAGCAGAGGATTTCCCTGAATTCAAAAATGATGCACATCAAATGACCAAGAATTTCTTAGAGTTTTCTTTTGAAGGAACTCCAACTATGGCCGCAGTAGCATTGCTAAGTCAAATGCAAACTGAGGTTCTTGAGTATGAGTCTGCAGCTCTTGATTCCCTCAATGCAATTGCTGAAGGCGTCGTTACGAAGTTCGACCAATTGGTACCTATGGTTCAAGCGGAGTCGAATACTTTGGTGGCCGGTCAAACTTATGAAGGTAACCTTTTCGTTGCGGGTGCCTCTTCAGGATTGACACCTGTAATGTTCAAGGATGGCAGACCTCTTCCTGTAGAAGATGTTGATGTCGGTCTTGGTCCAACAAATAAGATCAAAATGGGCAAGGTGAAATTTCCGGTTGGTGCATCGAACTATAATGCCCAGGGGGTTGCAGAAATGTCATATAAAGTGACTATTAACTTGCCAAACAAATCGCCACTTGAACAGGTCATCAAGTACAAAGTCCTTAGGCCAGTAGCAATTTTTGGGTCGGCTGCTGCAGCAACTCTTTATCGGGACTGCGGAACGGAAGTGAATGTTTCCATTCCTGGTCTTACCGATTTATCTGGCTTGGATTTAGGTGTACCAGGCGAGCAGGGTAAGGCATTTAAATTGGCTCCCGGAAAATTTGCTATCCTTCCTACTCGCGCATTGTGTAATGTGAATGTTAATTTGAATGGGCAATCCATAGGGGTTCAAAAGTTTGAGACTCAGGATGTGCCAATGCCAATTGCTCGATTGATGTCAGGTCCGAATACAATTGATATTTCCAAGGGCATTCCAGCGGGTACAGCATCAATTCGCGTTGAGCCTGAAATTATTGATTTGATTTTTGCGAAGAATAATAATAAGGACAATAAGTATTTCGTTTCGAATTTAATCCTTCAGATCAATGGTGGCTCCCCGATAACTGTAAAGTCTGGTACTGTTCCGTTGAGTCAGTATAATTTGAAGAAGGGTGATAACATAACGATTTCTCAGGTTCAGGTTCAGCGACCAACTTATGACGGAACGACTAAGCAGGTGAACGGATCGAAAATGAATGTCAATTGCAGGATTAACTAAAATTAAAATGAGGATAGCCCTAATTTTTTGTCTTTGGCTTGTAGCGCTGTGTGGTTGTTTTGCACAAGACACTATCTCCAATCCTAATTCGATGGAGAAGATTCCCTATTACGAGCAACTATATCGTTTTAGGGTGAACAGGGTTATTGATTTAGCAGAAAAACAGAACGCAGGATTTGCCTCAAGGAAATCTTCTATTTCTAAGTTAATTCTTGATCTCCTTGCTGAGGGGAAATTGCATACTTATGGTGGTAATCTTGGCGATCCAGCTGATTTTAAGGAGGCCGTTGCCGATACTACTGCCTTGAAAATGGCAGACAACTATGTAAAATCTCAAACTCAGGGAGAATGGTCTGCCACTAAGGACTATTTAGCTGGTGATATGGTAATGTTTAAAGGCAATGTTTTCAGAGCACGTAATAGTATAACAGCCTCTACGTCTAATACAGACCCTTCTGCAAGTAGTGCTCTTTATGAGGACTTGGGTCCGATGAGTGTTAATCTGGCTCCAGCAAATATTGTGGGGTTAGAGTTAATTGAGGATGTTATTTTCGATAAGAGAAGATCGAGATTGTATTATGATATTCTTGCTTTTGGAATTGTTTTGCAGGATGAAAATAGCTTGGAGAAACTTAGCTACCGATTTTATATTTCATACAAAGAATTATGGAAAGAAATATCAAGACTGGCACACAGCAAGGATTTGAATGAGCGTGCACGTGTAATGTGGCAGAATCGATATAATCCTTCAGAAGGAAAGACTTTTATAGATGCTTTCAAATTGAGATTATTCCATGGTGTAATCAGGAAAGTTGAAAATCCAGATGATGATACGATTCAACAGATTTTTGCTAATAATGGAAGATCTTATACTGAATCCGTATTTGCTCGCTGGGAACAGGAAATGATTCTTATGGAGAAGGAGCACAATCTGTGGGAGTTTTAATATTTGTATAAAATTTTTTAAGGCTCCACTGGGAGCCTTTTTTATTTGCTTGTATGACTGATATCAAAATTAGAATGGGGGTAAAACATGATTTACCACAGGCGCTGGACCTGATTAAAGAATTAGCGTTGTTCGAAAAGGCATTAGATCAGGTTTCCAATACAATAGAACAAATGGAAATTGACGGGTTTGGATCAAATTCTATTTATGGATTTTTTGTGGCTGAAAGAGGAAATATAATTGTTGGGCTATCTCTCTACTATTACCGTTACTCAACTTGGAAGGGCAGACGACTCTATTTGGAAGACATTGTTGTAACTGAGAGTGAAAGAGGAAAGGGACTAGGGAAATTGCTTTTTGAACGTACTATGAAATTCACACTTGAGCAAAATTGTACAGGCATGATGTGGCAGGTTTTAGGCTGGAATAAACCGGCTATTGATTTTTATAAGAAGTACAATGCCAAATTAGATAACGAATGGATAAACTGTCATCTTGAGGCACAACAGATTGAATCATTTCTTAGTAGCTGAATTTGAAAGTCAAGCTTCTTGCAACAGTGTATTAAAGACGACGTGACGATCTTTGAACCTTGACCTGTGCTCTTCAACCAATATTTTGCCATCATTATTAAGGTAATGCACCACCTTTTCGATTGCGTCTGAGAAATATTGAATGCTGTACGAGACAGAACTTTCGTCTTCATACGTAAGCACCTTATAAATTTTGAAGCTTAGGAATACATTAGTCTGCATTGCTTTAGGTAAATAATATTCTTTCATCCAAGAGAGCCATTCTGATTCAATTTCTTTATCTACACCAACAGTCACATTGTAAAGTAACATACATCTAATTTATATAATCCTGAAGGTACGAAAAGGTATTTGTGAGCGCCCCTTTTTTCGCAATTGTTCCTCGTTCAATAATTCCCCCAATATCTTTAGTCAACAGCGGTCTTAATATTTTGTCAATCAAATCGCGTCCGAATTCCTCGGAGGCACTGCGAGGAAGCTCACAAGGTAAATTATCTACTGCCATTATTGTAATAAAATTCTGATTGCTAAGAGGAGGCATCGTAGAATCAGTAGTTGGGTCATAATCGTAAATTGGATCTGGTATAGCGCTTGGTTTTTTGGTGCAAGGCACGGAGCCGTTAATATCGCAAGTAATGTCAGCAACAATTTTAATTTTGAATTGTTTGTTGAGCATATCTTCGCGGGTGAACAAAACGGGGGCTTTGGGATTCCAAAAAGCACCTGCCATAAGAATATCGCCGACGTTGGTGAACTTGGTGAAATTCGATTTATAGCGTTCCGGATGTAAATGAAATTCTTCGCGATTAAAATTCCCACCCTCTTTGCGCACATGGTAATCGGCACTGCTTAACTGAACATAAACAGGTTCTTTGAAGGTCTGTGTCAAAAAATCATTAGCGTTTATTTTCCTGATGCCAGCGGTGTCCAATGTTTCCATCGAACCTTTAGCCACTCTGCCCGCCCCGGTGAGTATTATTTTAAGCGGAGGCAATTTTACTTTTCTAATTTCAAGCTTTAAATCATTGATATCAAAACATTCAAATGCCCTGCGTAGTGAATATTTCTTAAACCGGTTTCCATATACCCAAAGCCCGTTATACGCGCCAACGATTCCTGCAAATCTGCCAAATGCTACGAGTCTGTTGCCTTGAACATCTTTCAAGGCTTCATAATCGATCAACTGTATTTTTTTTCGAAGTACTTCTTGAAGGAGCCTTTTATTGTAAGGCTGCTTCTTCATGGTATGAGAAAAAAACAGGTATGTTTTTTCTTCTAAGAGATTTTTTATTGGAACTTCTTTTATCCCAACCAGAATATCACATTCGCTTACGTCTCCAATTGCTATTCCAACTTTTTGATATTCTGATTCTTTAAAGCAACGAATGTCGCTGGATTCGCATATTATCTTTACGTTAGGAAAACGTTGTTCAATTTCTTGCGCTTGAAGCGGAGTAAAGGCAACACGCTTGTCAGGCGGAATTTTCCCTTCGCGTATTAATCCGATTTTAATCGACTTCATTAGCTTTCGAACAATCCACCAAGCAACGAACTTGCTTCCTTTCTGCTGTTTCCACCGTAAGGCGCGAGGGCTTGGATTAATTTTCTAATAGGCATTGATTGCAGCCATACTTTACCTGTACCACGAAGGGTGGCCAAAAAGATTCCCTCACCACCAAATACCATTGACTTCAAACTTCCTGTTGTTTCTACATCAAAATCAATTTGTGATTCAAATGCTACGACACATCCTGTATCAACACGTAAGGTTTCATTGTTAAGCGTTCGTTCGATTACGGTTCCGCCTGCATGAACAAAGGCTTTTCCGTCGCCCTGAAGTTTTTCTAATATAAATCCTTCGCCACCAACCAATCCAGCTCCAATTTTCCGATTGAAAAATATAGAGAGTTTTATGCCGTAAGCTGCGCACAAAAATCCATCTTTCTGAACAATTAATTCTTGACCAGGACATTGTGAAAGCTCCACGGGTATTACGGTGCCAGGATAGGGCGCAGAAAAACCCACCTTAGCTTTTTTATTCCCTCGGTTAGTAAAGTGAGTCATAAATAAAGATTCGCCTACCAGTAAACGACTGCCAGCTGAGAGCAACTTATCAAACAACCCTTGATTTGGCTGGGAGCCATCGCCCATTTTTGTTTCGAATACTATGCCATCCTCCATGAAGAGCATTGCTCCGGCCTCAGCAATTACAGTTTCCATCGGATCAAGTTCCACCTCAACGATTTGAATACTCTCTCCTTTAATTTGATAGTCTATGACGTGTGATGTTGGCATATTATTTTTTCTTTTTGTTTTTTTTCATTTCATCGTAATCCTCTCGTTCGGCTAATTTCTTATCATCCACATTTTCGTTGAGAAACTTATTTAATTTCTCAATTGGCAAATTGGATTTCAGTTCACCGAAGGTGTCGATAGAGACCTCAAATCCTTTCAGTTCTTGATGAACCCGGGGTTTGATTTGCTTTTTGGACTTGTTTTCTTTCTTGGCCATATTTCTTCTTTTACGAAACTTTCACCTTGATGTTTTCTAAAGCATAAGAAATCCTTTTAAGAGTCTCTTCTTTTCCAATGATTTCTATAGTTACCATTAAATCTGGTCCCGATGCCCCACCCGTTAACGTAACACGAAGAGCTTGCATGATTTTTCCGGAAGGAATACCAGTGGCCTGAACTGTTTTTTCTATGGCAGTTTTAGCAATTTCAGAATTAATCGATGTTAAAGTCATCAATTCTTCTGAGAAAGAGGAAAGGAATTTTACAGTATCCTCATTCCATTTCTTGGATACTACCTGCTGATCAAATTGAGTTGGTTCCAAAAAGAAAAATTTTCCTTGGTCCCAAAAATCCTTGGGAAATGTTACGCGCTCTTTTAATGCTAAACAAATTTTTGCTGCCTTTTCAGACGAACATTGGATATTTTCTTTTGTTAGAGACGCTAAAAGATATTTAGCAAGTTCTTCGTTGGGCTTTGCTCGAAGATATTGCTGATTGAACCATTGTGCTTTTTGAATATCAAACTTCGCTCCAGCTTTTCCGATTCGTTCAATAGTAAATGCATCGATTAATTCCTTCATTGAAAAAATTTCTTGCTCAGTCCCGGGATTCCATCCGAGAAATGCCAAGAAATTGAGCAGGGCTTCTGGTAAATATCCATTTTCGCGGAAGCCCGTAGAAAATTCTTTTGTCTTTGGATCAGTCCAATTGATTGGGAATATCGGGAAGCCGGCTTTGTCTGCATCACGCTTGCTGAGCTTGCCGTTGCCATCAGCTTTGAGTAATAAAGGCAAATGTGCGAACTGAGGCATTTCTTTTTCCCAGCCTAAGAATTTATAAAGCAACACATGAAGAGGAGCACTGGGTAACCATTCTTCACCACGAATAACATGCGAGATTTTCATGAGGTAATCGTCCACTACATTAGCAAGATGATAGGTGGGCATCCCGTCCGACTTCATCAAAACTTTGTCATCAACTTGTGATGAGTTTACACTAACTTCGCCACGAATTAAATCAACTAATTTTACTTCTTCATTCGGTGGAACTTTCAATCGAATGACATAAGGTTCGCCAGAACTAAGCTTTTGTTTCACTTCACTCTCTGAAAGGGTGAGTGAATTCTTCATCAGCATTCGGGTAGTACTGCTGTATTGTTGATCGGACGAGCCCTGTGTTTTCAGGCTTTCCCGCATAACCTCCAATTCTTCCGCTGTGTCGAATGCATAATACGCATTACCATCATCGATTAACTTCAGCGCATATTGTTTGTAAATATCTTTACGTTCACTTTGCCGATAAGGCGCATGGGGCCCTCCTTTGCTTACGCCTTCGTCAATCTCAATTCCGGCCCAAGCCAATGATTCTAAAATGTATTCTTCAGCGCCTGGCACATAACGATTTTGATCAGTGTCTTCAATGCGCAAGATCATAGTGCCGCCATGTTTGCGTGCGAGTAAAAAATTATATAAGGCTGTGCGAACACCACCAATATGCAAAGCTCCCGTAGGACTTGGCGCAAAACGAACTCTTACTTCCCTCATGAAATTAAAATGAGGTCAAAGTTAAAGAATAGAATGAAACGAACCCGGAAAAATTGAGTGGGTTTACTTCACAGCAATGCAGGAGATCTCAACATTTACATCTTTTGGAAGACGGCTTACTTCAACAGTTTCTCTTGCCGGAGGTTGGTCTTTAAAATACGAACCGTAAACTTCATTCATTTTTGGGAAACTGTTCATGTCTTTGAGAAAAATGGTACTCTTTACCACATTCGAAAAATCCATCCCTCCCGCTTTCAATACCTCTGATAGGTTTTTCATTACTTGGTGGGACTCATCAACAATGTTACTGGTAATCACATTTCCTGAAGGCTTTTGGATTGCCACCTGGCCCGATATGAACAACATATTCCCCACTTTTATAGCCTGACTATATGGCCCAATTGGTTCTGGCGCACTTGCTGAGTAAATCACTTCTTTTGCCATAATCTTTTTTACTTTTGATCAAATATCAGAAAACTTTTTCGTTTGGTACTATGGAAATTTTAGTGATCGGGAATGAAATGAATTTGAAGGAATGCCGGCAAAAGTTTGGTGATCAACTTCTCTATGGTTTAGCTGAATTGCATTCTCAAGCGGAACAGTTTTTAAAGCCGGGTACAATCGTTTTTGATTTTGCAATACACACAAACACTAATAAAATAGATGTTTATCAGAACTTTGAAGGAATTGTTTTTTTTGATCTTTCGAGAGATTCATTGGGGCAGCTTATTAGTTCACCCGATACAAAGGCTACTTATTTTGGCTTTTGCGGATTGCCTACTTTTTTGAATTACGAGATTTTGGAAGTTTCACTCTCCCGAAAAAAAGATGAGAAAAAACTGCTGGAAGTGTGCAGAAGACTAAACACCAAATTTGCAGTTATAAAAGATCAGGTAGGACTGATTACACCACGTGTTATTTGCATGATCATCAACGAGGCTTACTTTGCAATTCAGGAAAATATTGCCTCGCGGGGAGACATAGATTTAGCGATGAAACTCGGAACCAATTACCCCTTTGGTCCATTTGAATGGTGTGAGAAAATCGGTATTAAAAATGTTTACGATTTGCTCAACGCAGTTTATGAAAGTACGAAAGACGAGCGATATAAAGTTTGTGAGTTACTGGAAGAGGAGGCTAATCATTTCTCGCAAAGCGTTAACTAAGCCACCTTCATTGACGCCAGCCCTTTTGTTTTATGCAACCTCACCCCAAACTGGCGAAGCATAAAATTGTTCATTCGGTTTTCAACAAGATCGGCATGAAGATTATGCGGAAGGAAAACGGTTAAGTCTAGAACAGCTTGTACAAATAACTCTTGCTTGCAAAACTCATTAATCCATTCTGCAAAAGTAGAGGCCCATTCAGCCTTGTATTTTTGCTGGTGGTCGCTACCATCCCATACAAATTCGAGCTGATTATCACTGTATTTGAACCGATAGACAGCTGCCAGGTTTTGATAGAAATTATAAAGTGGTTTCAGATTTTGGCAACTGTAATTTCGGATCTTCGAACTAAATCCATCTAACAAGCCCAGTGGATTGGTTCGTTGTTCAAACTCTAATTTGACTTGGTCAATTAGTTGGGTGAGCAAGATATCCTGAAGCGACAGCTGCGCTTCCTCGAGAAGGTAGTTTTTGTCCAACGGAAAAAACTTGCGGATCAAATTGGGTAAAGTTTGACAAAGGTAATTATTTTTTTAGACCTCAGCCCTACTTCTACCTACTAAGAGTGCTTCTTCTGAAGATACGAATTATTGGGTAATGTTAATTACCTCAACAACTCTCTCGATATAACCATCTTTTGTATCTCGGTTGTGCCTTCATAAATCTGGGTGATCTTTGCATCACGCATGAGGCGCTCTACGTGAAACTCTTTTACGTAGCCATAGCCACCATGAATCTGTACGGCTTCAGTAGTTACTTCTTGCGCAATTTGTGAGGCAAATAATTTAGCCATGGCTGCTGCCTTTACAAAATCTTTTTTCTGGTCTTTGAGGGAAGCGGCTTGCCAAATTAGCAAACGTGCTGCATCGATTTTAGTAGCCATGTCGGCCAGCTTGAATTGAATGGCCTGGTGCTCGCTCAACTGTTTGTTAAATGCTTTTCTTTCTTTGGAATATTTTAAAGCTAGTTCATAAGCTCCTGCAGCAATGCCGAGTGCCTGTGAAGCGATACCAATTCTTCCACCGTTAAGTGTGGTCATGGCAAACGTAAAACCAAATCCTTCATCACCAATGCGATTGGCCTTGGGTACTTTTACATCAGTAAACATGAGCGAATGCGTATCGCTGCCACGGATGCCCATTTTGTCTTCTTTCTTTCCTACCACAAAGCCTGGCATACCTCGCTCCACAATCAATGCATTGATGCCTTTATGCTTTTTCTCTGGGTGTGTTTGTGCGATTACAATGTAAACGCTGGCGCTCTTGCCGTTGGTGATCCAGTTTTTTGTTCCGTTCAATAAATAATGATCACTCTTGTCTTCAGCCGTGGTGCGTTGTGAAGTGGCATCGCTTCCAGCCTCCGGTTCTGATAAGCAAAAGGCACCAATGTATTCAGCCGTGGTGAGTTTCTTTAAATATTTTTCTTTTTGTTCTTCTGACCCAAATCGTTCAAGTCCCCAGCACACAAGGGAATTATTTACCGACATGCAAACGGAAGCTGAGGCATCGACCTTGGAGATTTCTTCCATCGCGAGCACATAAGAGATCGTATCCATCCCACCACCGTTGTATTTAGGATCAGTCATCATACCCATAAAACCGAGCTCACCCATTTTTTTTATTTGGTCAGCAGGAAACTTTTGTTCGGTGTCTCGTTCAATCACGCCAGGTAATAGTTCAGTTTGCGCAAAATCGCGGGCAGCTTTTTGTACGGTTAAATGTTCTTCTGTCAGTTCAAAATTCATTGGGATTTAAGGATTTTCAGGATTATAAAAATTAAAAGGCCCGAGCAGTTAGCTCAGGCCTCAAAGATAAATCAGGATTTAGGATTTTCAGGATTGCATGATGAAATTAATCACGTCTTCCCAAATAAATCATTACATAATACAAGAGCATTGTAATGGCACCAATGGCAGCTACTACATAGGTCATTGCAGCAGTGTTCAATGCATCTTTTGCCATGTCGTGTTCCTGGGGAGTTACGATTCCACGATCTTCAATCCAAGCCAACGCTCGTTTGCTCGCATCAAATTCTACTGGAAGAGTAATTAATGCGAATAAGGCAAACACTCCATAACAAGCGATGATCACTAGCAATGCTGTGTCGAAAGAGAACAAACCCTTTATTGCAAAGGCTCCAAACATCATAGCGAGAAAAATGAAATTGATAATCTTAGCACTTATATTTTGAATCGGAACCATTGCTGAACGGAATTCCAGGAAAGTATATGCTTTTGCATGTTGCACAGCATGGCCACACTCATGAGCTGCTACTGCCGTAGCCGCCGCATTACGTCCATAATAAACTTCTGAGCTAAGATTAACTGTTTTCGTTGCCGGATTGTAATGATCTGTTAATTGACCTTCCACAGAAATTACTTCCACATCACGGATTCCATTATCGGTAAGCATCAATCTTGCGATCTCAGCCCCTGTTAAATCTTTAGTAAGTTGTATTTCGGAGTATCTTTTGAACTTAGCTTTCAATCTCGAACTCACGATCCAACCGAAGAGCATAAATACTCCTGTAATCAATAGTGCACCCATAGTTTGTTTGTGTTTATGACTTTTTAATTTTTTCTACAATTCTTGTGGTGGAATAACCCGGCACAAAATCAATGGTTTTCACCACGCCTTCGTTCTTTTTAACAACATCTGCGCCAACGATATTCTCTGCCAAATAGTCACTTCCTTTAACGAGCACATTCGGCAGCAGTTGCGAAATCAGTTCTAATGGAGTGTCTTCATTGAAGAAAACTACCAGATCAACAAACTGCAATGCTGCAAGCACCCTGGCTCTTGAGTTTTGATCCTGGAGCGGTCGTTCAGGCCCCTTAAAACGGCTCACAGAGCTATCCGAGTTTAATCCAATGATCAATTTGTCTCCAAGATTTCTTGCGTTCTCCAGGTAATCTACATGGCCTAAATGCAGCAGGTCGAAACAGCCATTAGTGAACACTACTTTTTGTCCAGTCGCTTGCCACGCCTTCACTTGTTGAGTCGCTTCTGCAAGGGATTTTATTTTATCTGAAGTCATTGAAATGCAAATGTACGAGGTACGAGGTACGAATTACGAATTGGTATGTCTAAAATTGTACCTTGAAATTATGAGCAAGCCAGAAAACACTCAGCTTATCAAATCCATCGCTACTGAGTTGGGTTTCAGTTTTTGTGGAATTTCTAAAGCAGAATTTTTGAAAGATGAAGCGCCTCGATTGGAACAATGGCTGAGGCTAGGCTATGCCGGCAAGATGAGCTATCTCGAAAGGAATTTTGATCAACGCCTTGATCCTGGATTGTTGGTACCTGATGCAAAATCGGTGATCAGCTTGGTTTATAATTATTATCCTAAGAAAGATTTGGCGAAGAATTCGGATTTAAAAATAGCCAAGTATGCTTACGGTGAAGATTATCACTTTGTAGTGAAAGACAAATTGAAAATGTTCATGGAGCGAATCCAAAAGGAAATTGGAGAAGTAAATGGAAGAGCATTTGTTGACTCAGCTCCAGTACAGGAGCGAGCTTGGGCCGCGAAATCAGGTTTGGGATGGATCGGAAAAAATTCTTTGCTGCTTAACAAGAGTATGGGAAGCTTTTTCTTTTTGGCGGAATTAATTGTGGATCTTGACCTAGATTATGATGGACCTATTAAAGATTACTGTGGTACTTGTACTGCCTGCATGGACGCATGCCCTACCGATGCTATTCCTCAACCTTATGTTGTGGATGGGAGTAAATGTATTTCTTATTTCACCATCGAACTGAAAGAAGAAATCCCCGTTGAGCAAAAAGGCAAATTTGAAAATTGGATTTTTGGATGTGACATCTGTCAAGATGTTTGTCCATGGAATCGTTTTTCGCGACCACATAACGAACCCCGATTTGAGTCACATCCGGATCTAGAAAAAATGAAGACAGAAGATTGGCAAGAAATTACGGAAGAAGTTTTTCAAAGACTTTTTAAAAAATCTCCGGTGAAGCGAACGAAGTTTGAGGGTTTGAAAAGAAATATTGAATTCATTAAAAATAAAAATCCCGCTCTTGGCGGGATTCTTTAAGAATTAAATTTAAAATGTTAAGCCACTACGAAACAGCGATTCAAAATCGCACCGTATTGAAGCTCATAATTGGCATAACACCAGTTTTTGAGCTCCTGCACTTCATTTGCTACCAGTATTTTGATAGCTTTCCGCAACTCTTTTTCAAAGAGTCGAGCGTCAAAACTCACGCGAGTGAGTATTTTCTTGACATAATTGAGCATCTTCATTTTAAAAATTTGGTTCGAATTACTGCCGTCTGCCGCAATCCAACGATGAAAGTAATAAAACGGTTTAACAACAAAAAAGAAGAATTCTATTTTTGTACCTGCAATCTATTGCACAACGATTTGCATTGAAAATTATGATAAAAAGGATATTTTTTTTGACCGGTGGAGTGTTATTTTTTTGTTACGCTCATGCGCAAAGCATTCAAATTGACCTTGGCCCTGAAGAAATAGGGCAAAATCAGGCCTGGACGATTACCGTTACGGTCAATAATGAACGATTAAAGAATTACGACAATTTTCCTGATATCGAAGGCTTTCAAAAAAGGGGGACTTCATCTTCATCACAAACCAATATTATTAATGGTCAGATGAGCTCCTCACAAAGTATCATCATGACTTACGTGCCTTTACGACAAGGGGTAGTCACTGTTCCTTCATTTAAAATGAAAGTGAATGATCAGGTGTTTTCAGTGAACGGAAAAAAGGTGAAAGTAGGACCTCCTGTGCAAGTGCAGCAATCCGATCCATTCCGTAGTTTTTTTGATCGCGATCCCACCGATTTCTTTGGACGTAATTCACCAACCGAATTTGTCGACATCAAAGAGGATGCATTGCTGGCGCTTACTACCAATAAAGATGAAGTTTATGTTGGTGAAGGATTTACCGCAACACTGTCATTTCTGATAGCAGACAACAATCGTGCACCCATGCAGTTTCACGATTTAGGGAGGCAACTTTCAGAGATTCTGAAAAAGCTTCGACCAGCGAATTGCTGGGAAGAAAACTTTAATATCGAAAACATTGAAGGTGAACCCATTCAGGTTGGCAACAAACGTTATACGCAATACAAAATTTATCAAGCCACTTTTTTTCCTCTGAATTCTCAGCCTGTTAATTTTCCTAGTATTGGTTTGGAGATGATCAAATTTAAGGTTGCTAAAAATCCGTCCTTCTTTGGACAGAATAGACAAGAAGACTTTAAAAAATTTTATTCAAAACCTAAGACGATAAAAGTAAAAGAACTGCCGCCTCACCCATTGCGAGATGCAGTCGCAGTTGGTAAGTATAAACTAGATGAACGAATTAATCGAACTCAACTCCAAACAGGTCAAAGTGTTTCGTACGATTTTAATATTTATGGGGAGGGAAATATTTCATCTATCGCCAAGCCCAATGTCGAAAAGAATACAGCCTTTGATTTTTATGAACCCAACGTAAAGCAAAACATCAATCGTGAAGCAGGACGTGTTAGCGGAACGAAGTCGTTCAGTTATTTTATGATCCCAAAGGAACCAGGGAATTACAAACTGGGTGACTATTTTCAGTGGGTGTTCTTTAATCCAGAATCAAAGAAATATGACACACTGAAATCACAACAAGTCGTTACTGTGGCTGGTGAGAGTTATAAAAACCAAGCGATCGGGAGTAACGATCTTGGCTCATTTTATGATCGAATCGACTCAACCGATAATTCGTTGCGGACAATCTCCAACCATAGTTGGATGAAATTAGCCGTAAACATTTTTATCGTTTTGGTTCTTGGAGCGACAGTGTTTCTCCTCTTTAAAAGCAAATGAGTTTTGGCCTTCCGTAATCAAGCTCTTATCTTCACGCCCGCATGGGAAACAGTTTCGGTAAATTATTTCGGATAACTACGTTTGGCGAGTCACATGGCGCGGCCATTGGCGTAATCATTGACGGCTGTCCGGCAGGATTAGCAATTGATGAAGCCTTCATTCAATCTGAACTTGATCGTAGAAAGCCAGGTCAATCAAAAATTACAACACAACGAAAGGAAGACGATGCGTTTAAAATTCTTTCGGGAGTTTTTGAAGGAAAATCAACCGGAGCGCCTATTGCCATTGTAATCGAAAATCAGGATCAACGAAGTAAAGATTACAGTCACATTGCTGAAAGTTTCAGACCATCGCATGCGGATTACACGTATGAAATGAAATACGGAACGCGCGACTATCGCGGTGGAGGAAGAAGTTCAGCACGCGAAACAGCTGCACGTGTGGCTGCAGGTGCGGTTGCCAAATTACTTTTAAAAAAATCAGGAATTGAAATCAACGCGTTTGTTTCACAAGTAGGAGAGATCAAAGTGCCAGATTACAAATCACTCGATCTTAGTAAGACAGAAGATAATATCGTTCGTTGCCCTGATGCTACCACAGCGGAAAAAATGATTTCTCTGATTGATCAAGTACGATTGGATCGTGATACCATTGGGGGAATTGTAACAGGAGTGATCAAAAATTCTCCTGTTGGTTTAGGTGAACCAGTATTCGATAAACTTCACGCAGCATTAGGTCATGCAATGTTGGGCATCAATGCGGTGAAAGGTTTTGAATATGGAAGTGGCTTTGATGGAATTAAGCTTCGGGGTTCACTACACAACGATGAGTTTTATAAAGAGGGCGAAAGAATCCGCACAAAGACTAACCATTCCGGTGGCGTGCAAGGCGGCATCAGTAATGGCGAAGATATTTATTTTAATGTAGCCTTCAAGCCTGTAGCTACCATCATGCAAGATCAACAGAGTGTTGATAAAGCTGGCAATGAAGTCACTGTTTCAGGAAAAGGCCGACACGATCCATGCGTAGTGCCTCGTGCAGTGCCAATCGTTGAGGCGATGACTGCTTTGGTGATGGCTGACTTTTTGTTATTGATGAAAACTTCTAAAGTTTAATCGACTAATCGACAAAAACTACACTTCCCTTTTTCGCGATCATTTTTCCTAATGATTTTAATTCCAACCCCAACGTTTTAGCGAAAGCTTCAAACTCATTTTTCTTTTCTTGATCAACAGAAACTAAAAGGCCACCACTGGTTTGTGGATCGGCAAGAATTGCTTTTTGTTCATCAGAGATCTCATTGATTTTGTGACCGTAACTTTCCCAATTGCGTTGCGTGCCACCAGGCATTGATTTTTGCTGGATGTATTCTTGCAAGAAATCAAACTTGGGTACGTCATTAAAATTTATTTCTGCGGAGAGATTGCTGCCTTCGCACACTTCAACCAGGTGCCCAAGCAATCCAAAACCCGTTACATCCGTCATCGCATTCACGTAAGATAATTTTCCAAACTGCGCTCCAGGTTTGTTCAACGTTAACATCGTGTCAACGGCTTGTTGCAGGTGGACCTCACTTACAATTCCTTTTTTCTGAGCCGTGGTAATAATTCCAATGCCCAGCTTCTTCGTCAAATAAAGCAAGGAGCCTTCTTTTGCGGTGTCATTTCTTTTCAGGTTTTCCTTTTTCATTTTTCCAGAAACGGCGAGACCAAATACGGGCTCAGGGCAGTCAATGCTGTGACCGCCAGCCAATGGAATTCCAGCCTCGGCACAGATGTTTCGGCTGCCTTCTAAAACTTCTTTGGCAACTTCAGGAGCAATTTTATTGATCGGCCATCCAAGAATGGCAACGGCCATGAAAGGTTCACCACCCATGGCATACACGTCGCTGATGGCATTCACAGAAGCAATTGCTCCAAAGGTGAATGGGTCATCGACAATGGGCATGAAAAAATCAGTGGTGCTAATGATGCACGTGCCATCACCGATATCAAAAACTGCAGCATCGTCTTTTGATTCATTGCCAACGAGTAAGGAAGGAAATTTCTGTTTAGGAAGATTGGAATGCAAAATGGTATCAAGCACAGCCGGGGATATTTTGCAGCCACAGCCAGCACCGTGAGAGTATTGAGTAAGTTTAATTTCGTTCATGAGTAACAAGTTACAAGCTGCAAGTTACAAGTCTGTTTTGACTTGAACCCCTGTAACCTGAAACTTGTAACTAATAATACCCAATGCTAAACTTATTGTTTGTCCACCTTTCCAATCAAAACTTGCGTCCTTGAAATCGGGTGGCCCGAACATGCCTATCGCATCGTTGGAGAAACCAAAACCTTCTTTAGGAATGCCGATCAGATTTTTGTCGAGCTCACCATTGACATTAGCATCGTGATAAGCACTGAGTGCGTACTTCCCGGCTGGAATGTTTTCAAAAACTAAATGCACTTCTCCCTTATCTGCTTTTACCTTCTTCGCGACAAAACGCTTCTTTAAAAAATCAGCTTCATTCGAAAACAAAGTAGCGGCAATGTTTCCCATCGAGGCATTGACATTTTTGATTACTACTTCCATGTTTTGAGACCAGCCCGGTTCTGTTAGTAGCCCAAGTGCGATTGTTATTATTAGCTACTTCATAGAGTTTTTTACCAAAGATTAAGTTCGACAAGGCAGTTTTAAAATAAAACAAACCCAACCGTTTGTTAGTTGAGACCAATTGTTGGCAGATAGTTCTCAACGGGTTTCCTTCGAGAATCCCGTATTTAAATTGATCCAAACGATTCATCCTCCTGATTTTACACTTCAGTAACTCCTTTTTTGGTTAGTGCAACTCAGTGAGAACCTTTGCCATGTAATCGCCAAAACGGACATGATCAAATCAACGCTTACTTTATTTTTTGTAACGCTTTCAATTAGCCTTACTGCACAAACGAAGATCAAGGGCGTAGTTAAAGATACCAAAGGTGAGCCTTTGCCTGGTGTGAATGTGATGATCAAAAATTCTTATGATGGAGCCAGTTCAATTGCCGACGGTACATTCTCAATCACGACGGAAGAGAAAGGAACACAAACAATCGTTGCCTCATTTGTAGGCTATAAAACTTTTGAAAAGACCGTTGAAGTGACAAGCAACGAAGTTGATTTGATCATCAGTTTGAAAGAAGAAATTAATCAGTTGGATGCTGTTGTTATCTCTGCTGGTTCATTCACTGCCGGAGATGAGAAGAGGAGAACGATTTTAAAAGCAGTTGACATTGCAACCACAGCAGGAGCAACAGCCGACATCGCTGGGGCACTCAACACCTTGCCGGGAACACAAAAAGTTGGTGAGACAGGGCGACTTTTTGTGCGTGGTGGCAGTGGCAACGAAACGCGTACCTTCATTGATGGAATGATGGTGCTTAATGCGTACAATCCATCTGCACCTAACACACCTTCACGCGGAAGGTTTCTTCCCTTTATGTTTAAAGGAACGAGCTTCAGCACGGGTGGTTACTCCGCAGAGTATGGACAAGCACTTTCCTCAGCTCTTGTTTTAAATTCCAAAGACAAAGCAGAGATGAACCAAACTGATATTGGTTTGCTCTCGGTTGGTGTTGATATAGCACACACACAGGTGTGGAATAAAGCTTCGTGGACTGGTAAAGTTCAATTCACCAATGTCAATCCTTACATCGGGTTAGTTAAGCAACTTGTTGATTGGAAAACGGCACCCATTTCAATTGAAGGGAGCACAGCTTATCGCCAGAAAGTAGGCAAGTCAGGAATGCTGAAGCTCTTTGGAAATTTTAACAACTCCACTTTTGCAATGTACAGCCATGCGATTCTTGACCCAACAATCCGTTTACCTTACAGTTTAACCAACAACTATGTTTATGGTAACGCTACCTATCAAACCTTGTTAAACCAAAAATGGAATATGCGCAGCGGACTATCTTATTCTTACAATAAGAATGATGTAAAACTTGGTGATTCTCTTCTGAATGAAACTGAAAAAGGAATTCACGCCAAGACGGTATTCGAACATACGCTCTCGGATCAAGTAGAAGTTCGATTGGGTGGAGAAGTAATTGATCGAAATTATTTGGCGTCGCGCTATGATACAATTTCTAAGCAGTTTCAAAGCCGATCTTTCCAAGAGTCAATCACTTCTGTTTTTGGAGAAACAGAAATGTATGTGGACAAACATTTTGTTGCAAAAGCAGGAGGAAGGTTTGAATACAATGTGTTGATTGGACAAGCCAGTGTTGACCCACGATTTTCTATGGCCTACAAGCCAGCAAAGAAAGGACAATTATCTTTTGCATACGGATCATTCAGGCAGACACCGGAAAATCAATATGTGAGGATAAATACTCAACTAAGTCCGGAGCGGTCAGAACATTTCATCTTGAGTTATCAAGTTATTTCTAAGCGAAGAACTTTTCGGGTAGAAACGTATTATAAAAACTATTTCAGTCTAGTCAAGTTTGTAAACAATAATCCCTATCAGCTTACTAATTCCGGAAACGGCTATGCCAAGGGGATTGAATTTTTTTGGCGTGATGCAAAGAGCATTAAAAATGTGGACTGCTGGATTTCGTATTCTTATCTCGATACAAAGCGTGATTATTTGAATTATCCTTACTCAGCGGTCCCCACATTTGCATCAGCACATAATTTTTCCTTCGTATACAAACACTTTATCACACCGATCAAGTTGCAAGTTGGATTTACGTACAGTTATACGAACGGTCGGCCGTATTACAATCCAAATTTGGCAACCGAAAAATTCCAATCGCAACAGACACCTTTTTATCAAGACTTAAGTGCCAACATCAGTTATTTGCCTAAACCCTCTTTGATCGTCTATGCGTCGTGTACTAATCTTCTAGGCCGCGACAATATTTTCGGTTATCAGTATAGTGCTCAGCCCAATAGCTCTGGCGAATACGTAAGTCAGGCAGTGCGGCAACCTGCACCACGTTTTTTATTTCTTGCTGTCTTCATTACCATTTCTAAAAATAAATCGGTGAATCAGTTACCCAACTTATAGATCAATAGAAACCTTAACACAACAATTATGAAAACAATTATTTTATTTCTGACAATGGCAGTGACTATTGGTACAAAAGCCAATGATGCCAAGTACCTAGAGGCGATGTCCAAAAACATTGTAGCTGTTTACAAAGCTCATACCATCGAGGAACTTCAAAATGCAGTCAACGCGTTTGATCGCATAGCGAATGCCGAGAAAACAAAATGGGAGCCGTTGTATTACAGTGCCTTTGGTTATGTAATGATGGCCGACCGTGAAAAGGACAACGCAAAAAAGGATAACTACCTTGATCTTGCAGCATCGTCCGTTAAAAAAGCAAAGGCAATTAATGAAAGTGAATCGGAGATTATTGCCATGGAAGCCTTCATTCATTTGATTCGTCTAAATGTAGATCCTGCTTCACGTGGCCAAAAATATTCAACCCTTGCCATGCAATCTTTGGAAAAAGCTCTTCAATCAAATCCCGAAAACCCACGGGCACTTATGCTTCTCGCCCAGTTGCAATTTGGTACAGCGAGATTTTTCGGTACTCCCGCCACGCAGGCTTGTGGCACAGTGATCAAAGCGCTTGAGAAATATGAAACTTATCAATCAGAAAACCCTATCGCTCCAAGGTGGGGGAAAGAAACAACGGAGAGGCTTAAGCAAAACTGTCAATAACTGTCTTTGTGAGCATCTGTGATGGATCTGTGTGATAGCGCGAAGCAATCTCATTGTTAGGGATCGCTTCGCTCCTCCCGCTTCTCCTTTCTGGTGCTCGCGATGACGCTAATCAAGTCTTTGTTTCATCCATTTAGTTCCGTTCATTTGAATTAGAAAAAACCATTCCGCTGCTAAAGAAAATAAATCCGACATTAAAATTGATCTTATTCCTGGTGATCATTGGCTTTGCCATGACCTACTTCGTGTGTCCTAACTGCTCAAAATCATTTCGTAATTATTTTTTTGTGGGAATTTTTTGTTCATCAACTTGGATCGCGCTGTGGATCGGGAATTCTCAAGTCGCAAATTCATTGAGTCGATTTTTATCATGGACTAAAAATCCAGGGAAGAGACTTTTGTATGGCTTGCTCAGCACACTTGGCTATACTTTCGGCTCCGTTTTTATTTTGACTTGGATTTTTAACTGGCTGACTGATTCTAACGTAGAGTTTACCAAGGACGTGCTCTACACTACTGTTCCTATTACGTTTCTGATCTCAGCTTTCATGCACGGAAAGGAATTTCTTGAAAACTGGCGTAAAGCAGCCCTCAATGCGGAGACACTGAAAAAAGAAAGTGCCGTGGCGCGCTATGAATCTCTGAAAAGTCAGGTAAACCCACATTTTCTTTTCAACAGTTTAAATGCACTAACCAATTTGGTGTATGAAGATCAGGACAAGGCTGCAAAATTCATTAAGCAATTGTCGGAAGTGTACCGGTACGTTTTGGACTCTCGGGAAAAAGAATCCGTGTCCATTCAGGAAGAGCTGCGTTTTGTAAAATCGTATTTGTTCTTGCAGGAAATTCGTTTTGGAGATAACCTGAAGGTAAGACTGGATTTAGATAATGCATTTGGCAATGTGGCCCCGTTGGCGCTTCAGCTGTTGTTGGAGAATGCTATCAAACATAATATTGTTTCACAGGAGAATCCATTATTTGTAGAGATGAAAATAAGTAATGGATTTATTTGGGTTGAAAATAAGGTGCAACGAAAATCTGTTCTCGGCGAAAACTCTCCAGGAATGGGTTTGAACAACATCCGAAGCCGATATGCATTTTTGAGCAACAAAAAAGTAGTTGTAAATAAAAGTGAGGAAGAATTTTCAGTCGGTCTCCCGATTATTGAAGTAGAGGAAGCATGAACATTCTCATTATTGAAGATGAACCGCAGGCAGCACAACGAGTTGAAAAACTTGTTGAATCAATTGTGCCAGATGCAAAAATCGTTGGTATCCTTGATTCGGTGAAAAGTTCAGTACACTGGTTCACTTCAAATCCTTCTCCTGATTTGGTGATCATGGACATTCAATTGGCCGATGGCATCAGTTTTCAAATCTTTAAGCAATGCCAGGTAAAGTCACCTGTAATTTTTACTACTGCTTACGATGAGTATGCCCTGAAGGCGTTTAAAGTCAACAGCATTGATTACATTTTAAAACCTGTGGATGCCGATGAGTTAGGGGTGGCCATACAAAAATATAAATCCTTGAATACGACCCCAGAAAAAATGCTGGAAAGCATAGGCTACGCTGTGCAAATGTTGACGAAGAAATTTAAAGAGAGGTTTGTGATCAAAGTAGGTGAGCATTTGAAGTCGATTGAAGCAAATGATATTTTATTTTTCTTTAGTTTGGAGAAGACGACGTTCGCTCAAACAGCCGATGGAAGAAAACACATTCTCGATTTTACGATCGATCAATTAGAGGGACTGTTGGATACTTCTAAATTCTTTCGAATCAACAGAAAATACATGGTGAATGTGAAATCGATCCAGGACATGATTAGCCATTCCAATTCTCGACTTAAATTAGTTTTAAAAACCTGTGATGACCCTGATGTGATTGTGGCTCGTGAGCGGGTGCAAGAATTTAAAGATTGGTTGGACAAATAAAATTTAAAACATTTATGTTGTCAGATAAAAAATTAAAAGCATTCATACCAACTATCAATCCCACGAAAGCAAAAGAATTCTACATGAATATTTTGGGCCTTACGCTATTGTCCGAAGATAATTACGCAATGGAATTTGATGCCAATGGAACTTTGTTAAGGATTACAACAGTCCCTGAATTGGTGCCGCATACATTTACCGTGTTAGGTTGGAATGTTGATCGTATAGATTCCTTGATAGAATCATTGATTAGTAAGGGAGTTGTGTTTGAGAGATATAACTTTTTTGATCAAGATAAATTGGGCATTTGGACCGCCCCAAGTGGTGCTAAAGTAGCGTGGTTTAAAGACCCAGACGGTAACCTCCTATCGTTGACCGAATAACCCGACACAAGATCATTTATACCAAGCCAGGAAGACGATTGATCAATTGGGAAGCAAAATCACTTGCGCTTTTCCCATCCCAATTAGCAGTAAATTTTACTCTCATTTTTCTTTTCTCAATACTGCTTAGATAAGCTTTGTCATAATACGACAACAAAATTTCTATAGTTGACGTCATATCTCCTTGCAATAATTTTTCTTTAGCGGTTTTAAAATGCTGCCCACCTAATTTTGTGACGATTTTGCCCATGGTTGTCAAAAACTCATCGCGGTCGGCCGGGCCGTATTCATTGACCAGCCGCTGAACGCGAATTTCTTTAGCAACATCCATTCTAACAATCGGACTTTGGCTCATGGTTTTCCAGAAATCGTTAGGTAAAAATATTTTTCCGATGGCAATCGATTCGTCTTCTACCCAAATGTGTTTGCTTGGATCCAATTTTAAAATTTCTTCAAACAATTCATTTTGAAATTGCTCTGTGGTAGGCTGGGCGGGCATCAATAGTCCGCCAAATGCAGAACCTTTGTGATTGGCAAGGTTCTCCAAATCAAGAATTTGTTCTCCTTGTTCTTTCAATGCTCGAAGGATTTCACTTTTACCGCTTCCTGTGCAACCGGTTAATAGAATTGTTGGCAGTGGCTTTTTGAAAGTCTCCAACGCAAATCGTCGATAGGCTTTGTATCCACCCGTTAATGGTTTTGATTTTACACCGGCCATGCCAATGAACTGGCAGAAATTATTAGAGCGCATTCCTCCGCGCCAGCAATGCACCAACAATTCTCTTCCCGAAGAAACTTTCGTGGCTTCGTTGATAATTCCTTCAAGCCTTGGCCCTACTAATCGAAATCCTGTTTTGATTGCTTCTGCTTGTCCCTTCTGTTTGTAGTCGGTGCCGACAGCAACTCGTTCTTCATTATTAAGCAATGGAATATTAATAGCTCCGCGAATATGACCAGCCTGAAACTCCAAAGGAGATCGTACATCCACGGTAGGAAGGTTATTTCGAAGAGATAGGAATTCAGGAAGAGAAACCACAACGCGAATTTCTCAAATAAAAACTGAAGTAGGTTGAAATTATTTTTTTGTTGACCTCTGCCTCACTGCTTCATAAATGGCAACACCAGCAGCAACGGAAACATTGAGTGAACCGATCTGTCCTTTCATCGGAATTTTGGCAAGGTGGTCTGCTGCCTTTAGTATTTCCGGTGCGATGCCATCTTCCTCTGAGCCCACAATAATTGCCAGCGGACTGTTCAATTCCATTTCATATAATGTCTTGTCTGCTTTCTCAGTACATGCTACAACTTGAATCCCATTGTCTTTTAGCAAACGAAACGTCTTTGTCATGTCTTTTACACGGCAAACAGGTAAATGATTAAGAGCGCCTGCACTTGTCTTCATAGCATCCGCAGAAATAGGAGCATTACCTTTTTCTCCTATAATGATACCATCCAATCCAGCGCATTCTACTGTGCGAGCAATAGCGCCAAAGTTGCGAACATCCGTGATCCGATCGAGAATTAAGAAGAATGGCTCGCGGCCTTGTTCATAACATTTGTCGATAATATTTTCAAGAGGAGCATATTGAACGATCGACAAAAGACAAATTACTCCCTGATGGTTTTTGGAAGAAATACTGTTGAGCTTTTGTTGTGGAATGAAGGAGAAGGGGACTTTACACGCTTGCGCCGTATTAATCAACTCTCGAATCAAATCATTATTTAACCCCGACTGAATATAAATTTTCTCTATCTCACGCCCTGCCTTGATGGCTTCGATCACAGCGCGAGTACCAAATACCATTTCTTTTTTATCCATTATTGAAACCGGCCTTTTCGCCAAAGATCCACAACACTAAACCACGTATCCGTAAATCGTTTGTCGCGGAGTAAAACATAATTTTCGGGATCGTAAACACTCCCACTTTTGACAAAAGTAAACTTTGTGTTGTTTATGTTTTTATAGGTCCAGATTTCATTACCGCTATTCTTACTTACATCATCAGGAAGACCAAAGATTAAATACAACATGCCGCGATCAGTTTTCCATCCTTCCTTGTAAGAGGAAAAGTAAATATTGGCCAGCTCTATGTTGTGGAAAAAGTTTTTCATGAATGCCTTAGCCCGGTCTTTGTCACCAGTAATGTTGAGAATGGTTTTGTCGAATTTGGCTTTCTCGCCCTTTGTATTGTTGAGTTCAGCAAATTCCTCAGGCGTTGTTACAAGAATAAGAGGAGGAACAAGTTCATCGACCTTGGTGAACTTCGGAAAGTTTTCTTTCACAACGCGGTAAGAAAAACCGCGGGCTGCTGTAGTATCCTGCTGAAAAAGATAAAGACCTTCTTTTTTTGGTAAGAACTTGCCTCCACTCTCGACATGAAAAATGGAATCATGAAAGAAGAATCGTTCGGCATGGCCTTCTTTTTCTGCAAAGGGTGGGAGCGCTGGAGGGAACACCGTATTGTAATAGGAAACAATCAATGGTTTGCCATCGGCACTGCGAGCAACGTATTCTTTGTTTTTGCTCAAATGGTTTTGGGTGATTACGCCATCATTAGTTTCAATCCAACCATCCACCGGGTAAATGGATTCGATTTGTTTAAAGTAAGTCCACTTGCTGCCGCCACTAGCAACGTGCCCCAGAAGGAGCCAGGGTTTATCAGGAATATCTAACAAGATAAATCCACGCTTTTCTTTTCCATTAATTGAAAGCACGGAGTCTTTTTCCTTAATGGCAACGCCTTCGCGGTCTACATATGAATTTCTTGCTTCCCAGTTAATGGAATATTTTTCAGGATTTCCATTGCGGGCAACCAAGGTGTAGCGGATCATAATTTTATTGGCTGCCCTAACTGGACGGATTTGTAACTCCACTTCGTTCAAGGGATTGTACCAGTAATTAAAATTAGTTGCTGCGACTGATTGACTTACCGCGAATTTTGAAATTCCCAAAAGGATGAAAAGAATAAAGGACGATTTCATGTGTTAAAAATTATTTTTAATGGACACATGGAATGCCCTGCCAATTTATCGTTTGTTTGAGTAGGCTTAGTGGATGGGCATTTCATATTTCTAGCAGTTCACTCTCGTTTCAAACGTTAAATCTAATGATTTGAGTTATTTTTGCCCCACAATTTTTTTTACATGGCTGTTTATACTACCGAGATCGCCTCAGAAACCATCACTTCCGATAACCCCATCCACCAACGGCTGCTCAAAGCGTATGTTGTTGCCGTTGGCAAAGTCCATGGCAATTTACTTGAAGTTGGTTGTGGCGAAGGCCGGGGAGTAACCTGGTTAATGCCAAAGGTCGAAAAGTTTTCAGCTATTGATAAGATTGCCAAAGTGGTTGAGGGTTTAAAAAAGAAATTTCCCCAAGGAAATTTCGTCAGCGGAAATATTCCGCCTTTGCCATACAATGACAATACGTTTGATTGTGTGGTGAGCTTTCAGGTAATCGAACACATTAAGGATGACAGTTTTTATTTAAAGGAAATCAGTCGAGTGTTAAAACCAAACGGCCTTGTATTGATTACTACTCCCAACCGACCGATGTCGCTTTCGCGGAACCCGTGGCACCAACGTGAATACACGGCCAGTGAACTCACTTCCCTGGCGAAAAAATATTTCTCTAACGTTGAAATGAAAGGCATTGCAGGGAATGAAAAAGTGATGCAATACTATGAGCGCAACAAGAAATCGGTGAATAAGATGATGCGCTGGGATATTTTTAATTTACAATACAAACTTCCGGCATCGATCTTGAGAATGCCTTATGAAATGCTCAACCGGCTTAACCGTAACAAACTTAAAGAAGCAGCTGACGACTTGGTAGCAAGCATTCGCCATGAAGATTATCTTTTATCGAATGAGCCAACGCAGTCACTCGATCTTTTTTTGATTGCGAGGAAATAATTTTAGGTCTTTCCTTCTCACTAGAAATTGTGATTCAAGCAGCCAATCAAGGTTGTTTTTAATTTCATATTGCCCGCCTGCAAAAGATGCTATTGAGAATTCAAAGCAAAAGCTTAATTTGATTTTTGAAATTGATAAATCATGAATTTAAACATTGATGCTGAGAAGCAAAATACGTTTGATGCCATCGTAGTGGGTTCAGGTATCAGCGGGGGATGGGCTGCCAAAGAGCTAACTGAAAAGGGGCTGAAGACATTGGTGCTCGAACGCGGTCGCGATGTAAAGCACGTGACAGACTACCCCACGATGACTAAAGACCCTTGGCAGCTTCCGCATGCTAATAAATTGACTACTGAAGAATTAAAATTCTTCCCCGTACAGCAACGCACGGGCTGGGTTACTCAAGCCAACAAACACTGGTGGGTGAATGATGTAGAGAATCCATACACAGAAGTTCAGCCTTTCGATTGGATCAGAGGCTACCATGTTGGTGGGCGCTCGATCATGTGGGGTAAACAAACCTATCGCTTATCTGATCTTGATTTTGAAGCAAATGCAAAAGAAGGAATTGGTATCGACTGGCCTATTCGTTATAAAGATTTAGAATCTTGGTATGATTATGTAGAAACTTTCATCGGTGTAAGTGGTCAGGCTGAAGGAATAACACATTTGCCGGATGGCAAATTTTTGCCACCCATGGAACTGAATTGCGTAGAACTGCTTTTTAAAGAAAAAGTGGCTGAGAAATTTAATGGAAGAAAAATTACTATTGGCCGTGCGGCTCATTTAACGGCGCCACTTCCCCATGATCCTAGTCGTGGAGTATGTCAAAGCAGAAATATGTGCGATCGCGGTTGTCCGTATGGCGCCTACTTTAGTAGCAATGCCTCAACACTTCCATTCGCAGCAAAGACTGGCAACATGACGTTGAGGCCACACTCCATCGTGCATTCGATCATCTACGATGAAAAGAAAGGAAAAGCCATCGGAGTTAAAATTCTGGACGAAAAGACGAAAGAAGAGATCGATTACTTCGCGAAGATTATTTTCCTCAACGCCTCCACACTAGGAAGCACTTTTATTATGCTCAATTCTACTTCAAACCGATTCCCTAATGGACTTGGAAATGGAAGTGATCAGTTGGGAAGAAATTTGATGGATCACCATTACCGCTCTGGTGCGAGCGCAACGGTTGAGGGTTTTGAAGACAAGTATTACATCGGCCGCAGGCCAAACAACTTTTATATTCCACGATTCAGGAATGTGGGTACAGACAAACGAAAGGACTATCTGCGGGGCTTCGGTTATCAGGGTGCGGCAGGAAGAACAAGTTGGACACGCGGAGTTAAGGAAATGTCGTTTGGAGAGGAATTGAAAAATGAATTAACAACGCCAGGTCCATGGGGGATTGGTATGGGTGGGTTTGGCGAGTGTCTACCCTATGCAGATAACCGAGTAACGATGAACAAAGAAAAGAAAGATGTTCATGGTTTGCCCACCTTAAACATTGATGCGAGTTGGAAAGAAAACGAGAAGGCAATGCGTAAGGATATTATTGCAGCTGCGGCAGAAATGCTCGAGGCAAGTGGGTTTAAAAATGTTTCAACTTTTGATGGTGCTGATAATATCGGGTTGGGAATCCATGAAATGGGCACGGCTCGTATGGGTCATGATCCAAAAACTTCGGTGCTCAACAAGTGGAATCAAGTTCATGAAGCGCCCAACGTGTTCGTTACGGATGGTGCTGCGATGACATCATCTGCATGTCAGAACCCCTCACTCACTTACATGGCGCTTACAGCACGGGCAGCAAACCATGCAGTGGAAGAATTGAAAAAAGGAAATCTCTAATCTTTAAAATGCTTAGACAATGAACAGAAGAGAAGCCATACAAAAAGCAGCATTGACATTAGGCTACGCGATTTCTGCCTCCGCTGCATTTGGAGTATTACACGGTTGCAAGGCCAAACCTGATCTCGTTTACAAACCTGATTTCTTCACGGAGGATCAGGCGCTTACCATCTCCGAATTGGCAGAAATCATTTTACCTAAAACTGCAACCCCTGGTGCGAAAGATGTAGGAGTGCCAGGATTTATTGATGACCTTTTGAAAGAAGTTTATACGAAAGATCAACAGGAAAAATTTTTGAAAGAATTGTCGGCATTCGATGAAGAGGCGAAGAAAGAATATGGAGACAGCTTCGGTTTATTGAAGAAAGAAGATCAGTTGGCTTTTGTAAAGAAGAAACATGATCAGGCCATGAATTCTGATGTGGCAAAGCGCCCAGCAGGATTTAGAAATTATTCAAAGAAAAAAGACGAAGTTCCATTTATCCTCACGGTAAAAGAGCTAACCCTTCTCGGATTTTTCACCAGCGAACCAGGAGCAACTCAAGTTCTGCAATACATTCAGGTTCCAGGCCCCTACCAAGGATGTGTGCCACTAGAAAAAGTTGGAAAGGCTTGGGCTGTTTAAAAAGCAAATTTGAATTAATAGTTGCGAACTTCTATTAGCTCGCAACTATTAATTCACTTTTAATAATTCCCTTTTTGTCCACCACCTTCATTGACTTGAAGGTCCGTCAATAATTTGGTGTAAGCATCTTCATATTTTTTTGCGAGTTCCGCTTCGCCATTTTCATACAATGTGCGTTGCAAAATATTTAGCATCACAATGTTGTTACGCAATTCATTGGTCAGACTATTTCCTTCGCCAGCGAGATAAGTTGCGATTTCAATCGCACGCTCGCCTACAACCTTAGCAATCTCCAATGCTTTTGCCTTCTCTCCAACTTTGAAAAGCAGATTCACTGTTTCTGTGGTGGTGTAATCATAAGGCACAGCAACGTCCGGCATTTTTGCCAATGAAAAGAGCAACAATTCTTTTGCCTTTTCATTTTCACCCTTATCAATCAAGGATTGAGCGACCGAGTTGATTGAGCTTCGGTGATTGAGGACAAAGCCTTTATAATCTTCGTTGTAATAAACTTTGGGGTTATCTAACCCGCGGTAGCGGAATTTTTTTGTCATGATCTCAAAGCTCTTATCGGTATCTACTAAATACTCGCGGTCTTTACGTGGATTGCGAACAGGCAAAATGCGATATGCATTTCCAACTTGAATGGCATAAGGACTGAGGTCGATATTGATTTGTGCGATAGAAGTATTATTCAGGAAAATCGGACGTTCCCAATTGGTGGTAACAAGAAAATCAAGCAAGGCCAGATCCTTTTTCTCCAATCCGCCTTTCAATACTTTTATTTTCATTTCATCCACCACCAGGCTGTCCATACCCTTTGGAATAATTCCTTTGGCAATCAGTGCCTGTTTATCGATAGGAATGGTAAGTATCCGGCTTGGCACGATATTGCGCTCGCCATCGCTGAGTTGTGGATATCGCTTTGCTAACAGATTGATATATTCTTTTGCATCAATGCTTTTGATTTTCAGATCGGCATATTGCAAATAGTCATTCAATCCACCTTGCTGATACTCCTTCAATGGTATGGTGTATTGGAGAGGTTCAGAATCGTTTGCTTTACGCATGCTTTGCTCGATGTACCAGTCGGTATTGTAGTAGCTTAACACAATCACGCGCGTGTCAGGGCGGATAGCTTCTGTTTCCTGCGCATACCAAAGAGGGAAGGTATCGTTATCACCACCTGTGAAGAGCACCCCTTGTGGATCGCACGATTCAAGATAGTTCGAGGCTGAGTCAACGGAGAAAAAACGGTCGCTGCGGTTGTGATCATCCCAACCATCTTTGGCCATTAATATTGGCGCGGTAAGTCCTATCAATGTTGCTGTGATCGTTGCTATTCTTGCATTTTTAATGAAGCTCTTGAAGAACTCAGCCATTCCAATTATTGCAAGGCCAATCCAAAATGCAAATGCATAATACGATCCAGCATAAATATAGTCGCGCTCGCGAGGTTCAACGGGTGGCGAGTTAAGGTAAACAACGATTGCTACTCCGGTCATTACAAAAAGCAAGGCGACTACTGCAAAATTCTTGGTGTCTTTAGTGAATTGATAAAACATCCCGATCAATCCAAGAATAAATGGGATCATGAAATAATTATTACGGCCGCGGTTTTCTGCAAGCGTTGGAGGAACTTTCTTAAACCACTCATTGGGACGAAGCCAGCCCGCACCTTGCTCATCGCTCTCGCGACCGGCAAAGTTCCACATGAAGTAGCGCATATACATGTGCCCGATCTGCTGCTTGAACATGAAAATAAATTTATCCTGAGCAAACGTGGGCTTCTGGCCCTCGGCTAAACCCATGATGTTGCGATAGGTTTCAGCATGTTCGGAATTCCAGGCACGTGGAAGTAAGGTGGATTCACCTGGATCATACTCATAAGTGAAACTGCGCTCACCTGGTTCATATTTGTCCTTTCCTTTTACGTAAGTCGGTGAACCGTACTTTATTCCGATTGGTCTAGCGGTAAAATAAGGACCGGTTATAAGTGGGCGACTGCCGTATTGTTCACGCCTTAAGTAGCGAACAAAGCTCATCACATCTTTGGGAGAGTTTTCATCGATTAATGTATTGTAATTAGAACGGATCACGACTAATGCATAAGATCCGTATCCAATCAAAATAAAGGCGGTGGCCAATAAAAATGTATTCCAAACGGGTTTGTTTTTCTTCTGTGTGAAATAAATTCCATACACCAGGGCTCCAACAACGAGTAACGTGAAAACCAATGCACCTGAACCAAAGAACAGTCCTAGATTATTTACAAAGAATAATTCAAAGTGACCAGCCAAAGTTGGAAGACCCGGAACAATAAAGTCATTGATGAATAATACAATCCCACTGCTCAACGCAAGTGTTGCAATTACACCCCAGGTGGTAGTCTTGAATTTCTTGAAATAATAAATTAATCCGAGAGCAGGAAGAGTCACAAGGTTAAGCATGTGCACGCCGATGGAGAGGCCGATCATGTAGGCAACCAATAATAACCATCGGTTGGCTTTGCTCTCATCTTCAATGACATCCCATTTTAAAACACCCCAAACGACAAAAGCCGTGAAGAAGGAAGACATGCCATACACTTCAGCCTCAACTGCAGAGAACCAAAACGAATCAGAAAAAGTGTAGGCCAATGCGCCAATAGAACCGGCACACATCAGCAACCAGTTTTGATCAGGCGTGATGTCAGAATCTTTTTTGATTCCCATCAACTTGCGACCAAAAAGAGTGATCGACCAGAACAAAAACAAAATAGTAAAGGCACTGGCAAGCACGCTCATGAAGTTGATCCAATAGGCCACTTTTGTTACATCGCCCAGAGCAAGAAATGAAAAGGCTCGGCCCATTAACAAAAACAACGGGGCTCCAGGCGGGTGGGGTACCTGTAGTTTATACGACACCGCAATAAACTCACCGCAGTCCCAATAACTGGCGGTTTCTTCCATGGTGAGGAAATAGGTAATCAGAGCAATGGTGAAAACTGCCCAGCCGAAGATGTTATTAGCTTTTTGAAAATTCATTTTTTTTAAGGTTGATGAACCCACCTTACGTCCCGATAGTTCGGGGCTTCGGTGGATGAAGTCGCGAAAATAAGAAAATCCACCTTCGTCCCGAAAAAAAGGGGACTCAGGAGGGTAAATTAAATGTGTTGGGGCGCGGTGGAGTTAACTGCTAGCCGTATTTTCGGGTATGCACAGAATTCCCTTTTTTTCGTTTGAGCGGCAGCATCGATCCATTAATGCCGAACTAAACGCAGGTTTTAGAAGGGTTATCAAAAATGGTCGATTCGTTTTGGATCAAGAGGTGAACTGCTTTGAGGAGGAATTTGCCGCCTATCAAAAAACGAAATATTGTGTGGCAGTTGGCAATGGTCATGATGCGATTCTTATTTCACTAAAAGCTTTAGGGGTTGGTCAAGGCGATGAAGTTCTTGTGCCTTCTCATACATGCCACGCTACCTGGCTGGCAGTTATAAATGCGGGAGCAAAGCCCGTGGCTGTGGAAATCGATCCATTAACTTACAACATCAATCCATTGCTTATTGAAGATTTGATCACAAAAAAAACGAAGGCCATTCTTCCAGTTCATCTTTATGGTCATCCTTGTGCGATGGATAAAATCATGGCGATTGCGAGGAAGTATAAACTCTTTGTTGTTGAAGATAATGCACAGGCACATGGAGCTGTCTACAAGAATAAATTGACAGGAAGCTGGGGCCATTGCAACGCGACGAGTTTTTATCCGACTAAAAATCTGGGAGCATTAGGCGACGGAGGAGCAATTGTTACCAATGATAAAAAGATTTTTCGGTTTGCAAGGGTATTCAGCAATTATGGCTCAGAAAAAAAGGATGTCCATTCTGTGTTGGGAATCAATTCGCGATTGGATGAATTGCAGGCTTCTATGCTGCGGATAAAATTGAAAGTATTGAATAATTGGAACCAAGAGCGAAGTAAAAACGCCAATGAATATTTCGATTCACTAAAAAATGTCGGAGACATGGAATTGCCACCAAAAGAAAATAAATCAGAGAAGCCGGTCTATCATCAATTTGTTGTTCAAACAAAATATCGGGATAAACTAAAAAAATATTTAGACCAGAAAGGAATTGAAACGGCAATTCACTATCCAACTCCTATCCATTTGCAAAAAGCTTATACGCATCTTGGTTACAAGAAGAGTAGCCTGCCAGTTGCAGAACAGTTAAGTAAATCGGTTCTAAGCCTTCCGATATTTGCTGGGTTGAGGGAGCAGGAAATTGATGCTATTTGTGATGCGATTAAGAATTTCTTTAAATGACCATTTTTACAACAGCCTCTTTTACTTATAAACAATGATGTAGAAGACCAACCACAAAAGGAAAATTAAAATATAAGAGCTTGATACAATCCACCAGGTGGCGCTTTGCTGTTTGTGAATTTTAAACGAATAAAAATTGACGCCGCGCACCATCATTAGAACATAGAAAATTTCAAAGACGCTGATAGCGCGAAGGGGGTAAGCAAAACGCCTGTCAATAGAGTAGTAATTAAAAAAATTCATTAACGAGAGAGGATAAAACGCCTGAACCTCTCCAAGGGTTGGATCAGTGTTCACAAATAAAAACCAGCCAATCTTAAGCAACTCAGGCAATATGAAGATAAACTCGGCGGCCATCACCACGCTCCAGCATTGAGAAAATGTAATCCGGTAACCGAATAAAAAACAGCCTACCCACAGTACGAACCCAAGGACGGTAAACTTCCATAGGTAAATAAAGGGAATAGAAAAGAATTGAAGGGCGCTGATCAACCGCAGAATCATTCCTTCCGGCCGATCTTGCAGAAACTCAAAGGCAGCCGTTTCGTTTTCTATAAAAGATTTTTTTATATAGAGGAGTAAAACAGAAATTAGACAAAGGACGATAAAAGTTAATTTTTTATCAGCAGAAAATAGTGAAGTTTGCGAATGATCAGAGGTCATGAGGTCAATACTAGATTTATTTTGTTAAACGAATTATGGGTTACAAGTTACTGGTTACAAGTTATAATCACTCAGCGAAAAGGTTGAAACCTACAACTTTCTTTATTTTTTGCCTTGTCTTTTTCTCTTTGGTCTCTTTTGGTCAGTCGAGAGCAAAGAAAGACACCACCATCATTTTAATCTCGGATATCACCGTACAGTTGGAGACGACCGATGCGATGAACAATCTCTATAATTTTAAGTTTGCTGAGGCTGAAAAACTCTTTCGTGATTTCAAAGAAAAATACCGTTGGCATCCGTTACCCAACTTTTTAATGGGCCTGGCAGAGTGGTGGAAAATTATGCCCAACACTCGAATAACCACCTACGATGAGAAATTTCTTGCCTACATGGATAGTTCAATTCTTATTGCTGAGAATCTATACGACCATTATCCGGAGTATAAAATCGAAGCGGCATTTTTTCTGGCTGCTGCTCATGGGTTTAAGGGCGAGTTGTATGCCGATGTGGAAAGAAAAAATTGGATGAAAGCCGCAGGAGAAGGTAAGGCCGCGCTGAAGTATATGGAGGTGTGCCGAGAGAAAAATAACTTAAGCCCTGAATTACTTTATGGCGATGCGCTGTATAATTATTTTCGAGAATGGGTCCCGGAAAATTATAAATCATTGAAGCCGATATTCTGGTTATTCCGCCACGGTGATAAAAAACTTGGCCTTAAACAGTTGAAAGAAGTTTCATACAATGCTTTTTATACTCGCACCGAGGCCATGGTATGGCTCATGCGAATTTTGGCTGGATATGAGAATGATTTACAGCAGGCGTTTCAAATTTCGGAATATTTGCATCAAACGTATCCGGATAATCCTTACTTCCATCGCTATTATGCCCGTATGCTTTATTCATTAAATGTGCATCCTAAAATGGAAGAGCAGAGCACCCAAATTTTGCAACGTATTGACAGTGGCCAGTTTGGCTACGAGGCGATTAGCGGCCGCTATGCATCATTTTTCTTAGGACAATTCTATGATTCCCAACGAAAATTGGATGATGCCATAAAATACTATTCCCTATGTGTAAAGTATTCTGAAGAAGTGGGAGCTACCGATTCGGGGTATTACCTTTATTCACTGATCTCTTTAGGAGAAATTTATTATCAAAAGAAGGACAAGGCTACCGCAAAAAAATATTTCAATCTTGTAAAAAAACACGCGGGCAGGAAAGAGGAGGCTTATAAGGACGCCAAACAAAGGCTGAAGAAATTAGAGAAGGCGAGTAAGGATTGAGGCTCAAAAATGAAATACCGGTTGCAAAAAACGAACAAATAAAAATTGGAACTTCGCGATGTCATTGTAACGCCATTGGTAATCATCGGAGTGTTAATGGCGGCATATTTTATTCGCCCAAGTGCGACCGATGAAAATACGATGCGGTATTTTTTTCCAGCATTACTTTTAAAGATTTTTGCTGCAATAGCATTGGGGATAATTTATCAATTTTATTATTCAGGAGGGGATACGTTCAATTATCACACCCATGGAAGTCGTATTATCTGGGGAGCATTTTGCGATGATTTCACCTTAGGATTCAAACTCCTTTTTTCAGGTGGAGAATTAATTCAAGGAACATATAAATATATAGCTCAGATTCCATTTTATAAGGATTCCCCCTCGTTTGCAATAATTCGAATTGCTGCCTTTTTTGATCTATTCACCTTTTCATCTTATTCTGCCACTGCAGTTCTGTTTTCTTTAATAAGCTTTATTGGTGGTTGGGCTATGTTTTTGACTTTTTACAAAAAGTATCCTCATTTACATTTTCGTCTTGCTATTGCTACTTTGTTTATCCCTTCGGTAATTTTTTGGGGCTCCGGTATCCTAAAAGATTCAATTGTATTAGCTTGTTTAGGTATAGCTGTATATGCAATTGATCAGCTATTTTTTCAACGAAGAGTTAAATTCTTAACACTTCTCTTTTTGATGGTATCCTTGTTCACAATTTTTACAATTCGAAAATTTGTGCTCCAGGCATTTATACCATCCGTTGCTCTTTGGGTTTATTTTAACCAACTGGTAAGGATGAGATCAATTGTATTGAAAATTCTAATTGCTCCATTGATTGTTTCGATGTTCTTGTTTACGGCTTACTATTCTGTAAGCAAAGTTGGGGAAGGAGACACCAAATACTCTACTGATAAGTTAGCCGGAACGGCTAAAATAACCGCCTATGACATAGGTTTTTATACAGGCGCTAATGCTGGATCTTCCTATTCTTTAGGCGAGTACGATAACTCTTTCTCTTCAATGGTACGCTTGGCACCGCAAGCTGTTAACGTTGCGCTCTTTCGTCCCTATTTGTGGGAGGTAAGAAATCCACTAATGGTTCTTTCGGCTATCGAAAGTCTATTTTTTTTTATAACAACGTTGTACCTTTTGATCAAAAGAAGATTTTCAATCCAGCTTTTTTTTAAAAATGCAGATACAATTTTTTGCTTTGTTTTCGCTACTACTTTTGCTTTTGCAGTAGGAATTTCTTCCTATAATTTCGGAACCTTGGATCGGTACAAGATAGCTTTGCTTCCATTTTACCTGTTATGGCTTTTCATAGCTCTTGATCAGGAAAATGTGACCCATTGATTGCTGGCATTATTTCAATAGGCCAATGAAATTATTTTTGGTTGCGAGCACTGAATATCGCTCTATCACAGTATTTCTAGCCTCTATGCCGATTGAATTGCGCAAGGCTTTATTTTCAATCAACTCCATTAGATGACCCTCCCAAGATTTCAGCGAGTCGCACAAATATCCATTTATTCCGCTTTGTATGATTTGCCTATTCACACCAACGGGCGAGGCAATCGCTGGAATTTGAAGAGCCATATATTGCAATACTTTAAAACCACACTTGCCGTTGGCCCATTCATCATCGGGTAAGGGCATTATGCCAATGTCAAATTCTGCCAGATCAGCAATTTCACTTTTCAGCGACCATGGCTTAAAACGCAAACACTTCAACTCTAATTGAGGCGACTTATCAGCAATCACCCAAAATTCAAGTTGTTGATATTTCATCTCAAGATTTTGTAGAACTGATTCTATAGCACCCAAGTACTTTAATGTAGAGTGAGACCCTGTCCATCCGATGATTATTTTTTCATCATCAGTAAATCGATGAACAGCGTTGTAGAGAGCAGGGTTGTGTACTTTTTCGGTGTCGATCGTCGTAGGAATCAGAATTACATTTTTGTTATACTGATGCGCAAAGTTGCATAGGTATTCGTTGCCACAGCTTATTTTATAACTCCACTTACAAATCAACCGCACCTTAGTTCGCCAACGAAGTGCTTTCTCGAACATCGACTCACTTGTTTTGTCAGTAAGCCAAATGGCATCATCAAAATCATAAATTATTTTTTTACTTAAAATCTTCGCTATAATCCATTCAAAAATGGGAGGCCCCACGGGTGCTGCCTCCCTGAAAAGAAAAACATAATCCGCCTTTAACAAAACGGGTAAGAGCAAGAATCTCTTGAAAAAACCAACAACTATAGTGCTTAATTTGCGAACAGGATTCTCCCCCTGGTATAAGATTTTATAGGAGGACAAATCCACGAAAGAAGAGAATCGAATCGTGAAACCTTCTGCGTCAAGAAACTTGAGGTATTGCTCAAACCGAAAACGCTGGCCCGGTGCTGTGTTAATAGGATAGGGAACAACAAAGTGAACGCTAAGGTTTTTGTGCAATGGCATGCCAAAAAGGTTCTTTGGATGAAAATCGAATGTTTATAAAACCCGCTTGAGCAAGCATATCTGTTATTTCTATTTTGGAAAACCGCTTTTCCAAAGGAGTTCCAAAACGATCTAATGCATCATTTCTCATAATGAAGAAACTTGTTTTTCTGTAATAGGATAGCGGGATGGTTCGAGCCAACTGCTCGGAAAAAAAACTTACCAAATGGCTTAATTTAGCTAAAGGCCAATACACAACAGCTGCAATGAGTTCACAAAGAAAGTATTTGATTGAAGAAGGGGATGCGGATATTATTCTTCGCATTATTGCTGAAAGCGTGAAGAGGGCGTGAAAAACGAACCCTCGATTATCCAAGTTATAATAGAGATAAATCAGAAACCATCCTCCAGGCTTGGTCTTGGTAAAGCAATTTTTGATTGCTTCTACAGTGTTTGGAATATGGTGAAGCACACCCAAGCTGTAAACAAAGTCGAAGCTATTATCGGAAAACGGGAGGTGGTTGACGCTTGCTTGAGTAACCCGAATGTTGTTGAACTTATGCAGATTGGCAGCTGCAACATAAACGGCATTGCTAGGGTCGATGGCTTCAATGAACTTTAATTTCGTGCTGACATATTGAGCCCAACGACCACTTCCGCAACCAACGTCAAGGGCAACCATCTCTCGATGCAGCATCGTAGCCAAATCAAAATAATCATCTCCGATTCGATTTAGTTCGGCCGGGGTAAATTGACTGAACTTTTCCCATTCTTCTCCAAACGACTGAACTGTCCTGGGGTCCACATTCGTTTCATGGTCACTGATGAACGAAGAAATCTTTATTCCTTCGGATTCAAGGATTGACACTGCAGGATAGATATACTCAAGCATAATCCATTACAAGTATAGTGGATAATAATGACTTTAGATGGCTGAATGTGTGAGGAACAGCAAGAGAATTTCATGATACCTTGCTGACAGGAATACTATAATGGTGATTATCTTACGTATCTTCGACCTATTAATTATGACTGAACCATTGGAGTACAGTATAGAATCGTCCTCAAGAAAATGGCTTGAAGTAAAGGAGCTTTGGCGCTATCGAGAATTATTTTATTTCTTTGCTTGGCGCGATATTAAAATCAAGTACAAGCAGACGGCGTTAGGATTTTTGTGGGCAATCATTCAGCCGTTGTTAATGATGGCTATTTTTACCGTTTTCTTTGGTAGAGCCTTAAATATTCCATCTCAAAATTTACCGTACCCAATTTATGTTTTCTCCGGCCTGCTAATTTGGAACCTTTTCTCTTCAGGCCTCACAAGTGCGTCTAATAGCATGGTTAACAATGCAACAATCATCAAGAAAATTTATTTTCCACGTCTCATTATTCCCGTGTCGTCAATACTTGTGGCATTGTTTGATTTTGTAATGGCCTTTATTCTTTTTGTTTTCCTTTTATTCTTTTATCGTCAACCAATTTCTGGTTTTGCAATTATACTTTGGCCATTGGCCATCGTTGTTGGTGTGATTGCGACGTTTGGTTTGGGAGCATGGCTGGCCGCGTTGAATGTTAAGTATCGTGACTTTCGGTATGTAATTCCTTTTCTTGTACAGATTTTATTTTTTTTGAGCCCAATTATCTATCCCGTTTCGCTCCTTAAATACCCAATACTACAGTATGTACTCGCTTGCTCACCGATGTACGCCGCTGTGGAACTCTTTCGCTACCCGCTTACTGGTGTCAATCCAGATTTTTATTTGATGAGTGCGAGTTTCCTATCGGGATTAATACTGTTAGCGATCGGTGTTTTTTATTTTAAGCGTACGGAAGATTTCTTTGCTGATTTTGCCTGATGAAGCCCATTTTGGAAATACGGGATATCGGTAAAAAATTCCAAATCCAACATTTGGCTGGCGGCTATTTAAGCTTACGCGAAAGAATGATGAATGCGCTGAAATTTAAGAAGAGTACGGTTGAAGATTTTTGGGCACTAAAGAACATTTCCTTTGAAGTAGCAGCAGGTGAATCAATTGGTATCATCGGAAGAAATGGCGCTGGCAAATCAACGCTTTTAAAAATACTTTCTAAAATCTCTCCACCCACCACAGGACGGATCATTTCGCGCGGACGAATTGCCAGTTTGCTCGAAGTAGGCACCGGGTTTCATCCCGAGCTTACAGGAAGAGAAAATATTTTTTTTAACGGCTCCTTGTTGGGTATGCTGCGCAAAGAGATTGAGGCAAAATTTGATGCCATTGTGGATTTTAGCGGAACAGAAAAATTTTTGGATACTCCCCTAAAACACTTTTCTAGCGGCATGCAATTGCGATTGGCATTTGCTGTTGCCGCTTTTTTAGACCCCGAAATATTAATTATTGATGAAGTACTAGCCGTTGGTGACGCAGAGTTTCAGAAAAAGTGCTTAGGAAAGATGGAGGCAGTGAGTAAGAGTGGGCGAACAATTTTGTTTGTAAGTCATGATCTCGCAGTCGTAGAAAAACTTTGTGCAAGAACCATTCTTCTGCAGGCCGGAACAATTCACATGATGGAAAACACAGAAGTAGTCGTCAATCATTATTTGCACAAAAAAATACAAAGTCAGGGCGAGAAAGAATTAGTAAAAGGCGTTTGGGTATCCAAATTTACATTTGGAGAAGGAAGAATTGTCTCGGATGCAGCGGTTCCGTTTGCCATATCGTTAGTATTTGACAATCAACGCCCGGTGATTACTGAGTTTTGCATTTTAATTTACACACTGCGCGGCAATAGGGTAGCCATTTTAGACTTGCGCGATCAAATGGAAAAATTTGAACATTCGAAAAATCATATTGCTATGAACGGATTAATAACAAGATTAAATTTAGTTGAAGGGGAATATCAAATTGGTCTTCATTATGCTGTAAATTATATCGTCAATGAAATTCAGGATTTAGTAACAATTACGATCACAGACAATAAGCATACTAGTGTTCAAAGGTACCAGCCTCAGTATAGAGGAGTTGTAGAACTTGATTATAAAATTTTTGGAAGCAAATGATTAAAAGCATTGTTAAATATTTATTGTCTCTTATCGGATTGGAATTCAAGAAGGGTACCTCTACAATTTTTAACAGACTCAGTGTATTTGGTATCCTTTCTGATGAATGGGAACCGCGTCAGGGTTTATTTTATCTAAAATCTCTTGATGTATTAGTTGCTGATGTTAAGTCACCCTTAGTTGTACAATATAAAATAGCAAAGTCGATTTATACAATTGGCGGTGGTCGTTTTTTTTATGATCAGGATCACCATCTTCGGTTATCTATTCAAGATGTGAATTTTCGAATTAATTATCCGGATGAGTTATATGTAATTAATGAGGTTTTTGTTTTCGGCGACTATAACTTCAAAACCAGTGATGAAATCATCGTAATTGATATTGGCCTTAACATTGGAGCCACCTCTTTGTTTTTTGCCAAGCAAGAAAATGTTAAGCGGGTGTATTCTTATGAATTATTCGGACCGACTTACGAGGCGGCACAACAAAATTTATTACTTAATGACGCCGCAAAGATTAAAATCTATAATGTTGGATTGGGAAATAGCACCAGACAGCTCAGCATCCCTTATTCAGTTGCAAACAAGGCAAGAATGGGGTTGCATGGTCTGCCGTCTTCGGAGAAATTTCCAGATGCAACACAGGTGACAGTATCCGTAAAAGACGCGGCAGAAGAGGTCGTCAGAATAAATCAATTGGAGCCCGATAGGAAGAAAGTTTGCAAAATGGACTGTGAAGGAGCTGAGTTTGAAATCCTTGAACGACTTTTTCAAAACAAAGTAGCGGATTTAATCGATGTGTATATCATTGAATGGCACGCTCAAGACGCCAAAAATATTGAGGATCAATTTCTACATAACGGATTTGATGTTATTACACCAACTTCAGATAACACGCACACTGGATTGCTCTACGCATTTAAAAAATAGTATTTGATTTCTTTGAGGACATCGTTTGGCAGAAAGAAATTCATTCGAACCTTACCAGAAAATGTTCGGGAAGGAGATATCGTGCATTTTCAAGGAGTTCTAAATTACGATTGCCCGACATTATTTATCTACCAATTTAATTCAATAAACATTCTTCCCGATAGCACATTATTTTATTGGATATTTCCATTGGATTTAAGTTTTCCTTTTTTTAAAAAAAGATTGAAGCATCATAACAAAAAAGGCATCCTGAATATTTTAATGAAATGGAGAAGAACAAAGCTAAAAGCCAACATCCCTTATGTTGTAATTCATGATGTTTGGACGAAAAATTATTACCATTGGATTACCCAGGCTCTCCCACGCTTATTGCTTGTGCAACAGACAGGGCAATCTTTTGTATTGGTTCTTCCGGAAGATCACCAATCCGAATTTCATACCGCAAGTCTAAAACTATTAAATGTAGATTCTTTACAAATGATAGAACGAGGAAATAAATATTATCATTTTGAAAACCTTTGGTATCCTACACATGATATTCAAATTGGTGATTACAATGATGACTTGATAGTGGAATTAAGGGATAAGTTGATGCGAGTAATCAAAACAACCCAATCCGCAAATCCCAAAAAAATATTCATTTACAGAACATCACGTGAGCGAAGACGTATTCTTAATGAAGATGACGTACTTCAAACCTTTCTCTCTTTTGGATTTGAAGTTGTAAAATTTGAACAACTTTCCTGGCTGGAACAAATTTCATTGACGAGTAACACCATCTTATTAGCTGGTGTGCATGGTGCAGGCTTAACGAACATGATTTTTATGCCCCCCCGTTCTCAAGTGTTTGAACTTACCACCAGAATAAATGGTGAACATTATTATTATTTTGCTTTGAGCAATGCTTTATCTCACAGGTATTTTTATCAGGTTTGCACGCCGGATCAGGAATCCGTAGTTCAGGATGCAAATCTCATTGTTGATATCAACAAATTGAAGGAGAATATTACCATAATGCTCAAGGATGCAGATTAGTGGTATCTATACAATTCGTGACACTCCCCAACTTCACTATTGGGATATTGTATTTGAATGGGAGGATCAAATTTCTAAAACTTTGCGGATTCCGCTGATTCCTGTCGGAAAGCAATATGATCAGATTTATCGCCCCTCGTTATTAAGAAAATTGTTTAATAGGCTAAATGTTTATCAGTGGTTTGATAATTTGTTTTTTACTCCAACAAATTATTATCTCACGTTTCATATTGGACCTCCAGGAGTTTATTCCTTTTATACTCGTAATAATGTTATTCCCATTATTCTTGATTTTTGGAAAAATGAAAATATAAGAAGACTGGAATCCGTATTCAGACTTTGTCCGGCGGTTTTTGTAACTAGTCAGGAAGTTTATTTGTATCTCCAAGAAAAAAAGGTGACCCTTAATCTAAAACACATTTCACTTTCTTTGCCGGATAAATACGTAACTTTTGATAATTCAGGATTAAGAGATATTGATATTATACAAATCGGAAGAAGTAATTCAAATTTCGATCAATACATGAAGCAATTCCTTACAGAGTTTCCGAAAATCCACTATGTGTTTGCAAAAAGAATAGGGAATGAAATGGCTATTGTTTCGAATAAGGGAGGCGAGGCAGTTGTCGCTAAGAAACGGGAGGATTTTATCAAATTATTGAAGCGCTCCAAGATTAGTTTGGTATCTGCCCCGGGGTTGGATAATGATAAAACTAGAACAGGAGGGTTTTCACCAGTTACACCCCGGTTTTTTGAAAGTGCTGCCTGTGGTTGTAAATTGCTAGGTATCTATCCTCAAAATGCCGATTTTGAATTTTATGGTATAAAAGAAGTGTGTCCTTCTGTAACAAGTTATGACCAATTCAGGATACTGGCTGCTAATTATCTAGGGGACCCGGCCGTTCCGGACTTTAGTTCTTTTTTGAAAAATCATATAACAAGCAAAAGAGCAAATGAGTTGTTAAATAAATTACAAGGGCCAAATGCATAACCAAGTTACTATTGTGGTCACCTCCATCTTCGAACCCAACGCTCCATTGCGGGAGTTGGCCCGTGGAGCAAAACAAAATGGATGGGATTTTATAATTGTTGGAGATAGTAAATCACCCGCCAATTTTTTTCTTGAGGGTGCCCAATTTTTTGATTTAGAAACGCAAAAAAAATTCCCTTATAAGTTAGCAAGTTTGTGTCCTGAAAGGCACTATACACGTAAGAATCTGGGGTATCTCCAGGCCATACAAAATCGTTCTACAGTCATCATTGAAACGGATGATGACAATTTGCCAAACGAAGATTTTTGGCTTCCACGAAATGGAATTTTAAAATCATCCGAAGTGCAAGGGGATGGCTGGTTTAATATTTATTCTCTTTACAGTGATACTTCAATTTGGCCTCGTGGATTGCCACTCGAGAAAGTATTGCATGATCCGGGCATACGGTTTAGTAGTTCAAGTGAAGATTATTTTAGTCCGATTCAACAAGGCTTGGCCAATGGAAACCCTGATGTTGATGCCGTTTACCGCTTAACACAACCGCTTCCTTTATCTTTTAATAAACGCGGAATACCAGTGAGACTTGAACGCGGTTTGTGGTCGCCATTTAACAGTCAGAACACAACATGGTTTAAGGAGGCATTTCCGTTACTCTACCTTCCCTCTTATTGTTCGTTCAGAATGACTGATATATGGCGGAGTTTTGTGGCTCAAAGAATAGCTTGGGAGTGTGGATGGCAGCTCGCTTATCATGATGCCACAGTCTTTCAAGAACGAAATGACCATGACTTACTAAGGGATTTTGAGCAAGAAATTCCGGGATACCTTATGAATAACAAAATAAAGATTTTATTAGAGGATACTTCTTTGCGAAATGGTGTTGAGCACATAAGCCATAACCTCCGTAAATGTTATGAGATATTGGTTGATAACGGTGTGATTGGCAATATTCAGGAACTGGATTTGTTAGAGGCATGGATACAGGATCTTGAAAAATTGGGTTGATCGTACAAGTATTGCTTGAATTAAAAAATTTAAAGAGAATAGATGAGATCGACCATTAAGGTTTTATTGGCCAAGTATACACCACTAGGTATTAAAAAATCACTTTACAAGACATTAATTCCTCAGGACATATGTTTCTTGATTAAGATTTAACTTATGGGTTTAGGATTTTAGTGAAACCTGCCGAATTCGTTTCGATTGTATTTGTCAATATTTCTTAGATGAATGATTTTGAAAAAAAACTAGCCTTAGCTATCAGAAGGGTATATCGAAAGATCCCAAGATATAAGGATAGATTTGAAACCAGTTCTGATAATTGCGATTATTTTGGTCAGGCTTCTTCCGATCTTATACGAGATGGAATAGAATCAGCTTTTCCATTTGCAGTTTCTCGGTTTGGATACAGCGAATTGCGAACATTACTCACCTATCTTCACATCAGGGAGAAAGATTCCGATTTGCATAAAATAATTTTATTTATCAAGGGAGAAAAAGTGGAGCCCTGGTGGCACCCGAATACGATAAATATAATCACTCATAATGCTGGACTGTTTCCCAACAAGATTGAGGTGATCGAAAAATTTTGCCGCCTGATCCTAACCGACATCGCTGAAATAGATGTTTTGGGCAGTTGGCTCGGAGGGGAAAAATGGGTCAAACCCATGATGCCAAATACAAAATATATTCGCCTTCATGACTTTTATCATTTCCTGCACTCAAACCCATGGACTGCTGCTTTGAAAGATAAAAAAGTGTTAGTGGTTCATCCATTTTCAAAATCAATCGAAAGCCAGTATTCTTTGCGCGACAAAATCTTCTCCGGTGTTCATCGGTTACCTGATTTTGATTTGATCACTTATAAATCAGTTCAAAGCATTGCTGGAAATAAACCCGATGGTTTTGACACTTGGTTTCAGGCCTTGGATTTTATGCAAACTGATATTGCTAAAATAGATTTTGATATTGCAATCTTAGGTTGCGGTGCCTACGGAATGCCATTAGCTGTTTCAATCAAAAGAGATTTAAAGAAAAAGGCAATTCATCTCGGTGGAAATACTCAAATATTGTTTGGTATTAAAGGGAGTAGATGGGAGAACGATAGAAATTTTAGCCCCTTTATTAATTCCAATTGGGTTAAACCATTGCCTGAAGAAACACCCATCGGTCACCAAACAATAGATAACAATTGTTATTGGTAACTACCATAGAAAGACAAAGTTAAATGACCAGCCCAGAAGAACGACCTTTCTTTTCAATAATAGTTCCTGCTTATAATCGGGCCACCTATCTGCCGTCAACACTACAATCAATCCTCAATCAAAAATTTCCAAACTTTGAAGTCATCGTGGTTGACGACGGAAGCACAGATAACACGAAAGAAATCGTCAAGCGCGCAGCTGAAATGGACTCACGCATCCACTATTTCTTTAAAGAAAATGAGGAGCGAAGCATTGCACGCAACTTTGGCATCATGAAATCCTCTGGCATATATGTAGGCTTTCTTGATTCCGATGACATTTTATATCCGAATCATTTAACGGTAGCGCATGAATTGGTGATGAAAAATAATTTTCCGGAAGTTGGCCTTCTTGGTTCAGAGTTAATAGATGCTTCTGGTCAATCGATCCTGATAAGAAATTATTTTAATGATTCTTTCACTAAAGATTTAATTTATGAAAATAAAATTCTTAGCAATGCGATCCTGATTCGAAGAGATATTGCCATTAAAATAAATTTTATTCCAAGTAGAGATGCAATTCTGTCAGAGGATTGGTATTTATGGTTGAGATTGGCAGCTCGGTATCAATTTTATTTTGATAATATGGTAACATCAGCGGCGGTTCACCATCGAGAGAGGAGTTTAGAGAATATTAATCCTGACAGCTTGATTGCGAGCACCAATATAATTGTTGAGTACCTAAAGAAAGATGCTGCATTTCTCAATGCATACCGTGGAAAGGTGAACCATCATTTCGCAAATCACTACACCTTTCTTACATTGATATTGTCGCTAACAAAAAAAAAGAGAAGAGATACCATAAAGTATTTATGGAAAGCAATTAATTATGATCCGACAGTGATTTTTAGAAAGAGATTTTTGGCAACAATTAAACATTTATTTTGAATTGATTTTGGACTAAATAAAATAAATAGAAAAGATTGTGGTAAAGAAATTGCTGCGTGATAATGAATTTGTCAATCTCATTTTGCGAAATGTGATCAAGGCATTGGTACTGGTTGCCAAGCCCTTAAGTAGACTAACATCCTTGTATCGAATTTATGGTAATGTAAATTTAGAAGTGTGTGACGTTAATTTTATAATTTATTCCAAATCAGATGACCATATTGCGAACGAGATTTTTTACCACCGCGGATATGAGCACAGTGAATTTCTACTCTTGAAACAATTGCTAAAAAGAGGCAAGTATTTTATTGATGTAGGAGCCAACACCGGTATTTTTTCAATCTGGGCAGCAAAAGCTAACCCTAAATTGAAGGTGTATAGCTTTGAGCCACATCCCTCCAATTTCAGCAGATTGATAAAAAATATTTCAATTAATCGATTGACGAATATAGAGGCGCTACCTGCTGCACTTGGAGAGAAAAGCGCGAAGATTGAATTTACAATTCCTGCCGACTTTAGCATATCCGCAACTGCCTCTGCAAACGAAAAATTTACTGAAAATTTTCACGGGATTAAGTATACAAATGTTGTGGTGCCACAAACAACAATCGATGAATCGTTTTCAAAAATACCATTAGAGTTTGACGATGTCATAAAAATAGATGTGGAATATTATGAATTAGAAGTACTGAAGGGTGCTAGATCGACCCTGTTAAATAGACGGCCTTTAGTTATTATCGAAATTTTACAGTTTGAAAACCTTGTTGCTCAATTTCCTGCGATGCAGAGAGAAATTAATAAAGATCACGCCATAGAAGTCTTTGATTTTCTCAGAGCATTTAACTATCACTGTTATTCCATTGATGTTGATGGCCTAAATTTTATAGATTCGATGGAAAATCAAAAGAATAGAAACTTTTTGTTTATCCCGAAGAAAATGCCGCTTAGATATTATTCGTTTGATCAGCTTTTAATGGGTTTATCCAATGGGTGAGTTTTTTGAATTATGGCCAAAGAAGCGCTAAAAATTTTATTATTAATTCCTAATCTTGGTCGAGGAGGTGCTCAAAAAGTATTTCATCAACAGCTAAAATATTTGTCTGATAAATTTGAAGTTGTTGGGTGTGTTTTTAATTGGGACGGAGGATTTCCGGAAGATCATCATAAACAAATTATCTCCCTTAATGTTCCTGAAGGGAGGACCTATTTTAGTAAGGCCTGGTACTTTGTTCTCCGGGTTAAGCGCTTGAGGAGGATAAAACAAGAAAATCAAATAGATGTTTCAATAAGCCATTTAGAAGGTGCTGATTATATAAACTTACTTTCAAGACGCAGCGATAAAATAATTTGCTGGATTCATGGCACCAAAAAGCACGATGAAAACATTAGTGGATTGTTGGGTGCTTTAAGAATGAAAATTTTAATCCCCAGGCTTTATAGACGTGCCGATAGATTGGTGACTGTGAGTAAGGGTATCTCTAGTGAGTTATCAAAACACATTAGAGGCTCAGAAGCGATAACTCAAACAATATACAATGGTTTTGAACTTGATAAAATAATTGCTCTTAGTAATGAATCGTTAGATCCTGAATTTATTTCGTTGTTTCAGGAGCAAAGTATCATTACCCATTGTCGTCTTTCAAGACAGAAAAATTTAGGAGCATTAATTTTGATTTTCAGTCAATTGAGCATTCGTGGAAAAATAAAATTAATAATTCTTGGTGATGGGGAGTTAAGAAATGAGCTTCTCGCCTATTGCAATCAGTTAGGATTAAATTGTTGGAACTGTTGGAGCCATGAACCACAAGACCTGTCGTTTGAAGTTTACTTTTTGGGTGAGCACCACAATCCTTTTAAATTTCTACGACATTCAACTTTATATTTGATGACGTCGGGTTGGGAGGGCTTCCCTCTCGCCCTGTGCGAGGCCATGGTGTGCGGGTTACCTGCTATGGCCTCGGATTGTTTTACCGGCCCACGAGAGATTATCGCACCTGAAATCCAGCTGCCTCAACCCATTGAAACCCCTTATTCAAATGAGTATGGTATTCTTATGCCCATACCAGATGACTCGAAGCCGGAAGTAATATCAAAGTGGGTTAGCGAAGTTGAAACTTTCTTAAAAAAATTGGATAAGAATGGAACCCACGAAAGGCAAGGAATTAATCGCATTAAAGAGTTTGCGCTTTCAGAGTCAATCAGCCAAACTATTAGTTTGGTATATGAAATTTCGACATGAAGAAAACAGTTATTTTAGTCATTGAGAATAGTATCGACGTTACCGGTGCACTAAAATCCATTGTGCGCATTGCGTATGACCTACAACCATTTTTTGACTTCATTTTTGTTATTCCAAAAAAATCGAAAGGAAGATTCTGGATAGAGAAATTTGGATTCAATAAAATTTATGAGTTAAGAATGATCGAGTTGAGTAAAAGACTTTTTTCATTCCTCCTTTATTTTCCATTTTTATTAATGAATGCACTTTCACTGATTAGAATAATAAAGCAAGAGCGAGTAACATTAATCCACTCGAATGACTTGTATAATATGCTTCCTGTAGTTATTCGGTTGTTAGGTAATCCAACGCCATATGTTTGCCATATCCGTTTTATGCCTGATCATTTTCCTGCATGGATTTTTAACTTCTGGATTAAGCGTCATCTTAGGTATGCGGAGCAGGTTGTAGCGGTTTCAAAGAGTGTTTCCAACTTACTTCCCCAACATCCCAAAATTTCAGTCATTTATGGAGAGCTTCCACTTGGCGAGTCGTACCATTTTCATGGTAAGGATCGAATCTATTTTGTTTTCCTTTATCTCTCCAATTTCATGACGGGCAAGGGTCAGGAACTTGCTTTAGAAGCCTTTGCCCAAGTCCATAAAGGTCTACCAAATTGGAGACTTCGCTTCGTTGGAAGTGATATGGGGTTGAAAAAGAATAAGGAATATGTGAGAAAGTTGATGAGCCTCTCTGAAAAGCTAAATATTGCGGAAAAAATTGAATGGGCAGAGTTTACTAATGACGTTGAATGGGAATACAAGCATGCCGATATTGTACTAAATTTTTCTCAGTCAGAATCCTTTTCAATTACCTGTTTAGAGGCCTTGTATTACGGTAGACCATTGATCGCCTCAGATTGCGGAGGACCGGCGGAAATTATAGACCATGGAGTGACCGGAATTCTGGTTCCAAATAAAAATATTAAGGAGATGGCAGAAGCGATGAAACAGATGGCTCTTCAAAGCGATAAAAGAGAAGCTATGGGCACAGCAGCACGAATTGTTGTTCGCGAGAAGTTTAGTGTTGAGAACACATCTTTCCGGCTAAAAGAAATCTTTAGTTGGGTATTGGATAGGAATAATGAGATAAAATAGTAATGCTTAAACAAATTCTCTTACTTATCATTTTTAATTCTGTCCTGTGGAAGATTGGTTTTTGTCAGCATAATGCAGACTTTCAAATTCCAGCGCAAGTTTGTTTAGGTCAGTATTTGGAAGTTCAAAATAACAGTGATGCCGGATTTGCTCAATGGAATTTTTGCCCATCACTCAATGGGTTGTATACAAGTACATCGTACGGTGTAATTTCCACATCATTAGTTTCCTTATCAATCATTGAAAATAGCGGTTCATGGATTGGATTTGCAGTCACCAGAAATAACGAACTGCTAAGGCTTGACTTTGGGGATAATCCTGGCAACCCAAGCTACACGATTAACTCACTGGGTAATCCTGGTGGCTTATTGAACAATCCGGATTGGATAAACGTAATAGAAAGTAATGGGAAATGGTTTGCCTTGGTCACCAATAACCAATCGAACGAAATTATAAGACTCGTTTGGAATGATTTAGGAAGCGCTCCAATTGCGGAGAGTTTAAATCTTTCAGGTACAGGAATGCTGAGTGGGCCGGCCCAGTTAGAAATAGAGTTGGATGGGAGTAATTATGTTGCGGTCGTGGCCAATTCAAGTTCAAATCAATTGACATTGATCAACTTTGGACCATCGATGGAGAATATGCCCGGAATCTCCGATATGATTTTATCCCCGGTCTTTAGTGGAAGTATCAATATGTATGGTGTAACAGCCAAACAGGTTTGCGGCCAATGGACTATTTATACTTCAGTAACCAATAAAATGTACAAGGTTGATGTAGGATCACAGCTTTTCGCTTCAATTAACCCTTCCCAGATTAATGACTTCTCAGCCGACATACCGATACCAATCGGATCCTACGTTAGATTAAAATCAGTGATTGAAGGAGGAGATACTTATGTATATTTTACTAGTTACACTGCTGATATTATTTCGGGTTTCGTTTGGCAGGCAGGAGCGTCAAATGCTGTTTACAAAGATTTAACAAGCTTGGTTGTGCCTGATCAGCTTTACTCCCTGGAGGTATATCATTACAATAATTCGTATGGATTTTATATAGGATCCTTCGGCTCTGGTCTCATTCATAACGTTGGAATTAACTACTCATGTTCAGCGAATCAACCGACCAGTTCAGTATTTACTCCATCCGGAATTTATTTTAATTCACCAGGTAATTATTCGATTACACTTTCAATGAAATTTCCAGATGGGTTTACTTGCAGCACCAAACAACAAATCGTTGTTAATTCTTCAAGCGCTCCGGACATTTCTTTCACTGAAATTAATAATTGTGCTAACCATTCGGTTTTTTTTTCATCCCAAAATTCTTCACAGGATATCACTACCTATTCTTGGGACTTTGGTGATGGAGGAAGTTCAGCAATAGACAACCCAGCCTATTCCTATTCAAATGCAGGAATTTATACAGTAAAGCTGAGTGTAACCGCTTCGAATAGTTGCCAAAACACGGTTCAAAAAGATATTCAAATATTTAATGCACCGCAGGCAAATTTTATACTTCCCGCCAGCACGCCAATTTGCACCAATCAAAACTATTTATTTTCCAACTCTTCGACCTTTGATAGCGGATCTGCCCCCACTTGGCAATGGAACGTTAATGGAACTGCTGTTGCTACCTCTCATGAGCTGACTTATTTAATTCCATTAACTGTTGCTCAGAACATAACCCTCACAGTCTCTATTCCAGGCTGCAGTTCTCAATCAGTTCAAAGTATACCAACGGTTCAGGATGGGCCATTGGTAAATTTTACTTCACCTACAGTTGGCTGTGTTAATACAGTTGAATCATTTAATGATACTTCAACGGGAATTATATCAGGCTACCATTGGGATTTTGGTGATGGAAATACTTCATCCCTGACAAATACATCTAATATTTATGCATCTACTGGAAATTTTGCAGTCACATTAACGGCTTCTAATGCTGCCGGCTGCCAGAATTTTCTCACAAAAAATTTTCCGGTTTACTCCAACCCTCAACCCGATTTTGTAATTGAAGCCCCCCCCTTTTCATGTTCCAATTCTCCAGCGCAATTTGATAATAATACACCTCCTCTTTTAGATAGTAATATCACAACGTGGGCATGGAGTTTTGGCGATGCTGCCAATGGAACATCAAATCAAAAGAATCCATCCTACACTTATACATCAGCGGCGAGCTACAATGTAACTTTACAAGCTACCAGTAATTTTGGATGTAGTGGCTCCAAACTACAAAGTGTAATAATCAATCCATCTCCTCAAACAGGGTTTACTAATTCGCCTGCCTGTGTCAATCAGAATACACAATTTAAGGACGCATCTTCTGGCACCATCATTTCATATCAATGGATAATTCAAAGCACAATTTTTACCGGACCCAATCCACCACCATACGTTTTTAAATTGGCAGGAACTTTTCCTGTTTCACTAACTACCACTTCCGGTAATGGTTGTAGGAGTCAAGTAGTGAAAAATATTAATGTACCGGTTCCTCCTATTATGGATTTTATTTACCAACCACCATGTACGGGTAACCCTACCATTTTTCAGGAGCTCAACCCTGGAGGACCAGACCCAAGTATTGTATGGAATTGGAACTTTGGATCTGGTAGCGGCACCGGTTCACCCACGAGCTACGCGTTTACAGCGGCGGGAGGACATTCGGTTACCCTTAGCGCAACCCGAAGCTCCGGTTGTGTTTATTCAATTTCAAAAAATATTACCATTTATGATGGACCAGAAGCAAAATTTACTCCTTCAACACAAGGCGGCGCTGCTCCTTTGAAGGTTACTTTCAACAACGAGTCTAAAGCCGATTCCTATTTTTGGAAATTTGGTTTTGGCAATTCGACTAGCAGTGAGGTTTCTCCAGTATTCACATATACTGAGTTAGGAGAGTACAAAGTATTATTGACGGCCAGCAATATTCATGGCTGTATTGACACAGTATCTACAGATATTTTTGTAGTTATTCCTCAAGTGGATTTAGCGATGAATAACTTTTTATTGGTCGAAGATCCAAGCAGTAACGCATCAAAACCCGTAGTAACAATTTTAAACCTTGGCAATATTCCATTGACAAATCCGGAGGTGCAGATTGACTTAGGAGGGAATGTAATATTGAAGGAAAAAATTATGTCAACCATTTTGCCGGGGAAATCATTGCAACAAACACTTAACCTATTAATTGTTCCTCAATCACTGCAATACATTTGCTCAGAAGTCTCACTCATCGGTGATGTTAATATTTACAACAACAGGCAGTGTTTAGCGATGACCAGTAATGACGTGCTATTTTATCCTTATCCTAATCCAGCCAGTGGTCAAATTAACTTTGATTGGATTAGTTCAGAAAATGAAAATGTTGCGGTCACAATTTATAAGTCGACCGGTCAAATAGCTTTTAAACAGGACTTTCAAATGGTTCATTCAGGAATAAATCAACTGGCTATCGACATTTCTACCCTTTCCAGCGGGCTCTATCTAATTCAGTTTTCTGGGGCAAAAGAGAAAATGACGTACAGTGTTAGTGTGGTCAATTAGCCGCTAGCTGTGAACGGGGTTGATTTTAATCCTTAGAAATTGCTACCTTCGTTAAACCATTTTTTAATCTTATGTCTAAGAAACTGCCACAATTGTTGAGGAATTTTTATGCAGTCACGGGGTTTTGCTTTTTGATGTGGATGATTTTTCTTGATTCTAACGACTTGATTTCAAGGATTAAGATGGGAGCGAAGTTGCGTTCACTCGAAGATGAAAAGGAATATTACCAGCAAAAAATTTCGGAAGTTGAAAAAGATCGACAGGAGCTTACGACGAATAAGGAACTTCTTGAAAAATTTGCCCGTGAGAAATATTTGATGAAAAAACCGACAGAAGATATTTTTATCATCCAGGAAAACTGAAATAATATGAAAAGGTTTGTGTTGTTGGCAGTGGTGATACTAGGTGCGATCCGAGCACATGGACAATACAACCAAGGTAATAGGCAATCACTAACGTTAAACAGATTTTATTTTGGAGGCGGAGGTGGACTCGGTGGTGGAACTGATGCTTCTGGATACCAATATAACTATTTTTCTTTGTTACCCGTAATTGGTTATCGCCTTACTGATCAGGTTTCCGTTGGAGCAAGTATTACCTACCAACAGTATAACTACAAGAATACTCCGATAGGCAATTATTCATTTACACAATATGGTATCGGGCCATTTGTAAGATATAGTTTCAACCAAGTATTTTTTCAGGTTGAGTATGATTTGATCAATGCCCCATCCTACAATAACATTGGTGAAGTAGTGCATGCGAATTATTCGAGATTATTTCTTGGCCTGGGCTACTCTTTTCCTTTGGGAAAAAAGGGAGCAGTAAACACTTTGGCTATGTATGACGTGCTTTATAAACTCCCGAGCGTGTTCAATTCCCCATTTGTGCTGCGGATTTATTTTACCATTTAGAATTCTATTTCAAACTTCTTTCCGAGCTCTTTTAAGTCGGCGATTACTTTTTCATTAATTGGAATTCCATTCTTCATCCGGTCAGCTTCGAATTCTCTTTCGGGGTCACCGGGAATAATTAATTTTTCTTCCCCAGCAATAGTCTTTGCATCGCGGAAGCGAGTGATCCAATTGTCCATGTGTTTTTTGAATTCATCCGTAGGACGAAAAGCATCCACACGCATCGCTCCAAAAAAATGTCCTATGCCTTCACCAACCGGATCAGCGGGAGGGGCCAAGAAACTTACGAAAGGTGGAACCCATGGCCCATAGTTCGCGCCACTTAATACAGCAGAAAAAATATCTACCCACGCACCTAAGCAAAAACCTTTGTGACTTCCATGCTCACGATCGCTGCCCAAAGGGATGAGTGCACCTCCATCTTTTAATTCATTTGGATTCGATGAAGGTGTACCGTCTTTTTTTTGAATCCAACCGAGTGGTGCATCTTTTTCTTTTCGTTGTAAAATTTCAAGTTTACCATTGGCAGCTGTAGTAGTGGCAAAGTCTGCTACAAATGGAGGTTGCTTGTCTGCAGGAATAGCAACAGCTATTGGATTGGTTCCCAATAATCTTTCGACAGAAAAAGTGGGCGCCACTAAAGGACTTGCATTGGTCATCGCCATCCCGATCATATAGTGCGGCAAAGCCATCATCGCGTGATGCCCGGCAATACCAAAGTGATTAGAATTTTTTACTGCTACCCAACCTGTTCCAGCGTTCTTTGCTTTTGTGATTGCAATGTCCATCGCTTTTGGTGCTACCACCAAACCAAGACCAGCATCTCCATCAACCACAGCAGTGCTTGGGCTTTCGTGTACAATTCTAATATGGGGCTTACTGTTCACACGTTTTGCTTCCCACAAACGCACATAGCCACTCAACCGAGCAACACCATGTGAATCAATGCCGCGCAAATCTGCTCGCAACAATGAAGTAGTAGCAAGTTCGGCTTGATCGGAGGGGCAACCAATTTTTATAAAGAGCTGATAGGCGAACGACTGGAGTTGTTGATGAGAAATAATTAGATCATTCATAGTCTTGCAAAACTAATTCTTAATTGCAGATCGCGAAAAGCAAATCTTGATGCGTTTATATTTTTTGAAGAAGATTTCTAAAAGAAAGAAAATCGGCTTCACAGGCAATGCTTTTTTTATTTCCTGACAGAAATAATTTCAATGCATCTGGAATTGGAACCTTTCTTTGCAGCGCCGACTCCACAACATTTAGGAATTTGGCCGGATGCGCTGTTTCTAAAAACACACCAACGCTTTCAGGATGGTGAGATTGGTATTTTTTCAGTCCGAGATAGCCGATTGCCCCATGCGGATCCAAAGTGTAATTGAATTTTTCAAACACCTCTCTCATGACACTGCGGGTTTCTTCATCGGTAAAAGAATACCCGGTGATTTCATGCTTCATGCCGGAATGATCATGACCGAATAAATCCAACATTCGGGCGAAGTTGCTGGGGTTGCCTACATCCATGGCATTGCTGATCGTTGAGGAGGAGGATTTGGGCAAAAAATCTTTTGTTGTTAAATAATGAGGCACGATGTCGTTGATATTCGTAGCTGCGATAAAGTGTTGAATGGGCAACCCCATTCTTTTTGCAATCAATCCCGCGGTGAGATTTCCAAAATTTCCACTTGGAATGGAGAAAACAACGTTCTTGTTTTTTGGAAGACGAGACCAAGCATAGAAATAATAAAATGATTGAGGGATTAGTCGTGCGATGTTGATGGAATTGGCAGAAGTCAAAAAGAAAGTTTCGTTCAATCCTTGATCTAAAAACGCCTGCTTCACCAATCGCTGGCAATCATCAAAAGTGCCATTCACTTCTATAGCAGTAATGTTTTTACCTAACGTGGTGAATTGTTTCTCCTGGATCTCACTCACTTTGCCCTTAGGATAAAGAACAACCACCCGTGTTCCGGCAACACTTAAAAACCCATTGGCAACCGCACTCCCGGTATCGCCAGAGGTCGCCACTAGAATTACAATTTCACGATTTTGTTGCTTGGCAAAATGACCAAGCATTTGAGACATGAAGCGCGCGCCAAAATCCTTGAAGGCTAAAGTTGGTCCATGAAATAATTCGAGCGCGAAGACATTTTTTCCTACTTCAACAAGAGGTGCATCAAAACTGACGGTATGATCAATGATATTTTTTAGTTGATCGCTTGAAATATCTTCTTCGACAAATTCTTTAGCAACGGCAAAAGCAATCTCACGAAATGATTTATCGGAAAGAGAACTAAAAAAATCGGATGACAAGACCGGAATTTTTTCAGGCATGTATAGTCCATTGTCAGGAGCCAAGCCTTTGATCACAGCTTCTTGAAGACTTACCAGATGTTTCGAATTATTAGTACTATAAAATTTCATGACGATTATTCAATGATGTAGGCTCCTTTTCGATTTACTCCTGAAATATAAATTTCACTTTCTAACTTCATGTTGTTAAACTCCTGCTGAATTGCATTTCCTGCTTTTTGTGCGTTCGTTGTTCCCTTACAAAGACAGAAAATCGTTGGCCCTGATCCGGAAATCCCGCATCCCAACGCTCCGTTTTGCATGGCCGTTTTTTTCACGTTTGCAAATCCAGGAATTAAATCAGAGCGCAATGGCTCGGCTACAACATCCACAAGCGATCTTCCGATTAATTCATAATCATCCTTCATCATGCCCGCAACTAAGGCTGCTGTGTTCGCCCATTGGGTAATTCCATCTTTTAATGAAATGGTCGACTTCAATACAGATCGCGCATCCTTTGTTTTTACTTCGACGTGGGGATGGACCAACACACAAACCAATTCTTTAGGTGTTGGAATGGATATGATATCGAGCGGATGATTTTGACGGATCAAGATTAATCCGCCTAACAAACTAGGTGCAACATTATCAGCATGCGCCGAACCACAAGCAACGCGTTCAGCCTCCATGACAAAAGGGAGAAGATCTTCACGCTTTAAAGGCTCGCCCATTAGGTGATTAATAGCAACCACGGCCGCCACAGCACTGGCTGCACTTGAGCCCATGCCGCTGCCCAAAGGCAAGTTTTTGTAGAGATCAATTTCTGCGCCTTGTTTGCTCCCAATGGACTTTAAGAACTCAATCACCGCCACTCCGGCAGTATTTTTACTTGCTTCGAGTGGAAGTCGACCATCATCACCAACGATGGATTTCATGGTTACTTCGTCAGATTCATTTAAGGAAATAAAAACTTCATCGCCAGGAGATTGTACAGAAAGACCGAGTACATCAAATCCACAAGAGACATTTCCGATAGAAGCTGGAGCAAAAACTTTTACAGATCGTTTATCCATACTTCTTAATTTGAGTAATTTCCAATTCGAATAACATCAGCAAAAACTCCTGCAGCCGTTACCTCTGCACCGGCACCTGGTCCGCGAATCACCATCGGTCGATCATGATAACGTTCAGTAGTCAATAAAATAATGTTATCACTTCCTGACAATGAATAAAAAGGATGACTACTGTTGACTGTACCTAATTTTACAGAGGCTTTTCCGTTTTCAAAGATCGCCTGGTAGCGAAGTTTTTCATTCTTCTTTTCCGCTTCAGCATATAGACTTTCAAAATATGAATCTTTCTCTTTAAGCTTAGTTAGAAAGGCATCGGCACTCATTTCACCCCGGCAATTTTCCGGAACAAGATTTTCAATTGAAATATCTGAAAGCTCTAGTGGAATCCCGGCTTCGCGGGAAAGGATCAGTATTTTTCTGGCTACATCTGTACCACTCAGATCATCGCGCGGATCAGGCTCTGTGTAACCTTTGGCTTTAGCTTCGGCAACCACATCGCTGAATTTTTTTCCTTTGACGAACGAACTGAAGATAAAATTCAGTGTGCCGCTAAGTACTCCTTCAATGCGAATCACTTTATCACCGCTCAATAATAAATCATTCAGTGTGTTGATCACCGGTAATCCTGCACCTACGTTGGTTTCATACAAGAACCGAACACCTCTAGCTTGAGCAAGGCCTTTTAGTTTTTTGTAATCTTCGTAAGCTCCTGAGTTAGCTTTCTTATTGGGAGTGACGATGGAAATGTTTGCCGAAAGAATTTCTTCGTATTGACCCGCCACATCAGCACTTGACGTGCAATCTACAAACACACTGCTCGGTAAGTTAAGATCGATCATTTTTTTAGTGAAGCCCTTCAAATTCATGCTTTCGTCACTTGCTTTCATTTGCTGAATACATGAATCAAGGGAGAGTTCGTTTTCATCGAACAACATTTTTTTGCTGTTGGCCACTCCAATAAGTTTTACCTCCAATTTGTTTTGATCAGAAAGTTTTTGAAACTGATCTTTTATTTGCTTCACCAACGTGCTTCCGATCAATCCTGTTCCCACTAAGAAAACATGAACTGATTTTTTATCAGAAAGAAAGAACGCATCGTGCAAAACGTTAAGCGCTTTTGAAACATCGGTCTGCTGGATTACAGTTGAAATATTTCTTTCTGATGATCCCTGTGCGATAGCCACTACATTCACCCCGTTCTTACCCAACGCACTAAACATTCTGCCGCTGGTACCGGGATGATGCTTCATACCATCGCCTACTACAGCAACAATCGATAATCCCTGAACTACTTTTATTTCATCGATGAGTTCGTCCTTTATCTCATGAATAAATTCTTTTTCGATAGCAGCTTTCGCCTTTGCTGTGGAATCGGTTTCTATTGCGATGCAAATTGAATGTTCGGAAGACGCCTGACTGATCAAAATGACATTTATTTTTTCACGCGCCAATGTGGTGAACAACCTCATGGAAACACCCACCACGCCAAGCAACCCGCTGCCTTGTACATTGAGCAGCGTGATATTATTCATCGAAGAAATTCCTTTAATCAGTTTTCCATTCGTTGAGTCAGAACTGATCAATGTGCCTACCGCTTTCGGATTGAATGTATTCTTAATCCAGATGGGAATGAGGTGCGCCATGGCCGGCTGCATGGTAGACGGAAAAATTACTTTCGCGCCAAAATGTGAAAGCTCCATCGCTTCTTCATAACTCATCTGAGGAACGGTGAACGCTTTTTTCACAAGTCTTGGATCAGCTGTCATCATGCCATCCACATCCGTCCAGATTTCCAGAGCAGACGCCTGAAGTGCGCCTGCGAAAATCGCAGCTGTATAATCAGAGCCACTTCTTCCAAGTGTTGTTGTTTCTCCGCTTTCAGAGGTAGCAATAAAACCCGTAATAATCTGCACGTCACTGTGGTTTTTGAAATGGTCGCGGATCATTTTGTGTGTCACTTCAAAATCGACCTTGGCGTAACCAAACTGATTGTCGGTGCGAATGACTTTACGGGCATCCAAATATTGAGTTGCCAAACCTCTGTCTTTAAAGGCTTCGCAAATAATAAAAGCAGAAAGCCTCTCACCAAAGCTCATGATATAATCCAGTGTGCGAGGTGTTCTTTCTTTCACCAGGAAAATTCCGTGTAATACATCCTCCAATTCGTTGATCTGGACTTTCACTTGCGCCAGGATTCCACTTTGTGTTGAAATCTTGGTTAACTCTCGTACTGCATCGAGATGTCGCTTTTCTAGTTGCTCGAGTTTTTGTTTGTATTCCAGTTTGCCTTCCAGCGCCAGCTGACTTAATTGAATCAGTTGGTCGGTTACTCCTCCAAATGCCGAGAACACCAGGGCGGCATCTTCTTGCAAAAAGGGCTTTACAATTTCGATGATAGATTTTATTCGTTCCGGAGTGGCTGCCGAAGAACCACCAAACTTTAATATTTTCATTGATGTGTTAAGATTGAGTTTGTGTTGAAATCAAGATTCAGAGGCTGCTTCCTGGAAACGGCAAGAATGGAGTGGGGCGATATGGTAATATATACGGGTTACCCCGTAATAATTGTGGTAATGGTGCTAATCACCAAAATAGAAATGGTTGCAACGGTATTGCCGGAGTGAATCGATGAGAATATGGCGTGTTGCTTTTGCATTTGAGTTCTCGAAGTAATCAGTTTAAACCATAGATTCCAATGGTTGAGAAAGAAATTTATAATTTTCCCTTCTGCAATCGATGTAAATAGATCAGAAGCGCAAATAAAATTACCTTTGGCTTATGGAATTTGTATGGTAAATGAATCTTTGTATAAAAAAATAGCTCATGAAATGCCCATCAACAAAGCAGGCCATAGGAATGATAGTCAGCAGGGCATTCCATGTGACTTTAAAAAAATAAAAATTAACACATGAAAACAATCTCAATCCTAGCAGCATGGATAATTGCTATCCATGGTTTTGCCCAAACCAACCAGAACACAAACTCTAAAATCACTGAAGTGACAGTTTTCCTCAATCGTGCACAAGTAACACGACAAGTGAAAACACAACTGAATGCCGGTAAAACCAATCTGATTGTGGGTGGACTTACTTCGATGCTGGATCCGCAGAGCATCCAGGTATCAGGCAAAGGAAATTTTATTATTCTCGGAACAAGTCATCAGCAAAATTATTTGTCGGAATTGAATATGCCCAAGGCATTAAAATCCTTAAAAGATTCTCTTGAACTGATGCAGAAACAAGTTCAGCTTGAACAAAGCCAAAAAGAAATTTTGAACAAAGAAGAACAGATGTTGATGAGCAATCAAAAGATTGGTGGAGCAAACCAAAACCTTACCGTTGCCGAACTAAAAGCGATGGCTGATTTTTATCGGAGCCGATTGACCGAGATTGTTTCAACGCGCATGAAAGAAGACGATAAAATCAAAAAGATCAATGAATTGATTATAAAATTGCAACAGCAGATCAATTCACAAAATGAAATGTATCAGCGCAACACGAGCGAAATTGTAATCAGCCTTTCGGCCGATGCACTGGCGAGTGCCGAATTCGAAATTAGTTATGTAGTGGGCAATGCAGGCTGGGTTCCTCAATATGATATTCGCGCGATCAATACGAAGAGCCCGCTGCAATTGAGCTATAAAGCCAATGTATTTCAAAGCACCGGCGAAGAATGGAAAAATGTGAAACTGAAATTATCGACTGCCAATCCTAACGAAAGTGGATTGAAACCTGAATTGATTGCCTGGTATTTGGATTTTTATCAGCCCGTGGTGTATAACAATTATGAGAAGAAAGCATATAGGTCAGCCCCATCAATGGCGATGAGAAAGACTGATGTATCAGGAGACATGGCAAAAGAAGAGGAGGCTAAACCGGCTGCAACGATGGTGGAATATGTGAGCACCATTCAAACATCCTTGAACACGGAGTTTGATATTTCATTGCCCTACACGGTTTCATCAGCGAACAAACCGACATTGGTAGATATTCGTAATTATGAATTGAAAGCAGATTACAATTATTCAGCTGCACCAAAACTCGATAAAGATGCTTTCCTGTTAGCTAAAGCTACCGGCTGGGAAGAGTTAAGTTTGTTGCCAGGTGAAGCCAATATTTTCTTTGAAGGCACCTTTACGGGAAAATCTTTCATCGATCCTAACAACATCAAAGACACCTTATCGCTTTCATTAGGTCGTGATAAACGGATCGTAGTGAAGCGCGAAAAGCAGAAAGAGTTATCCTCACGTAAATTTATTGGCACTAACCAAAAGGAATCGTACACCTGGGAAATCTCCATTCGCAACACTAAAGCAGAAGCAATAAAAATTTCTTTGGAAGATCAGATTCCGGTATCGCAAAACAGTCAGATTGAAGTAACGGCTATCGATATTGCCGGGGCGAAATACAACAAAGGCAGCGGCAAACTTTCCTGGGATTTAAATCTACAGCCCAATGAAACGAAGAAAATCGTTTTCAAATACGAAGTGAAGTATCCGAAAGACAAACAGGTGAATGGTTTGTAAATAATTTTTTGCTGCTTCGGGCCATGATTAAGAACGAAAGAATAAAATAGAGATTTCATCGTGTCATACTATTCTTTCACCGTGCAGAGCAAACTATTTATCTAAAAAACCCGGGTTAAAGGACAAATTTTTTGAACTTTACCTAATTAATTAAATGAGTCTATGGTTCGATGGTGCTTTGCTCTGCTTCTTTTTATTAACTGTTTTAGTTCAATTTATTCACAAGATCTCGATTCCCTACTGAAGCTAAGTGCGTTCACGGCCGAGAGTGATTTGCAAAAACAACTGAACCAGGCAACCGGTGTGGGTTTAGGCAAAGCCCTTGCCACACGCGAAACGCCAGGAATCCTTAGTGTAGTTACGGCTGAAGATATTCAGAAGATGGGAGCTCGTGATATTACTGATATCCTTCGAACTGTGCCTGGTTTTGATATAGGCCAAGATGTTCAGTTTGTAACGGGGCTGAGCTTCAGAGGTAATTGGGCCAACGAGGGAAAAGTGTTATTTCTTTTAGATGGCCAACAAATCAATGATTTGCTTTATCAGACAGTACCGTTGCTCAACAATTTTCCGGTTGATGTCATAGAAAAAATTGAAATCATTCGAGGTCCAGGCTCAGCTATTTACGGAGGCTCAGCAGAATATGCCGTTATCAACATCATTACCAAGCAAGCATCATCTCTGAATGGAATAAAAGCTTATGGCACGATGGGCCTACATGGTAATACTGTGGGCCGAACCAACGGAGGAGTGATGCTCGCGCAAAATGGAAAAGATGTTTCTTGGGACTTTGGTTTTTTTCAGGGAAAAGGGATCGTGAGCGATCAAAATAATTTTGTTGACCAAATCAAAAATAGCGACTCAGTGCCTTACCCAGTTTCCAACTTGGCCAAAGTGACTCATGCAGATCCTATGAATATAAATGTGGGCATCCGCACTAAAGGGCTTCACGTGCGCGGTATGTATAATGGCTACAAAACAAACGATCCGATCCTCTTTGCCACATACGATAACTACTCGGCCGATGTAAAGTATGATTTCAAAATTAATCCCAAGTTGACCATTACCCCTCAGTATATTTATATGAACCAGGTGCCATGGGCGTATGGCACGGTGAGCGATGGAAATTACGGCTTAAAGGTAAGAGCCACACGCAATCTTGCCAACATCACCGCCAACTATAATCTAAGTAGAAGAATCAACATTGTTTCGGGGGCAGTTTATTTTGCTGATAAGGCAAACGATCTGCTGCCAGCCAACGACTATTTCGGTGGTCAGGATTATAATCTATACAACTATGCAGTTTTTGCTCAAGGCCTTATTAAACATCGATTAGCTAATTTAACTGTAGGGGCCAGGTATGAAAAAAATAATCGGGCAGGTGACGCTTTCGTTCCAAGATTAGCACTTACAAAAAAAATAGAAAATTTTCATTTTAAGGCCCTGTACAGTGAGGCGTTTCGCACACCAGCAATTGAAAATTTACACACGTCAATTGATGGTAATCTGGTGCCAGAGAAGAGCAGTGTAGCTGAGTTAGAACTGGGTTATCAATTCACTCCTGAGATGCTTTTGTCTATTAATGGCTTCACGCTGAACACGAACAATGTAATCATTTATGAATATGTTTCCCTCGATCAACAAGTTTATCAAAACTACCGCAGATCAGGAAGCAGTGGCATTGAAGTAGTATTTAATTTAAGAAAAAAGAAATGGGACCTCAATATAAATTATTCTTATGCTCGGGCGAACCACAATTCAACGGTAGATAACTATAAGGTACCTCAAACCTCCAATCAATTTGTTGGCATTGCTGCACATAAGGGGGTGGCTGTCTTTAATTACTCGGTCACAAAAAATATTTCCTTTAACACTACTCTTATTTTTAGTAGTAAGCGATTTGCCTATACCGCCAATGATCTGAATGGCGCCCCAGCAGCCACGCAACTTGACCCTTATTTATTGATCAACAGTTTTGTTAATTATCAATCGGGAGGCTTTATGGTTGGCTTTGGCGGATACGACTTGCTGAACCAAAAACCTGCAATACCCCAGGCTTATAATGGCAATTATGCACCGATACCAGGCCGAAGTAGTGAGTTTGTGATTAAAGTTTCCTATCAGTTGAATTTTAAAAAGTGATTATAGCGATGAAAAAAATATATACCTTTTTATTGATACTTTTCTTTGCAGCAAAGTCATTCGCTCAAACCACGAATCATCAACTCTATGCTGTTTTTGTGGTAAACATTGCCAAGTATTCCTTTTGGCCAGATAATGATGCAAAAGACTTTAAAATCGTGGTCTTTGGACGGTCCAAAGTATTCGATGAATTAACGAAGGCAACTGCTAATAAAGATATACGCGGGAAAAAAATTGTGGTGACGCAAACAGATGATGCTCAAAGTATTGGTGATGTGCAAATCATCTACTTATCGGATGGCAAGAGCAGCCAGTTAGCGGAATTGCAAAAATCCCTTGCAGGGAAATCGGTGATGGTCATTGCAGAGCGTGAAGGCCTGTTTAAAAAGGGAGCGAGTTTCAGTTTTGTGGTGCTCGACAATAACACACTTCGGTTTGATATCAATAAAAAAGAATCCGAGAGTCGACACATTAAAATTTCGCAGAACTTAAGTTCGCTCGCCAACGAAATAATTTAATTTTCTAATTCTCTTATTTCAAAATCTCTTCCCTTTCCGAATTTGTATAAATCCTTCAGGCAATAGCGCTCTAATGTTAAGAGATCTTTTACGGCAAAGTCATGACTGCCCACGACACGCTCAATCACAAACTCATTTGTATCGCCAAAATTAGTGAGCCGGTATTTTTTACCAACACGAAGTGAACTAAGTGCAAGACCATTCATTAAAGTTTGATGCATGTTGAAAAAACAAATCTAAGTTTTAATTAACTTCCCGCAATGTCAGAAGAAGAAATACGACAAGAGTACGAAGCGATTGATCGATCGAAGAAAGATCCTTCAGCCTTCGGAATGTTGTATGAAAAATATTTTGACCGTATTTTCAACTTCATTTACACGCAAACAGACGATGAAGATCTGACTGCTGATCTTTGCTCTCAAACGTTTTTGATTGCTTTAGGAAATGTTCACAGGTTTGAATTTCGCGGAGTACCTGTCTCGGCTTGGTTTTATAAAATTGCCAGCAATGAAGTAAATAGGCATTACCGCAAAATTAAGTCGCGGAAGACTTATAGTTTGGAAGAAGTGCGTTTGAGAGAATTGTTTTCGCGGGAAGAAGAAGACTATTCGGAAGAGATCCTGATCAAATTACTAAACCTGATGAAGGAACTTCCATCGGACATGCTGGAAGTTTTGCAATTGCGGTTCTTTGAAGACAAAGATTTTAAAGAAATTGCATTCATTCTCGACATCACCGAGAGCGGAGCAAAAATGCGTACGTACCGAACTTTGGACAGACTTCGAAAAGATTTCCACGTTAAGATCAAGTACGATGGCAGGGAATGAAATAAAATTACGCAAGCGATTGATTGATGACACCACGTTGGAACGTCATCGCAATTATTCGCTTTTACTGAAACAACACCAACGGGCCAAGCGCTTCAGAAGAACGAAGCAGTTTTTTATTTATTCACTTTTAGTCGCCGTAGTCGTTACCCTCCTATTGTTACTAGTTTCTTACATTCTTGTGCGCCTTGAAAGAGAGAGAGAATTAAAGAAAGAAGGGACTAAGACCTCGATGGTCATGCCCACGGATAAACCTCAAAAAAAATAATTTCAATCCTTGTGACTTTCTAATCCCCTCTGGATTCTTAGGGTGAATTGCAGTTCATAGTTAGTGTAATAAGTTTTCTAAACCAAAAAACTATACCTATGAAAACCGAGATGACCAGAACCACCTGGGAGGATGTCGTATTTGAATCCCGCAACAAAGAATACGGAGCGTATTCCATTCGCAAATCGTATGATGAAAATGTTACGAAAGCTTCAGTACTGATGATTCTGTTTGCATCATTTGTATTTGGCTGCCTGCAAATTGCATCGCTGATTAAGATCGAAATCAAGATGCTAAAACCGATTGGTGATAATTTTAAATTTACAGTCCCTCCAATTATAGTTCCCAACCCTCCGATAACACATGCAAAGGCAAAAACGGAACCTAGTGTGAATCATAACCTTTTAGAAAAAGTAGTTACTCACCAAGTTGAACCGGTTCCGGTAAAACCAATAGAAACGACTTTGCCTTGGACTGAAACAGGAACGAACACCGGCTTGCCAGATGAAGGAGTAGTTTTAGGTAAAGGTGAGGATGTAATTCCTGTGGCCGTTGATCCTCCTAAAACTTTAATTATCGCTGAAGTGATGCCTGAATATGAAGGAGGAATAAGTGCGATGCTGAAATTCCTTAGCAAGAATTTGCGCTATCCCGCAAGTGCGCGCTCAATAAGCCAGGAAGGTACTGTGTATGTTCGATTTGTGGTGAGCAACAGTGGTCAGGTTATTGATGTTGAAGTAGTCAAAGGCGTAAGCGCTGTGCTTGATCGAGAAGCAATGCGAGTTGTCGCTTTAATGAAAAAATGGAAACCGGGCATGCAACATGATATTCCAGTGAATGTGAGAATGGTATTACCTATTAAGTTTCAGTTAGAGCAGTAAGAAATTATTTTTTTTCAATAACCACTTCATTAGTGGTCCGCTGCTCATGCTGGTAACGAGTGCCATTACTACGAGAGAAACAAATACTTTCTCATTAATCAATCCGTTTTCGAGAGCAACAATGCTGAGAATAATTTCCATTGCTCCGCGTGCATTCATGCCACAGGCTGCGGCAAAAGATTCGCGCCAGGTAAAACCTCCGAGTCTTGTGCCCAAGCCACTACCAATAATTTTTCCGGCAAAGGCGATGACGATAATGATCAAGGTAAGGAGCCAATCGAAGTTGGTAAAGAAGTTTACACGTAAACCGATGGAGACAAAAAACAGTGGAGCGAAAATATTATTGATGAATTGATGAACGATTTCTTTTGCTCGTTCGCTGAAATGTTCCGAATCTCCAAAGGCTACGCCCATGATGAACGCACCAAAGATGGCGTGAATACCAATGTATTCAGTAAATGCGGCACCTAAGAAACAAAATGCAAGTGATATGGACAGCACACCACCGGGCCAAGCCAATTTTTTATTTACCCAAGGAAGCACTCGGTTAAGTAATCCACGACCCACTGTAAGCATTACGACTACATATACAACGGTGAGCCCGATAGTATACCCAAATGACATGGCATGACCATTTCTGCCGATCATTCCAAGTATGACGGAAAAAATAACCCACCCCACTACATCATCAACCATAGCCGATGTAACTACTAATAAACCCATTCGTGATTTGAATAAGTTAAGGTCCATTAATATGCGAACAATCACTGGCAATGCGGAGATAGCCATCGCCGTGCCCATAAAAAGAGCGAATACCAGATGCTGATGCTGATCTTTAATGCCAAAAAAATCCGGGAAGAAATAGGGAAAGATAAATCCGACAAAAAAAGGAATGATCAAACCTAACAAGCTCGTAAACAGTGCTTGCTTTCTTTGTTGCCAGACTATATGCAAGTCTACTTCAAGCCCTGCAATGAAGAGTAACATCACAACGGCCACTTGTACAAATCCCGATAGGATTGTTCCCGATGTGCTCGGAACAGGGAATAGCGAATGAAACCATTCAGGGTTGATCATGCCTAAAACGGTTGGGCCTAATAAAATGCCCCCGAAAATTTCTCCAACCACGGCTGGCTGTTTCATTTTTCTTGCCACTTCTGCAAATAGCCTTCCCACCAACAACATGATGCTTAGTTGAAGCAACAGGTGAACCACATCGGCATGAATCAATTTACCCATTTTGCTTTTGATGGTTAACGACTAAGAGATTACAAGGCAACTCGGCAAACACATATTCAAGGTCATGAGGGAAAACCCGATCGAAAAATGATAGCCTTCGCGGTGGAGCTCCCACTACGAGCAAGTCAGCTTGCTTTCGCTCTACGAATTTGCAAAGCTCAAACCCCGATTTTCCGGAAAGCATCTTTATGTTGATTTTTATTTTTTCATGGGAAATTGACGAGAGGATTTTCTCTACCGAGTTGATTTCTTCCTGCATAAGACTTTGCTTGTAGTTGCTATATTCTTCCTCGGTACTTTGTGCATTGGCTGTTAATGTGAGACCTAAGAGTTTCAATTCACGCACAATATGCACCCAAGAAGACTTTTCAAGCTCGGCCATCCTACAACCGATGGCGATAGCTCGTTCTACATAGGCGCTGTCTTCGGCGTTTACCACAATCTGTTGATTTGGTTGTGGAGTTACAGAAGGATTATTGACCATGTACACGGAGCAATCCGCTTTACGCATGATTGCACGTGCCACAGACCCAACATAGTGGTTCACCATTTTTTCTTTTCTGAGAGCTCCGGCCACGAGTAAGTCAATCTGCTCTTCGTGGCAAGCTTTCAGGATTTCTTTGACTGGATCACCATGGCGCCAAACAATTTTATAGACTGACTTTAAATTTACAGCTTGTGCAAGCTGTGCGATCTTTTGCTCTTCTTCGCTTCCATGATTGCCAACATGTACCAGCACAAGCTCTGCCGAAAAAAGTTGAGCGAGCCTAACTGCCTCTGCCAGCATCGCTTCCGCTGTAGGAGAAAAGGCAATGGCAAGACCAATTTTTTGAAAGGTGTTATTCACGACCTTAAAATAACACCGCTCTTTTGGTTGTTCATCATTTTTCAAGAATATCTTTGTGGCGATGGGTCAGAACCGATTAAAGGGACTTCTTTTAAAGGAAACAACATTTAGCTCGCGTAGTGTTTATAAAAGAGCGGTGTTGCGCGCTCAGCTTAGCTTATTGGGAATTAGTGTTGGCATTATTTACGCTGCTATCGATTATTTTAACTATCTCTACGTTAATATTCCTTTTTATCTGGCTATGATTTTCGTTTGCGGAATTGTGTTTTGGATCAACCGGGCAGGTAGATATCAAAATGCTAACTTGATTTTTTTATCCGCGCTTGTTTTTCTTATTTACTTCTTCGCTGACAATGATTACAACCGCACTGGAGAGAACATTTATTTTGTTGTGTATTCACTTGCTGCATTTACTTTGTGTGGCTATGAAAAAATCCGAATTGGCCTATTTTTTTCAAGCCTCGCCTTGGTTGGATTTTTTGCGGCTTACTACGTTGACCTCCCTCCGTTAATTACACGGGCTGCTTATTCCGAGACCTATATCAACATTTCTTTTATTACCAATTTTATTGTTTCCATGATCGTGACAGCGTCATTACTCTTTTTTTTGTTGGATATTAATTACAAGACGGAGCTGGAGTTGTCGATGAACAATCAATTGCTTAGCAAAGCGAATCGCGAACTTGATCGCTTTGTATATAGTGCTTCTCATGATTTGCGCGCACCATTAAGTTCACTGCTCGGATTGATCGAAATTAGTCAGCGCACGAATGATCCTGAGGAAATAAAGTATTGTCTCAGCATGATGAAAGTGCGAGTTGCTGATTTGGATTCTTTCATTAAAGATATTATTGACTACTCTAGGAATACCAGACGAGAAATCATTCATGAAAATTTCAATTTATTAGAACTGGCAAAAGAAGTGACCGATGGATTAAAATTTGGCACGGGTATGGAAGAGATTTTTATCAAATATAAAATTGATCCGACGCTGAAGATAATTACCGATCGATCGAGATTGAAAGTAGTGTTCAATAACATCATTGGCAATGCATTGAAATACAGTAACCCTCGAAGGGACGATCAACTTGTCTCAATTGCTGCAAATGTAGAGGGCAAGAGTTTGAAAGTATTGATTGAAGACAATGGTATTGGGATAGCTGCGGAACATCAGTCTAAAATATTTGATATGTTTTACCGAGCGTCAGAAAAATCACAGGGCTCTGGCTTGGGCTTGTACATTGTTAAAGAAACCCTCGATAAACTCAACGGCAAAATTGAAGTCAGTTCTTCCCTTGGTAAAGGCTCTAAATTTCGATTGGAGATTCCCATTGAACTGAACGATCTCGAAGTTATAACCCCGTTTGAGGAATGATTATGAAAGGATAACACATCCAACGAAAGAGACAAACTGATTTCGTGCGTTGTGTAGTTCAATGACGAACTTTTGCCAGGCAACTCAAAGACATAACCGAAGCGATAATTATCCATTACCCTTTGCGCCAACAAACTGTAAGTATTAAACTTCCTCGACCTATTCAATTTTGGTCAACAAAAATGTTCAGATTAAATAGACTATAGCCTTTAAAATTGTAGCAATAAATTTTTTCTATTTTGAAACCTGATCGATCACATGATGGCGTGATTGGTCAGAGAAGAAATTGTTAAATCAGTTTTTCGTGAATTGCTTTTGCTACGGCTTCCGTTTGTGAATGCACCTGCAGTTTTTCGTAAACATTTTTAATATGTGTTCGCACGGTGTCGATGCTGATATTGAATTCACTTGCAATTAATTTATAACTATTCCCTTTTGACAGCGACGTGAGCACGTCCGTCTCACGAAACGTAAGACCATAAGGATTTATTTGAGTTGTTTTTTTGTGCATTGAGCTGACCACCATCCGCGCAATGCTGGGCGACATAGGTGCTCCACCCGTTCGAAGGTCTTCAATTGAATCGTATAGTTTTGCTGATAGATGTTTCTTTAACAAATAACCGGAGGCTCCTGCGCAAATGGCATCAAAAACATGTTGATTGTCGTCAAAAACAGTGAGCATCATAATCGGTGTTTGCAATCCTGCCTTTCGGATTTTGGTAACGGCATCGATGCCTGTGATACCGGGCATATCAATGTCCATTAAAATGATGTCAGGCCGTATTGATTTTACTTGGTCTTCAACCTTAAGCACATTATTAAATGCACCTCCCACCTGAAATTGCTTGTTAAGGGAAATCATACTCACAATGCTTTCCCGCAATAGGTCATTATCTTCATAAACAACTACGGAAACAGCCATTGGATAATTCTCAGGTATCTAACAAATAAAGCGAAAACGGCCAGATTATAGAATCGCATGATTATGTGAGGGGTAATTTCAATTTTAGGATTGTACCCTGGCCCTCTATAACCTCCAAATTAAGTTGTGCCTTGATTTCAAGGGCACGCGCTTTCATATTTTTAAGGCCATTACCGTTCTGTATTTTCGTGTAATCGAACCCCTTGCCATTGTCACGAATGGTAAGAAGCAGGTCATTGGCAATCTGCGAAAAGTGAATATCAACGAAAGAGCCTTCACTGTATTTGGCAGCGTTGTTGATGGACTCTTTAAAAATCAAAAAAATGTTTTTGCGTTTGGCAGCATCAAGTATCGTTCCGTTGAGCGTCTCTTCGCCCTGGAACTGATAGTTCATATTTTTTGGTTCGAGAATCTCGGCCGAAAATTCTTTCATTTTAGCCAACATCTTTTGCAGCGAATCATTATCGGGGTTGATGGACCACACCATGTCCGACATACTCTCCATCATCTTCGCCGAATTCTCTGAAATTCTTTGAAAATATTTAGCCGAAGGCTCTCCATGATTTTCTTTTAATGCCAGTTGACTAATGATATGGATACTGGATAGCGTTGACCCCATGTCGTCATGGAGATCGCGCGCAATTTGATTACGCATGCGTTCAATTTCCATTTGCCTTTTAGCATTATGAATCAATCGATGACGATTAAAGGCAAGCAAGCCAATAATGATTAGCAAAATGAAGGCAACCACCATGGCCGTTTGGGCAGTTCGATTCTGCTGCAGGATGCTATTTTTCAATTGTTGATCTTTCTTAAGCAATTCAATTTCAGTCTGCTTTTTTACGTTTTGATATTTCGCTTCTGTCTCATTGGCACCCTGCCGATGTTCCTCCTGGACGAGACTATCTTTTAGTTCGGAGTACAAATGATGAAACTTTAATGCCTCCCGATAGTGATTTTGTTGCTGATGAATGTCACTGATGACTTGATAAGCATCCATCATTAGGTAACGGTTTCTGATTTCTTTTGCCCTGATCATAGATGAGTCAAAGTAAGCAATAGCTGTGTTAAATTCCTTGAGCTGATACCAGGTGAATGCTATTCCCGAAAACGCATAGGCTATTAAGGAGGAATTGGAAATTGACCTTGCGATTTGTAATGACTTATCATATTCTGCCAATGCATTTTCGGACTGGTGAAGATCATAATAAATATTTCCGATACTCTGATAGGTTTCGCTTTCGTTTCGCTTGTCTCCCCTCCTCTGATAAATTTTTATCGCCTCGCGATAAGCACTCAGTGCTTTCTCATAAGAAGTCTTTTTTCTTAAGATCCTTCCCATCAGCCGATGACAGTAAGCTACACTAAGTTCGTTTTCTGTTTCTTCCGAAAGCCGCATAGCTCGTTGCGTGTAATCCAAGGCTTGATTATAATTGCCAAGTATGATTTCAATGTTGCCGATGTTGCAGAGCACTTTACAAAGACCTGCAGCATTTTTTGGTGGCCCTTCATAAATTTTTTCAGCTTCAATAAATTGATTCAATGCTTCGAAGTAATTAGCCTCATCTAAGAATACATTTCCTAAATTCAGGTAAACACCAGCTTGCCTTAGAAGGTCCTCTGATCGAACCCAAATAGTAAGTGCCTGTTGAAGATACCCTCTTGCTGAATCGGGTTTGGATTGGCGCATAAAATTCAGTGCGATGCCTTGGTAGGTTTCAGCTATTTCATTTTCGTAGTTAAATTTTAGTGCAATGATCAAAGCCTGTTGATGCACCAGATGGGATGAATCATATTTTCCTAAAATATGGTAAAGCTCTCCTAACGAATTGTAGGTCTGCACAAAATCTTTTGCATATTCCATGTGAAATGGAAAGGCGAGAGCTTGTCGGTAATAAGACACAGCCTTTTGGGTATTTGTTTTCTCGTTAAGCTCCCCCAATTTCTTGAATGCTCTGAACGTGGAGTTATCATTTTTATTTTCACGAACAATCTGTAAAAGACTGTCTTCGTTACCGGACTGAGCCGAAAGACTTATCGAAAGGCTGAGCGCTCCAACCACAAATAAAAACAATCTAAAAAAAGAATTCGCTGAATACATGAATTGAAATATTAACGGACTTAATTCAGCCCAAGACAATCCAAATTTAAGCATTCATTGCACGGCATATTCGTTTGGCGATGAATATATTGTTTATTTTTACGGCAAATTCACAATGGCGGAGAACACATTCAAAAGCAACTCATTCAAAAAACCGGAAAAGGAAAAAAAGCCAAGAAGTAAGTCCAAGTCGTGGTTTAGTTTTGATTTCTTTAATGACCCTCGATTTCCTTTGGCGGTCGGATTCTTTTTAATCATTGTGTCGCTTTATCTTTTTACTGCATTTCTCTCCTATTTATTCACGGGAAAGGCAGATCAAAGCGTAGTAGAGGCACTATGGACAACTGGCCTGCTCGAGTCAGGGAAGGAAGCAGAGAACTGGCTCGGCCTATACGGTGCAGTTACCTCGCACTATATGATTTTCAGATGGTTGGGCATCTCGGCTTTTTTTATGCCACCGCTGCTTTTCTTTTTGGGCTTCAGATTAGTTTTCAAACGTGACCTGATTCCGCTTTTTTCGGCTTTTATTTTCTCCGTCTTCGCGGGATTATGGTTGAGTTTGCTATTGGGTTATATCACTCACAGTTTGGCTGGAGTTACAGAAATGGGATTTTTAAGTGGAGGACTTGGTTATGAGCTCGCGAAAATTTCTGACGGCCTTTTTGGATGGGGAACATTTTTAATTCTGGTACTCACCCTTTTCATTTTCATAATCTATTACTTCAATGTCACAGCCATCAACGCCTTTCAAGTGCGCGATCCTAAGCCGATGGGAAACGATGCATTTGGTCCAATGGAAGAAGACCAAGTTTCACCTTACACCGATGACCTTGACAACTGGCCGATAAAACAACAGGAAATTCCTGAGCCTGTTTTGTTGGTAACTCAACCAAAGATTGAATCAATTAAGCCTGAACTCAAACTTGAAGTTGCTCCTAAGAAAGAAGAAAAAACTGACTTACCACTTTTTGTTGAAGAACCTAAAACTGATACCGAGCTGCTAGCGGATAAGTTGGTAGAAGAAAAAGGATTTTATGACCCTACCCTTGATCTCAGTGGCTATAAATTTCCACCTTTAGAATTACTCAACGAGTACGAGGCGAGCAAGGTGCAGGTGACTCAAGAGGAATTGAATGCTAACAAAGACAAGATCGTAGCGACACTAACAAATTTCAAGATCGGCATCTCCAGCATTAAGGCAACCATCGGCCCAACGGTTACGCTTTATGAAATTGTACCTGATGCTGGTATCAAAATTTCGCGCATTAAAAATCTGGAAGATGATATAGCGTTAAACCTCGCAGCGTTGGGTATTCGTATCATTGCACCTATTCCTGGCAAGGGAACGATTGGTATTGAGGTGCCAAACAAAAATCGTGAGATGGTAAGCATTCGGTCGGTGCTGGCATCTCCCACTTTTTCAAAATCTGATAAAGAACTTCCCATCGCGCTAGGCAAAACGATTTCCAACGAATTGTTTGTGATTGATCTTACCAAGATGCCTCACTTGCTAGTGGCAGGTGCAACAGGGCAGGGAAAATCGGTTGGCTTGAACGTGATCCTGACGTCATTGCTTTATAAAAAACATCCGAGTCAATTAAAATTTGTATTGGTCGATCCGAAAAAAGTGGAGATGAGTTTGTTCAGTAAAATCGAACGGCATTATCTCGCGAAACTGCCCAACAGCGAAGAGGCAATTATCACCGATACGAAGAAAGTAGTGTACACGCTCAATTCACTTTGCATTGAGATGGAGAATCGCTACGAGATGTTGAAAGATGCGGGTGCAAAAAACTTAAAAGAATACAACGCAAAATTTGTAGCACGAAAACTCAATCCAAAAGAAGGCCATCGCTTTTTGCCTTACATTGTTTTAGTGATCGATGAGTTGGCCGACTTGATGATGACAGCCGGTAAAGAAGTGGAAACGCCAATTGCACGACTGGCGCAATTAGCGAGAGCCATTGGTATTCACTTGGTAGTTGCTACACAACGCCCATCAGTAAATGTGATTACCGGTGTGATCAAGGCAAATTTTCCGGCACGTTTGTCCTTTCGAGTCACTTCTAAAATTGATTCACGCACAATCCTCGATACAGGAGGTGCTGATCAATTGGTTGGTCAGGGTGATATGTTGCTTTCGGCGGGCTCAGAGATTATTCGTTTACAAAGTCCATTTGTCGATACCCCTGAGTTAGACAAGATTGTTGATTTCATTGGCTCCCAGCGTGGTTACGATTCAGCCTACATGCTTCCTGAATTTGAGGGCGAAGATGAAGGAGGGGCATCAACCGTTGATTTATCCGAGCGCGATGCCATGTTTGAGGAAGCCGCAAAATTGATTGTGGCCCACCAGCAGGGAAGCACCTCCCTTATCCAACGGAAACTAAAATTGGGCTATAATCGCGCTGGCAGGTTGATCGATCAACTGGAAGCGGCCGGAATCGTTGGCCCCTTTGAAGGAAGCAAGGCCCGCGAGGTGCTAATCAAGGATCCGATGAGTTTGGAACAATTATTGAATGCATTAAAGGAAAAACATAGTCAATCTTAATTAACTTGGATTCATAATGAAGAAATCAATTTTTATTTTTATTGGAATTATTGTCGGCAATGCCGCTATCGCGCAATATGACCCAAAGGCTCTTGAGATATTAGAAGCGATGGGTAAAAAATACAAGGCTATTCCCTCGTTCGAAGCCAATTTTACACAAGCACTTAGCAACGAATCGGCTGGAGTAAAGGAAGAGGTAAAAGGGAAATTTACTGTGAAGGGTGAGAAGTATAAGCTTGAGTTGGCTGAACAACAAGTCTATAACAATGGAACAACGATGTGGACGTATTTACCCGCAAGCAAGGAAGTAAACGTTGATAATTTTGATCCTAAATCAGAAGACTTGACACCCTCTAAAGTATTTGAAATGTATAAAAAGGGGTATAAGTATCTTCTTCTTGGCGAAAAAAATGAGGGCGGCGTACTTTGTGATGAAGTGGACTTGGTCCCTGAGAAAAAAGATGCGCAGTATTTCAAAATAAAAATGATGATCTCCAAGAAAGATAAAAGCGTGCAAAGCTGGACGATGTTTGATCGCAGCGGCAATCGTTATAAAAATACCATTACTAAGTTTGTTCCCAATGTGAAAGTGGATGATGCTTATTTTACGTTTGATCCCAAGAAATTTCCTGGTGTGGAAGTGATTGATCTACGATGAACCAGATTTCAAGATAGTTAAAGGAAGCCTCGAATTGTCGGGGCTTTTTTTATTTTTACAGTATGAACCGACAGGAGCTCTTCGAGCAGATAAAAAAAAAGAAATCCTATCTCTGCGTGGGATTGGATACCGATATCGAAAAAATACCGAAACATTTATTGAAAGAAGATGACCCCATATTTGAATTCAATAAACAGATCATTGATGCCACAAAGGAATTTAGCGTGGCCTATAAACCGAACGTTGCTTTTTATGAATCACTTGGTGCAAGCGGTTGGGAGAGTTTAAGAAAGACATTGGAGTATATTCCTAAGGACTGTTTTACCATTGCCGATGCCAAGCGTGGTGACATCGGTAATACATCAACGCTTTATGCCAAAGCTTTTTTCAAAAATTTAAATTTTGATTCGATTACTGTAGCTCCCTACATGGGCGAAGACTCAGTGAAGCCATTTTTAGAATTTAAGGGCAAGTGGGTGATTTTGTTAGTGCATACTTCCAACATTGGTAGCGAAGATTTCCAGTTGCTGCAAACGCGCGAAGGAAAATTCGTTTACGAAGAAGTGATCTTCGCGTCACAACTTTGGGCCACAGCTGATCAAATGATGTATGTGGTAGGAGCTACCCACGAAGAAAAAATAGGGGCTATACGTATGCTGGCACCACAGCATTTTTTTCTTGTCCCTGGGGTTGGCGCTCAGGGCGGCAACATGGAACACATTTCGAAAGTAGGAATGAATGAACAGTGCGGCTTGATTGTGAACTCGGCACGTGCCATTATTTATGCTTCATCAAAAGAAGATTTTGCGGTGGCAGCGCGGAACGAATCAAAGAAACTCCAACAGAGCATGAGCAGCTTGCTTGATGAGTATTGTAGATAGTTACCGATTTCAAAGTCCAGGTTCCCCCTTTTTGAACAATAGCTTTTAACGTCATCTCACTAGGTAATGGATTACATCAATAAGTTTATAGATTCAACCGGATTGATTTTCGTTTTATAAAATTGTAAATCGAAGGATGAACGAGTCTTTCCTTCATTATCTCTGGCAGTTTCAATATTTTGATAAGAACGATTTGCTTTCTTCAGATGGAGAGCCGATCTCAATTTTGAAAGTAGGTTTTCTGAATTCAAATTCCGGTCCCGACTTCTCTGATGCTAAAATAAAAATCAATGGAATTGAATGGGCAGGTACGGTGGAGATTCACATCAAAAGTTCGGACTGGCAAGTGCATCACCACGAAACGGATGCTGCCTATGACAATGTGGTGCTTCACGTAGTGTGGGAAAACGACCAACAAATTTTTCGAGTCGATAAAACTTTAATCCCAACCCTGGAATTAAAAGATCGTGTTGATGCTTCCCTGCTGAAGGAATATAGAAAGCTGATCAACAACCCAAGTGCCATTGCTTGCGAAAAATCTTTTACTGGTGTTGATGATTTAGTGAAGCTCTCCATGTTGGATAAAGCATTAATGCAGCGCCTTGAAAATAAAGCAAGCCAAGTAAATGAGATTTTGAAATTGAACCAAGGCGATTGGGAAGAGACTTGTTATCAGTTGCTGGCTAAGAATTTTGGTTTCAAGGTCAATGCTGATCCTTTCTATCAATTGGCTAAGTCGTTGCCTTACAAAATCATTCAAAAACAAAATGGCCTGCTTCAGGTTGAGGCTCTCCTTTTTGGTCAAGCCGGGATGCTGGAAACCAAAACGAAAGACGAATACATCACTAGCATTTTTCAAGAGTATAAATTATTGGCTCAAAAATATTCACTGCATGAGTCGCGACTAAACCCTTCACAATGGAAATTCTTGAGATTGCGGCCCGCTAATTTCCCGACCGTTCGAATTGCCCAATTCGCTTCATTGCTCTATTCATCCAAAAATATTTTTTCGCAATTCGTTTCAGCAAACTCATTTTCTTCCATACAGAAGCTTTTAGCGGTTGATCAGTCTGCCTATTGGAGTACCCATTATCGGTTTGGCAAAAAAGCAAAAGGTGCTGTGCCCGACATTGGAGAATCGAGTATTCAAAATATTATCATTAATACGGTAGCGCCGTTGCTGGTTGCCTACGGAAAATATAAGGACGAACAGGTGTATATTGATAAGGCAGTGGAACTTTTGCAGCAGTTGACAGCAGAACAAAATAAAATCACACGAACCTGGAATGACCTAGGGATGAAAGTAAAAACGTCTTTTGACTCGCAATCACTGATTGAGCTGTATAATAATTTTTGCCAAAGGCGTCAATGCCTGAATTGTTCAATTGGTATCTCCATCTTAAAACCGAAACCTTGAAAATCAGTTTAGCTATTTTACATTTCGCACTGATTTTTTATTGCGTTTATTCCTTAAGAAAAAAATGGGCAGTTAATTCCGGAAAATTATTTTGGGGAACATTTCTCGTTCGATTTACGGCAGGAATTAGCCTTGGTTTAATTTACACGTATTATTATTCCGCAGGCGACACCTGGTCGTTTTTTAATGACGCAAAGATTTTCTCAGCGCTCGCCCGTGATGATTTTTTTTCTTACTTAAAAATGATTTTCAGCTTTGGAGAAAATCAGTTAATTAACCAGGATTTACGTTCCATTTTTTTTATAAAGATCATTAGTGTCTTTTGTTTGCTAAGTCTGGACAATTACTGGGTTTGTGCAGCGTACTTTTCACTGCTTGGATTTATATGCGCTTGGACGCTTCATCGTAAAGTCATCAGTATTTTTCCGGATTCAAACAACGCTTCGGTGCTGGCATTTTTGTTTTTCCCATCAGTAGTTTTTTGGAGTAGCGGGTTGGAAAAGGAATCGTTGGCATTGTCCGGAATTTATTTTTTAACGAATGGATTTCTGACACAGATGTCGTCCGCAAAACCAGCTAAATCATTTTGGTGGCTCGTCATCCCCGTTTGCTATACAGTTTGGGTGTTGAAATATTATTGGGTTGCCATTTTTTTTATTTCAATTTTCTCAGCCTTGATTCTTCGGTTTCTGATTTCAAAGTCTTCAGTTATCGAAAAAAATTCGAGGGCGGCATGGATTGTTTTATTTTCTGGCGTGGGTGTATTGCTGAGTTTCACAAACCTCAATTTTTATCTTTATCGATTTCCCGAGGTGATCATTTCCAGTTATAGTGATTTAGCTTCAATCTCTGATCCGAAGAATTTAATCCGTTACTTTCAATTCGACTCAACCTGGAAGAGTATAATAATCAATTCGCCTTGGGCGCTGTTGTCGGGATTGTTCAGACCTATGATTGGCGAGGGTCGTGGATTATTTGGGTTGCTCGCCTCTGTTGAAAACTTTTTTATTCTGATTCTGTTCGTCGGCGCGTTGCGGAATTTAAAGAAAGCATTTCACTCTCCGTATCAAATTATTTTATTGACTGCGTTAAGTTATTGCATTGTATTGTGTGTGTTTCTTGCGCTATCTACTCCTAATTTTGGAACGCTCGCGCGCTATCGGGTGGGTTTTTTACCATTCTTTGTTTTTGTTATTGCCCATAGCAACCCAATCATTATGTGGATATTCAATAAAATAAGATTGACTCATCCTTGACCCTCAATTAGTTTCTAGACTTACTCAAAGTAATGTAACGTCCTTGCGAGCACCTGCGATGGATTTAGGCGATACTATTTTGCATAAGATCAATTAGTATCTTTGACAAAAATTAACGTGTGTGAAGAATCCAGTTATTATTTTCGGAGCAAATTATTTAGGGCGCGCCGCCAAGGAGATTTTTGAAACCAACGAGATTGTTGTTTATGGTTTTTTGGATGACGACAAAAATCTTCACCAAAAAGAAATTGATGATGTTATAGTGCTAGGTGCCACTGATGACGATGGTTTTTTGAAATTAATCAATAAGAAGAGCGAAGCCTTTGTGGCCATTGATGACAACAAGTTGCGCAAGTCAATTGTAAAAATGCTTCAGGAGGTCAGGCATGTGCAGCCGCTAAATGCCATTCACAGCAAATCCTCTGTTTCTGAAAAGGCCGAGATCGGTTATGGAAATTTTATAGATCACGGAGCGTACCTGGCACCTGGATCAAAAATAGGAAGTCATTGTATCATCAACACCAAGGTGTCGTTAGGTGTAGAAGCCATCTTGGGGGACTTTGTTCAAGTGGGTGCTGGCAGCACGATAAATCCCGGAGTGAAAATTGAAGACGAAGTATTTATTGGCTCAGGTGTGACGATCGTATCCGGAATTACCGTTGGAAAAGGAGCGCGTATAGGTGCGGGCTCAGTGGTAATTGCCCCGGTCAAAGCCGGTGCAACAGTTTTTGGAAATCCTGCTCAGGCGGTCAAATAAATAGCTTCGTTAAGCTGCTATATGAATCTTATACTCTTCATACCGCTGCAGCACCTGCTTGACATAGATCACCGGGCCATCACATCTACAATACCCTGCTAGAGATAATGCATCGCGATAGTATTTTGGATCTGATTTTTGAGCGAGGTAAAAACCAACGTTATCGTCCCACAAGTCTACTTTTCTTCCGTATTTCCTGGTAAGTTTCTGCGCATCGATCACATGCGTGAGCCCTACATTGTAAGAAGCGAGCACAAATTTTTTTCGCTCACCCTCATCGGGCACCGTATTTTTCCAGTAGTCGTCGAGGAATTTTAAAAAACGGATTCCTACCGTAATATTTTTTTCAGGATTCCATAAATCACGCACACCAAAATATTTTCCGGTCTCGGGCATTACTTGCATCAATCCAATTGCTCCCACCCAGGATTTTACCCGGGGATTAAAGTTCGACTCTTGATAGGCAATAGATGCCAGCAAGCGCCAATCCCAACCAATTACCGCAGCTTCTTTTTTTAGCTGATCATCATAGGGACAAAGCTTCTCCGAGTTCAATGAAGAATAGTCACTCGAGGCCAACGTGACGGAAAATCGCGGACTGTTGAAATAACGATTGTGCACCACTTGAAATATTCCTCTCCTTTTGATTTTAGCGAGCCATTGATTGGTAGCCTCAATAAGCGCTGGAGAATTGGATCGCATCGCCCATCCAATGGGTTGTGGTGAACTAACGACGGTTTTGATATCGATGTTGGGATAGTAAAGCTCATTCACTTGTGCCAGCATTTGATCGGATACCGTAAATTGAATTTCACCCAAAGCAACTTTGCGAATAAGTGATTCCGTTTCAACATTGGCACTGTCTTCATGAATAAAAATATCACCCCCTATTTCCTGTGAAAGATTTTCAAGGCGCTCCTTAAACGAAGAACCCTTGATGATGTAAACTTCCTTGCGAATTAAGTTAACCTTGTTGCGGAGCATTTTCATTTCAACTACCTCAGGAGGCAGCATACGCCAGTGAACTGGTTTTTTTTGAATCAATACCTGTTTCGTAGAGAAGAAAGCATTGGTGAATGAAACGTATTTGGCGCGTTCTTTTGTAATGGTAAACGGGAAAGCAATAATGTCTCCTTCGCCATGATTGAGTTTGTCAATAGCATCTTCAATCCCCGAGATTAATTTGATTTTGAGTTCAACTTTCAACTCAGAGGCCAATCGTTGGAGCAATTCATATTCATAGCCCATTGACCGACCCTTGTAGATAAAATAACTCACTGAATTGTTGTCAACCAGGGCTTCCAGATAACCCCGTTTGCGAATAGCATTTAAATCCCGAACGATGAGTGGTTTGGTGGCAAAGGACAATTCCTCCTCCTTACTACAAGCTGAGAGACAAATGAGAAAAATGATAAAAAAAAAATTTCGGGTCATAATGGAATATAGTCATTCGAATGAACAATAAAAAGAGGCCCGAAGGCCTCATTTTATTGAGTGATAAGCTGATAAATTAATTTGGGAGTAAAACTTGATTGATGGCGTGAACAATACCCGCGTTACTCAATTTGTCTGGCCCTGTGATAGTTGCATCATTGGACGTACCATTCAAATCAGTTATTGTATAGGTTGATCCGTTCACTTTAATTGTGATGGCTTTAGCCGCCAATGTCGTCACACTTTGTGAGTTCGTTAAATCGATGGATAATATTCTCCCCGTTACGATATGATAGTTTACGATTGCTGCTAAACCAGCGGGATCAAGTGCATTGATCGCCGTAATTCCGGCAGCCTCTGTAGCAACATTTAAATAACTTCTCATGGCTCCATCGGTGGGTGTAAATACTGTAAAATCGGGAAATAGAGTAACGTTTGGAATTATAACCTGGGCAAGATTCGCACGAACAAGGGCTGCCGTGAATAAATTGAAATTCCCGTCTGATAAATCGGTTGGAGCGGTTGCTATATTGTAATTTCCTGAAATGTCTTTTGGAATAACGGCAGAGCCAATGGAAACAGCGGCTGGTGAGGCACCATAATTCACGCTGAAATTTAAAAGAGTTGAGGCCCAAATGTTTGCAGTTGTGATTGGTGCCATAACGCGATCGGCTACATGTATTACGCCGTTGGAGGCAGTCAGATCGGTGATGATTAAATTAGCACCTGAGCCCCCACCCGAGCTAGCAACATTAGCATTAACTTTATAAGGATAAGTTGCTCCGGCCAAGTTTGATAAGGATGATCGAGCACCTTGCATAGTAATAAATCCTTGAGCTCCTGTAATTAAACTTGATGGCACACTAGAACTTATTACATGGTAGTTAAGTGCACTTGTCAGGCTCTTTGTGCTATTAGCCCCAGTAATGCTTATGGGCGAGGATGTGAATGTGATATTGTTGATGGCCGTTGCCGCTATATCACCTGCAGTGCTTGCATCAACCTTAGGAATCGGAATTCCGGCCGCTCTTAAGTACTGTACAAAAGCGTAATTAGACGGCGCAAAAATTGTGAATAACCCTCCGTTAACATTATCGAAATTTGCATAAAGGCCGGTTTTATTTAAGGCAGCAACGAACGCTTTTAAGCTGTCATTCCCGGCAGCTACATCGGAAATGGTAGTACCGGTTGGCGCTGGAGGTGAAGTAAAATTATCGGAACATCCGCCAAGAAAAATAATAATCCCGGCCACCGCGATCATTAGAGAAATTTTCAGCGAACTTTTATTTATAGTTTTCATAGTTGAAATCATTTATTTGAAATTTTAGAGGCTACTTATTTTTAACCATTGTCAATGCAAGGTTATTTTTAGCAACCCTTCCAGTAAGCACGATCGTGTAGATTCCTCCATCCGCAAAGGTCTGTGCCGCTAAGGTTATAGTTTTTGTACCTATCGTTGCAGTAATGTCATAGGTGCCTATGGCAGCGAAATCATTTTTAAAGGCGGCAGCGAAGGGGATGCTACTACTACCTGAAATCGTAGTTGAACGAGAACCAACGGATGGGTCATAGACGCCAGAAGCCCTAACTACAGGATAGGTAAACAATCCACTAGTCATAGCCACACTATTGATTTTGCAGGTCGCTGCTCCTGCATCAGGTGAAGCATGGATAAAGCGAACAGCAAATTTTCCTGAAGTGGGAACAGGAAATACTGGAGATGTCGCGGGCAAAGGAAGATTGTCAGTAATCAGCAAAAATCTTGGGCCACCAACATCGCTGCTACCAAGTGGCACTACACCAATAGGTAAGAAGAAAGGGGGAAGTACGTTGTTGTTATACTTCAACAATAAATTTGCTGTTGTTACTGGGTTGTTGCTGCCTATGCTAAGTTGTATGACCGTGTCAGCTAAGGGATCTGTTTTCTTCTTTGCCGTGAAACTGGGTTGAGATGAGTAATAGGTAACATCTCCAAGATTAGAACTGTTTAAAGTTCTTATTGGCACGGGTCGATTTATTGAATCAACTACAATCAACGTGTAGGAACCTCCAGCAGCTGCGACAAAATTATTTAAATTGTTATTTCCTGCCCTGAAGATTATGTCATTGGTGCCTAAAATTCCCCCTACTTTTCCAGAAGTTGCTTTCGCACGAATGTTAGTATTAGCACCTACACTGTTTGTAGTGACAGCCACAGTTGTATAACCAGCCTGGCCTTGACCAGCAGTCATACTTGTTCCGGTCATTACGTTGTTCACATATAAATCTAGCGATGGGGCATCTGGAGACGCGTTAACAGCCAAAAAATTTGCAGTCAAATTCGATGACGCAGTGTTGGGAACGGGTGTGACCTTCTGCAAGTCTTCACATCCAATAGCTATTAGTGCTATACCGAATATGGCAGTTGATATTTTTAGTATTGTTTTCATGGTAGATATATCAAATGGTTAAAAAATGTATCGAACGCCTAACTGCAACTGCCAGCGGCCATTCACTGTGGTGTCATAGACATACGAACTCGACAATGGCGAGCCATCGGCATTGGTATCAAATGTAAAAACTGGTTTGCCCGCAGTTGCAGCCCATGGCTGACCTGTTGCCGGATTGACGGGCCCTGCAAGTGTGCCTGCTGTGTGGGGCTGTTCGTAGCCAATAAAGCGAATCAAGTTACTTTTCGCCACGAAGCGGGTCAATCCCCAATTTGAACTTAGCAAATTGAAAACGTTTATCACTTGGGCTGAAAGCTGTATCGTATTACGATGACCTTTGACATTCATATAGAAGTCCTGGAGAAAATTCAGATTTAATCTGCTCACCCAAGGTTGGAATGACGCATTGCGCTGCGTGTATTCACCGCGATGTGCGCTCAAATATTTGTCTTGTGAAATGTAGTTATCAAGCTGACTCCAGATTTGAGCAACGGTTCGGGTGTCCGTAGCACCAGAGGTAGTGAGAACTATTTCACTTTGGTCACGAGGAACGTAAATCAAGTCGGCATTAACACCATCGCTATTAACATCTCCATTGTAAGTATAAGAGAAATTATTTCCAGTTCTCCCTTCGTACGAAAAACCTATTGTTGAAGCAAAGTTGTTTTTGTACTCTTTGCGATAATTTCCATAAAAGATAACCCGATGCGGAGTAAGGGCTCCCGCATAGCCCAAGCCTGGATTATTACCTCCTAGGAGATTGGCTTGGGATGAAAAAATACTTCCGGCAGTAGAACCAGATTGAGGATTAAGCTCGCGTGAGTCGGTATAAGTGTAGGCAGCAGATAATGAGAAATTCTTATCAAATGTTTTGCTCAATTGTGCGGTGATGCTCCATTGATAACCTTTATTGGTGTTTCCTATCACAAGTGCCTGGCCAATATCACCGTTGATCCTGCGGTCATTAGAGATAATCGCGCGATCTACATTGGCGTTAGAGGGAACAGCACCATACAATGGTCTACCATCACCATTCAATTTTGCCGTTGCAGGAGCAAGGTTAGCATCATGGATATAAACGGCATTGATATCTTTGGTGTAAATGAATTCTAACGTTCCAACAATTCCATACGGAAGTTGCTTGTCTACTGCTAAACTTGATCTCCAAACTTGGGGAAATTTAAAATCCTTAGCGATCGTATTTACAGAAGGTACGATAGCTGGTCTTCCATAGTTTCTATCCAAAGGATTAGTGATCATAGGAGGCATACCTTTTGAAAGATCGGCATAAGCGTTTGCAGGCGCATCACTTGGTAATGCATAAGGAGTCAAACTAAAATCATAGGGAAGGCCATCTCCTGTATTCGTAATCGGAACGTTCGTAGAATTAAATTGGCCAAAGAATAAGCCGTTGTTGCTTACCGCGTTGGATAGCCAAACAAATGGCACACGGCCTGTCAACACACCGGTTCCTCCACGAAGTTGAAGACTGCGGTCGCCCTTCACGTCCCAGTTAAACCCAATTCGTGGTGAAACCAACGGAGTAACCTTAGGCCAACCACCAATTCTCAATTTTTCACCATTAAGATCAATGGTATTTAAATAATTATTTTTTGGAAGGTCGGTGAGGTAGATTGGAACGTCAACACGGACGCCGCCAATTATTTTCACATTTTTTAATCCGGTGTACTCATCCTGAACAAACCCACCCAAAGTAGCGGCTGACCATTTTGCGGCTGTAGCTGAAGGACCTCCTTGTACGGCTACATATTGGGTAGTGTATATAGCTGGCTTCGCCCCGCCTGTTGTTGTGCTTTGTGCATCAGCATAAAAATCAGCCAAGCTGTTGTAGCGATAAACCCCGTTAATAAGTTGCGTGAATACGTTATTGAAAGAATACAACTCGTTTGCCGTGCCGATCGTCACCTGGTGGCTTTTCAGATAGATATTAAAGTTGTCATTAATCTGTGTTACCGTTTGATCAAGTTTATTATTAGGTGTGAATGGATCTGGCCCAAACGAAGTCATGTTGTTGCCGTTAGGTCCTAGGATGTCAACCAATGGAACATTCGGCACTGCCAATCCGCCAGCGTTTTGGCGAAAGTCTTTGAAGGCGTTATAGCCAATGACAAGATTGTTGGACATTTTACCACCATTCAATATGGTATTTAATTCAGCAGTTACTGAATACTGATTATTGTTGATTCGGTAATATGAAGAAGAAAATGAAAGTACGTTGTTGCTATTGCCACGGCCGCCGGGAAGGGTAGCTGCAAATCCGGCAGAGCCACTGGGTGGTTGATCCTGAAAGGCATTCGTGATATTTCCTCGGACAGTCAGTTTCGTATTCTGACTAATATTATAATCTAACCTTGCAACATAACGTTGGCTTTGGGTGATTTTATTAAAGTCTTTATAAACACCTGGGTTATAATTAAAATTGGTGATCAAAAAATCTCTTAGTCCAGCTAATCCGGTTTGTGGATCGTTGTCATCCGTTGCTTGGGTATTGGTACTATTGGTTGGGGTGCTTGCTGATGGACGAACTATGTTTGTATAAAAAGGATCTGTTCTATTCTCAAATTCTGCATTCACAAACAGAAAGAGTTTATTCTTAATTAGTGGGCCACCCAAACGGAACCCAAAGTTGTTGTAGTTAAAACTCGGAACAGGAATGGAAGTTCCATTTACTTTTGAGCCCGCAAGACTTTGATTGCGAAAGAAATAATAAGCTGAACCCTGAAGTTCATTAGTTCCGCTACGGGTAACAGCACTTACTCCTGCCCCAGTAAAGTTCCCTTGTCTAACATCATAAGGAGATAGAACAACAGAAAGTTCTTGAATCGCATCTAAACTAAAAGGAGTTGCACCAGACTGCCCGGCTGGTATAGGACTTAACCCAAAGACGTTATTTACTGTGGCACCATCAATGGTGAGGTTATTATAAAGATTGCTTCTCCCACCAAAGCTGAAAAGGTTTCCGCTTCCACTGGCCTGAGGGGTAAGATTGATTAAATCGCGGAAGTCCCTGCCGATTGATGGCAGCCGGTTAATCTGATTGGTGCTAAAATTAGTGGATGCGCCCATTTTATCCGAATTGAGAATTGGATCTTTAGCCCCACTTACAACTACCTCTTGTAATTCCGAGGACTCATCGGCTAATTTGAAATCAAGTACAAATGTTTCTCCCAGTTGCAGGTTGATGTTTTCCCTTACTTGTTCCTTATAGCCTACAAAAGAAACTTTTATAGTATAGGGTCCACCCACACGCATAGCGGGCATAATAAATCTACCATCTTTAAGGGAAGTGGTACCATATGTGGTTCCTGATGGTGTATGTGTTGCCACGATGTTTGCTCCTGGCAAGTCACCGCCTTTTTCGTCAGTTATTTTTCCCGTGAGTGAAGAGGTAGTGACGCCCTGCGCCCAAGCCCCAACAGCCATTAGAAAAATAGCGACTGTTATTAGTAATTTTTTCATCATAATAATTGATGTTTGGTTTGATTAGATTGTCGCAAAAATATCCTTTTTACTTCTCAAAATTCCCAGTACCTGTTTTAATTCTTAGGAACATTTTGTTAACATTTTGGAAACACAATTTTTTAAAATTGAGATGAAAACCTGTTTACAAATGATGCAAATTTTGCCTTAGACAAAATACAGAGGCAGAAATCGGTTGCTTTTTGCATTTTTGCGAACCCTTATTTTGTAAAAACGGTTTAATCCCGAATGGAGAAAGAAAAAGTAAGCAGTGGGAACATCATTGACCTGAAAGTATTGAAGCGTCTTTTGGGATTCGTTAAGCCTTATAAAGCTCGATTTTACCTCGTTGTTTTCCTTACGTTGGTCCTCGGCTTGCTTACCCCGGTAAGGCCAATCCTCATCCAATACACCATCGATCGGCATGTGCAGTTTGGTAATTACTGGGCTATGGTCAATGTAATGCTGTTGATTTTAGCACTCTTGATTGTTCAATCCGTGGTGCAATATGGGCACACTTATATATCAGGTAGAATTGCTCAGTTTATTATCCGCGATATTCGGGTTCAACTATTTGAGCACATCGTTCATTTGCGTCTTCAATTTTTTGACAAAACTCCGATAGGGAGATTAGTAACACGTACAATTTCAGATGTTGAAACCTTGGCCGATGTTTTTAGTGAAGGGCTTGCCGCGATGGCCAGCGACTTGCTCCAAATCGTTTTCATTCTTGCCTTTATGTTTTATATGGATTGGCGCCTGGCTCTCGTGAGCTTATCGACAATTCCTTTAATGATCCTGGCTACGTATGTCTTCAAGGAAAAAATAAAAGTGGCATTCAATGATGTGCGCAACGCCGTATCCAATCTAAATGCTTTTGTTCAGGAACACATCACTGGCATGAACATCGTTCAGATCTTTGGAAGTGAGAAAAAGGAATTTGAAAAATTCAAGGTGATCAATAAAGAGCATCGTGACTCCAACTTAAAATCAGTTTTGTATTATTCCATTTATTTTCCGGTAGCAGAAATTATCGCCGCCATGGGTACTGGCTTGCTGGTTTGGTATGGGGCAAAAGGTGCAATAAATACCGAGGTGACTGGCATTACATTAGGAAGCTTGATCGCCTTCATTATGTATATCCAGCTTTTCTTTAGGCCCATCCGAATGATTGCTGATCGATACAACACGCTGCAAATGGGAATTGTAAGTTCATCACGGATTATCAATCTGCTGGATGAAAAGGAATTTGTAATGCAGAATGGCACGTTTAAACCAACTGAAATGAAAGGAGAGGTGAGGTTTGAACATGTTTGGTTTGCCTACAATGATTCGAACTATGTATTAAAAGACTTTGATCTGGAAATCAAACAAGGTAAAACGGTGGCACTAGTGGGCGCTACGGGTGCAGGTAAATCATCGGTAATCAATTTGCTCAACCGTTTTTATGAAATTAATCGCGGTACGATTTTAATAGATGGTGTTGACCTCAAAGAATACGATCTCTCAGAGTTACGGAAAAATATTGGCGTAGTTCTTCAGGATGTTTTTCTTTTCTCCAGCTCCATTCGCTATAACATCACGCTTGGCAATCCTGACATAACCGATGAAATGATTTTGCATGCAGCTGAATTGGTGAGTGCACGAAAGTTTATTGATCGTTTGCCTGGAGGATTAGACTACAACGTTATGGAGCGTGGGGCAACACTTTCGGTGGGACAACGTCAACTACTCTCCTTTATCCGTGCTATGGTTTACGATCCAAAAATTTTGGTTCTTGATGAAGCTACATCATCGGTTGATACAGAGACAGAAGAAATGATTCAGTCGGCCATCAGCAAAATGATGGAGGGCCGCACGTCAATTGTTATTGCGCATCGGCTTTCGACTATTCAGCATGCGCACAAGATTATTGTTTTAGATAAAGGTGAAATCAAAGAAACAGGAAGCCATGATGAGCTGCTCGCTCACGAGGGATTTTATGCTCATCTTCACAAAATGCAATACAAAGAAGCCGTTTAACTCTTAGCGGTAGCACCTTATACGTTCCTTGCAAAAGAATTATCTTTGCTTTGATGCGTTTTTACAAGCCGATAATTTTATTTTTTCTGCTTACAGAAATAGCACCACTTTGTTTGGCCCAGGTGAAAAAAAGTGTGCGTAGCGGCAAATATTCAGTGCCCAAAGTTTCACACAGTAAAGCACGAATTGTTTGTCCGGTGTTTGAAAAGAGTCAATATCCTTATCATGGGATTGGATTTAAAGTGGGAGATCCTTTTGCCTTGACCTACAAATTTTATCCCCGCAAGCATTGGTCATTTGCTGTGGATGCAGGCAAGGCGGCTAGCGGGCTGTACAATAGTTACTATCGTAGTTTATTTAACAACTATGTTCACTCCGATACATTGAGTACTGACCCAGGAACCAAAGAGAAGTCTACGATCACTTACCTTACTCATAAAGTCACCAGTGACTGGCTTTTAGAAACGAAGGTCTTGTACCAATGGAATGCAGAAAAAATTTCTAAAGGACTTATGCTTTATGCGGGTCTCGGTTGGCAATGGAGAAGCACAACAATACAGTATGATTATAAGTATCAGCAAGCCCCCGCAGGTGTAGGTGAAACACGTTTCGAAAGCTTTACAAAAAATCGATTCACTTACGGACCAGTTGCTATCGTTGGATTTGAATATTCCTATTTCTCATTGCCCGTCTCGGCCTTTATTGAGTTGGAAACGTATCTAGATGCTCTTGCAGATCCCGGCTATAGACGCTTTCAGGGTGGCGTGGGCCTTAGGTATGTTTTTTAATCGGGCTCCACTTCGTCCAGTTGCATCTGTTTCTCATAGAGCTCCTTGTAAACTCCCTCTTTTTCTAAAAGCTCGTCATGCGTACCTTCTTCAACAATCAATCCATCGTGAAGCACTAAGATTTTATTGGCCAATTTAGCAGAAGACACACGATGTGAAATAATGATGGTGGTGCGGCCTACCATAATTTTTTTCATGCTGTTGAGAATATTATTTTCTGTCTTCGTATCAACAGCAGAAAGGGCATCATCTAAAATTAAAATTTTGGGTTCGCGGGCTACGGCGCGAGCGATGGACACACGCTGCTTTTGCCCGCCCGATAAAGTAATTCCACGTTCACCAACCCGTGTGGCAAATCCTTGCGGGAATAACTGAATGTTTTCATAGACATCAGCGTCCTTGGCCGCCTGATGTATCTTCTCTTCGCTTAGGTCATCTAATCCAAAACCAATGTTATTGAAAACGGTATCGCTGAAAAGAAAAACATCCTGGGGAACAACACCCACCTGCTTGCGCATGCAAACGAGGTCATAATCTTTGATTGGGATCTCATCAATAACTACTTCGCCAGAGCTTACATCATAAAGCCGTGAAACCAAATTTGCTACTGTGCTTTTTCCAGAACCAGTTGTGCCAATGATGGCCAATGACTCCCCCGGGTCAATCCTGAAAGAAATATTTTTTAAAGCACGAATTCCTGTATCAGGATAAGTGAAGTAAACATTTTTGAATTCAACCTTTCCCGCAATCTCACGTTCTAATTTTTTATCTGACACGATATCAGTGGTAGCTTTCAAAAATTCATTGATTCGTTTCTGCGATGCCTCGGCTCTTTTTACCTGACTGCTGGTCCAGCCTAATAAAGTTACAGGCCAGGTAAGAATGTTTACATAAATAATAAACTCAGCAATGTTACCGATAGTGAGTGAACCATTGATGACCTCTACACTTCCTGAGTAAACAGTGAGAATTATACTTAGCCCGACTAATCCTAATACGATGGGATAGAATAACGCTTCCACTTTGGTGAGCTTGATGGATTGGAGTTTATATTCTTCACTTTCCTTAGAAAAATTTTGGACTGATTCATTTTCCCTGGTGAATGATTTTAGAACTCGAATGCCGGAAAAAGCTTCTTGAACAAATGTGCTTAACCTCGATTGACTTTTTTGAATCTCCTCGCTGCGGTGTTCAATGATATTATTGACGTAAAAAATGGCGATCGACAATAAGGGAAGAGGTAGCAACGAATACATAGTAAGTTTGGGACTTACATGAAACATGACCGGAACAATCATGGCGAATAGTGAAATAAGTTGCAGGCCGTACATGATGGACGGCCCCAGATACATGCGCACACGACCAACATCTTCACTAATCCTATTCATCAAATCACCGGTATTATTCCTACGATAAAAACTAACCGGCAACAATTGATAGTGCTCGAAAATTTCATTTTTTAAATCGTATTCCACCAAGCGACTCATCACAATGAGTGTCTGCCGAACGAAATATAAAAACACACCTCGCAGTAGTGCCATCAATAGAATAAGTATAGCATAGATTAAAATGCCCCTGGCAAAAATCTGGAAGAAATCGGACTGAACGTTACTGCCATCAAATGCACGGTAAACGCGGATGTTGTCAACTACAAGATCGATCGAGTAACGAACAAAAAGCCCTGGCAATATTTGAAAAGCGTTCGAGATCAAGACAAATACAAACCCCCAGATCAAGTGCCACTTATATTTGAGTAAGTATTTATTTAGGTATTGAAGTTCTTTCATGTGTTAATCTGTTTTTTTAGGTCACATGGAATGGTCAGATAAGATTGCCATCGTTTAGGTAAACGAATTATGACCATTTCATCTGTTAATAAGGATCAGCCCGTCAAACGCAATTCTTCGCTTGCAAGTTCGGAAATACATACTTATCCCCAAAGTCTTTCACATTTCGTGCGAAGCGCGTAATTTGCGTCCGCAAAAAACGTTCTTCAAACATGCTCAACAGGCGTACCATCCGCATCAAAATCATGCAAAGCCTCTTTGCTTACAGCCAATGCAAGGATGCTAACTTGCTTTTAGCCCATGACTTAATTGAAGAGCGGTTTCAGCCTGACCTCAATTCAATGGAAGTGCAGGACAAGGAAATGCTGCGCTCACAAAAGAAAGCGGCTCTGCAACTTTTCGAGAAGAAAATGAAGGGAGAAAAAGGCAAAACTGACGACCCTGCAGTAACCAAGGCGGTTGATGACGCGAATAGCCTTTTTCAAAAATCTATAAAAAAAGACCAGACTTATTTGAGTAAGAATATTTTGCTGGAAATGGAAAGGCTAGCGGCTACCTATCATAGTTGTATTTCGCTCATTCTTGCTTTCGCCGATCAGGCTGCTACCGATAAAAAAATTGATCACGGCAATTTTGTAAAAAACGCTTTAGTAAAAGCATGGAAACAAAATGAGGAATTAAAGAAAGCCGTGGTGAAAGAAAACTCCGGATGGGAAGTGAGGATGGACAAGGTGCGCGGATGGTTTCGGGATGTGCTGAAGGAAGACGATGCGTATAAAAAATATCTCAACGAAGAGAGCCCCAACGAAGAAGCTCAGAAAGCTTTTATCAAATACTTAAGTCGGAAGATAATTTTAGGAACCGGCACCATCAACGATTATTTCGAAGAGCAAAATATTCGCTGGGCGGAGGACAAAGACATCATCAAAAGCATGATGGACAAAACGATTAAGTCGTACGCTGATGGAAAAATCATCTTGCAAAAAGTTTCCCTCAACTGGGATGACGATCAGGAATTCATAGACCGACTTTTCAATAGTGCGATAGACCTTGAACCTCAGTATAAAGAATTAATCGCAAAAAATACACGCAATTGGGACGTGGACCGGTTGCCCCTTACCGACCGGGTGATTTTGGAAATGGCGATTTCAGAAATGATTCATTTCCCTAACATTCCCGTCAAGGTTACCATCAACGAATACATCGAGCTTTCAAAGGATTATAGCACGCCGAAAAGCCGCCAATTTATAAATGGCATTTTGGACGTAATCTCCAAAGCCATGAAGGAGTCTGGGGCAGTAAAAAAGAGTGGTCGGGGTCTGTTGGACAACAAGTAATTTCAAAAAAATACTTTTTTATCTTTGTAATTAATTCTAAAGAAAACAAACCATGGGAAAAAGAAGCAGCAACGCCTTGATGGCATTTTTGGCAGGAGCAGCAGCCGGCGCTATCCTCGGTATTTTGTATGCACCCGACAAAGGTTCAAATACACGCGAGAAACTTTCTTTCCAATTGGATAAATACAAGAAGTTGCTTCAGGATTATTTAGATGATTTGGTGAGCGGAAAAGATTCGCCATTAACTTCAGAGGCTCAATCACAAGGGCAGAAAGTAGTGGCTGAAGCCAAAGGGAAGGCACAGCAGTTGCTGGATGATGTGGATGAGCTGCTTGAGCAAATACGTGGCAAAAACAGTTAACATTTTGTTAAACGGCATCAATGTTCTTGCCTAGTAGAGACAGACAATTTAATTTTGAAGGTTATATTAATAGTTATAAAGAGTATGAAAATCAGAACAACAATAATGTTATTAACAGTTGCCTTGGGTTTTATGGCAACAGGTTGCCGCGATAGAGCAGCAGAAAAAAAGATTGCAGAGTTAGAAAGTAGATTGGCACAGCTTGAGGGAAACAAACCTGCAGCCCCTGCGGCCGCCACGCCACTAGCTACAACCACCCCCCCAGTTGTTGAAGAAAAACCAACCGGTCCACTGCCTGTGATAGAATTCGGTACAACGGAGCATGATTTTGGAACAGTAGCGGAAGGACAAAAAGTGTCTTACACCTACGCGGTAAAGAATACAGGTGCTGCTCCATTGATCATTCAAAATGCCCAGCCCTCTTGCGGCTGCACGGTTCCTGATTGGACTAAAACGCCAATTCCAGTGGGAGGAACAGGTTTTGTAAAAGCAGAGTTTGATACCCATGGCAAGTCGGGCATTCAGAATAAAACAATAACAGTAACATCCAATTCGTGGCCTAAGACCACAGTGATTAAATTTAAAGCCATGGTCACGCCGAAGGCGGACGGTGCTAATGGACCAGTGAAATAAGTAGTTATTAATTTTGAAACAGTAAGTAAATCCCCGGCAACGGGGATTTTGTATTTTAAGTGTGAGTATAAATATGATTTTGAGTCAGGTTTGTCAGGTTCATGCCAAACGGATAACTTGCGCCCCTAAATTTTTAAATAACTATGTATTCGATATTACTTCAAACACAGGCGAACAACTGGAGTTTCCCATTGATGATGGTTCTCATGTTCGGTATTCTTTATTTCTTTATGATCCGCCCTCAACAGAAAAAAGCGAAAGACCAAAAGAAATTTACCGAGGAAATTAAAAAGGGCGACTACGTTGTTACCATTGGCGGATTACATGGCCGCATAGCCGAAATGGAAGACGATACGATTATTGTTGAAGTAGAACGTGGTGCGAGAATTAGATTTTCAAAGTCAGCCGTATCCATGGAGTCAACAAAGGCAGCAGCTAGCAAAAAACCAGCTGCCTGATTTTCGAGACATCATTCGGTAATGCGTTAAAGTGAAGCAATGAATATTTTACGCATTTTTATTAACCTTTTTCGTTTTGACCGCACCAACTGGAAAGTGGTTAGTTTATGTGTGCTTACCGCCCTGGTCTTCTGGATTTTCAATGCGTTCAATAAGAACTATTCTACGAATGTTCGGTATCCACTCTTGTTTGAATTTGATGGAGAAAAATACGCACCTGCCGAACATCTTCCGAAATCGTTAAACCTCAATGTTTCCGGAAATGGATGGGATCTTTTCCGGAGGCATCTTGGCGTAAAAGTTCCACCCGTTATTATTCCATTAGAACGAGCGAAGGAGATAAAAAAAATTGTTGGCAGCACACTTCCTCCTATGCTGGCAACGCAAGTGGGAAACCTGAAAATCAACTATGTAGTGACCGATACCCTCTACCTTCAGATTGATGAGCGCGATTCGCACCGGTATAAATTAGTTGCCGATATTTCAGGGATCTCTTTTCGCGCAGGATATGGACGAATTAGCCCGGTGGTTGTACTTCCTGACTCTATTGAACTGGATGGCCCACAGAGCCGGTTGCATGCCCTGGAGGATTCGATTGTACTAGTTCTCAATGACAAAAACCTAAGTGAAAATTTTCGAACCGAAGCCGAGGTTGAATTCCGCGGAAGTGAATTTGTGAAAAGAAATCCGCCCGTAGTTCAAATTATGTTTGAGGTGAGCCAGGTGGTGAGTGTAAAAAAGAGTTTAAAAGTAGTAGTGGTAACCAAAAACTCCAGGCAAGAAGTAGCTGATAGTGTGGAGGCTTTATTCCAGATTCCTGCTGGTCGGGAAGAAGATTTTAATGAGCAGGTGCGAGAAATTTTATCGGAAGTAAGAGCATCGCAGTTGAAAAAATTTCATACAGTACTTCCCAAAGTAATAAACATTCCACCCTATGCACTTTTGTTGAAAGTGGATTCGGTTCATGAAAAAAACCGACCGGTTTTACCTTAACGTAAATTTTCAGTGAGAAAACCACTTCGTATTGGCATTACAGGAGGCATGGGATCAGGTAAAAGTTTGATATGTAAAATTTTTACTTCATTACAGGTGCCAGTTTACGATGCAGACTCAATGGCAAGGAAGTTGATGACCTCCGATTTCGTTTTGATTGATCAAATCAAAAAAGAATTTGGTGAGTCAAGCTATCAACCGGATGGTTCATTGAATCGTGAGTATTTAAGCAAGAAAGTTTTCAATGATCCAATCAAGCTGGAAAAATTGAACCAGTTGGTCCATCCTCGAGTTGGTATCGACAGTGAAAATTGGATTGAGCGGAATATATCTTGTCCCTACGTTGTCAAAGAAGCCGCATTGCTTTTTGAATCAGGTGCTAATAAATTATTGGACAAAATAATTGTTGTCATAGCGCCAGAGCGTTTGCGCATAAAGCGTGTATTGAATCGTGACAAGTCGAGAACGGAAGAAGATGTTGTGAAAATAATTCGTAATCAAATGAACGAGGAGGAGAAAATGAAGAGGGCGGATTTTATAATTCGAAATGATGAAACCGAATTAGTAGTTCCTCAAGTGTTGAAATTACATGAACGGTTTATTGCCTTTGCCACAAACTGAACTTGCGATTTGCAATTACGTTAGCTTTAATTCTTGAATTTATTCTTTAGAAAATGCTTAAAAAATTTATTGTTGGAATTTTTGTTGCCTCGCTTCTTGTTTCAGCCTGTAAAAAGAAGGTGGTAGTAACGGGAGGAAGAGCGATGGGCCCATTGGCCGTTGAAGGTTTTGTAGTTGAGGGTCATTCCGAAAGTGAAAATATTGAAGTGCCAGGGTCTCTCTTACCTGTTGAGGAAACGCAAATACGCCCTGAGGTAAGTGGGCGAATTGTCGTTCTGAATATTCAGGAAGGAGCATTCGTTAAACAGGGAACGTTACTCGTGAAACTTTTTGATCAGGACCTGCAGGCGCAGGTAAAAAAACTTCAAGTTCAATTGGATATTTCCAACCGCACAGTGGAACGTCAACGCGATTTACTCGCTATCAATGGAATTAGCCAACAAGATTTTGACCTAAGTGCATTAGCTGTAGACAATCTCAAAGCAGATATTGAAACAACGCGAATCTCGATTTCTAAAACCGAAATCAAAGCTCCCTACGACGGGAAATTAGGATTGAGAAATGTGAGCCTTGGGGCCTATGTTTCTCCATCTGATATACTCACCAGTATTCGGCAAGTAAGCCAATTGAAATTGGAATTTTCGATTCCGGAGAAATACGCTAAAAATATTGCGCCTGGTTATTCGGTTAAATTCAGAGTAGACGGAGGGGATCAAGATCACTATGCTTCTGTTCTTGCAACCGAAGGAAATGTAGACCAGGTTACTCGCACATTAAAGATCAAGGCGATAGTGAGAGAGAACCATCCTGAATTGGTGCCTGGACTTTTTGCAAAAGTTAATTTGCAATTAGGAAAAAGCGCCCATGCGTTGATGGTGCCCACCCAAGCGGTGATTCCTCAAGCGCGCAGCAAACAAGTAATTTTATTAAGAAAAGACAGTGTTAAATTTTTGACAGTAGAAACAGGTATCCGCGATTCTGTTTTCGTGCAGATACTAAAAGGGTTGAAGCAAGGGGACACAATAATTACAACCGGTTTAATGGCGATCCGTCCGAAATCAAAATTGAAGATCACAAAGGTGACCCGGTATGGTTCTAAATGACGGGATTTTTTTATTTGATAGAACTAAAAAATTAAAGAGATGAAATGCCATCAGCAAAGCAGGCCCAAAGGAATAATAGTCCGTATGGCATTCCATGTGGCTATTACAAAATAAATATTAACACATGAATATCTCAGAATTAAGTCTAAGACGTCCGGTGTTGGCATTCGTCATGAGCATAGTGCTAGTGCTGTTTGGCCTTATCGGTTTTAATTTTTTGGGTGTTCGTGATTACCCGGCTATTGACCCACCCAATGTCAATGTATCCACGTCCTATTCGGGCGCTAATGCAGACATCATTGAATCACAGATCACGGAACCGCTTGAAAAATCAATCAACGGTATTGCAGGCATTCGTAATATTTCATCCACCTCCAGCACGGGTACGAGCAGAATAAATGTAGAGTTTGACTTGGGTGTAGATCTTGAAGCAGCAGCGAACGATGTACGTGATAAAGTTTCTCAAGCGCGGAGTTCTTTACCGTTGGATTTGACTTTGCCTCCTGTGGTTTCGAAAGCGGATGCCAATTCGGATGCGATCATTAGTATGACCGTACAGAGTAGCACGAAAAATCCTTTGCAACTGACGGAATACGCAACCAATGTTTTAGTAGAGAGACTACAAACAATCCAGGGCGTAAGTGGTATTCAGATTTGGGGTGAGAAGAAATTTGCTATGCGCATTTGGTTGGATCCATCTAAACTTAGCGCATACAATCTCACGGCACTAGATATACAAAATGCACTTAACAGAGAAAATGTAGAATTACCATCTGGAAAAATAGCCGGGAATGCCACGGAGCTCACCGTGCGTACGTTTGGAAGACTTTACACCGAAGACGATTTTAATAATGTTATCGTAAAAGCTGCTTCAACGGGCGGCGACATACGCTTGAAAGATGTTGGGCAAGCTATGCTGGGACCCGAAAATGAAGAATCAATTCTTAAAGACCGTGGTATTCCTATGGTGGGTCTTGCCCTGATACCGCTGCCAGGTGCTAATTATGTCTCTATTGCCGATGAATTTTATAAGCGCCTGGCGCAATTGAAAAATGAAGTGCCGAGCGATATCAAACTTAACATTGCGCTTGATCAAACCGTATTTATCAAGAGAGCTATTTCAGAGGTACAGGAAACATTATTGATTTCATTTTTGCTGGTGGTATTGATCATTTACTTGTTCTTCCGTGATGCGCTTATTGCTTTTCGCCCATTGATTGATATCCCGGTTTCATTGATAGCTTCTTTTTTCCTTATGTACATGTTTGGGTTCTCCATCAATGTACTTACTATGTTAGGGATTGTTTTGGCAACCGGGTTGGTGGTGGACGATGGAATTGTGGTAACGGAAAATATTTATAAAAAGCTGGAAGGTGGTATGAATAAATATCGCGCTGCCAAAGAAGGATCCAGAGAAATTTTCTTTGCTGTAATTTCCACCTCAATTACGTTGGCGGTAGTGTTTCTTCCCATCGTTTTTTTACAAGGATTTGTCGGCCGCTTGTTCCGTGAGTTTGGGATCGTTGTGGCAGGTGCTGTATTGATTTCTGCTTTTGTGTCACTGACACTTACGCCTGTTCTCAGTGTAAAACTGACACGGGAAAACCACGAGCACTCCTGGTTTTATAAATTTAGCGAACCATTTTTTGTTGGAATGGAAAATGGGTACAGTCGTTTTCTGGCAGCTTTCATGAGGTTACGTTGGATGGCATTTGTCATCATAGTATTTTGCATCGGATCAGTCTACATCTTAATTCAAATCATTCAATCCGAATTGGCGCCCTTGGAAGATCGCAATCAATTTCGTTTGGCTGTGTCTGCACCCGAAGGAACTTCATACGATTACATGGATGGTTATGTTGACAAGCTTGTTCAATTCATGGAAGACTCGGTGCCGGAAGCAAAAATCTTACTTTCAGTAACAGCACCCGGATTTAGCGGTGCAGGCTCGGTGAATACTGCGTTTGTTCGGGCAACCCTTAGTGACCCCAAAGATCGCAATCGATCACAACAACAAATTGTAGATATGGTGGGTAAAAACCTGCCGCGGTTCCCACAAGGCAGAGCATTTGCCATTCAGGAACAGACCATATCCGTGAATCGAAGAGGAGGTTTGCCCGTACAGTTTGTAATTCAAAATAATAATTTTGATAAACTGCAAGATGTACTTCCAAAAATTTTGGAGGCAGCAAATGCAAGCCCAGTGTTGCAAGGAGTTGATGTTGATTTGAAATTCAATAAACCGGAGTTGAGAGTAAAGATCAACCGATTAAAGGCAACGCAGTTAGGAATTAGTGTTCAAGACATTTCTCAAACGTTGCAGTTGGCCTATAGCAATCTTCGCTTCGGCTATTTTACACGAGAAGGAAAGCAGTATCAGGTTATCGGACAAGTCATTCGATTGGATCGCGATGACCCTGATGATTTAAAGAAATTATATGTTCGTACCGCGTCAGGGCAATTGATATCCATTGACAATGTTGTTACCATTGAAGAGTCAGTAACCCCTCCGGCATTGTATCACTTTAATCGTTATAAATCAGCAACTATCTCTGCAGGCCTTGCTCCTGGCAAAACAATCGGCGATGGAATTGAAGCAATGCAGTCAATTGTTAAACCATTGATTGATGATACATTCGCTACATCACTCTCGGGCACATCAAGGGATTTTGCAGAAAGCTCCGGCAACACCATGTTCGCTTTCATTCTGGCTATTGTGCTGATCTACCTCGTGCTTGCTGCGCAGTTTGAAAGTTTTATCGATCCGTTCATCATCATTTGTACTGTGCCACTGGCGATCAGCGGGGCATTTATTTCATTATGGATATTTCATCAAACGATTAATATCTTTTCGCAGATCGGGATGATTATGTTGATAGGTTTGGTAACCAAAAACGGTATTCTCATCGTTGAGTTTGCCAATCAAAAACGCGAAGAAGGGTTATCAAAAATTGATGCGGTATTGCAAGCTTCACGTCTTCGTCTTCGCCCCATATTAATGACAAGTTTAGCCATGGCGTTAGGCTCGTTGCCTATAGCATTATCCTTGGGTGATGCGAGCACCAGCCGTATACCTTTAGGGGTTGTAATTGTGGGTGGCGTTATGTTCTCACTTATTCTTACCCTTTTTGTTATACCGGCTATGTATTCGTATTTATCCAGAAAAAGAAAACATATTGATGCCGAACTCAACGATGAATCCATTAGCCAACCGCACAAGGAATTAGTCTATGAACCGTAATTTTTTTTCTTCGCTAGTATTTTCATTTTCCATAATTCATTTCTCTTTTGCACAAGAAACCGTAACGGTTGAGGAGGTTGTGCAGATGGCCGTTCAAAAGAACTATGATATACGAGTAGCTCAAACAACCGCAGCCACCCAGTTCACGGATAAGCGGTTTATTTATGGAGCCTTTATCCCAACGATAAACGTGTCGGGTAGCTTTAGTAAGAATTTCAACTCTATCATTAACCAGGCCTTCCCGGTAAATTACACAACCCAACTACCACAAGACGGGGCTGCTCACAGCTTCAATGGATTGAGTTATACAACGAACTCTTCAATACAGGCGGCATGGACAATTTTCGATGGTACAAAAATGTTCGCCACAAGAAATAGGGTACTAAAATTGGCGGAATGGGGAGAAACAAATATTCGCAATCAAGTGGTAAACACCGTAGCTGCTACAATGACCAATTTCTATAACATCGTACGTCAGCAAAAACAACTAAAAGCGATTGAGGAAGTAATGGCAGTAACTCTGGAGCGAGTAAAGTTAGCAGAACGAAAACTGGAAGTAGGAACTGGCGCAAAACCAGAATTGCTACAAGCGAAAGTTGACTTGAATGCTCAGCGCACTCTTGCTGTACAGCAAGAAATTTTGATCCAACAGATCAAAGACCAGATGAATGGACAGCTTGGGTTTGGCTTGCCCGATCAATTTAATATTGCCGATACGATTCCGATCAATATGAATCTGGACTTTAATGAAATTGTATCCAGCATTGAGAATTCAAATCAAACAGTATTGGCAGCAAAGAAAAATCTTGAAGTTGCTACTATTGCAATCCGGGAAAATCAGGCTGGCCGATATCCCGTGCTTCAACTACTTTCATCATACGGCCTTAATAGGTCAGAGAATGCAGTCCAATATAGCGCTGCGGTACAGAAGTTACAGCATACTCAGCCTTTTAGCATTGGAGCAAGCATCTCAGTCCCAATCCTGAACAATATGAGTCAGTCCAGACTCGTAGCACAAGCTCGTGTTACTCAATCAAGAATGCAAGCCATTTATGATCAACAAAAAGTATTGGCTATTGTAGGAGTTCGCAATGCATTTACCAACTATGAGAATTTGAAGAGAATCCTTCAGATTCAAGAAGAGAATATTTCTGTGGCAAAAGAAAACGTGGCCATTGCTTTGGCAGGATTCAGGCGAGGAATAACTACATTCATTGAATTGCGCACAGCACAGCAAAGCTTATCAGATGCGTATAACCTGCTTATTGGCGCTCGCTATAGTACGAAAGCTTCAGAGATTGAACTCTTGCGATTAAGCGGGGATTTGCTTCCGAAATAAAAATTTGAATTAATGCTGTTGAGGCACTTCTTCTGGTCTCGTCACCCAGAAATTATTATAACCTTCGCCCACCTGAATATTTAATAAACCATTGGCCAACATTTCAAGGATTGCAAGAAAATTAAAAATCAATGCGATCCGGGTAGGTGCCTTTTCAAAAAGCTCGGTGAAGGCAACACGCGGTTTCGTGGTTACTTCGTTCAAAATAAATTCTTTCTGTCCCTCAATGGTGTAAGGGTATTGAATTACCTGGTGAACCGGCCTGTTTTTCTCCTCTTCCTGGCGCTTCAGTACTTTCTCAAAAACAGTCAGCAATTTGAAAAGATCAACATCTTGTAGTTCCGCTTCAACATTAGAGACTTCAGCCAATTGTCGCAACTCCTTCATCAGGTTGCCGCGTTTTTCTTTCATCAACTCGGTCTCTTCCATTTTGTGGAATTGATCCACCACCGACTTGTATTTTTTATACTCCATCAGGTGCTTCACCAATTCCTCGCGCGGATCAATTTCGTTGCCTTGCTCATCCAATTGAGGCCTTGGAAGAAGCATTTTAGACTTGATTCGCATGAGAGTGGCGGCCACTAAAATGAATTCGCTGGCTACTTCAATATTGAGGGTTTCAAGACGATGGAGATATTCCAAAAATTCACGGGTAATTTGTGAAATGGGGATGTCATTGATATCCAATTCATCACGCTCGATGAAAAACAACAGCAAATCAAATGGGCCTTCAAATAAGGGTAGCCTAACTTCAAAATTTTCTTGTGCCATAATCGTATAAGACCTCAAAAATATTCAAATCCAGCGACAATACTCTGTGCCAATTGAAATACGTAAATTTGCTGCCAATAAATCGTAAATTCACCTAAACCAAATACCCTTAAGGGCTGTTTTAAGCAATATGCTGATTACTCCGGGTAAACTTTTAGCGCAAATCAACAGTCCTGCCGACTTAAAAAAATTAGATCAGGCACAGCTGGTTCAACTTAGTGATGAGCTTCGCCATTTTATCATTGACAATGTTTCTGTTTATGGAGGTCATTTTGGAGCGAGCCTAGGGGTTGTTGAATTGACCGTTGCTCTACACTACGTTTTCAACACCCCTTATGATCAACTAGTTTGGGATGTTGGCCATCAGGCATATGGTCATAAAATATTAACAGGCCGCAGAGATGTCTTTCACACGAATCGTTTCTACAAGGGCATTTCTGGTTTTCCTAAAAGAAGTGAAAGCGAGTACGATACTTTTGGTGTTGGTCATTCTTCCACATCTGTTTCAGCTGCATTGGGGATGGCTTTTGCTTCAAAAACGTTAGGGTTAGAGGATAAGCAACACGTTGCTATTATCGGCGATGGTGCTCTGACGGGTGGCATGGCTTTCGAGGGATTGAATCACGCTGGGGTTTCTGACACCAATTTGTTGATTATTCTCAATGACAATTGCATGTCTATTGACCCGAATGTGGGTGCATTAAAAGATTACCTCACTGATATCACTACCTCAAACACCTACAATCGTCTTAAGGATGATGTTTGGAACTTGCTCGGCAAACTCTCTAAGTTTGGTAAGAACGCACAAGAGATTGTTTCAAAAATTGAAACAGGTATCAAGTCAACATTGCTTAGCCAAAGTAATTTATTTGAGTCGCTGCATTTGAGATATTTCGGCCCGGTGGATGGCCATGATGTGGATCACCTCGTTGCGGTACTCCATGATCTTAAGAAAATAAAAGGCCCTAAAATTCTGCACTGTGTAACGGTTAAAGGAAAGGGATATGGACCAGCGGAGCAAGGCAACGCAACCACTTGGCACTCGCCTGGTACATTCGATAAAATCACTGGAGAAATCTACAAGAAAATTCACGATAAACCCCAAGCTCCCAAGTATCAGGATGTCTTTGGTCATACCTTGGTCGAGCTGGCAAAATTGAACGACAAAATCATTGGTATTACACCGGCTATGCCATCGGGCTCATCGATGAACATTATGATGAAAGAAATGCCCGACCGCGCAATTGATGTAGGTATTGCCGAGCAACATGCAGTTACTTTTTCAGCGGGGCTTGCTACTCAGGGGCTTGTTCCGTTTTGTAATATTTATAGTTCGTTCATGCAGCGTGCCTATGATCAGGTGGTGCATGATGTTTGCATTCAAAACCTGCCGGTGAATTTTTGTCTCGATCGTGCTGGTTTTGCCGGCTCAGATGGGCCCACTCACCATGGAGTTTATGATTTGGCGTATTTCAGGTGTCTGCCAAACATGATTGTTGCCGCTCCGATGGACGAGTCGGAATTGCGAAACTTGATGTATACAGCACAACTTCCTAGAAGCGAAAAAGCCTTCTCGATCCGCTATCCACGTGGCCAAGGAGTGCTGCCAAATTGGAAAACTCCTTTTGAAAAAATAGAAATCGGAACAGGTAGAAAAATTAGTGATGGAGATGAACTGGCCATTTTAACCATTGGCCACATTGGAAACTATGCTTTAAAAGTATGTGAAAAGTTGGAGAAACAAGGATTCAACATCGCGCACTACGATTTACGATTTGTTAAACCATTGGATGAGAAATTGCTTCATGATGTTTTCGGCAAATTCAAGAAAATAATTACGGTCGAGGATGGATGCGTTCAGGGCGGTTTTGGAAGTGCTGTGATTGAATTTATGGCCGATCATCATTATCGAGCTGAAGTTAAAAGGCTGGGTATTCCGGATGCCGTAATTGAGCATGGAGAGCAAATTGAATTGCATCGCGAATGTGGATTTGATGCAGACGGAATTGAAAAAGCAGTATTGTTGATGCTTGAACCCGCGAAGTCCATCGTTTAATGGAAGAAATTTTCTTTCGAAAATCAGGAAAAGGCAAACCAGTTTTATTGGTTCACGGCTTTTGTGAAACTCATGAGATATGGAATGGGTTTGCTGAAAAATTAGGAGAATCCTTTGAAGTCTTTGTTATTGACCTTCCGGGCTTCGGCGAAAGCCCACTACCTGCCACTCCATTTTCCGTTCATGAGGTCGCTGAAAAACTTCTAAGCTGGATTGATCAAGAGAATATCAGACTACCACTTTTAGTTGGACATTCCCTGGGAGGATACGTCGCTTTATCAATGGCTGGCCAGTCACAACAGAAAATTTCTGGTTTGTGTTTATTTCATTCTACTCCTTATCCGGATAACGACGATCGAAAATCAAATCGAAACAGAGTCATTGAATTTGTGAAAAAAAATGGGGTTGATCTTTTTATCGATACCTACGTACCCGGTTTATTTTATAATAAGAAGCATCCAGCCATTCCTCAAGTGTATAAAATTGCAAGGAAGACTTCTGAAAAAACCCTCCTTGCTTATACCTCAGCTATGAGAGACAGGCCCTCTTCAATTGATTTTCTTAAAGAATTTGAAAAACCATTACTTATAATTGCTGGGGATAATGACAGCATTATCAGTGTGGACACAACACTTGAATTTAGTCGTATCGCAAAGGCCAGTGAGGTTCATATTTTAGAAAATGCAGGCCACATGGGCATGTTAGAGCGGCCAGACGAGGCACGGAGGATTCTTTCAGATTTTATTTTAGGATCCACTTGGGCATTATAAGCTCATTTTTTCGAAAGGCTGCTCCGTACAGTACCTTCAAGTTCGTTATATTTGTTAGTTGCTGAGGCACAAAAATTAACAGTTTTAATTATATTTGATCTCTTTAAGATAAACCCGAAAAATCTGACCAATATGAGATTTGTTAATACAATCGCTTTTCTTTTGGTGGCAATTGGAGCCTATGCCCAAGATCCAGATGAACCAATTGAAAACTACGATTCCTGGAATGGCTTGGCAGCTAATTTAGCTTATTTGTGTTGGGCCATAGGTATCCTTGTTGCACTGGGCTACTATATTAAATTGTCTACCACAAAAGGAAGCAAGGAAAAATATGATTTCATTAATAAATATGAAATTAGTAGCCTATGGATTGCCGCAATAATCCTGATTGCCGGTGGGTGTTTTTTTGCTAACTCGGCGATCACACACCTGACTCCGGTCTATATCGGAGTAAGGATTTTTGTTACTGCAGCCATGGGATTGATTGTAGCAGTAATCATCCAAAACCTGCTTAAATTCTATTATCCTTTTTATATTGAGAAACGTTTAAAAGTACTTCGTTATATGCCTCGGATTTCCCCCAAAACGGGCAAACCAATGAAACTGTTGAGCGAAGAAGAAGAAGATGCTTACTTGGATGAAGGCATGCAGGCGGAAGAAAATGTTTTCTCCGTTGATTACGATGTTTGGAAGGATGAAGAGACTGGATTTATTCAAATCGAAAAATACGCAGGTCATTTACATGCACTTCAGTGCCCAGAATGTAACTATCAAACTTTCAAAGTGGTAAAAGAAGAGATTGTAAAGCAGCCTACTGATACTGAGGAAGGAGAAATTATCAAACATTATCTCTGCGGCTATTGTGGCTACAAAGCGAAGAAATCGGTGATCTTGAAGCAGCATACAAAAATGGAGCAATCAACAGCTCCAGCTTAGTTATAAAATAACTAAAGTCACTAGCCCCGGTCCTTTTAAGAAAGCCGGGGCTATTTTTTTTACAGGCTCATCATATCTTTAAATTTGGCAGCTTGCCTACGGCTTACTTCCACCTTGTCACCGCCCTTTAGCTTTACCATCAATCCACCATTGAACCAGGTTTCGATTCCTTCTACCCAACTTAGATTGATGATGTGCTTGCGGCTTGCCCGAAAGAAAGCGCGTTCGTCTAGCTTCTCATCTAAGGCATTCAACGATTTATGGATCATCGGTTTGTTGCTATCAAAATAGACTTTTATGTAGTTTCCATCCGATTCAAACATGCGCACATTCGCCAAACCAACAAACCAGCAACGTTCGCCGTCTTTTACAAATACCTGGTCCTCTAATCCCAACTTCTTATCATGAATTCTACCCGCCTTGGCTTTTTCTTTTTCCATGATCTTGTGCACGGCATCGCTAAGGCGTTCAGGTTGAATAGGTTTTAACAAGTAATCCAACGCATTTACTTCGAAAGCTTTTAGTGCGAATTCGTCATAGGCGGTTGTGAAGACAACAAAGGGCACTGAATCCAGCGACTCCAGAAGTTGAAAGCCATTGCGGCCAGGCATTTGTATATCCAGAAAAAGAAGATCCGGATTGAGTTCTTCAATCATTTTTTCTGCTTCATCCGCATTCATTGCTTCACCCGCCACTTCAATCGAAGGATGTTCTTCCAACAATTTCATTAATTCCTTTCGAGCCAATCGCTCATCATCAATCACTAAAGCTTTCATTTTATGGTAATTTATAAGTTGTATAGATGCGGGATTTTAACTTCTGTCAAAACAGAATTATTTTTTTCGTTACTAATTCGTAGATAAGCGGCATCTCCATACAGTAGTTTCAAACGTTGGACCGTATTGGTTAGGCCCAGTCCTCCCATGTGGCCATTAACATAATGACCGCTGTTGATAATTTGAATTTTCAATTCATCATCGATAATAATGGTTTTCAGTGTAATTGTACCGCCTTCTGTCAACTTGGAGATTCCATGTTTGATGCCATTCTCCACCAGCGTCTGAATCATAAATGGGGGCACCCAAAAATCGTTGGAACCTTGGGCAATCTGATATTCGATGCGCAGTCTTTCTTCAAAACGAATGCTTTCTAAACTCAAATAGTCTTTCACAATTTTTAATTCATCCTCGAATTTAGTGAGACCTTTTTTATCGGTTGCTAAGGAGTTTCGTAGGATATTGGAAAGTTGGGTAATAGCTTGTTTCGACTTGATAGGGTTTTCATCTACTAATGCCCTGATACTGTTCATGGCATTGAAGATAAAATGAGGGTTAAGTTGAGCTTTTAAGTTATTTAATTCGATCTGTTTCACAGTTGCATCCATCTTGAGCGACTTATTGTATCTCTCAAAATAGTTATAAATAAAGTAGAGGGCTGACCACAAAAAAAAGATAATTGAATAAGTTAGCGATCCTTGTAGGATGTGTAATCCATCAAAAGCATGAGTTGCATTTATTCCTAACGGTATCGATACAGGAATCCTCAAAAAATACATGATCACCCCCATTGCCAAAACGCTCAATATCATGCGTAAACTTACCATGACCATTCCCAAAGAGAGCCAACGCCATCGGTTAATGAAGTAGCGATAAATATGGGTGACAAAAAGGCACAACAAAGCTTCATAGAAAAAGAAAATGATTCTGTTAGTATCGGATGACCCTAGATCAGAAGCTATAAAAATTCTAACAGCACTCTGCAAAATCGCGTATAGAGCCCACCCTCCTATTTGAAGGCTCCAATACAACCTTAATTTGTTGTTAATCACGCTGTAAGTTAAGCATTTGAGAAAATGCTTTGAATCCGATATACACCAGCGGAATAGGAATAAAAAAAGGCAGGTAACCCGCCTTTTCAATTGAATTTAATATGAATTATTCACTCTTCTTTTCCTTTGGAGAGGCTTTCGCTTTCTTGGATTTTATAGTTAGTACATCACCCGTCCCCTCATAATCGGCCATAATCGTGCCTCCATCAGAAACTTCACCTTTTAGGATCTCTTCTGCAACCGGGTCTTCCAGGTATTTTTGAATGGCACGGTTTAATGGACGAGCCCCAAACTGATGGTCATATCCTTTCTCTGCCAGGAAGTCTTTTGCTTTTTCTGTCAACTCTACGTTGTAGCCCAAGGTAAGGATTCTTGCAAATAGTTTTCCGAGTGTGATATCGATGATCTTGTGGATGTGCTCGCGTTGCAATGAATTGAAGACGATCACATCATCAAGACGGTTCAAAAACTCAGGACTAAAGGCGCGCTTCAATGCACTTTGAATTGTGCTCTTCATCAACTCTTCTTCGTTGTCTTGCTTTGCCTTTGTTGTGAATCCAATTCCGGCACCAAAATCTTTCAAATCACGAACACCAATATTAGAAGTCATGATGATAATAGTGTTTCGGAAGTCAACTCTACGACCCAATCCATCCGTTAATATTCCGTCATCCAATACTTGCAATAAAATGTTGAAAACATCCGGATGTGCTTTTTCAATTTCATCGAGGAGCACAACACTATAAGGCTTCCTTCTTACTTTTTCAGTAAGCTGACCACCCTCTTCATAACCTACGTATCCGGGAGGTGCTCCCACTAAACGAGACACTGAGAATTTCTCCATGTACTCGCTCATGTCAATGCGGATCAATGCATCGTCCTTGTCAAATAAATAGCTTGCCAATACTTTAGCAAGTTCGGTTTTACCAACCCCAGTTGGTCCCAGGAAAATGAATGACCCAATTGGTTTCTTGGGATCTTTCAATCCAACCCGGGTCCGTTGAATTGCTTTTGTTAATTTCTTAATCGCTTCTTCTTGCCCAATTACTTTTCCGCTTAACGAATCGGCCATGCCCAACAGCTTGTTGCTTTCTTTTTGAGCAATCCTGTTGGCGGGAATACCAGTCATCATACCGACCACATCAGCCACATTATCTTCTGTAACTGTATATTTTTCGGTACGGGTTTTCTCTTCCCACCGCGCTTTTGCTAAGTCGAGCTGCTCAATCAATTTCTTTTCTTTATCACGAAGCTGCGCAGCCTCTTCGTATTTCTGGCTTTTCACCACGCGGTTCTTTTCTTTCTTCACGTCTTCAATCGCTTCTTCAAACTTCACGATGTCGTCCGGCACGTGAATATTGTTGATGTGCACACGTGCTCCCGCTTCGTCCATTACGTCAATGGCTTTGTCTGGCAAGAAGCGATCACTAATGTAGCGATCTGAAAGTTTTACACAAGCAGCCAACGCCTCTGAAGTATAACTAACGTGATGATGATCTTCGTATTTTTCTTTGATGTTCTCCAGAATTTGAATCGTCTCATCAACGGAAGTAGAGTCAACCATGACCATTTGGAACCGGCGAGCCAATGCGCCGTCCTTTTCAATGTATTGGCGATATTCATCCAAAGTGGTTGCTCCGATGCATTGTATTTCTCCGCGCGCTAGTGCGGGCTTAAACATATTAGACGCATCAAGAGAACCAGATGCGCCACCAGCACCCACAATAGTGTGGAGCTCGTCTATAAATAGAATTACATCTGGTGATTTCTCCAACTCATTCATTACCGCCTTCATGCGCTCCTCAAACTGGCCGCGATATTTTGTGCCAGCAACTAACGAAGCGAGGTCGAGTGTCACGACTCTTTTTCCGAAAAGCACGCGCGATACTTTCTTTTGAATGATGCGAAGCGCAAGTCCTTCTGCAATGGCGGTTTTACCCACTCCCGGTTCACCAATCAGAATCGGATTATTCTTTTTCCTACGTGATAATATTTGCGCAACGCGTTCTATTTCTTTTTCGCGACCAACGATTGGATCGAGCTTGTTGTCTTCGGCCAAGCGTGTTAAATCGCGACCGAAATTATCGAGTACTGGTGTTCTTGATTTTTCTGTTCCTTTCTTTTCTTTTCCAGCACCTGGCACAGCTCCGCTTCCAAACATTTTAGAAGAATCTTCATCCGGATCATCCGTGTCAGAGGATGCTTGGGGATTTTCGTGCTGGTACTCCAGCATCTCTTTTACAATGTCATATGCGACATCAAATTTATTCAGGATTTGTGTAGCGAGATTGTCAGGGTCACGCAGGATAGAAAGCAACAAATGCTCCGTTCCAATCAGTTGTGCTTTGAAGACTTTTGCTTCGAGATAAGTGATTTTTAGGATTTTCTCAGAGGCGCGCGTTAAGGGAATGTTGGCTACATTTTTTATTTCATGTGTTGCCGTTCCTTTTGAGACTTTTTCGATTTCACTTCGCAACTGATCTAATTGCACCCCCAGTTTTTTTAGCAGAGCAACTGCTACTCCTTCGCCCTCGCGGATCATACCGAGAATTAGGTGCTCTGTGCCAATGTAATCGTGGCCCAACCGCAGTGCTTCTTCTCTGCTCAACGTAATCACTTCCTTCACCCGGTTAGAAAATTTTGCTTCCATGTTTGGCATATCTTCTTGTTATATGTAAATGTAAATGTTTAGCCTTGATAATTCAAAAATTAAAAAGGTGAGCCTTGGCATCACGATTCTAGTAACAACGATCTATTCCTATTTGTTCAAAGGGCTGCAGAGGCCTTAATGATTGATGCCGAACTTGGCCCTTCGCAAAACAACAAATCGATGAAGTTGAGATTAGGTGCAAAATCATTGCCAAAAACCTGATGATAGGGATGTGGCCGGTAGAGATTCCTTAAGACAAATGGTTTTTTGTCCAAAATGACTGATCGAAGGTCTGTTTTATTTTCCGTCACTTTTTTTTCGTACGCCACACTTACTGCTATTTCTTTTTGCTGCCCGGAATTTCGCAGACAGAATGACAGCAAATTACGATTCAGATCAAGCAAATATTCGTGCTCTTTAAATAAAATATTTTTCAATTCTTCAAAGTAATAGTCAAAAAACGGGGCTTTACGATAGGCGGACTCAATGGATCGCCAGTGAGAATTTCGCCATTTCTTTCCAGCATCTATCTTGACATCCTTCATCAAGATTTTTCCGTGCCGTTCTTTTAATGGTACCGTAAGAATTTTTATACCATTAGCAGTATTGATGTAAGACCGGTTGCGGTAGGTCTGTTTGGGAAAGTGCTCCCAGCCTTCCAAAACTACTTCATCAAATGGAAGGAGCGCACAAAAGTATTCGAGCGATGGGAGAAAATGTGAATCAATAAGAATAGACTTGTTCATTTCATTTTCACAAAAATATCCATTTGAATAAACTCAACTAATTACATTTAAAAATTATATTTGAGTTTGGCTTTAATGATTAATCGCTTTTCTTTTCTTTTTGGCTTGTTCTTGATTTCGTTCCTCTATTCTTGTGGGAATAAAGATACAGTCATACCACCTTCTTCTCCCGCGGCTCTGCTGCCCGAATGTGGAGATGAGGTTATTACCGGTTATACCAACAAGGTCTCTTATTTTCCAGGTGAAGAAGTAGAGGTTTTCCTTCGATCTAAAGACTATCATGATTGTGGATTAGGCCTTTATAACATAGACGGAGAGCTAGTTTTCCGCTCAAGGGTTACGCTTTCCTCACAACCTGCATCTCCCGCAGAGCCTTGGAAAAATGGATTTGGTTACAAAAGCAGCGGTAGAATTATTTTGCCTTCGTGGTTAAAAAGCGGAATTTATTATATCGAAAAAAAAATAACCATTGTCGTAAAATCCATGGCATCAACCGACGTCATGGTGGTTTACCCCTCCAACACAGTCAATGCTTACAATTCTGTTGGTGGTAAAAGCTTGTATGGTTTTAACTCTACAGGATCAATAGGCTCGACTATTGTCTCATTCCTTCGGCCAATGGATAGCACCATTGAAAAAGAAGAATGCATTGAGTGTCTGAAATGGTTTCCTTCCTTAAACCATGTTAAAATCAAATATATGGCAGACATTGATTTGGATGATTATTCATTGTTCCAGAGTAAAATTATTGTGATCGTTGGCCACAGTGAATACTGGACACGAAAGGCGCGAACAAATTTTGATCGATTTGTCGATGAAGGAGGGCATGCCATAATTCTTTCGGGGAACATGATGTGGTGGCAAGTTCGCTATTCCAACAATAACAGCGCGCTCATTTGTTATCGCAACTCTGAACTTGATCCGGAAATTGATGAATCAATGAAAACGGTTCTTTGGCGTGATCCAATCTTACAGTATCCAATTCTTCCTAGTATCGGAGAAGATTTCGAAGGTGGTGGATACGGTTTGCGTTCGGACAATGGCTGGAATGGGTATAAGATCTTTAATCCAGGTTCGCCATTATTGGAAGGTCTCACTTTTAAAAAAGGAGACATTCTCAAGTTGCCATCCATCGAATGCGATGGCGCGCCAATTAAAGCTTGGGATACTGATGGATTTCCTATACTTGACAATGATCAACTTCAATTTGCCAAACTTGAACTGATTGGGTTCGACCGGGGCTTCCGAGTCAGAGAAACGTTTCCCACATTTATTGTGATGCAGAAGAAAGCGTCCTCCGGTATAATTGTAAATGCTGGTACCATGGATTGGTGTTCTCCTAAGGGAATGGGAAGTCAGGATTCAGGAGATAAAATCAAAATCATCACCAGGAATGCTATTGATAAATTGCTACAGGGAAAAAATGTATTTTCCGATTGATCGAGAGATCCTCTTAAAGGTACTCATCGAAATCCCCTAACCCCCTTCTTACGATCTGAGGCTCATCGCCAGTAAAATCAACGATTGTTGATGGTGCATTACCTCCTGCACCTCCATCAATCACTAAATCAACTTGATGTTTGAAATCCTCAAAGATCTCTTCAGGATCAGTGGTATACTCTTTGATTTGATCATCGTCTTTAATGGATGAAGTAATCAGTGGATTTCCGAGCACACTAACAATTGCTAGGGGTATAGGATGGTTTGGAATTCGAATCCCAACCGTCTTTTTATTTATTCCAAGAATTTTCGGGACATTACTACTCGATTCAAAAATGAAAGTGAATGGTCCTGGTAATGCCTTTTTTAAAATTTTGAAGACAGGGGTGTCAATTCTTTTCACATAGTGAGAAATATCGCTTAAGTCACTACAAATAAAAGAGAGATTTAATTTCGTCGGCTTAATGTTCATGACCTGGCAAAGGCGTTCCACTGCTCTTCGGTTCATAAGATCACAGCCAATGCCGTAAATAGTATCGGTTGGATAAATAACAATTCCTCCCTTTTGTAATACTTCAATGGTACGATTTATTTTTCGCGGCTCTGGGTTTTGCGGATGAATGGAAAGAAACTCAGCTGGCATATTTCGCAAGATAAAGAAACCGCTGTATGGATACCTGGATGAGACGCTGCATCCAAGTTACTTTTTGTAATTTTGAATTTTTATTTGACAAAAAATGAAGTCTGAAGTGAGTAAGGGCAAGCTTGTGCTCTATATCGTTGGGTCTACATTGCTGATCACCTTCGTGTTTTACGGATACCAGATCTGCTATACCCCCAATATTTTGTTGGAACGCGATGATCGATCTTTTATCATTCGGTCGGGCACAACCTTTCGTCAGGTACAGGAAGACTTAGCCAATAATGATTTTGTCAACGACATGGTTTCATTCAGTTTTCTCGCACGACTAAAGGGCTACGACAAGGCCATCAACCCAGGTCGGTTTATCCTGAAAAGAAACATGTCCAATTTACAAGCTCTGAAAGTATTAAGTACACCACAACAGGTGGCGGTGAAAATAACATTCTCCTACGTGCGGTTGCGAAATGAACTTGGGGATAAAATCACAAAGAACTTGAGCATGTCGTCCGACGAATTTAATATTGCTTTGGATGAATTTGTGAAGAGTAACGATGAGGGATTCACCAAAGACAACATCTTGTGCATGTTCCTGCCAAATACCTACGAAGTTTATTTTAATGTCCTTCCAAAAGATTTAGTTGTTAAATTAAATGGCGAGTACAAGAAATTTTGGACTGAAGACCGACTCAACAAAGCCAAAGCAATCGGATTAACCCCGATTGAAATTTCTATCCTTGCATCTATAGTGCAAGCCGAGTCAGTGAAGCAGGATGAAGCTCCAGTCATTGCAGGTCTTTACCTTAATCGCTTGAAAAAGAAGATTGCTTTGCAAGCAGATCCGACACTTGTTTATGCAGTTGGCGATTTTGGATTGAAACGAGTACTTAACAGTCACAAGGAAATTGATTCACCTTACAATACATACAAATATTCCGGACTACCGCCCGGGCCAATCAATGTTCCGCAAATTGCCAGTATTGATGCAGTATTGAATTACCAGCCCAACACTTACTATTACATGTGCGCCAAGGAGGATTTTTCAGGGTATCATAATTTTTCCCATAACCTCATAGATCACAATAGAAACGCGCGCAAATACCAGAGGGCGTTAACAGCGGAAATGGAAAAGGCAAAGCAAAATAAAAAATAATGTACCGCTCTGAAACCACAGTTCGTGTGCGTTATGGAGAAACCGACCAGATGGGTTATGTCTATTATGGCCATTACGCAATGTATTATGAAGTAGCTCGTGTGGAGAGCTTGCGTCAGTTGGGGCTTACTTACAAGGAGCTCGAAGACGGTGGTGTGATGATGCCGGTACTTGAAAATAAATCAAAATATCTTTCACCGGCTTTATATGATGATGAACTTCGCATCGTCACTACGATTAAAGAAAAGCCATCAGTGAAAATCACTTTTTACTATGAAATTTTTAATGGGTCGGGAAAATTGATCCACGAAGGGGAAACGCTGCTGGCCTTCGTAAATAAAAATACGGGGAAACCCTGCCGGCCTCCTGAGCATTTTCAAAATGTGTTAAAACCTTATTTCGGATAATATGAAATACGTTACCCGAAAACGAATCTTGCAATATTCAAGCGCCCGAACAACAAGAGGCTGGCTCAAACGAATTAAATTCAAAAATCACGACAACCTTTCCCTTTATAAGTTTCTTAAAATTTTCATTCACAACATCAATGAAGATGAGATTATGGATCGCGCCAATGGTGTAGCTTATAATTTTATTCTTGCCGTCTTCCCGGCAATCATATTTTTATTTACACTTATTCCGTATATCTCACATTATTTTCCCGAGATCACCACACAAACGATCATGGATTTCTTGGAAGAAGTAACGCCCGAAAATATATATACCGCTGCGTCTTCCACGATATTAGATATCGTAAGTATCCATCGGGGAGGGTTGTTAACATTGGGTTTTGTGTTTACCATTTATCTTTCAACCAATGGAATGATGGCATTGATGCGCGCATTCAATGCTTGCTATCGCACAGTTGATCGGAGAAATTGGTTTAGGATGCGGTTTACTTCAACTTTGCTTACACTTATGCTCACCGTTGTCCTGCTTTCCGCCATTGCGATGTTGATTGCGGGGCAGTTCAGCCTCAATTATGTTACTGACAACATCGAGAAATTTAGCGAAGTGAACCTCCACAAATACACCATCTACTTTTTGTTTGTATTAAGATTCATCATCATTTTTATCGTGTTCTTCATAGCCATTTCTTGTGTGTACTATTTCGGCCCAGCTGTTCATTATAACTGGAGCTTTTTCTCCATTGGTTCGTTCATTGCGACGTTGTCCATCCTTGCTGTTTCCTATGGATTCTCCTACTACATCACCAATTTTGGAAGCTACAACAAAGTGTATGGCTCCATTGGCGCACTGATCGCCTTAATGGCCTGGGTTCAATTCATTACCTTAATTCTTTTGCTTGGCTACGAAATCAACGCCAGTCTTCATTATGCCCGCAAGTTGGAAGCCATCAACAGCCACCAGCGCACTAAAAAAATTACGAAATCTTTTAGGTGAAGATTTGGTTTGTCTTTTGCTGGAAAAGATTTTCCGATTAGTTTTGCAGTCCCAAATTAAGCCGTACACTCTCCTTCACTTATGGCTCCGGAGAGTACACAGAGGAGTGGTAGAGCGGTTTATTGCACCGGTCTTGAAAACCGGAGACCCTTCACGGGGTCCGGGGGTTCGAATCCCTCCTCCTCTGCAATACAAGCAAAAGCCTTGAGCAATCGGGGCTTTTTTGTTACTAGCAGGAGTGCAGAGTGTCAGCGTATTCGCCGAACACTAGAAGGGCCTCAATTTTCATTTCGCTTTTCGAGCAAAGTAATAAGCCAAGCCAAAGGAGAACTGTCCTGCACCAAGTGAGAAGGTAGTGCTTGAATGAACATCTGGTAACTCTCTTTGGTAATTGTATCCCAACGAACCTACACTGGCTTCAATGCCCCATTTGGGAGAAGGGAAGAAAATGAAGACAGGTTTAATCGTAACCGCCACTGCATAAGAGGGAGTTTGGTTAGAAACTTCCTGATTTACCGGAGCGCCATTAGTTAAGGTGTAATTACTATTTGATCGGGTAAAATTAATTTGCCCTTGTGCGGCAAAATAAAATGAATTTGAGATAGGAACATAATAACGTGCAAAGGAGCCAACCGTGAAACCCTTGGTAACTGTTTTGCTATTGGCATTGACATTAATGGGATTGTTATTGTTGTCATAGATGGTATTAACAAAACTACTTTCAGAGGACGAAGTGGAATACCCCACAGTTCCACCAACGGCGAGATTTGGACTTAGAAAATAACCTAAGACAGGTGAAATAGATAATGAACTGTTTTTGTCTGGATTCACTACAACATTAGGTGAATTGGAGTCATTGTGCGATGATGAGGCGGTCATACTTCCACCCAAGTAAACTTGCCCTTTGCTAAACTGCGCGGCTGCAAAATAAGGAAGTGAAAGAAGAAAAATTGAAACAATGATTTTCATGATTTTGAGTTTAGGTGGTTAATCAAGAAAAGACCTCTATTCTTTTTAGTGGTGCATAGTATGATAAAGGATTGAAACAATAAGAAGAACTTGACTTAATGATTTTTGAAAAAAGTAAGAATGAAATCTATAAAAAGATTTTTAAGTGAATACATCATACTCATACGAAGGTGAAAAAATAAAGTTTTGCGGCACCTCTATTCCTTTACTCACTGCCGTCTCGAGAAGGGTAAAAACTGTCCCTAAAAATGCGATGAATAAAAATAGCAACGTAAGGATGGCAGCAGCGATCCAGATGTCCTCAAATCCGATTTCTCGAGGGCTTTCTCTCTAATGTGAACAGCCCTCTTTCAATCCTTGATGCAGCGGACCGAATAACCTTCTCCTTTTTGACTGAAGCGCCTTCTTACTAAGCCATCTTGAAATAGGCTGTAGGACAACGCATCTTTAACTTTATTCTTGGTTGAGGTCCACCAGAATGCATAGATATTAATGTATCCAAAATAACCACCACCATATCCGTCGTTACTGGCGTCACGGTCGCCACCTGGCAGGCCTGTAAATCCGCTCGAATTATTCCCATTTCCACGACGGCTCCATAAAGAAGAACTTTTCAATTCATTTCCAGCCTTTCTTGTACCACCTAAATGGTCAAAGAGTTTTTTCCACTCCATATCACTTGGAATGTGCCACCCCTTTGGTGCTAAACCACGCCGATCAGCAACTGCGTACCAATTATAAAGTTTGCCATATTTACGACCAATGGCCGTATCGTTGTCGTAATAACACCAGGCAGGTAAATGATTGTCAGATGCTAAATTCCATTCCTCTCTTGTTTTTGCTTCTGGTATCAAATCACCATTTGCAAAAGTGCTAACGTCCAGATTTCTTGACATCCAAATTTGCTCACCGATTTTAATTGCGGGTACGCTTTCATTTATCTGAGCAGTGCATATCATAAAAGCAATGCACATAAATAACACTAAACCAATCCGTATGCTCATTTGATGATGATTGAGTGCTTAAGTTAATAAGATGATTGGTGAATTAGTAAAGTCTTGGTTTGGCTCACAACTTTAGTATTTATGTATTAAGGGAACTTTCAAAATTAATTTAGCATTTTACAATTTCAATTAACTTCAACCGATGTTCATGAACCAAACCTCCCGAAAAGTTGCCGTTGTAGGATTCAACCTCATTCCATTTGCCCGTCATAACACCAGCTACGCTAACGCCAGTAACCAGGACATGATGTTGGCGGCTTTAGGTGGTTTGATTGATCGTTATCATTTACAAGGGCAGCGATTGGGTGAAGTGGCCGGTGGAGCGGTGATCAAACACAGTCGTGAGTTTAACCTCATGCGCGAGTGCGTGCTTGGTTCCTCACTTGACCCCACAACTCCCGCTTGCGATATTCAGCAGGCTTGTGATACGGGAATTGAAGCAGCTATTTATATCGGTAATAAAATTGCGATGGGTCAAATAGAAGTTGGCATTGCCGGTGGCGTTGACTCGGTGAGCCAAGTGCCAATTGTGTTGAGCGAATCGCTTAGGAAAATTTTGCTGGAAGCACGCAGGGCAAAGACGTTTGGCGAAAAACTTGGGAAGTTTTTGAAAATCCGGTTTAAAGATTTGACACCGGTTGCTCCTGGCATTGATGAACCTCGATCCGGATTGTCGATGGGTGGTCATACCGAAATCACCGCACAGTATTACGGCATCTCACGCGAAGACCAGGATGCCTTTGCGTTATCAAGCCATCAAAAAATGTCGAAAGCGTATGACGAAGGTTTCTTCGATGACATGCTCACTCCTTACCTTGGATTGACTCTCGACAACAATGTGCGAAAAGATACCTCAATGGAGAAGTTGGCAAAATTGAAACCTGCTTTCAACAAAGAAAATGGATCGCTCACGGCAGGCAACTCAACTCCATTCACCGATGGTGCATCATGTGTATTGCTGGCTAGTGAAGATTGGGCACGCGAACACAACCTGCCGATTTTGGCTTGCATCACCTTCGCAGAAGTGGCCGCCATCGAATATGTAAAGGACAGACAGAATTTATTATTGGCACCTGTTTATGCTTCCACACGCATGTTGAAAAAAGCAGGGCTTACCTTACAAGACTTTGATTTCTATGAAATTCATGAAGCTTTTGCTGCGCAAGTCTTGGCAACATTAAAAATCTGGGAGAGTGCTGAACTCATGAAGAAGTTTGGATTTGATAAACCAATCGGAAGCATCGATCGAAATAAGTTGAATGTGAAAGGCAGTAGTTTGGCCGCAGCTCATCCTTTTGCTGCCACCGGTGGACGTATTATCGCCACCATGGCGAAACTCTTAAACCAAAAAGGATCGGGCAGAGGTTTCATCTCTGTTTGTGCAGCCGGAGGTCAGGGCATCACCATGATCATGGAGAAATAGTATCGTCCATAACTTCTATTAATCAGAATCTAAATCTTTTTAAGCATCTTGCCCCAAATCAGAAACAATGATTAGGAAATCAATTGAGGGATTGCAACAAGAAGCTGCTGAGACAGGCGCGAACTCTTTGAAGCGAACACTGAGTGCCACCAGTCTTGTGGCCATGGGCATTGGAGTAATTATTGGTGCTGGATTATTTTCACTTACCGGCATTGCCGCTGCTAATAATGCCGGTCCCGCCGTTACCCTTTCATTCATTATCGCTGCCGTTGGTTGCGCCTTTTGTGCGTTGTGTTATGCCGAGTTTGCTTCGATGGTTCCAGTAGCAGGAAGCGCTTACACGTATGCTTACGCAACGCTTGGTGAATTATTTGCCTGGATTATTGGATGGGACTTGGTTCTTGAGTATTCCGTTGGCGCAGCTACTGTATCGATTAGTTGGTCGCAATACCTCGTTCGATTTTTAAGTAAGTATCATATTTATTTTCCTGCGGAGCTTACAGCCTCACCGTTTGAGCACGTTACACTTGTCAATGGATCAAGCGTACAAGGCTGGATTAATTTGCCGGCTGTATTGATTATTGTCTTCATCACGGCAATCCTTATACGAGGCACAAAAGGTTCCGCCTTGTTTAACATCATTGTTGTCTCCTTAAAAATTGGTGTGGTAGTAGTCTTTATCGCATTAGGTTGGAATTACATCAACCCTGATAATTATGTGCCCTACATTCCTGCCAACACAGGCACCTTCGGTGAGTTCGGCATTAGTGGAATATTTCGGGGTGCAGGAGTCGTCTTCTTTGTGTTCATTGGCTTTGATATTATCGCTACGATGGCGCAGGAAACAAAAAACCCAAAACGCAACATGCCAATTGGTATCATAGGATCGCTTGTCATTTGCACCTTGCTGTTTGGTTTATTCAGTTTTGTGATGACTGGTCTTGCCCATTACACCGAATTTAAAAACAGTGCAGCTCCGGTTGCTATTGCTATCGAAAAGACACCATTTTATTGGATGAGCCAAGCGATAATTATGGCGATTATCATCGGCTATACATCCGTAATCCTGGTCGATTTGTTAGGACAATCGCGAGTATTTTTCTCGATGAGTCGCGATGGATTGTTACCAAAACTTTTTGCTGAAGTCCATCCCAAATTTCGAACACCTTACAAAGGAAATATCATCCTCTGCATTTTCATCAGTCTGTTTGCCGGCTTAGTACCCATCGGTGTGGTAGGTGAAATGACGAGCATTGGAACCTTGCTCGCTTTTGTGATGGTGTGCTTAGGCGTGATGATTCTTCGCCGTCGCCAACCGGATTTGCCGAGAGCATTTAGAACACCCTGGGTTCCTGTCGTTCCGATTTTGGGGATCATTACTTGTGTAGCGATGATGGTGTCACTTCCACAAGGAACATGGATCCGCCTGATCGTTTGGTTGGTGATCGGTCTTGCTGTTTATTTTTTTTATGGAAAGAAGAACAGTAAGATTGGAAACGGGAGCTAGTATGAATAACTTGCGGGTTGAAAGAACGACTCCGTAGCTCAGTTGGTAGAGCAGCTGACTCTTAATCAGCGGGTCGGGAGTTCGAGCCTCCCCGGGGTCACAAAAAAAAACAGTGAAGGATTTCCCTTCACTGTTTTTTATTTTGTAATCAGATTATTTCTCTTTCTTTAATTGATCAAACTTATTCGCTTCCTGTTTTTTAGGGAATGAATTGTTGTCGGTATTGACATCGGCTGTTTCAAGATTAGGATCAATCACAATTCCTACTACTTCTTTTTCTTTTACAAAAACTTTGATCACCTCCTGTTCATTGGTTCGCCAGACTTCAGCAGCAATCTTTTCGATTTCTCTTGTTCCATCTTTATAAGTCCACTCAATAATTATTGGGCTGACCAAACCTCCGTTATTCTTAAACTTGAGCTGATACAAATTTTTGCCTTCTAAATTCTTTCTCACCTTGTTGTCGTCCAGTCGGCTTAAGAATTGTCCGTAGTTCGCATCTGGTGTGTTGATCACCGTAAGTGGGAGAGGGCCATTGCTAAAGTCCGTAATTTTCTGGTCCTTACTCGAAGTCAGATCGCCAGGTTTCACGGTCATCGTTTTCTTTTCAGGATCACTCACGGCTGTATTCAGCTTAAACCATTTCACTTCGCTCAATTCCATTTCTACATTGTCGGTTCCATAAAACCATCCTCGCCAAAACCAATCGAGATCAACGGCCGAAACATCTTCAAGCGTGCGGAATAAATCAGCAGGGCGCGGGTGCTTGTATTTCCAGCGGTTGGCATATTCTTTAAAAGCACGATCAAAAAGTTCGTGACCCATGACCGTCTCTCTGAGAATTGTTAAAGCCACAGTGGGTTTCTGATAAAAATTTTGACCGAAAGCCATCAAACGCTCATCATCGGAAGTTGTCATCACTGGGCGCATCAGATTCTTATCACCTTTCATGTAGGGAACAATGTCTTTAGGTTGGGTATGATGGAACTGAGGATAGCGTTCCATTTCTGTGCGTGTCTGGAGAAATGTATTCAAGCCCTCATCCATCCACATCCATTGGCGTTCGTCTGAACTGACAATCATGGGAAAATAATTGTGACCTACTTCATGCACAATCGTACCAATCATTCCGGCCTTTGCTTGCTCGCTCATGGTACCGTTTCTTGGCCTCCCGCCATTAAAACTGATCATCGGAAATTCCATTCCTATATTCGAAGTGTTCACCGAGATGGCAACGGGATAAGGATAGTCAAATGTGTTTTTAGAATATACTTCCAGCGCGTTTTTAACAGCTTTGGTAGATTCTTCTTTCCAAACAGGTAATCCCTCTTTCGGATAAAATGACATCGCCAGGACGGTATTGGTTGGGAGCTTCACGGCCTGCACATCCCAAATAAATTTGCGTGAGCTGGCATAAGCCACATCACGAACATTATCCGCCTGAAAGCGCCAGGTTTTCTTTGCTGTCGATTTGGTCTTTTCTTTTGCCTTCGCCTCTTCTTCTGTAACAATCATCATTGGGTTATCAAATGAAGATTTTGATTTTTCAAACCTTTCCATTTCTGTTGGCGAAAGAACTTCTTTTGCATTGGTCAAACTTCCAGTGCCTCCAACTAAATGATCAGCAGGAACAGTAAGGCTTACCTTATAATTTCCAAATTCGAGCGCAAATTCACCTAATCGTTGAAACTGTTTGTTTTGCCAACCTTCAAAATCATCGTACTGACACATGCGTGGAAACCAATGTGCGATTAGATAAACATTATTATTGTCTTCTGGGAAATGTTCATATCCTTCTCGGGAAAGCAAGAATAGGCTGCGATCGGTAATGGCATAGCTCCACGAAACATTGAACGTAAAACTTTCTCCAGCTTTGATCGGCGTGGCTAAATCAATCCGCATCATTGTATTGTTGATGATAATGGGAAGGCTTTTTCCAAGTTTATCCGTTACCGAATTAATTGTGCAGCCGGCTTGAAACTCTACGGGCCGCACCAGGTATTGCATTGTAAGACTGGTGAGGGTGTCGCGTAAATTTCCAAACACGTTTCCAAAATCTTCATTGCCTTTTTTGTTGACATTCTGATCAAGTTGAAGCCACAAAAAAGATAAAGTCTCTGGAGAGTTGTTGTAGTAGGTTATGGTCTCCTTTCCATTGAGTTGGTTGGCCGGTTCGTCAATTTCCGCATCAATGGTGTAGTCAGCTTTCTGTTGCCAGTACTTTGGGCCGGGTGCACCCGAACCAGACCTGTACTCATTCGGCGTGGGGAGCAGATAGTCTAATTGTTCAAATTTTCCCTGCCATTTTTTTTGATCTTGAGCTTGGCTCTGAATGATCAATGTGAGCCCCAGAAAAAGAAGTAGTAAATTTTTCATCTAAATAAATTTTAGATTTAAAAATACTAATTTCTGAGAGATCCTCTATCCCCTTGAATTAAGAGTAACCCTCCGTTATCGAAAAGACTAGGGTTAGCTTAGGTTGCTGGGCACTGAGATTGAGAATGTGCTGCCCTGCCGGGGAATGGAGCAAAGCTTAATAGTTCCAGAAAGTTTATCCAGTGTCTCTTTCACGATGTATAACCCAAGGCCTGATCCCTGGGAGGATTCGTTACCCCGATAAAACATATCAAATATTTTGGTATGAATTTCAGGAGCGATTCCTTGCCCGTTGTCCTCAACATGAATTGAGAATGAGCTGGTTGTGGTTTGATGGTAAACCCTAATATATTTTTTTTCTTTGCGGTGATCGTGGTATCTTATCGCATTAGCAATAAGATTGCTTAAGACGACACGCAAACGGGTTCCATCGTTATTCACGATTAAGCTGCCCGGCAAATCATTGATAAACTCTATCCCTAATGCATCGGCACTGTATCGCAAGGATTCCCAAATTTCGTCCGTTAGTAAGGAGAGATGAACATTTTCGCTGACAATCTGTAATCGGTTGTTACGGGAATAGTCCGTAATATCTTTGATATACTTATCAAGGGAAGTCAGGCGATTCTGCATCATTCCATGATAATGATTAATTTCTTTCTCATCGATATTTCCCTCGGCTAGTTTTAAAAGGCCCAATACAGAAAGCAGGGGCGCGCGAAGATCATGAGAGGTGCTGTAAACGAATCGATCCAACTCATTATTTAATTTTTTTAATTGTTTGTTGCTTACGATGAGTTGAGTAGCAATATTATAATTCATACTAATCAATAGATAGACCGTCATGAATGAAACTGAAAATGCTACAATGAAGTTGATAAATTGATTAACTCTAATATAATTATCCGAATAGTTTCGAAACTGAAGAAATGAGTAATCACTAAAGACTGAAAAAATAAATAGAATAAAACTGAATAAAGCAAAAGCTACTGCTATGTTCCGGTGTTTATAATTAAAAACTGTAAATGTGCCGAGCGACACAGGGATAAAGAAAATGAAGCATGCTGTATTTCTGGTTTCACTGGAAACAATGAGGTATAGAAGGATATTTAGTGTAGGGAAAAGAAAAAAATTTGCGGCGCGATGCTTTTTCTGCCGATGTAACACTAACGAATAAAAAACCAATCCGAACGACAGTGCGAAAATTCCAGTTGTTTCGTCGAAACCATGTAGAGATTCCATAGTGGCGTAAAAGGTGATCACCAGTAATGCAATCATTGCATATTGCCCGGAAAGAATCACTTGACGAAATTCATTGCGGGATTCAATATAAACCCCTTTGCCAATAATTATATTGCGCAACAATTTTTTCATACTCTATTTACTGCACAAAAATAGCTGACCTAAGAAGGTCGCATTTTGGTAAATGACTTCGATTCGTGATGCACGCAATATTTATTGCAAATAATCACCAAATGAAGGGTGGCCCAAGAGGGTAATTGTAAGATTTAGGTTGAAAATTGATTTCTTTCTTAAGCACGACTTCTTTTTTGCCACAGATAACAAAGATGAATTCTTGGCCATTCGGTGTAAATCTATGGCAATCAATCATTTGAATGCTTAAGTTCGGTCAATAATCCAAAAAGCCTTCTGGTAGTTCTACCTGAATTAATGTCTTCGTTTTGCTCAAACTTGTAATGAATGGAGCATTTATGGGAATGAGTATTTCCTTTGCACCTTGAATAATGCACAAAAGCCGGTTTGCTCCCTGGCTTTGGATTTCTTTCACATGACCCAATAGTCCTAAATTTTTGTCTTCCACTTTGAAACCGACTACCTCGTCATCATAAAACTCGCCCCGTCTTAGTTTTGTCCGTACCGACTTGGGAATATATAGGCTACAACCTTTTAGGGAAGAGGCTTGTTCAAGGGATTCAATTCCTTCAAGCTTTATGAAAGATTTTGTTGTTGTGCCTGAAATCTTTTCAACAAAGTAAGGAACAAGGCTGCCCCTTGAATCGAGGAACAAAGAGCTAAGATCTGCCCATTCCATTTCGACTTCAAGCACGGCGGTCACTTCGCCTTTGAGGCCATGAGTTTTTGATATATACCCGATCTTAAAACAATCTTCGAAGTCCATTTCTTTAAATAAAAAATGCCAACACATTTCGCGTTGGCATTTGTATTTTCAAACTCGTTGTTACTAAGCCTGTGTTTCAGCAGATGGAGCCGCTTCGCCCTCTGCTGGTGCAGGGGTTTCTGTTGCAACGATGGCTTTCTTTCGGATCGCTTCAGCACGTGCTTCCCGCACTTTACTTTCTGCATCCTTACGAGCTTTTGCTTTATCTGCTTTGGACTTGCTTAAGCTATCGATCTTCGACTGGATTTTTTCCTCTTTTGTTTTCAACCACTCTGCCAATTTTGTGTCAGCCTGTTCTTGTGTGATTGCTCCTTTATTTACGCCAATCTGTAAATGCCTTTTGAATAAAATTCCGCGGTATGAAAGAACGGCACGAATCGTGTCAGAAGGCTGGGCGCCATTCATCAACCAATGAAATGCTCTGTCATCCTGTAAAACAATAGATGCAGGAACCGTCAACGGGTTGTAGGTTCCTATTTTCTCAATGAACTTACCGTCTCTCGGTGATCTGGCATCAGCCACTACTACATCAAACATTGCCAGTTTTTTCCTGCCCCTGCGGGCCAATCTAATTTTTACCATTTGTTAATTTTTAAGGTTGGATCTCGTCCGTTTTTAAAAGGATTGCAAAAGTACGTTTTTTTTTAAACCTGACAACTATCATCATTAAATCTTGGTATCAATCAACAGGTTATTTAGAAAAAATGCCTTTGGGCTTTTAAATCGGATCGAATTGGGGATTAAGACACGTAAATATTTTATATTTGTTTAATCGATTATTAGGTTTTTAAGATGTTTCTTTTTTTTCTAAGTTTGGAATCTTTCCAATAAAAACCATGGATAAATATTCCTACATCTCCAACGCTGACGTAGGTTACATCGATCAGCTCTACCAAAATTATAAACAAAATCCGACAGGGGTAGACCCCACCTGGCAAAAGTTTTTCGAAGGGTACGATTTTTCAAGTCAACGCTATGGCGAGAATGGTCATGGACCTGCCGAGGGAGGAAACATTAAGGAGAGCTTTGTTAGAACCTTAATTTTTGCCTATCGATCCTTTGGGCATTTAAAATCGAATACAAACCCAGTTCGAGAACGAAGAGACCATGGTGTACAGTTGGGTCACACCAACTTCGGCTTGACCGATGCAGATCTCGACGCTGAATTTGATGTGGCTTCAGAAATCGGGATGCCCAAGTCCTCACTTCGGAAAATTATTGAACGATTGAAATTCCTTTTCTTGGGGCCAATCGGTTTTGAGTATAATTTCATCCGCAATGATGAAGTTCGCAACTGGTTCAATCAAAAAATTGAAAAAGAATATTTTAATTATAACCCAAGCCAGGAGGAAAAGAAAAGAATCTTAAGCAAGCTCAATGAAGCAGTGGTGTTTGAAAATTTTCTTCACACTAAATTCTTAGGGCAAAAACGCTTCTCTTTGGAAGGTGGTGAAAATACTATTCCTGCATTAGAGACTATTATTAATAAATCAGCTGAACTGGGTGTGCAAGAAGTAGTCATAGGCATGGCACATCGCGGCCGACTGAATGTGCTCACTAACACACTTGGCAAAACATACGAACAGATCTTTACTGAGTTTGAAGGCAACATCAACCCAGACTTAACCATGGGTGATGGTGATGTGAAATATCATTTGGGATATTCCAGTCACGTTGATACGCCTTCAGGCAATAAAATCTACTTGAAACTCACGCCTAACCCATCGCATTTAGAGGCTGTCGACCCATTGGTTGTCGGTTATACCCGCGGCCAAATTGATGATGAATACAAAGGTGACCTTAGCAAAGCCATGGCTATTCTTATTCATGGTGATGCTGCGGTGGCAGGTCAGGGTGTTGTTTATGAAGTGATCCAGATGTCAGGGTTGCCTGGCTACACAACGGGCGGCACCATACATTTCGTAATCAACAACCAAATCGGTTTTACCACTGATTATGATGATGCCCGTACTAGTATTTACTGTACGGATATTTCTAAAATCGTTGATGCTCCGATTCTTCATGTAAATGGAGATGATGCTGAAGCGGTAACTTTTTGTTCGAACCTTGCCGTGGAGTACCGCCAAAAATTCGGGAAAGATATTTTTATCGACATGCTTTGCTATCGCAGGCATGGACACAATGAAAGTGACGAACCTAAATTTACACAACCCAAACTTTATAATCTCATTGCCAAACACCCTAACCCACGCGAAATCTATGTGAAGAAATTGGTGGAGCGCGCCGACCTGGATGCAACGCTCGCGGATGAACTCGACAAAAGCTTCCGCAATCAACTGCAAGACCGACTTAACGAAGTAAAACAAAAACCTCTTCCTTATACACCGCAAAAAATTGAAAATGAGTGGGAGAAGTTGCGCAAGTCGAAACCACAAGACTTTGATCAATCCCCTGAAACAAGTGTTAAGCAAGCAGTGATTGATAATGTGGGTAAAGCGCTCACTACTATTCCTGAAGGGTTCAAACCCCTCAAGCAAATCGAGAAATTATTGAAAGATCGCAAGGCTGCCTTCTTCGATGATAAAATTTTAGGATGGGCAGAGGCTGAGTTGCTTGCTTATGGTTCTTTGCTTTCTCAGGGAGTGCCTGTGCGCATGTCGGGACAAGATGTAAAGCGTGGTACCTTCAGTCATCGCCACGCTTATATTGTTGATGCGAACACCAACGAGGCATATTGCAACATTGACAACATTGAGGCTGGTCAGCAAAAGTTCAATATTTTTAATTCTTTACTTTCGGAGTTTGGTGTTTTGGGATTTGAGTACGGATACGCCATGTCAACCCCTCATGCACTTGTAATTTGGGAGGCGCAGTTTGGGGACTTTGCTAATGGTGCCCAAGTAATGATTGATCAGTTTATTTCAAGCGCTGAATCCAAATGGCAACGCATGAATGGTCTTGTAATGCTCCTTCCGCACGGTTATGAAGGACAAGGCCCAGAGCATTCCAACGCCCGGCCCGAACGGTTCTTACAGCTTTCAGCTGAATACAATATGATCGTTTGCAATCCAACTACTCCAGCCAACATTTTCCATTTATTGCGCAGGCAAGTCACTTGGGATTTTAGAAAACCATGTATTGTTTTTTCACCGAAATCATTGCTTCGTCATCCGGCTGTTATATCTCCGATTAAGGATTTCACAAAAGGATCGTTCCAGGAAGTGATTGACGATGCTAATGTTGACACAAAGAATGTGAAGCGTGTTGTTCTTTGTTCCGGAAAGATTTACTACGATTTACTTGAGGGGCAACAGAAAAAAAAGACAAAAGATGTTGCTATTGTGAGAATGGAACAACTTCACCCGTTCCCAGAAAAACAATTGAATGTGGTGTTAAAAAAATACAAAGGAGCAAAATTAACATGGGTACAAGAGGAGCCTGCCAACATGGGTTACTGGACATACATCTTGCGCAACATGCAAGGACTTGATCTAATATCTCGAAAAGCAAGTGCTTCACCGGCAACAGGATACTCCAAGGTGCATAAAGCCGAACAGGAAAAAATTGTAAATCAAGCATTGGATTGATCTTGAATAAACTACCAATTAAAAAATTCTGAATGGCACAACAAGTTAAAGTCCCCACAGTGGGCGAATCCATCACGGAGGTAACCATTGCGAATTGGCTTAAGCAAGATGGCGATGCCGTGAAGATGGATGAAGTGATTGCCGAACTGGAATCGGATAAGGCAACATTTGAATTGACTGCTCCACAAGCAGGCGTTCTAAAAATTTCAAAACAACAAGGTGAAGTGGTGCCCATCGGTACCGTCATCTGCGAAATTGCTGATGGTGTTGGCGTTGCTGCATCCTCGCCTTCGCCGAAGCCAGTAACTACATCAACCCCTGTCGCCACACCAACTTCAGCTACAAAACCTATGCAAACTACCGGAGCAATTAAAGAAATGAAAGTGCCAGCTGTAGGCGAATCCATCACGGAAGTAACCATATCTACCTGGCTGAAGAAAGATGGTGACTTTGTAAAACTTGATGAAGTCATTGCGGAAGTTGAGTCGGACAAAGCCACCTTCGAGTTGCCGGCAGAAGCTAACGGAATACTGCGCATTGTTGCTAAAGAAAAGACTACGCTTCCTATCGGAGGATTGATTTGCAAAATTGAAGTGACCGAAGGAGTGCCAGTGGCAGCTCCAACTCCAGTCGCTCAACCAACATCAACTGCTCCTTCGACGACTAATGCTTCTTATGCTGCTGGCACACCTTCACCGGCTGCCGCGAAAATTCTGGATGAAAAGGGGATGTCGACAGCACAGGTTCAAGGATCTGGCGTTGGAGGAAGAATTACAAAAGATGATGCCGTAAAAGCACAGCCCTCTGCTCCTGCAAAAGAATCTAAACCTGCACCTGTGTTAGCTCCTCCAGTTATTACATCGGGTAGTTCGCGCAATGAGCGAAGAGAGAAAATGACTTCACTTCGCAAAACAATTGCCAAACGCTTAGTGGCAGTAAAGAACGAGACGGCTATGCTCACTACATTCAACGAGGTGGATATGAAACCGGTGATGGATTTGCGCAGCAGATATAAAGATCAATTCAAAGAAAAATACGGTGTCGGACTTGGCTTCATGTCGTTCTTCACCAAAGCTATTTGTATTGCGCTGAAGGATTTCCCTGCTGTCAATGCGTCTATTGATAAAGACGAAATTATCTACCATGACTATTGTGATGTGTCCATCGCTGTTTCCACTCCTCGTGGGTTGGTGGTTCCGGTGATTCGCAATGCGGAGTCATTGACTTTTGCTCAAATTGAAAGTGAGGTGGTTCGCCTTGCCGGAAAAGGCCGCGATGGAAAACTTTCCATTGAAGAAATGACGGGCGGAACGTTCTCCATCACTAATGGTGGGGTGTTCGGTTCAATGCTTTCAACACCAATTATTAATCCGCCGCAAGCGGCTATCCTTGGTATGCACAATATAGTTGAGCGAGCTGTGGTTCAAAAAGGAGAAGTGGTGGTGAGACCGATTATGTATGTCGCACTTTCTTATGATCATCGTATCATCGATGGGCGCGAATCCGTGAGTTTCTTAGTTCGGGTGAAAGAATTGCTCGAAGATCCAGGAAGATTGATTTTGGGAGTCTAAATCCTTTAGTGATCAGGATGAAAATATTCTTATTTATTTTACTCCTGATAGGTGATTTCACACAAGCCACAATTGACAAAAACTATTTACTCGGTCGATTCGATCCGGCTAAGGATTCTCGATTTGCTCAATTGACTTCAACTTATGCACAAGGCAGTGCCTTAAATGGATTCCTGCGAAAGGAAACATTTGAAGCCTTTCAAAAAATGACCGAAGCAGCGAAAAAAGAAGGAGTAAATCTTATCATTGTTTCTGCGACCCGCAATTTTGGTTCTCAAAAAAAAATATGGGAAAATAAATGGAATGGCAAGACAAGAGTGGAAGGAAAAGATCTAACCTCTATTTCCGATTTAAAAGAGCGAGCGAGATTAATATTGTTGTACAGTTCTATGCCAGGAACCTCGCGTCATCATTGGGGCACTGACGTGGATCTGAATTCATTGGACAATAATTATTTTTTGAAGGGTGACGGTTTAAAAATCTATCAATGGCTTTCAGCGCATGCAAGTGAATACGGATTTTGTCAGCCGTACATTTCAAAAGCCAATGGTCGCACAGGTTACGAAGAGGAAAAATGGCATTGGTCTTATTTACCTCTTTCAAAATTATTTCTGACGGAATACAAAAAACAAATTTCGTATTCCGATATCACCGGTTTTGATGGAAGTGAACAAGGGCTTTCACTGGAGATTCTCACAGATTACGTAGATGGTGTCGCTTGCCGATAGTTTATTTTGTAGTTTTAAAATCGATGAGATCATTTCTTCTGTTTTTTACCATTTTGTTTTCGCTATCCTGCAAAACAGAAAAGCAAAGTTTTGAGTCCATTATCCGCAATGGAATAATCTATGATGGATCGGGCAATAATCCTTTCAATGCCGACATTGGAATTAATTCCGACACCATCGCTTTTATTGGAAATTTAACGAGGGCCATTTCGAAAAATGAGATTGATGCCGAAGGCTTGGCAGTATCACCTGGATTTATCAATATGCTTAGTTGGGCAGATGGTTCATTGCTGAAAGATGGGCGCTCGATAAGCGACATCAAGCAAGGTGTAACCCTCGAAGTTTTTGGTGAAGGCTGGAGTCCAGGCCCTCGCATAAAAAAAACAAATGACACAACATGGGGTACATTAGGAGAATATTTTCAATACATGGAAAGGAAAAAAGTTAGCCCCAATTTCGCTTCGTTTGTAGGAGCAACAACGGTGCGCGATTATGTTTTGGGAAAAGAAAATAAAAAGCCCACTACTAAAGAGCTGGATGAAATGAAGCTCCTTGTCAAAACAGCGATGGAAGATGGAGCAATGGGCGTTGGCTCTTCCTTAATTTATGCACCTGCCGATTATGCCTCTACCCATGAGCTTATCGAACTCTGTAAAGTAGCTTCTTCCTATCACGGTATGTACATCAGTCACATTAGAAGTGAGAGTGATAGAATTTATACAGCATTAGATGAAATTTTCAGAATTTCTAAAGAGGCTAATATTCCAGCAGAGATATATCATTTAAAAATCAACAACACGTGGAACTGGAATAAAATCGATACGGTAATTGCTAAAATTGACAGCGCGCAAAAAGCAGGTTTGAAAATCACGGCCGATATGTACACCTATAATGCCAGTGGCACGGGACTTACAGCACGCCTTCCCACTTGGGTGCAAGAAGGCGGCATCGGAGCTATGTGTACTAGACTGAAAAATCCAACAACAAGAAGAAAAGTGATTCACGACCTTGAGTTGGGCATCCCCTCCAAAAATTCTGATCCTAAAGATGTCATGATCCTTGGCTTTAGAAAAGATTCTTTGAATACTCTATACAAAGGAAAGCGATTGAGTGAAATTTCAACCCGACATGGAAAAAACTCAAACGAAACTATGCTTGATTTGATAATTGTAGACCGATCTTCCGTTCCTTCTATTTTCTTTTTGATTTCTGAGGACAATATGAAACGGATGTTGCAGCTTCCTTACGTTAGTATTTGCTCTGATGCCGCTTCTATACCCAACGAAAAACCATTCACGGATGGAGGCATTCATCCACGCACGTATGGAAGTTTTGCTCGTTTGCTTGGGAAATATGTGCGTGAGGAGAAAATCCTGACGCTACAGGAGGCGATTCGAAGAATGAGCTCGCTGCCTGCATCAAACTTGAAAATAAAGAAACGTGGCACCCTTAAAGTTGGCTATTATGCTGACGTTGTAATTTTTGATCCAACAAAAATAAAAGACAATGCTACTTTTGAAACCCCCCATCAATATGCAACAGGTGTTGACCATGTGTTTGTCAATGGAGTTCAAGTTTTAAAAGGTGGTGAGCATACCAATGCAAAGCCCGGTCGATGTGTTCGCGGACCGGGCTTTGCAAAGAAAAAGTAAAAAATAATTTTACACTACCTTTTTCCTGATTTGCTTAGCGTAGGTTCGGCTTACCGGAAAACTTTTCCCACTCTGCATTTTAACTACCATTCCTCCGTTAAAGTGACGCTCAATCTCTTTTAGAAAATTGATGTTAACAATGGTAGATCGGTGCACACGGATGAACCGATCGGGATTCATGATTTCTTCCAACTTTCCAATTCCGGAAGAACTTACAAACTGGTCGGTCTTTGTGGTGATGATCGTGTAATCACCTGAAGCTTCAAGATGAAGAATCTCTTCCACAGGCAGGCTAAAAAGTTTTTCGGATTTCTGAACAAAAATATGGGATTCGTAGGCTGTTCTTTCGCGAACAGGTCGTAAGCTTCCTAGCAAGTCTTCGAGGTGTCCGGTTTCCATTTTCTTTCTCTTGAGGGCCCGATCCACTGCTACTTTAAATCGTTCGGCATCCAACGGCTTTAGTAAATAATCAACCGCATTTTTTTCAAATGCCTGAATCGCATATTGATCGTATGCAGTTGTGAAAATTACATAGGGTTCGTGATCAATCTCATCAAGCACGTCAAACCCGGTCATACCAGGCATTTGCACATCCAGAAAAATCAGATCGGGTTTTACCTTGTTGATCAGTGCAATAGCGTCCGTTCCGTTGCTAGCTTCTCCGGCTAATTCTATATCTGGAAAGCTTTCGAGAAATTCTGTTAACAATTCTCGAGCAAGTTTCTCATCATCGATAATAAGGCAGGCGGTTTTTTTGATCATAAGTTTATTTTTTCCATTTCAAGTTGTAGTTCCGTCTTTTTAGAAAGTTCTCGATCGTCAATAAAAAAATTAACCGAATATCCTTTCTCATTCGCTCTTACTCGCAAATGCGATTGAGGACCAAAGTAACTTCTCAAGCGAAGGTCGGTGTTCGACATTCCAATTCCGCTGGAACTTCCATCCATCACTTTTTTGGCCTTACTTCCAAGGCCGTTATCTTTCACTTCAAAGAAAATAATGCTGCCTGACCTTCGCACAGTGAGTGAGATCGTGCCCCCTTCCTGCTTGGGACCAATTCCATACTTCACTGAATTTTCAACCAAAGGTTGAAGGATCATTGGTGGCACTTTTGTATTGAGGCATGTAGGATCAATATCTCGTTCAAAGCGTAGCCGGTCTCCGAATCGGACCTGTTGAATGCGGACATAATTTTCAATGAACTCAATTTCCTTTGAGAGGCTCACTAACTCATCGTTGTGAGCGTCTAAAGCATAGCGAAAAACATCTGAAAGTTGAGTGATTACTTTTCGAGCTTTCTCTTTGCTGCTATTGATCAATGTGCTGATTGAGTTGAGTGTATTAAATAAGAAATGTGGATTGATTTGTGATTTAAGTAATGAAATTTGCATTTCGCGGTTTCGAATGGTGAGATTACTTTTTTCTTGCTCTTGCCGTTGCAACCCTTGAAAGTACCTTATCACATAATAGACACCGACAGTAATAATGTATTGATCATGAAACCGCAGCGCCTCCCAGCTCAGGAGGCCCACCATATGTTCTTTCCAATGGTCGAAATAAATGAGGCCATCCATGTAGTCAGTAAAAAAATAATTGAGTGTTCCCATGGTGAGAAAGAAAATGAATAAGCCAATAACGTGACCAATAACCTGAACAAACGGCTTGAAATTCATTAACCAATGCGACCACAAGAAGATCAAAATAATAAACAAACAAAGCGCTTCAAAAAGGAACATGGCATTCCACAAAACGTAATAGGCGGGATTAACGAATTGCCATTCAATAATAGCGCTGGTGGTAAAGTTGATAAAATACCATAGACAAATCAGCCCGTAAGCACGTTTCCAAATCCGCGGTATATTGTCAAGAATCTTCAAGAGGTCAAATTTCTTTTTAAAGTTAATCAATTGGATCCATTGGCGACCGAAGGGTTGCAATACTCGATGAACGGCACTTTTGAGTGGTTAAAGAAACAATATCAACTTCACAATATCGTAACTTTCGCTGCGATGAAAATGAGTTTTATTTTGTGTTTGGCCCTCATGGTGGTGCAGGCTACTTATGCACAACAGATTACGATTTCAGGTAAAGTGATTGACCTTGAGACAAGGGAACCGCTCCCTTATGCTTCGATCGGAATCGTAGGCAAATCCATAGGCTTAATTTCCAATGATCAAGGTGAATTTGATTTTCATATCCCCGCTGAAATGCGTAACGAGATTCTCTTCGCTAGTATGCTGAGTTACAAAACCTTTGAGGCACCCGTTTGGTCACTCATTTCAACCAGCCCTGTCACGATTGAATTGCAAGCAGGAGCAGTAATGTTAAAAGAAGTTGTGATTACTGACTCATTAAAACCTGGTGAAATTCTAAAGCTTGCGCTTGACCGGATTGAATCTAACTATCCCATGGAGCCTTTTCAATTAGAAGGCTTTTATCGTGACTTAAAAAAACTTGGAGGCACTTACATTTCTCTTTTGGAAGCAGCCGTTAAAATTTATGACGAAAATTATTATGCGCCGCGCAACAAGTTCAAACTAAGGGAGCGGGTGGCTTTGCAAGAGGTACGCAGAAGTATTGGCTACTCCAGTAAGTTCACTGATTTCTTTGATAAAGACAATTTGTTGGAAGACCTCTTGCTAAACAATAATGTGCGCTATCGTCAGTTTCCGGAAGAGGATTTTTTTTTTAAAAGCCTCAAACTGGAGGATGATACTCAATACAATGGTCATGAAGTTTTCGTTGTTGCGCATACCCAAGATTATCTACTCCGTGTTTTTATTGACAAAGAAACGTATGGGATTATTCATTTAGAATATGTAAACGATCATCAGACAGAATTAGAAAAAAAGCGTGGGTTGGAAGGTCGATTTGTAAAAATCAAGCGCACAATAGATTTTAAACTCTTTGAGGGGAAATTATTCTTGAATTATTTAACTGTTACTTCACAAGTAAATTGGTATGACACTGAAACAGGAAAGCTAAAATTTGAAGCTGAGTTGGAGCGAGAGCTGCTTATCAATAACATCCATTCAAAATCTCCCGAGCGAATTAGCTCGGCAAAAAAAATGCGCAGTTACGGGCTTCAATATCAAGACCAGCCTTACAATAAAGAATTCTGGGATAATTATAACATCATCAAAGAAACTCCGCTTGATAGAAAAATCATTGAGGATTTGGAAAAAGAGGTGCCGTTGGAAAAGCAATTTAAAGAGTAATCAAGCCGATAGTTCTTTTAGTGCCTCATTCATTAATTCATTTTTATCGATAGGCACTACACCAACGTGCTGACAGACCAAACCACCAGCCAAGTTACTCAGTGAGGCAATTGCTTTGGCGTCAAGTCGCAATGCAGCACACAATGCTGTTACACTCACAACCGTATCGCCAGCGCCAGATACGTCAGCAATTTCACGCGGGTGGGCAGGCAATTTCACTTTTTGATTTTCAAAATCAATATATACACCATGCTCCGAAAGCGTGACCATGACTCCATGTGCATGCAATTTTTCTTTCAGTTTTGCAGTTGCTTCCTCAACTTGCTTTTGATTTGATGCAACGATTTCTATTTTCAATCCCTCGCGAAGTTCTTTCAGATTTGGTTTAAACAATGTTACATTCTTGTAGGCGATAAAATTTCTCTTCTTCGGATCAACTACGGTAGGGATGTTGTGCTTGATGGCCAATGCCACGGTCTTATCAATGATTGATGGGTTGATGGCTCCTTTATCGTAATCTTCAAAAATGACAACCTGGCATTGTGGCAAAAGTTTGGTGATCTTATCCATCATCGCCTTCTCTTCGGCGGCATTGGCTTCCCGGTCGGACTCTTCATCTACTCGAACTACGTGTTGATGACTGGCAATCACGCGAGTCTTTACAGTTGTCGGCCTTTCTTTGCTAATCACAATGCCTTCCTTGCTCATTCCGCGTTCTTCCATTTGCTGGAGCAATTTTTTTCCATCATCGTCATCGCCAATCAAGGCACACAAAATTGGAGTTGCTCCTAATGATGACACATTCAAGGCCACATTAGCTGCCCCTCCTAAACGAAAATCTTTTTTCTTTACATTAATGATTGGGACTGGAGCTTCAGGAGAAATCCGTTCGACTGCGCCCCAGATGTAACTATCGAGCATCACATCACCGACGATCAATACTTTAAGTCTATTGAAGGAGTCAAATATTTTATCGATTGACATTTCTGAACCAAAGATTTTCAATTGAAATTGAATTTGAGATTTATTTTAAAGTTGCAAGCACTTCTTTCATTCTGCGCAATGCCTCGCGTAAATCTTTTTCTGATGCAGCGTAGGAGAGCCTAACGCAACTATCATCTCCGAAGGCTCCGCCTGGAACCAAGGATACGTGACCTTTCTCTAACATCCAAAGACAAAAATCGTCACCATTTTTAATGGTACGCTCACCGTCCGATTTGCCATAAAATGAGCTCACATCGGGGAAGAAATAAAATGCACCTTGAGGATAATTAGCCTTCACTCCTGGAATTTCTTTCAAAAGTTGATATACAATTTCCCTGCGCTTTTGGTATTCATCCACCATCATTTTGGTTGGAGTCATGTCACCGCTGATGGCCGCCAGCGCCCCGCGTTGTGATATGGAACAATTAGCTGAAGTAATTTGTCCTTGCACTTTGTTGCTTCCATCAGCAATCCATTTCGGCGCAGCGATGTAGCCCACGCGCCACCCGGTCATAGCAAAGCCTTTAGCAAAACCATTCACGGTTATAGTACGGTCAAACATACCTGGTAAGGATGCAATACTCGTTTGATCTCCAGTAAAATTGATGTGCTCATAAATTTCATCAGCAATCACTAATAAATTCTCGTGCTTCAACACTACCGCTGCAATGGCTTCTAATTCTTTTTTAGAAAATACCGAACCCGTAGGATTACATGGCGATGAAAAGATGATCGCTTTGGTTTTTGAGGTGATGGCTTTTTCTACTTGCTGAGCGGTTACTTTAAAATCATTTTCTATCGTCCCTTTAACGAGAACGGGTGTTGCTTCTGTCAAGCGAACCAAAGCATCGTAACTTACCCAAAATGGTGCAAATACGATCACCTCATCACCAGGGTTAAGAAGCGCCAACATCACATTGGCGATAGATTGTTTTGCTCCGTTAGATACCACAATGTTCTCGGCTTTATAAGGAACATTGTTTTCTTTTTGATACTTGGCCGCGATTGCTTCCCGTAAATCCTGATAACCTGCCACAGGAGGATAGGCGAAATATTTGCCCTCATCAATGGCTTTTTTTGCGGCATCGCAAATGTGTAATGGGGTTTTAAAATCAGGTTCACCTAGGCTAAGGCTGATGACATCAATGCCGCGGTTTTTAAACTCGCGGGCTTTTGCGGCCATAGCCAGTGTTGCAGATTCTTCGATGGCATTGATACGGTGAGAGAGTGTCATGTTTTATTCTGTGTAGTTGGATGAAGGCCAAAAATAAGTAAATCATCTGAACATGAGTGATCAAAATTAAATTTGATAACTTGGAGGCATGCTGCAAAGGATTGCGACCAAGCTAACTCACCGGATTTATGAAATGCCCGTGCTCGTGCTCATGCCTCACAGCCGATGCAATTGTCGTTGCGTAATGTGCGATATCTGGAAAGCTAACTCGGAGAAGAAAGAAATTTCAATAGAAGATCTGGCCACTCACCTGCAAACATTTAAGAAACTGGGAGTAAAACGAGTAGCCTTATCGGGCGGAGAAGCGTTGATGCACTCCAACCTTTGGAAATTTTGCGAACAATTAAATTCAATTGGGATAAAGATAAGTTTGCTCTCAACCGGATTAACTTTAAAAACCCACGCTTCCGAGATTGTTGTCCACTGCGATGATGTAATTGTTTCCTTAGATGGAAGCAAAGACGTTCATAATAAAATCAGGAACATCCCAAAGGCCTACGAGAAATTGACTGAAGGAATCGAGGCCATAAAAAAAATCAATCCTTCCTTTCGCATAACAGGCCGAAGTGTAATACAAAAAACGAACTTCAGAGATTTTCAAAATACGGTTGCTGCTGCAAAAGAACTTGGATTAGATCAGATCTCATTTTTAGCTGCTGATGTTTCCTCCTCGGCCTTTAACCGTCCAAATGAATGGGAGGGTGAACGAAAGGGAGAGATAGCACTCTCTCTAAATGAAGCGAATGAGCTTGAGGAAATTTTAAAAGATTCGTTTGATCGATTAAAAAAAGAATTTCAAAAAAAATTTATTGCGGAAAGCCCTGATAAAATGCTAGGATTGGTTCAACACTATCGCGCTTACTATGGAAAAGAGAGTTTTCCGAGAAGGAATTGCAACGCACCCTGGGTGTCTGCAGTGATCGAACCCAATGGCGATGTGTTTCCATGTTTTTTTCACGAACGTTATGGAAATATTCATGACGAACCTTTTGAAAAAATCATCAATTCTTCGAAGGCAATTTTATTTCGGAAGACTCTGGATATGGAAGAAGATCCGATTTGTAAAAAATGCGTTTGTTCATTAAAAATTGGAATTACGCAACAGGTTTAATGCGCGTTATTTTGTAAAGAAAGTCTTTTCCATCAAAGAGTGCATTTCTTTCTTTGATCAATTCAAATTGAAATCCATTTTTGCGCGCTATCTCGAATATCTTTTCTAACTCACAACCCAAGGTCAACACCATAGTTGTATTGGTCTCCATGTGCAAATGGTTGCTAAGGCTTCCAAATAGTTTCTGAAAGTATTCAAAATTCTCACCGCAATGCCAGGCCAGCTCGCTTTCATTGGAAGGTGACCTAGCGTAATAAGGCGGATTGATGATGATCCAGTCGAACGTTTTCGAATCCAAATTATCAAACACGTCCGAATGAATAATGTCAACCGAAACTTGATTGGCGTTGACATTGATTTCAGCATTTTTTATAGCCGCATGACTTTTATCCAAGGCCGTAACAGAAGCGCCCTTCTTTGCACAAATGATTGAAATTAATCCGGTACCACAACCAAGCTCAAGTAGAGACTTATTGCGAATAGGTTGAGTCATTAAAAAATCAACAAGAAACTTGGTGCTGTAAAACAAACCTGGATGGAATACCCCTGGAAATATTTTTACAGTTACATCTTGATAAGTAAAAGTGCGCTCTTTACGCAAATACCATTTTGTGGCTGGGATTAAGACAAGGGAGATGCATCGTTTGAAAAATTTTCTCATCATTCCATTACGAAACCTTCAATCTCCGGCTGGCGGTATTTCCAGAGACGCTGGAGCACCTTCAACTCTAACGGAAACCAGAAAATATTTTTTCGATAACGGAAATTTGACAGCAAACGCATTGCTTTTCGCTTCAAAGGAGTGAGACGAAAGTCTGATACGGTGGGGTATTGCGCATTGAGTACCGTTTCGAAACCAAGGATTTTGTCCACCATCTCTGACGTGAGCCAAGGGGTGAGCGGATTTTTTCGTAGATCGAAATTCTGCCAAACCGGGTCAAGCCAATCTTCCAGTTTTTCGGGAAATCGAAATCCCGAGGCTGTCACTTGTTTATATAACTCCGATCCTTCCGTAGCCACCGGGCTGTAAACATAGATGATGATCTCAGTATTCGGATTAATTTCTTTTATCTTCTTAATGTAGGCAATGTCCTGATCGATTTGCTTCATTATTTTTTCAGGAGTTTCCGCAGGGAATCCAAGCACGAAAGAATATTCTGGGATGATATCGAATTTTTTCATGCGAGCAGCAAACCGCTTCATTTGTGCTGTTGATTGCGTGCCGCCCTTGTCCATTGTTTTTAAAAGCTCATCGTTGCTGGTTTCTGCACCAAAAAAAATCATTCGGCAGCCTGCTGCTCGCATCGTTGCCAGAGATTCATCCGAATACTTATCAATCGTGTCGATTCGCCCTTCGCCCCACCAATTGATTTTTTCTTTTTCGATTAATCTTGAAAACTCAACTGTTCTTTTTTCGCTGACAAAAAAATTGTTGTCGTGAAACTCCACGGCATCGGCACCGTGATTTTCAATTAGGTATTTAACGTCCTTGTAAATTAAGCTTGCTGATTTTCCTTTCCACCGCGCATTGTAAATAGGAACGACCGCACAAAACGAGCACGTGAATGGACAACCCATGCTGGAGTGATAAGCAGCAGTTCGCTTGCCCAGAAAAGTCTTTCCCAAATAGCGTGAAAGAGGATAGAGTTCGTTCAGGTATTCATAAGGAAGTTGAGGGAGTTTATCTTGATCGCCAAGAACAGCTTGAGGAGTCTTGACAATCTCAGTATCCTTTTTATAAATAAGATTTTTGATTTCATCAACCGAAGAATTGGTCTCGAGCGCAATCAAGAGTTGCGGAAATGTTTCGTCACCAGGTCCGTTAATGATGTAATCAACGTGCAGAGAATTAATTACCGACTTGAATTGGTTGGCTGGAAAATAACCACCCCAAATGGTAATCAAATTTGGATAGAGGCTTTTGATTTTTGTTGTAAAAGGAATTGCCTGTTTAAGTTGAGGCCCCGGCATAACCGTGCACCCGAAGTATCCAAACTCACCCGTCTCAAGGTAGGTTTGAATGGCAAGCCATGGATCTTTCTCCAGGTTGCCATCAACAAAAACATATTCAAATTTGCCGTGGATGGATGCACCTACCTGCAAAATTGAATTGGGTATTCTGTGCTTGGCCCTTGCGCTGCGTGGATTGAAAAGGATAACTTTTTTCATTGGCTATTTTCAAAGTTAATAAACCTAGAATGGAATATCACAAGTCATTTTCTCTTGTAGTTTTAGGCATATGGCTATTTGTTTATATTGACCAATCATGACAAGTGAAATTATTCATAAACCTTGGTTGGATAACCGGAAACCAGAAAAAATTCTGGCGATACGCTTTCAAGCGTTGGGTGATTTGATGATTACACTGCCTTATTTGCAAAGCCTTAAGGAGCAGATGCCTCAAGTACAAATTGATTTACTGACGCGAAGTGAGGTGGCCGGGATTCCGAAGAGTCTTAAACTATTTGAAAAAGTGTTTTCAATTGGTGGCGGCAGAAATGCGAAAGTCCAATTTTTGCTAAGCCTTCTATTAATTCCCTATCTGGTTTGGCAGCACTACGATGTTGTGATTGATTTGCAAAATCATCGGATAAGTAAAATCATCAGAAAGTTATTGAGGACAAAAGCCTGGAGCGAGTTTGACCGGTCATCCCGAAATTTTGCGGGCGAACGGACTCGACTCACAATTGACGCTTTACAAATTGCACAAACGACAATCTCAACCCGCCTTGAACTTAAACGCTATTTAAATGTTGAAAATAAATTAAAAGCAAATGGCTGGAATGGGGAGAAGAGTCTTGTCATTCTTAACCCGGCAGGAGCTTTTACGAGTCGAAACTGGCCCCCGGAAAATTATGTTGCTTTCGCGAAACTTTGGAAGGAGAGATTCCCATCATCTCAATTTTTGATTTTGGGTTTAGACCCAATGAAATCGAAATCTAATTTGTTGAAGAAAGAACTGGTCAACGATTTAATTGATATAACAGGCATGACCTCTATTGTCGAAGCGTTTGCCATTGTTAAAAGATCATCGCTAATGCTTACAGAAGATTCCGGACTGATGCATATGTCGTGGGTACAAGGTGTACCCACAATTGCTCTTTTCGGTTCATCACCTAGCTATTGGTCATCACCATTAGGAAATTGGTCGCGATGTTTAAATTCTGCAGACCTTCCCTGTGGCGATTGTTTTTTGGAAGAATGTAAATTTGGCGATGTGCATTGCCTTACGAGATTTTCTCCTGAAAGAATTGTGAAGGAAGCGGAGAATCTTTTGAATTCATTGACAAACAAATGAAAAAGAGAGTAGCTGTCTGGATGCATGGAGGAATTGGAACGGGCCATTTTTCTCAAGGCTATCCTGTTCTTGAAAAATTATTAATTGGCTTGTCAGCTTCATTTGAGATTGTTGTCTATTCAAAATTTCCCATGAATAAGGGCTATCGTTCTCTCTATTTTACGATCCGATCAGCGCCAGGCAACATCAAACCAAGTGTTGTCCGTTGGTTTTATATGATTTTTTATTTTCTTAAGGATCATCGCCAAAATAAATTTGATTTGCTGTTCGCCTTCTGGGGCTACCCAGCCGGTTTTCTTGCAACCTGCTTGTCAAAAGTTGTTAAGATCCCCTCTGCAGTCTATTTATTGGGCAGTGATTCTTTCGGTATTCCATCCATCAACTTTGGGATCCTTCACAAGCCATTACTGAGAAGAATTGCATTATGGACGTATAAGCATGCATCATTGCTTTTGGGGATCTCTGAGTTTCAGAAAAAAAGTTTAGCGAATTATGGCGTAACCAGGGCAACCATTATTCCATGGGGAATCGAACGAGACTCTTATAAATTCATGAGTAAAAAGCGCGGCTCCTCCTTGCACATTATTCATGTTGGTCATTTAACTCCTGTGAAAGATCAGGTCACACTAATAAAAACTTTTGCCTTAATAGCGAAACAAAAGCATGCGGAGTTGAGGATTTTCGGTGAGGATTTTCTCGATGGAAAGATTCAAAAACTTTGTAAAGAACTTGGCATTGAAAAACCGGTTCAATTTTTAGATGTAATTCCATATCAGCAAATGCCTGAACAATATGAATGGGCAGATTTGATGTTGCATACTTCTATTGTTGAAGGTCAAAGTATGGCCTTGACAGAAGCTGCCGCGACAGGCGTTTTGCTGGCCGGAACAAATGTAGGATTGTTACACGATCTAGGAGAAGACTACGGAATTATAGTTGAAGTTGGAGAATTTGAAAAATTAGCTTCCAAGGTGTTGAGCATAGCTGATGACGATGATCGTTGGAATCAAAAAATTCAGAATGCAAGACAATGGGCTGAAATGAATGATTTATCCTGGACTTTAGGTCAATTAGAAGAACGTCTTCATTCACTTATGAAGAAAGATTGAACAAGCCTGATCCATCCTTTCCAGCCTAGTGGATTTAGTTGGATATGATTCCGAAATTCCTTACTGGCTCTTTTTGATTCTCTGTTGGCAAAGTAGATTAGCCCCAATTTATAATGATGTATGGAAGCTAATTGAGCAAACTGTTTTGATGTCAATCTGCCTTCATGGAGATGTTTTTCAAGCATCACCAAATACTCGTCATAAGCATCAAGCTCATTGCTTTGCGAATGGCTCTTTTCTTGTTTCCTTATCCTTGCTATAATGGCGTTACTAAATATGCCTTCAAAAGGATAAGCTATCCTTAAAAAGAAATCAACATCGTCGGCGTAAATGAGGCTTTCATCGAGGGTTGTAACTTTATTTAAGACCTCCTTTTGGAATAGGAAAGTTGGCATATAAAATATGAACCTTTCCTCAAATAGAAATGGTAGAAAAACATTACCCACAAAAAGTTTTTCCAATTCTGGTGTTGGTGTTGCCTCTTTTCCGAAATGTTCTCCATGACCAAATACAAATGAAGTATGCGGATATTTTTTCAGCAAAGATAATTGGTAGTCAAGCTTGTTAGGTAACCAAATATCGTCCGAATCGAGGAAGGCAATGTAATCTCCGCGGACATAGCGTAATCCAACATTTCTAACATTTCCGATTATTCCAGAGTGCTCTATAAAATAATATCTTATTCGGTCATCTTTGAATTCTTCAACTCTCTTTCTTGTGTCATCAGTCGATCCATCGTCCACAATAATCAATTCCCAATTTTCATAACTCTGATCGATCACACTTTGAATGGCCTCCCCAATCAAGTGACTGCGATTGTAAGTAGGCACAATGATGCTTACCAATTCCTGCATAATTTATTTAGGTGAGGTTCGAGTCAGGGTCAGCTCCACAATTTTTCCATTCTCTAGTGAAAGTATTCGATCAAACTCATTCAGCAGATGCTCATGATGGGTAACCATTAAAATTGTTTTTTTTCGGTGCGCAACTTTTGTAAGTGTTTGAATGATTTCTTGTTCCGTGCGAGAATCCAATTGATTGGTGATCTCATCAAATAATAAAACTTCGGCGTCAGTATAAAGTGCTCGTGCAATGGCTATACGCTGCCGCTGACCGCCAGAAAGTTTTACTCCCTTTTCACCAATTTGAGTTGATAAGCCATCGGGAAGTTGGCTAATCATCTCCACAAGGTCAAGGTCGTTAATTAACTGATTGATTTTTTCAAAATTGATTTCATTCGTTGGAAACCCGAACGCAATATTCTCTGCGATGGTACCATCTAAGACGTAAGGGCTTTGCGGAACATAGCTAAATACTTTTCTCCATTCGCTTGCAGGATCACTACTCACTTCAACTCCATCTAAAATAATTTTCCCTGAATGTGCTTTTAAGAATTGAAGGAGAATCAAAAGGATGGTTGTTTTCCCTGAACCTGACTTTCCAACCAAGGCGATTTTCTCACCCTTATTGATCATCAGCGATGCATTATTGAGAACTACGGCTCCATCTGGATATTGGAAGGAAATATTTTTCAATTCAATGATTTTTGAAAATTCTAGAGAGGTTTTTTGTTTGTTGTTTCCTACTGGTTGAAAATTGGTTAACTCTTCCAATTCTTTTAGAAGGTATTCATGTGATTTGATCTGCATCATCGCATTAAGAATGCGGTTGATAGAAGGGATCAACCTAAAGCTAGCGCCCGCATAGATTCCAAGTAACAAAAATGTTTGTTGCGTGGTTTGCTTGGTCAAAATGGAATAAGTGATAATTGCACAAATGATAAAGGCCGCTATAATTTCTGTTAGTCGAGTTGGGCCAGTTTGATTGACATGATCACGCGCAAATGTTTTAGCAAGCGAGCGACTAGTTTCAACAAACCGATTCTTGAAAAAACTTTCTTTCCTAAACGCTTTTATATCCACCAGGCCCTCGATGGCTTGTAACGCAAATTTTAATGTGAGTGGATATTTTTCTTTTAAATCATTGCTGGTGTCTGATATGCTCTTTCGTTTCAAGTTGTAGATCAGACGAAGAGGAACGGCAATAACGAAAAGCAACAGAAAGACTTTGATATCATAGATCGCGACACAAAGCAGGAGGAGTAAAAATACAAGCCCTTCCGACAATAAATTCGCCAAAGGCATAATGATATTGTTGGCGAAGGCAACAGGAACATTAGCAATGCGATTGAGTTCTTTTGTAAAATCCGATTGCGTGAATTTTAAAAAACTAATTTCCATGTACCATTCCAACATGCGCGAGGAAAGATCACTTCCAAGGTTAAAGCAATAATTCGCTTTGAAGCGTGTGATCCAAAGAGAGACGCCATTTTTTAAAATGATAAGGGTCAACAAGAGGGCAATAAAAGCAAGAATAAACCACGTTGGAGAAGAGAAACTCAAATAGGAGTAGAGTGAACTTGAATATTTGTTGGAAAGAACGAAGCCGGGATTCACCATCATAAAAATGAGCGGAAGAAATGACGCCAGACTAAAGAAGTCAAGTAGGGCATTGAACACCATCAAGACAACAATGAAAAGCCCTTTCTTCCTATCATGAGGAAGCAAAAGAATAAGTGCCGGTTGCAGTATGGTTTTATAAAAACTCAAGGATGCTTAATCAAGATCCATGGAAAAATGCTTTGAGGAGTTCTAAAAAATTTTCTTTTGAAAATGGAAATTAAGGAATAAGGCTTAAACAGTATTCGATGATTAAAATTTTTTAATTCCGACAGGGTGTGATGAAAATAGTTGTTGCCCATTTCAGGAACTCCTTGAACACTAAAATAAGTTCGGCTTCTTTTTTTTGCTTCCTGTAATTCTATCGATGAATTGTAGAGTGGACTATCTACAATATGAATTTCTCCGGAAGGCTTTAGCAATTCCAGAAGGCTGCGGATGAGCTGTGTAAGACTTGGAAAATATTGAATGCTGCTAGCGAGTAAGATGACATCAAAAGTTTCTTTTTTTATATCCACCGTGAAAATATCAGCGCTCATAAAAGATAAATTTTGATAATCTTTGAAAAGTGATGCGCCTTGCAACAACTCTGTTTCATTTATATCAAGACCCAAAACTTCAGCATTCAACGATGAAGCCAGATGATGGGAAAGCCAGCCATTACCGCAGCCCAATTCTAAGATCGAGAGTTTGTTTTTCTTTTTATTAAAGGCATTGAGCAATTTTATAAGCGTAATTTTCCGGATATCCCATTCTTTCTTTAAGTCCCCTGGTTCATTAAATTCGGGAAGGGTTCGTACTACTTCATCTGAGTAAACCCGGTTTTCTCGCTTGCGTAGATCAATATATTTTTTTTCAAAAGCGGCTTTGACCAATAATTCCTTTTGATGGAAAATGTTTTTCTCGAAGATGAGCGAAGAGTTATTCAAAAGAATATTGCGCAAGGTCATCGACCTAAGAAACTAATTGGAATGAAACAATGATGTGATCTGCCCACCGGTTAAACGGAAAATAATTTCTAACAGCAGCATCGACTCGTTGAAGTCCTTTGTAAAGTGTGGGATGCTTCATGGGGAATTGAGTAACGTGTGGAGGAGGCGAAAGTGCGGCTAATCCTTCAACTCCAATCAATTTGAAATTTGGTCCAAAGGCTTTTTTAATTGAACGCAATGAATGGTACCAAACCTGAAAGTATTTTCCTTCAAGATGCGCTGTGACACCATTTTTATTGAACCTTCTAAATGCATTTCGATTTCCTTTCAGAACTCCAAGTATTTCCCAAATACAAACGGGAGGCATAATCACCCAAGTGACGACACCACCTGGATTTAAAATTGGGCGCAGATTTTTTGTGACCTTTGTGAGATCATCAATGCAATTTAATCCTCCAAAATTGGAAAAAGCGAAATCAAATTTCTGTCCTCTTAGTTGATCAAGTTGATCGTATGAAAGTTGTTGAAAGGAAAGACGATCTTGCAAGTGAAAGTGATTTATTTTCTTTTTAATCCGCTCGATCATCCCATCCGAAAGATCGCTTGCATGAACGGAGTGTCCTTCCTGAACAAAATGCAGCGCATCAATACCGGTGCCGGAATTTAATTCCAGAATGCGACTTGGCTTTTTAATAAATTTTGAGACATGACTATAAACTTGTGAACGCATAGCTTGCAAAAGACGATTTTGCAGATCGTCAGTATCAAAATTTAACGACTGCTTGCTGAAAGCCTCATTGATCTGAATTGAATTATCGATGGCTTCAACCTGCATGTTGGAGTTGATTTAGCTTCCATCCTTGCAAAACAGAAAGTGGCACATGATAAATCATTGATGCCAACGCACGAGCCTTGATTTTTTTCTTTTTCAATTGTTCCCATCCTCGTTTGATACGGTAACGACTGTGAATGTAGCGATGCAATAATTTATAGTAAGCTGGGGAGAAGGTGGCAGCATACATCATTGCCAGATCGTCTGAGTCAACCCAGTT
>Ga0302164_10000012_pt1 | contig 146774 bp, 98 predicted proteins | sample I_Fen_E3_1_FD_193500 | JGI IMG/M metagenome (GOLD analysis project Ga0302164, IMG submission 193500) | Peat permafrost microbial communities from Stordalen Mire near Abisko, Sweden - I_Fen_E3_1 | ecosystem: Environmental > Terrestrial > Soil > Wetlands > Permafrost | place: Sweden: Abisko...
GTTAGCCAGTGTTGTTACGCCTGTCAACGTCATTGTTCCAGTTACCGCATTCCATGCTCCTGTGATAGCCGCTGTGTTGGTGAAAGCCAGTACATCTTCCGTGTTTAAGTAATTGGTAGTTATCTGCACCGTTGCCGACGAGAGATTAGCGTTATCGACATCGGCAGTAGTAGTAGTAGCGGTGATAGCGGTAGCGATTTGTCCTTCTGTGTAGGCCATAGCAGCACCTTCGATAGCAGCGAGTACGGGAGCATCGTTAACAGGAGTAACTCCGATATTTCTTGTTACCGTGTTGCTATTGACCGTGCCGTCATTGACGATGAAACTTACCGTTCTGGTTGAAGCGGAAGGATTATTGTTATTGGAGTTCTGATACGTTACCGCACGCAGCGCAGCCTGATAGTTAGCCAGTGTTGTTACGCCTGTCAACGTCATTGTTCCGGTTACCGCATTCCATGATCCGGTGATAGCCGCTGTGTTGGTGAAAGCCAGCACATCTTCCGTGTTTAAGTAATTGGTAATTATCTGCACCGTTGCCGACGAGAGATTAGCGTTATCGACATCGGCAGTAGTAGTAGTAGCGGTGATAGCGGTAGCGGCCTGTCCTTCGGTGTACGCCAGAGCAGCAACTTCGATAGCAGCGAGTACAGGGGCATCGTTGACCGGGGTAACTCCGATATTTCTTGTTACGGTGTTGCTATTGAGCGCACCATCATTGACGATGAAACTTACCGTTCTGGTTGAAGCGGATGGATTATTGTTATTGGTGTTTTGGTATGTAACGGCACGCAGCGCAGCCTGATAGTTAGCCAGTGTTGTTACGCCTGTCAACGTCATTGTTCCAGTTACCGCATTCCATGATCCGGTGATAGCCGCTGTGTTGGTGAAAGCCAGCACATCTTCAGTGTTTAAGTAATTGGTAATTATCTGCACCGTTGCCGACGAGAGGTTAGCGTTATCGACATCGGCAGTAGTAGTGGCAGTGGTGATAGCGGTAGCGATTTGTCCTTCGGTGTACGCCATAGCGGCAGCTTCGATGGCAGCGAGTACGGGCGCGTTGTTCACCGGTGTTACATTGATGTTACGGGTTACTGCGGTACTGTTTGCAGTTCCATCATTGACAATGAAGCTTGCCGTTCTTACGAGGGCGGAAGGATTGCTGCTGGTGTTCTGATACGTTACCGCACGCAGCGCAGCCTGATAGTTAGCCAGTGTTGTTACGCCTGTCAACGTCATTGTTCCAGTGACAGCGTTCCATGATCCTGTGATTGCCGCGGTATTGGTGAAAGCCAGCACATCTTCAGCGGATGCATAGTTAGCAGTTATTTGTACGGTTGCACTTGCAAAAGTAGCATTGTCCCAGTCTGAAGCCGTCGTCGTTGATGTTATGATGGTTGCAGCATTGCCTTCCGTATAATTTAGGGCAGTTCCTTCGATACCATTTAAATCAGGAGGGCGATTGGCAAAGCTGTAAAAGGTGCCCGTACTATTTTGGTTATTGAACTCAGTACATATCCAATTCGCAGGGCGAACAATATTTGAAATACGAACTTCATCAATTACGCCATTAAAAAGGCGTGAGTTTGCGCTCGGCCTTCCAATTCGAAAGTTGGTTGCCCATGTTGTTCTATCAGTAACGGAACCTGCAGTTTCTGCAATTCCTGTATTGGTGTTAATCAACGCCCCATCTAAATAAAGAGTTGCTGTGGGGCCACCACTCATGTTGCCTATAGTACCAACAATATGATGCCAGGATGTAACATCTGTAAAGGGGGTATTTACATCCATTACATTAACATCCACCTGTTCTTCCCTATCCCCCAGATACCATGATACTTGATTACCTACAGTAACATTACCTGGACAGCAATCTCCAAGCGATAGATTCATTTCTGATTCACCACCGGCGTTGTTAGTACCCCAACCGTTAACAGGAGCCCCGCTTTCACCTTGCCAAAGTATGTGGCTTGCAGAGGTGGCACTAGCTTTAAACCATGCCGAAACCGTAAAATTATTATCTGTTTTTAATTCAGTACTATTACTTTGTATGTATCCCGCTGTCCCATCAAACGTGCGTGCGTCACCAATCCATGCGCCAGCATTATTTGTAGTGCCATTGTTTGTGCTGTTGATGGCATTGGATGTAGCATCATTAAAATTATTATTTTGAAAGTGGTAAATGGTCTTGAAATTAGAATCCCAGGTAGTGGTTACAGAAGGATCAGTGGATACCGTGCTACTTCCATAGTACATGTAAATATCGGTGTTGTTTCCAGCTCCTGCAGCAAGAGTGGGTATCCGCACCCATGCGCCATAATCTCCGGTGGTCCCTGTATAATGATCTATTTGATGATCGAGCTTTGTGACCTGATCAGCAGAAGTAAAAGCAATATCATATCCGTTAGCATTGTTTATTAATCCCCCACTTCCTGTGACCTTTAGTTTATTGGTCGTTAACTGGATAAGAATGGTGAAGTTGCTGAGTGGGGTGGCCCCACAAACTTGAGAACCATTAATGGTTAACTTGTTTCTGAAACTATAGGTGGTGCCATTTACAACCCATTGGGCCCTGCCTAAGAAAGGTAAGGAAAGGATTCCCACAAGTATTATAAATTTCTTCATTCTAGAGTTTTACCTCATTTTTAGGTTAGTATAAGATTCACTCCATACTCCACTAGAACCAAACAAGTAAAACAGCCTCTTTTTCAACTGTTTATATTCTAGCTGTGAGCCATTTTACCAAATTTGGGTATTGTGCAACTATCTTAATCTGATTTTTTCACAGCAATACAACGGCTGTAAGAAAACTTGATGGATTGTTTAATTCACTGGAGGATGAATACTGCTTCAAATTTTCAGCATCTATGAGCTACTCCCATTTTTGTTGTACGCTTGATGACGGGCTAACAACTAACGACTCTGCGTATTTGATAACCAGATCGCTGCGCCATCCGCCTCTATAGAAGATCAGCAGATTTCCATCATCTGAATGGCGAGAAAGGGTGTATTGGCTGGGTCAATTGAATTCTATCTAATTGGGAAGAAATCGATCTTTTTCGAATGCGAATTGAAATCAAACTTTCTGAAGTATATTCTAGTTTTCAAAAAATCGACATTATTTGATAACCGGACGTTTAAGCAACGGGCTGTTCAACTCTTCAACAAAAACTGAATTGATCTTTTCATGGCTTTTTCCACACGAGAGACTAACAGTTTGCTTTTTTTCATTTCCACAGGCATCCTTAACATAAAGTACAACATAATACACCGGGTTCTTGTCAACTTGGATCATGGATGTCTTTCCTGCCAGAGCAATGACTTCTTCTTTAGGTTGATATAAAAAATCCGTTTTTGCAGCATTAAGTATGTACCAGTTCACGGTGTAAGGGGCCTTGCCTCCGATTATATTTCCATAAAACTCCACCAAACTCTGGGAAAGATTATCGCAGCCTACCTGAAGCGGGTTAACTGTAATATTTACTGCAGGCCCATTCATTTTAGGAAACGAAACAATTCTTATCGGTAGTTTGTACACCACACCGGCTTCATTTTTTAGTTCGCCCATATAAATCTTATTCATTTCCCAACCACTGTACAGATCATCAAGATTAACCGTGTAGTTATTTAATCCAAGTGATTTATCCATTTGTAAGATTGCTACCTGTGCCCGCTTCCAATTGTAAATTCTAAAAATGAATTCCTTCGCAGTGCCATACTCGTCATTATACTCAAGATGAAGGCGTTGGTCTGAGATCTCGTGAATAACGCCTTCTGCAACCCGGTTAAGGTTAATATAATAGGGAACCTTCTCAGGTGGCTGCGCTATGCAACATAGGTCGGGCATGAAGAGTGCCAACAAGGTGGTGCACACAAAGAGATTAATTTTTTTGTATTTCATAACTTCTATTTTTGAGCAATTTTTTTTATGGAACTAAGGCCTACACGAAAAACCCAGGGCGAACCTCCGGGCTGTACATCCTTTTGATTAACCCGGTAAAAAACTGAAAGGTTAATTCCTATTTTCTTTGAGATAGGCAATATGCCTCCCCCACCAACAAGGATACTATGCTTAGTTTGCCGGAGGGCATCGCTGTTCACCTGCGATTGTCCAATGTTATCCTCTACCTGGAAATAGCCGCGTTGTTTAAAGAACTCCGCTTTTATAAAAGACCTGAAGCCCACAACGCCGTTTAACTTTTTCTCTTGATATTGAATTGCAATTTGTGGCCCAAGGCCAACAGAAATTGTATTGGTAAAATGATATCCCCATGAGGGTGCGATCTGCACAATGGAAAACGTGGTATCGTTAACGAATCCTAAAATAAGTTCGAAGTAGCTTCTGTCGATAAAGCTTGGTTTCTTTTCAAGCACAGTTTGCTTCATTTCGTCTGTAACTTGTTTTTCATTGAGTGAATAACGCTTGGCTTTTAATCCTACATCGCGCATGCTGTCAATTGCGTGCATGTACTTTGAATCCATCAGGCTTCCTTGCAAGGGCTTCAATTCCGACAGTACTCCTTGCTGCAACTTTAAGGTGGAGAGATCTTTTTCTGAAATCTTCATAAGGCCTCCCACCCCCTTTTGTGAGTTCATTGCTTTCAGTGATTGCGTCTTTTCATCGAAAGCGACTTTATCACTAAGAGGGTTATTGATCCGTCGCAGTAGTTCCTCCTTAGAAGTTTCATTTTTAGCCAGTGACGAAGCTACTCGAAAAAGGCTGTCTCCTTTTTTAAGACCAAGTGAATCATATAGTCTTTGAATGTATTTTTTAGAATGAATTTTAATCACGCCTTGCAATTCTTGCTGTACGCTGTTAAGATTCATTTCGTCTTTGACTTTCATTGTGCTATCAGCAATATGTGTTGCTTTGTCAAGTGCCGCTGGCTTCACTTTACTTGGCACGGTGTGTTGCAATTGCAATTTTCCTTCTACCGGTACATTTGGCGTTAAGTTTTCTACTTTGTCTGAATATGGGTTTTGTGTATTCTTATCGAGTGAAGGTAAATTGCCTTTGCCCTGTGTGGACGGCAAATCAAAACCGTTCAGATCATCTTTGGAAAATTGTTTCTTCTTCCAGGGAGCATCGTCTGGTTTATCTGAATCGTATTGAAGGTTGGTGGTTTTTTCGTTTAGCTTATTTTTTCCTGTCTCAGAAATCTTTTTTGTATTGAGTTTTGTCGTGTCTGGTAAGGATTGGGTGAATTCCGTTTTAAGTGATGATTTAAGTGACTTGCTTTCTTGTTTTATGGTTTGCTTTATTTCTTTAGTTGTTTTGCTGACAGCAACTGAATCAGGAGTTTTAATTTCGGTTTTGATCTTTTGGCGAACTGTCGCCGGGCTAGTTGATTGAGACTGACCAACCAGGGTAACGGTTTTTATTAAGAGTAATGATATGATAGCTAAAAGCCGGTTCATTTGTTAACTTCCAATTTCTTTTTAAGCTCGTCAATTTCCTTTTGCTGTTGAATGACATACAATGAAAGCTCTTCTACTTTTTTCAGCAAGATGACATCCATTTCATTTAAGCTATAACCCTTCTCTTCTACTGTCTTTGCTGAGGGAACATCCGCAAGATGCTTATGCTCCTGTATATAGTTTTCCAATTCTTTAAGTGAAGGAAGATCATAACTATTATCAAAAACATAATCGGGCCAGGTGGTGCTGCTCTTCTCAACCCGCACATCTTTGGCTCCAATGGTTCCGTTAACGGCAAGTGAATAGTTGTTCGGGTTATTCGTGAGCGTTGTGCCAATCCCCACCTTACCAGTATAAGAAATAGATGCACCTGCGGTTGTCCATTGTGTGCCGATGAGAGGTTGTCCATTAATATTCAAAGAAGCTGCATTGATGGGGCCGTTTACATCAAGTTTGTAAGCAGGAGTAGGAGTGCCGATGCCTACATTGCCTTTTACTATCAAATCGTTTTTACCTGGACTTGCGTAGGTATATGAGTCAGCAATCAAAATGCCTCCGGCCATTAAACCAGAAGCAGAGTGAAGACCCGTTGAGTTGAGCAGCAGCAAGTATCTATTCAATTCGGATGACCCAACGCCGGCATAGAAAATTGGATTTGTCCCTGTCTCAGATACTATATTTCCACGTACATCCAATGTACTTTGAGGTGAGGCGGTGCCAATACCAACATTGCCGCTTCCCTTCAAAGTCATTACCGCGCTGTTACCTCCAGTATTGTCATTCGCTACTTTAAATTGCAATGCACTCCCGCCTGACGGACTAGTCCCATCAGAAAAAGCTGTAATTAAATGCTTGTAGCTAGCAGTATTTTGTATGGTTATGCCATTCGTATAATTATCAATGCCATCAATGACTAGCTTAGACGATGGGTTTGCTGTTCCTATACCAACGTTGCCATTTACCATTAGTTTGCCATTCCCCCCACGTATGGCTGCTGCGTTGTAACCGATACCTATTCGATTCGTATTGCCAGCAGCATCTCCGACTATAAATACACCGTCAGTTGGATAGGCCGTCGACTGATTTCCATTGTAACCATTTGTCAATATAATCTGCCCCTGGTTGGCCATATGCCAAATGCGCATCTCTGCATCACCATTGTCATAAACCCGTATACCACTCATCCATGAAGCAGGGTTATTGCCAAACAGCAGGTTGGCATCATAAGTATTGGCACCGATGCGTATCCCTGCTCCTCCCTGAACGTCAAGTTTCATCCCTGGAGATGCGGTACCAATGCCGACATTTCCTGCATTAAAATAAACAGGATTCGTTCCTTGCCACTGGGCATAAGTTGCCATCGAGGCAAGAAAAATAGTGGCTGTCAATAAATATTTCAGTGCTTTCATTTTTCTGTTTTTCTTAAACTTAATTTTATTTATCACTTTACCTTTTGCAATTCATGATCAGTTTAATAGGCAATATCCAAAACTTAAAATCAATTTTATTCCAGATGTATCTACTTCAATTTCTTTTTGAGCATATCAATTTCTTTTCTTTGCTGATCCATTTCATTTTGATGATGCTGAATTTCCTTTTGCTGTTGAATGATATACAATGAAAGCTCTTCTACTTTTTTTAGCAGGATGACATCCATTTCATTTAAGCTATAACCCTTCTCCTCTACCGTCTTTGCTGATGGCACATCCGCAAGATGCTTATGCTGCTGTATATAGTTCTCTAATTCTTTGAGTGAAGGAAGATCATAGCTTTTATCAAAAACATAGTCTGGCCAGGTGGCGCTGCTCTTTTCAACACGCACGTCTTTGGCTCCAATAGTTCCGTTAACGGCAAGTGAATAGTTATTCGGGTTATTCGTAAGCGGTGTGCCAATGCCCACTTTACCAGTATAAGAAATAGACGCGCCTGCGCCTGCAGCTGTCCATTGCGTGCTTGTCACGGGTTGTCCATTAATGTTCAGAGAAGTTGCATTGATCGGTCCGTTCACATCGAGTTTGTACGCAGGTGCTGCCGTGCCGATGCCTACGTTTCCATTATTTGTAATCGTAACTGCCTGCAAAGAGGAAGTAAAAAAAAGAATGCCGCCGTATCCCCAATTTTTAAGTCTTACATCCGTGACATCCTCCGTTATTGTTAAATAATTTGATGCATCCCGGTTTATTCTTAATCCATCATTCCATCCATTTCCTATTTCAGAAATGGTAAATTTTGCCTCCGGCGATGTTGTTCCAATGCCTACATTACCATTAACATCCAAGGTCGCCTGGGTGGTGTAATTGGTCATGAAGAAGAGTTTGTGATTTGTTTCTGTGCCCACAAATCCGCCACCACCATTCCAGGTTGAATGAGAATAAATTCCTGTTCTAAAATTCTGGCTTGAGGAAGAAGCAATCATTTTTGAATTTGTCGATCCATCAATGTTCAAGACTCTATCCCAATTTTGCGTATTGGACGGAGTAGTGGTGCCAATGCCAACATTACCTCCTGCAGTCCAACTAAATACAGGATTGATGTCAGTTGTCGAGCCGCCCCACCCCAAACTCCAAACTTGCGGCGATGGGTTTCCGATTTTTCCATAATAAGTGCCGCTGCTGTTCAGGCGAATTTGAGCAGTGTTGTATCCGTCAATATTAACCATTCCAGTTCTGCTTATGGGTGAAGTGAGATCGGTGGAACTTGTTTGCCCTGTCCATTGTGCCAATGCAATGGAAGTCGTCAAGAAAAATGTGGTGGTGGTTACCAGGGATATTTTTTTCATGATTATTTATTTCCGTTCAATTTCGTTCTGCTGAATTTCATTTTTTCTTTTCAACTCAACCACATATAGCGTAAACTCCTCAATTTTTTTCAACAATAGCATATTCATCTCACCTTGCTGCACATCTTTCTTTCTCTGCTGATCAATTTCATTCTGTTGCTGCTGGATTTCCTTTTGCTGTTGAATAATGTATAATGAAAGCTCTTCTACTTTTTTCAACAAGATGACGTCCATTTCATTTAAGCTATAACCCTTCTCCTCTACTGTCTTTGCTGAGGGCACATCCTCAAGGTGCTTATGTTCCTGTATATAGTTTTCCAATTCTTTGAGTGAAGGAAGATCATAACCTTTATCAAAAACATAATCGGGCCAGGTGGTGCTGCTCTTTTCTACGCGAACGTCTTTGGCGCCAATGGTCCCGTTAACAGCAAGTGAATAGTTATTTGGATTGCTAGTGAGCGGCGTGCCAATGCCCACTTTGCCGGTATAAGAAATAGACGCGCCTGCGGTTGTCCATTGTGTGCTTGTGACCGGTTGTCCATTAATATTCAAAGAAGCTGCATTGATGGGGCCGTTTACATCAAGTTTGTAAGCAGGCGTCGTAGTGCCTACTCCAACATTTCCATTACCTTCGATGTGCATCGATTCGGTAAGTGTGCCGTTAGTATAGGTTCTGAATCTTAACGAGGTAGTGCCAGAATTGTCATATCTCCTCGCCTGTAAGTAACTGATATTTGTACCGTTATAAGGGCTGATATAAATATGGCCGGGGATGAAAAGACTTTGTGCCAATCCTGCGTTCAAATCACCCGAGAGATAAATATCACCTGCGCCATCTACGTCAAATTTACCTCTCGGAGCTACTGTGCCGATGCCTACATTACCATTCGGTCCAACAGCTAAGCCATTGGTTGCTGAGTTACATCCAAAGTATGCATAAGAATTAAATGCATCGATAACCGCCGTGCCATTAGAGTATTGGCCAATAGCAGTCTTGCCATGTACTTCTAATTTATTTTGTGGGCTTGTTGTCCCAATACCAAGGTTCCCACTAGCAGTAAGTCTCGCTAATTCTCCATTATTGAATAAAAATCTCAGGTTATCATCTGGATCGTCTCCCCAGGCAATAATTGCATCTTTGCGATTGCTTCCTTCATCGGATAAGCCGAAGAACGCTCCATCCGAATCCCAAACCGCAGTTAAACCACTCTTATTAGTACCCAAGTAAAGCGGATAGGAAGTAGAATAGCTATCTCCAATTCTCGTCCACTTTCCCCATGGATCTAAAAAAGTTCCTGACCTAAGTACTCCAAAATTTCCACCAATCTGCATATCTCCTGAAGTGCTGATGGCTGCAACAGGTGTCGATCCAGCAACTCCCCATGTCCAACCTCTTCCTGAAGTATTACTCATATTCATCTTTATGCTATAATCTGTAACAGGACCATATTGGTATTCTGAGGAATTCCCCATATGTATTTTATATAAATCGCTTTGCCAAAAGCGTAAACCGTATCCATTTCCAGGCGTTATATCGTAATAAGTTTGCTGCGCTGAGCATAAAAATGCTTCTGCTACAAAAATCAAAGTCAATAGCTTCTTCATGTGACTACTTCTTTAGTTGATTAATTTCTGATTGCCTCTCTTGCCCATGTTGGTGTTCTTCGCTAACATGCACACCGAATGTTCCAATACATTTTTACTCTATTCATCTATCTTCAATTTAACTTTACACTCATCTCAGTAGGTACCACTGCCAGTAACAGTATATTTCGTATTCGGCTCGAGCAAATAATACACCTGACAACTGAATGTAAATGTGTTGACTCCTGTTTTAGTCATACTGCCACCGGCCACGGTAGAATACTTGCCACCAACAAATGCGTACAGATTGGTGGCACTGTTGATGTTAGTGAACCCATCCACGAATGCTGCTGTTCCGCTGCTGGCCTGTGGCATATTGTAAATAATAATGGCAACGTTCGTTGTGCCTAGAATCGATACGTTAATGTTGGAACTATTATTTGCGGATTTAACGGACGTACATTTGCCCGTGTACGTGGTCCCTTGAAACACAAAGGAGCCGTTGCCGTCGGGTTTTGGTTTTGTGCTATCGCTCTTGGAACAAGAGACAAAAAAAACAACACTAAACATCGCAAAGAAAATTATTTTGGACTTTCGTTTCATGATCTTGGGTATTTGAATGAACTACTAATATTCTGTTTTAATCTTTGCAACTGTTATTTTCTCATGTTGGTGTTCTTCACCAACATGCTCACTAAATGTTCTATTATATTTTTTTACCTATCCTTTATCTTCAATCGCCTTAAACATTCCATCTCGTTTGTTGGTGACCCTTACACATTCTTCCCACAACACCAACAAAGGCAAGGGGACCATCATTAGCACAAGTGAGACGCTTGCGCTAGTTAGGGTTGTTGTTGAAGGACACCAACAAGGCGGAACGAATTAAGCGTTACTTATTTTTTCTAATCTTTAAAAAAAAATCTAATGTGCTTACAAACTCAACCTTATTCTCATACAAATGATCATTTTCGTCAACAGCTTCATGGGGTATTCTAAAAATACAAGGCTCTTCATTTTTCATTTTCAGAAAGTAAGGATCGCCCGAGCCAAATAGGCATTCGCCAATTGGAATATAACCCTCTGACAATGCCGCAATCCCAGGATAAAATTCAAACGCTTCTTCAATTTGTTCCTTTGGATCGAGCCACTTCATACTTACTCCCATTCCTGAGTTATCATCAGACGCATCCACATCAAACTGACAACCTATAATTGGATGATCCACTAGCACTGAGAATAATCTCTTTAAAGTGGGACTCGTACCAAACGCATTCTCAAGATCAATTTGCTCTTGGGAAAGCAGAAAACGTCCGTCGTTGTTATTGTTGCTCTTCACGGTTTTAAAAATGCTATAAGTTTTTAGAATTCAAAAAAACAGCTGCTAGTGGCCCTTCTTTTTTAGCGTTATTAGTCCATCCGGGTCGCGAACCTGAACACAACTTTGCTTTTAAACCATTTCTAAATTCAAGTAAAACCTCAATTACAGAACCGTAGATGTTCCATTTAACATCGACTTGTTCTAGAACGTCTCCATTTTCAACTTTTAGCAAATTATCTGTGTACTCTACCGAATTAAGGTATGGAGGCTGTTGATCTTCATCCTGCCAACTATTGTCCATAGGGGTTTCCAATTGATTATAAAGCCAAACATCTCCAATTATAGCGTTGCTATTCATCAAATATGCATACGCAACTCTTCCATCATCTTCGATTATGACCGAAACATTTTCATTGTATTCGCAAATGATTTGCTTATAAAAGTCAGTTGACATAATTCTTATTATTTCTTTTCTAAATTTTTAAATCTACCACTATCCCATTCTTTTTGCCAATGTTGCTTTCTTAAGTCGTCAAACTTCTTTCTATCGATCTTAGAAGGAAGCCCTCCCGTATTTTTATGATTCTTTTTGAAATTTCCTTTTCCTCTATGCTCTGTCATTGTCTTTTCATCAATGGGTCCATCTTCTGTTTGCTTGCGGTGATGTAACTCAACTGGCTTTCCATCTTCACCGGTAGGTGACTTTCCTCTTTCAGAAGGGGCAGCTTTAAGTTTTTCATTGGGCAATCTCTTACCTCCTTGTAGTAAGTCTTTATTTTTAATATTGACGGGAGGAGGAGGTCCGCCCCCGCTAGGGAAAAGTGCCTCTGTATAAACATACGCTTCCATAATTTCCCCCAAAACCTGAACCCTACTAACGACGTTTTCGCGGTAACCTTCAGGATCTGTAATAAATTCATCAAAATCGGTAAAGTCATTGTATGAGAAACCTCCATCATATTCTCCGCCTGTATTTTCCTGGAATTGGAATGTTTCGCCCTTATAATTTACCTCAATAAACAAACCATCGCTATATTTCCAACCAAACAACTTATACTCTCGGATATTAGTTACTTCAAGCTTAGGTTTGCCATTATCAATTAAAAGTTTGCACTCAACGAACTCTAAACCATCCAAGTCCACTCCATCAATTGGTCTGTTGCTAGCAAATTGATAAGGAGTAAGCTCTGGATATTTTCTTGCCAACGGATCCACACTCAAAAACTTCGCAATCTCCGGGTTATAAATCCTAAAACCGTAATCGTATTCTGTAGTTGAAGCAAAGGAGTTATCTTTCTCTTTTCCATTAAACCCGTAGCGGTAAGATGCTGTCGGATCGGTGTATGATCTTCCTTTCATCTCCAATCCAAATGGATAATAATCTGAACTACTGATAACTTTTGCGGAGACAATAGCTCCCTGGAAGCTTACGTTGTCTGTAATTACGGCCAGCACATTGCCCAGGTGATTGCTTAATTCATAATTGCGTTTACCAAGCGTAAGCGCCGCTTCTGCTACACCACCTTTATATTGTCCCAGGCGTGCCGATCCATATACAGGCTGTTCCGTCAATACCGTATTGGTATATACTCCCATAACATTTCCGCTCGCATCGCGCACATAATGCGTAGTGGTTGTAGTTCCCGAGTTCACCACATTTTTAGATACGCGGTTGCCAGCTGCATCATAAAGGAAACTTGTAATTTGTGTGTTGTCCTTCTTTCTAACTTCCCTTACCTTACCATAGGGGGTCCAACTGATTTTCATCGCCTGCTCTTTATCTTCGATCAAATTACCAATGGCGTCATAGTTATAAATTCCGTCGCCATCACCAAGAATATGAGCGAAGAAATCGGCAGTTCCTTCTGAATGAAAGGCCTCTCCCATGAATATGTTGTCGGTAGCTTCCAGTTTTACCTGGCTGCCGGTAGGCACATAGGCGCTGTTATTAATGGTGATGTTCCTGTAAATCCTCGTATTGGATGTTGTGATAGCGCCGGTATAAGTAGTATCCCGCGTGATTGGCCGCACACTCATGAGGCGGTTGCTGTTAGCGTAATATTTGTACTGAAAATCATCCATCAGCGTTGCCGGTGTGTTGCCGTCATACCGCTGCAGGGTTAAAATGTTTCCATTGGCATCATAACTATAATTCTCATCATAGGCAGCTGGGGTTGCAGTGCGGGTCGCAAATCCTGAACCTGAGGTGTATGCTGTAAGGCTCTGACTTTTCTTTATGCGATGCAGTTGATCATACCGGTAAAGCATAGCCTGCATTCCTTTCACGCGGCTGGCGTTCACCTCTCCGATCTTCGCCAGGTCGGTGGTCATCCAGGAGATATTTCCATTATACAAACCCGTATTGCCCATCAATGTATTGTAACGCGCCCATTGCTGATCGCGCGTATCAGAAAGTATTACCGAAGCGTTTGATGCTTTGTAATCATTCTGATAGTAACCCAACGTATAGGCATAAACATCCTTACCTACTTTCGATGCACCAACACCATCAGCTCCCGGGTCTCCATCAAAAGGCATGTTCACACCTTTGATCCATCCCTGAAGGGTGTAGTAATAATCCTGGCCTTGCACCCGGTACTCCCCTACTTCAGTTCGTGCCAACGGACCATGTGCATAATACTTATAAGAAGCTTCTTTGAACCAGAGGTAGGCATCAGAAGAAGTGGACGCAGTTTTTATGCGGTTGTCTGCATCATACGTGTATTTGTGAATGAACTGGTCGGTTTTTCCAAATTGGTAGAAAACATAATTTACTTTTCCGCTGATCAGATCATAAACATAATCTGTTCGCTTTACCTCAAGCCCGGGTATCTGCTGCAACAACGACTTTACATTACCATGAATATCGTAACTGTAATAAGTAACACTTTTATCCGGACTGTTTTGATTAGCTACTCCAACCCATGACACTCGTGCACGAAGATTTTGTTGTAATAGCTTTGATGTAATAGCATCATTTGGGTTATCATAATGGGTGTTGGTAACATCCGCAGTAGCATAGGTTGGTAATCCCGGCACACCCGTGGTAGGGAACCGCGGATCATCAACATATTGCGAGATGGTTGCCAACGGATCTGTAGCAACCAACTCCCCTACTTCAGTGATGCGGCCTTGCTCATCATATTTTGTATACGAGTATTTTCCATCGATTGTCTGCTGGGCATTGTGTGAAACACGAAGCTGGCTTTTCTTGTCGTAGACAAACTCAGAAACACCTGCATCGGGTGTGCATTGCCAGGTAAGCTGGTTGATGGATGTATACTGATACCTTGTAATTAATTTGTGCTGAGGAGAGGGAGGCGTTGCGCTGTTAGCATCTGTATCATTCAACGGTATAACACCTACCGGCGGGACAGTCTGCACGAGATTGTTGGCCTGGTCATAATAATATAAGGTGTAATGATATTCTTTTGGAGCATAGCTATAGTTCAACTGCTCAGCTGCTGAATTGATACAGTTTGTGCGGTAGATGTTACTGTACGCAGATACTTGCTGTTCTACATACTTGTTGGTTGCAAATTCAATCAACTGCGCTCGTTCGTCCGTGGCGTGCTGATTGCAAAGATCTATCGCCGCCTGCCAATCAGGAGTATAAGCCCACGATGGCAGCGGATTGTATTCTTTGCAGAAAGGAGCCGTCCCTGAACCCACAGCAACCAACGACACATCTTTGAAAATTGCATCGATTGTTATTGTTGCCGGAGTATAGGATGTTTGATAAAAGAAGATGTACTTGCTAGCCTGTGTCGCAGTGAATGTAACCTCATAGTTTGTATACGAGGTCGGCGGAAAGGGATTAGTCCATACCGTGGGTGTCGGTGTGCCATTTATGGTTACGTTATCTGGACTAAGTACTGTTGGCATCGAGGGACACTGTATTGCTATTTGAGGTTGAACTACATTTTGAGTTTGAACTACATTTTGTGCTGCCAATAACGTGCCTCCACCTGTAGGGACTCCAAAACCAGTGGAGCTTGATAACCTTATCCAACTAAAGACTGACCCTGGACTGGTGGAGCTCGTCAAGTATTTGAACGAGAGCTTGTATGTTTGCCCGGGCACCAGCGGTGAAGTGAATGTATTCATCAAGGCATCCTGAGAACAATTGGATGCATCCAGTTGAAACCCGCCATCGCCCATCAAGTAAGGTGTTCCATAAGCTACCGTCCATCCACTGCAACTCGAATTGATATTGGCATTTACAGGGCAACCCGAGAAAGTAGGATTCGAAATCAGATTAGGGCCATAACTTGTGTACGTTGCATAACTTTTGCAAGTCACGTAACTCTGCTCGGCAACTGATCCGAGGTTGCAACCATAATTATTCAAAATACCTTGGACTGCTATTAAATCAGAATCAACGCCTACATCCGAAATCAAAATCTGGCGCAGAAAATTTGTGGCGTTGCTTTTATTAAAATAATTTCTCAGCGAGCTGGTCATGGATGCTACCTCAGTCGGAGTAAACTTACATTTGCAATTCACAGCAAGGCTCGCGATCCAAGTCTCCAATTCCGGGTCGCTGATATTTACATCAATGCCTTTACCGGCGCTGTTATAACTCTGACCCCATACATCGACATTATGAGCGGTAGCAATCTTATCCTCCGAGATCAACGAAGTCGAGGAAATGTCATCTATGATTTGTAATTCCTTGCGAGCCTCTGCACAACTATTGTACTCATAAATAGTCAGCTTATTTTTTCTTTTTTGGTCAAGATAAAAGCTTCTGAATAACGTCCACCGCTGCTGATCAAGTTGGTTTGCATACTCTGTCTCTCCCAAAGAAGCGCGCTGCTTCATTAAGCTGTAGTAGAGAATGTGAAAGCCACCAGGATCCTGTTGGCCGTTATCATTAATCTTGTAATTAGCATTATCCGGATCTGTAATCTGACTTAAGCTTCCGTAAAAAGTAGTTCCATTTTTGCTTGCAATGACAATTGAGTTAATTCTGCTTTGCATGTCTGCGCGGTTGGCATAACCACTCAAATCCTCATTGTTATAAAATGGGTCCGCGCTGCTACCGATAGTGACGAGGTTCTGATAATTATAGGTCGCATTCGAAGCCACACTCCAGCGGTCGATTCGAACCAGTTGCTTGTTAAAAATATCGCTGGCTTTGTTTTTCGTGCAAAGCGTGTATTTGCAATACAATACATGGTTCTGAATATCGGTGTCAAGAGGAACGTAGTTCGGATCGCCACCTGAAAATCTATCCTTCAGATCCTGAATAATATTTTGCATTATGTTTGAGCAATCCAGGTCGGCTATCTCGTTGATGGCATCGCTGATCGCACCGTTTATTTCAGGGCAAGTAGCCGTGCAGATTGCGCAGTCTGCCGGATCAATCACATAACTATTGGCGATCGTCAAAATATTTTGCTGCACATCCGGATTCAGTTGAACAACGGTTTTCATTTGATCAAATGTCAACTCGTGTGCGGTCAGTGTTTTTGTGATGGTATAGTCTCCAATATCTGCTAGTAGAATCTTGAATTGAACCGAGCTCAACGGAGAAGGTGCACCGCAGGCTGCACTCAAGTTATTGCGTTGATAACGCTTCGTTGTGCCAGACTCGTTGCCTGTAATCGTGTCAAGGTCAAGCAACGCGCCGTTGGGATCGGTGATGGTTATGGCAAAATCGTATGTGCAAGCCTGGCAATTAAAACCAGGCACTGTAACACCCGCTGCTGAAAGATTATAATTGAATGTATAGGAAGTATTGACAGCCTCGTTCAAAAACTTATGGATCGTCTTGCTGGTGCCGTCCTTGATTACATTTTTGGATTTCAAATCTACAGTAAACGGATTTGACGCAGCATTATAGCTTGGTAACGCATCAACATTTGCGGGCGGCGTTCCGGCCAGTGCCGTGGCAATTACCTTTCCTGTTTGATCAACATAACTTACGCTTGCCTGGCCATTCGGATCAACCGTTACATTCTTCTTATAGTGACTGGCATTGCCAACATTAGGACCAAACAGTCTCGTTAATTCAACGCGGGCTGCTTCTGTGTAATAGTTCCTGGTGTTATGTCCACCTTCCATTCTGAATAGTTCACCCACGCCGGATTGACGGCTTACTCTTCCAGTACCGTCATTCAAAAATTCAGTCTGACTATAGACATAGCCATCTGCATCGGGTACGTAGTCTTTCGGGCCCATGGATGGCGAACCGATGGTGTTCGCCTCCGAATAATATTTTCCGGCTCCCGTCGTCTGCGACAATACACTGTTAACAAGATCTTTGTTATCGTAGTGAAATTTCTTTTGTATGGCGGATGTGTTCGCCAATACGGTAGGGTCGCTGCCGGCAAATGCGTTAAATCCTGATTGGTAATGAAGGGATAGGTCTGCAGTCGGCACAGGTAAAATATCAACAGCCTTTCTGCCTTCAAAGTCGTATAATGCCTCTCCTACAAGTGTAAGGTCGTCGGTACTAAGATTGGTTTGTGATTGACGCTGACGGAACGTTCCATCAAAGTAGTTCATAACCTTTTTGTATTTTCCTTCTTCAGCAAAAACAGTTTGCAACTGCCAGTTTTTCAAAGTCTCTGGATTAGAAATAGTAAGTGGAGTATCTGAACCGTAGAACCATTGTCCCGGAATAACATGACCAGGGTAGGCGGGATTGTAGCCAACCGCCCTCGCCCGGAACCACACCCTGCCACTCGGATAGAAAGCATGATGCTTATAAAAGAAATCCGCAGGACCAACCGTTACGCGTACCGGTTCTTTAAATTTAAATGCATCAATAGCAGCACTAGACGACGGTGTAAACATTTCATGATCTTCGATCATCACCCACTCCAAGTCATAATTCTTTACGGCATAGCCATCGTATGTCCAAGTTACTTGCAGGTTTCCATTGGTTAGAGAAGGATTAAGTGACAGATTAGATATCGGATTGAAGGTGTCAAGCATGCGTTTATAGAGCAATACCTTGAGGTATATGTTTTGTTCAGGTGCTTGAACACCGTTGATGAGGGTTGATTTTGTTTTTATTTTAAAACGATAATCATCTGTACAAGTGATCGGTGTGTCGTGGAAAATTGTGCTAATGAATGTCTGACTGGTCATATCAACTTGAAGGGAGCGCGTCCATAAAATCGTACTCGGTCCTTGCATCAATGTTATATCCACGAGGGCAGTCCACTGAGGCACGGTGTTGAGATCCGCGAGGGCATCATAGTACAATTGAAATCCTGCCCAATACTGTCCGGCTTGACATACATCAAATACAGGCTTGATGTCATTCTGGTTAAAGGAATTTAAGCGAAGCGAAGGGCCTGTCAAAGGCAACGCTACTTGATTATCCGGGCTGACTTTAAGTTCTGTAGGTATCTGCGATGGAACAGACGTAACTGCTTCGATGACCTGCAAAGTTTTTTCAACTGGCTCGCTATCGCATCCGTTTTTCTGTGCGACTACCGAAATGACTCTCTCTCCTAGCTGATTAAATCCAATGGTTGCAGAAGTACGTCGTTGATCTCCGTACACAATGTTCGTTCCTGCAGGTGTGTTCCATAAATAATCATCATCGGTTGAATTTCCAGTGATTGTATAAGTACGTTTGTCTCCCGCAGGTAATGTTGTTGGACCGGTGAATGATGATACCGGTGATGGCTGCGGCTTTTTAATTGATGAGATTGCGTTCGACTCAAGAGAACAGGAACCTTTCGTTGCCCGAACTTTAAATGTGTTAGTTTCGTGCACGACATAGGAATTCGTTACTTCACCACTAATGTTTCCGGAATTATTTTCCCATTGATAACTATCGGCATCACTAACTGCCAGAAGTGTTATCGGTTTGTTTTCGCAAAATGTTGTAGCACCCGAGGAAACGATACTGACCACCGGCAACGGATTAACTACAATTGGCAAACCCGTTGACGTTGCGGAGCAACTTCCAACTTTTGTAACAAGTGTATATACGCCCGTCTGCGTGGCCGAGTAGCTTGGAGATGTTGCACCCGCAATATTGCCCTGCTCATTTTTCCATTGATATGTGTAACTAGTACCCGTGCTGGCATTTAACACGGTAGTTTGGCCTTGGCAAATCGATGTGGGTCCAGTTGGCGTTATCGTAGCGTTTGGCCGTGTGCTGACAGTTACAGGAAAAGGATCAGATGTTTTGCTGCACCCGTTTGGTAGTGCTATTACAACGGTATAAGACCCTGCGGTTGTTGCCTGATATTGCGAGGTGTTGGCGCCAGATATCTGGCCACCATCTTTATACCATTGAAAAGAGTATCCATCCGCCGACGATGCTACAAGTTGTACAGATCCGCCATCGCAGAATACGGGCAGACCATCTGACGCTACCTGTGCAACTGGTGAGGGCAAAACATTAATATCTAATGAAGAATACTGCGATGTACACAAACCATTTGAGTAGCTTACCTTTACCGTATTTGCACCAGGTGTTGTCCACGTTACACTTATGCTGCTAGTACCTTGTCCTGCGTTAATCGTTCCTCCGGATACCTGCCATGAATAGCCACTCATCCCACTCTCAGTCGAATAAACATTTCCGGTTGAACCGTTACATGGTGTTAGAATTTTTTGTATGAACGTGGGTACAGGTAAAGGATTGACGGTCACATTTTTTATTGTCGGAGCGGTCACACATCCGGTATATGTTACAGAGACTTGCTGAGCACCGAGTGTGTTATAGTTAACGTCGATCGCATACGTTCCCTGGCCGTTAATAATTGTTCCACCGGATACCGTCCAAACATAACCGGTTTTACCAGTTTCCGTTGCATAGTGATTATTCGGAGAAGAGCCGAGGCATCCATTTGGCAATCCGTTGATGGAGGGCACAGAAGTAGAACCCGCAGTGACAACAACAGGGCTTGCTGATTGAGAACATCCGTAATGTGAAATTGTTAAAGTGTATGTGCCTGGGCCGGTTACGGAACATGTATTTGAGACGGGAGGCCCACTAATTGCGACCCCGTCTTTATACCAAAAATAGTTCATGTAACCAGGCGTAGCAGTGAGAACTAAACTACTGCTTGGACAATACATGAGCGGACCGGGTGGCGTGATAGTAGTATTAATTGTAAAAAAATTCGCAGGTATAGTGTTGGAGTTGCAACTGAAACCGTTTTTCGTCATCACTACATAATAATTACCGGACTGAGTTGCCGCATATGTCTGTCCAGTTCCTAGTGTAGTTGGGTCGCCGCTATTTTTCCACTGATAAGTTGCGGTCGCATCATAATTAGTTACAACATATGTAACTGTGCCACCGGGTTGACATACATAGATACTACCTTGCGCATTAATTGACGGGCTACCGGTACCGGTCATTGCTATAGTGTTTGACTGAACCGTCGTACCACATATAACCGCAGTAAGATAATAGTTGCCACCCTGAGTCGGATTATAACTCGAGGAGGTTGCTCCTGAAATGGGTGAGCTGTTAAGATACCATTGATATCCGGAACCACCAGGGCCTGCTATGTATAACGTGACAGGCGGCGCACCGCATTGTATCGTTGTGTTTGTTGCGGCGATGGTAAGAGTTGCAGAGGGGCTGGTGACCTGTATTGTATTGGACATTAAAAAGCAGGCGGAGGTGGACACCTTGCAACTATAGCTGCCGGCTACTGTGGCAGTGTAACTTGAAGAAGTAGCACCACTAATGGGACCTCCGTTCCACCATTGATAAGAAAAACCTGTTCCCGTTTGTGCACTAAATGTAGCGCTCCCAGCACCAGGACAAAAATTTGTACTTCCAGCAGTTAGGCTTATCGATGCAACCGGAGGATTCCCAATTACAATCGGGCTTGACATTGATGTTCCCATGCATCCTGAGACTGTCGCTAGTAATGTGTAACTACCGCCCTGTGTTACCGTTATGGAAGAGCTTGTGGCTCCGCTTATTTGCGCTCCGTTTCGAAACCATTGATAGTTGGATCCTCCAAAGGTCGCATAGATAGCCCAGTTGCACTGCGTTGACATTACCGATCCTATAGTAGGAGTGCATTGTTGGCTTCGGGCTGCCAGCGATAGGCAGACGCCAGCCATGATAAGTATTGAATTCTTTAGAAAACTATTCATGATAGTCGTTTTATTTCCCAGCGTATACAATTTCTATTTGTACTCCATATAAAATCCTTCACGCTTGTCATCGCAAATAGTTTATTTCAAACTGTTTAAAGAATCTTGATGGAATTATTTTATTATTAACATTCACTAAATACCTGCTCTCCGAAAAAGTTTCAGCCTTAAAAATCGGTTGCTTATTAAACACAATAAACCTGATCGAAACGTGCTGGCCACCTCTGTACTTATATTCCATTTTTCGAAGTATATAATCTTGTGGAGTGATGAAGAAATGAATCTCTTCAATGGGCCCTTCCTTTTCTTTAACCAAGAAATGTTCAGCATCTCCTTCTTTACCCATGTACTTCTGATTCGGATAATTTTTCAACACACTATCCAGGTTAAACTGAAAATTTTGCAGCAGCCTATTCTCTGCCTCTACATTCCGGTCGCTGTAATTAATGAGCCTGGCTTCCTTATCAATAATAACCAGGTATTTTTCATTCAGCAGCATTTCATTATTGCCTGTTTGATACCAATAATTATTTCCAGCCCGTTTGATCTCTAAGGTTTGCTTGTAATACGGCACTGACGATTGGGCGCTGTCATAAACAATGATGTCCATGACAATCTGCATTGTCTTGCTTTGATCATACTCCTTGCGCATTTCCCTAATGAATTGTGCAAAGTCTTGAGCCTGCAAAGAAGCTGACCAAAACAAAATCAAGAGTAGTATTACACCGTTATTAATTTTCATATTTTACTTCTTGCCCTACTAGTTTTATATTTCATCTCTCAATCTGATAACTCCTATTTTCGCTTATCGTTTTTATTCCTTCCTCTGTTTCTTTTTTTGTCAGATATAGATTACCCTCTTTATCGTAATAAAATATAGAAGCAAAATTATCTTCGTCCAGAATTGCTCTCAACCTGAGATCGGTCGTGTTGTAAACGTAGCTCTTCATATTACCTTTCTCAGGATGAAGTCGCACGTCATCATACCACGCTGTTCCCGTACTTCCAGGTTTAAACTTGAGTGCTAGAATCAAATCTTTATCAGGGCACACAAACGATCCCCTCACCTGCTGCCATCCTTCTATTACTTTTCCTTCCGGCACCATGGAGGTTATTGAAATTGAGGTACCGAATCTGTCTTTCAGGATTACATCTACTCCAAGATGATCAGCAAGTTTAGGAGTTGGCAACTGAGGATTATTGACAGATACCCACGCGTTGAAGTAATAGGATTTGCCAGAATCCAGCTGCAAGAGCTTTTGCTCAAATGAGTTCTCTGCCGTGACCTTCAGGCTTGTCAGACCTGTGTGTGAAACAGTATTATCAAGTACTCCTTGAACGAGCGGCACCACCCTGTTTTTCACTCGTATGCTGCCAAACCATAATTGATCGTAGGGTGCCTGTTCAAAAACAAGAATGGACAATGTGGGATTTGTAGGATGAGCCTGTTTGCACAGAATCTTCACGTCCGGCATGTAACGCGAATTCCCTCTTAAGAAAGACAATGGTGTAAATACAAATGAAAACGCATTAATGTCAGCAGCGTCGGCATTCGCAAGCTCGTCAATAGTAGCTTCCACAATGGCGATGTAGGAATTTCCGGCATTGACCCGATAGAGATTGTATGCAGGGACCGCTGAGGTGTTAAAGATTAAATTGCCCGTGGGCTTATTGATAGAATTTTCAAACCCGGTAAACGCCATCTCTCCATTACGCATGTTGACACCGTGTGCCGTTTGCAGTTGCCCATTGTAATCATATAAAGCGCCTGAATAAACACCCAATACGTCTTTATTCTCCAATTCAAAATTGTAGGCGTTATAACGCGTCATCGTGTTGGCTTTAGTCCATTTTGGAATGGCTTCCAGGTCGGCGTTCGCCCAATTAAAATATTCCAGGGTATAGGTACCGTCAGTGCTCAGATTGACAGGCGAAGATGCACTTCTTGGAGTGGTGTAAACAAAGGTGCCTTCATTTCTCCAAACACCTTGTGCACCACTAACGAATGTGTTCATCGTTTCTAGCGACGGCTCGCTATGATCAAGCGGCCATGTCTCTGAAAAGGTAGTAGCCGCCGAGGCGATGACTTGCTGGCGTTCATCGGTAAGAACCTGAAGTTGCTTGTCTTCAAAAACCGGCGACGAACCGCTCACTGTGGTCTGCGCATTCAGCGTGATTTTGGTTTGACACAACGGACAATTATAATCAATCACTACGCTTAGACTGTACGTACCCGGCGCGTTATAAACATGCATGGGGGCGCGGCTTAACGATGAGGTTCCGTCTCCAAAATTCCAGTTGTAGGTGGCATAACAATCTGTCACTTTAGGAACAGAAAATTTAGTGGCACACAGGTACTTGCTTTGATTGATCGCCAGGCCACTAGCAAATGCGCAGTTAATCACAGTAACTGTTTGTGACTTTAAGGTCACGCATTTATCAGAACCTTGAGCCGTTACCATAACTTTATATGTGCCTATCGTTGTGTAGGCATGTGACTTTGAAGCAGTTGCCGATGCAGCATTGACAGTCATCGGCTCGACAACACCATCACCCCATGAAACCTGATAGGTAGCACCAGCTACTACACCTGTCAAGGTAAGTGTTGTGGTTTCGGTCACGCCAACAAGTGGTTTATCCAGACTCAAGTTGGTTCCGCTTTCATCGATCACCAGGTAATTGAGGCCATCGATACTTTCGGGCATAAAGTAAACTTTTGCGCCACTAAGCATATTGATGTTAGGAGAACTAGCGGTTGATAGATCAATAACGCCGGGTATAAGGCTATTCGGCAAAGGATCATCCGGATTGGGAATTACAAAAAGTGAAGAAGAGTTGTTCTTGGTGAAGTATAATTTACCATCATAGGCTGACCCAATTTGAGCAACAAATGTTGTCGTTGGTAACATGCCAGAAGTACCCCAACAGTTAGTGGATGATGTGCCCGGCGCTTTTTCGATCTGCATTCTAACATCATAGTCTCCGATACCTGTTCCTGATTGCAAATCAATTTGAATAAGATAGGTATTATAGGGTATACCTCCAGTGTTATCGGGATAACCACCCGTAACAGCATATAGGTACCGGCCTGACGGGCTGAACTCTATAACGCTAAGTTTATTTTTGAGGAACTTGAAGCAAGGGTAGGCATTTGATGCATAAAGTTCTTTAATCGTTTTACCTGTGCCCGCCACGATCAGATTATTTGCGGAAATCGTAAGTGGAGCATAGGTGGAACTATTGAATTGACTAAGATCAAAAATTATGAAATCTTCCTTGGTAGAAACACCGACGTTGCGGTTACTCATAGCAAGCTTAGTTTCATCAGGGCTCAGCTCAATGGAAGAACCGGTGATTGTTCCAAGCCAGTACTGAGCAGGTATCTGCACCCCGTTTTCTGTATGAAACCCGATTCCATTGGCATCAATGATGAACCGATGTATCTTTGTAAAATTCATGAACGAACCAGAAGCTTCACGCTGAGCCAGATAAAGATAATGACGGTTGGCATCTCCGTTTACAGTTCGTGACACTGCTTTCCCCTGAATAAATGTTTTACTGCTAAGGCTTATCTCCCGTTTGTCAGGAGCTATGACTAACCCACTTGTTGTATTGTACTTGACACGTGCGTAGACAACCTTTGCAGGGCAGTAAGTAGAGCCTGGTGGGCTTGTCAAGCATGGAGTCTGATATTGACTGTAGATAATATACCATTCATCTGATGCCCCTGGAACTCTTACTACCTGCATCTCCATACTACCATTGGCCGAGTTTAGTGCTTGTTTGGAATCTCCGGAAGTTGTATTGGTTAGACGGGTACCATCACTGGAATAAATATGAAGTTGATTAGGTGCGTCCGTTCCGGAATGCAGAACATAAAATGCGAGGCGACCGCAGTCATCAATAGCAACGCCCGATGATCCAATTAATGACGCTCCTGAATTTGGTAAGTTGGAAAGCACAGGTGGTGACAGCCGCCAGTCTAAGCTCTGAATATTAGGTCCTGTCACTGCTAAGCCCCATACCGGCAAACCTTTTCCCGGAGTCAACGGAGTCGCGGCAGTTGCTTGAGCAACACTAAGCGTACTCATCGTGCTCATTGCCATCGTACTATTCGTCGATGAAAGTTGGCGTGCATTGCTCTTACTTGCTACATCGCCATTGGCAGGATTGTTTGCGAATGATACCGACTCGAGACCATCGAGATTGTAAATGTCTTTAGGAATTGTACCTGTCAAGTTGTTACCATCCAGATTAATTTCAGCTACGTCTCCATTTCGCACAGTAATTCCGTACCACTTGGCCATATCGCTACTGGCTTTGCCATTAAGCCAGTTGGTATTTTTCTTCCACTTTTTACCTCCCGTCTGTTTGTAAAAGTTCGACAGAATCTCGAATTCTTTTTCATCCGGCTGAATGTCGAACATGATAGTATCAGTCGCAGTCATAATTATTCTTTGTTGCGCTGCTATCTTTTGAAATGGCAATGTGATCAGCAAAAGAAGTAGACAGAAAGAAATACAAAATCTTGTTGTGCTCATGATTAATTGTTATTTGGCAATCGTCACTGTTTTAGTATATGTCTTAGGCGTTCCTTTCACCGAAGGATCCTGAAGACCTGAAATTGTTCCAGCGGAAACGCTTAATTGATTTCTAAAGCCAGACCGTACAATCATACAGGTAAAAGCTCTTGCATTAAGTTGCTGCTGTGAATACAGCAGGTTGTCTCCATCGGATGTCCCCGTGTAAACAGCGGTTGCTAAAGGCTTGTTAAGATCACTTCCTTGTTCATAAAGAATGACTTCATCGCCCGGGTACAATGTTCCATCCGGCAATACCGTATTAAAACTGTACATACCACTTTTATAAGGATCTTTTGTAACTGTGGTGATGTCGAAGCTTAGCCCAATATTTTTATAAGCTTTGCCCATTCCATCGTACTGCGATGAAGCGAAGACGGAATAATTGTAAACAGGTGCATCAAAATTATTATTGGCAGTGGTGAGTACTGGCACACCAGACAATTTATCCCATTTAACATTGTGGGTGATCATTCTTGATCCTCCATCGTATGCTTCCGTACTTGCCAGAACTCCTGCCTTAAAGATGATTTTATTTGTTACAGCGGTGCGCAGCAGGTTATCTGATTTACCAATACTCGGCCATGCGGTGGGCACAGGAATCGGTACAACAACAAAAGCGATTGGGATATACATAATGTCGGTATTGAAACGTGCACCACCTGACCAAGCTCTATCTTGAAACTGCCTCATGTCAGTAAAAAATTCTGTCTCCTGGCCAACTGTCACCAAGTTGGTATTGTCGCCTGGCAATGGAATACTCAACGTATTGTCACCATTATCTTTTAAAATATTTAACAACGCATTCACCTTCTGCTTTTCATAAAATCTCTGTTCGCTTAGATAATTATAACGTACCCACGAAATCGGCTCTTCCTCAACCACACCGTTGCCAGCCTGACGGAAGTTGCTTACCTTTTTCGGTTTGCCATGCATGTCGTTGGTGACGATACTGTATCCTTGTGATGTCGTAAGATTCGAAATGGAAAGATTTCCAACGAACGGAACCGGGACTGACAATCTAAAAGGTTTGTTTACTTTGTCAGTCTCATAAGCCATCACTGGAAAATCTTTCGCGGTATAAAATTCGTGTTCCGTTTTTCCTGTTGTACCATACTTTACATTGGTCCCGCTCGGAAATAAATTTAATCCGTTTGACAGCGTTATATTTTTCACGGTTCGTCCCGCAGCATATGCTGCGGGGAGACTCCACACGGTAACTTTGCCATAACCAACGTGCGGACCGGGATAGCAACTTTCATTGACTGGATATTCAAAGTACAAATTATTATCAGCCCGTAAAGGCACTGATTGAACGTATTTTTTTGCGCGACGCAACGGATTCTCATCACCGCCGATAATGGGTTCGTACTCTGCAACACCACTGCTGATCGTGGCGCCCTTGTCATCGGTGGTTGTATATTCATACACTTGACCATAGGTTCCTTCTTCATCCTCTGACCATTGATCCTTCATCGTGATTTGTCTTACGCGCAAGCCTCCACCATATTTAATTTTATCCGGTGAGTATAAACGTATCCACGATTTGCCAGCAACAATTTCTCGACCCCAATTTCTGTCGTTGCAAAACTTGTAAAAACCCGAGAACATCTGACGTATCTGTGTTCCGATACTGCCAAGACTTTTGATCTGATCAATACGAGTACCATTATCATTTGTTTGCGACAGTTTACGTCCGGAGTTTGCCAGATCGGGTTGATTCGTGCGCAGGTGCTGCCAAGTGCGCATCGAGAAAGGATGAAAGTTTATACCGTTTCCCTGTTCTGCCGTTACTGCAAAGTGACCGTATTCAAACGCTCCGCTCGATCCCGTGTCTAACCCCATCTTTGATGGATCAGGATCGATTTGAGCATACCCGGAAACATATTCATAAAAGTTTTCTCCATAAGACCGAAGGTTGACTTTTAATTTGAAGTAAATCTGTTTTTCATTTAAGTCGAGATATTTCATCACCTCAGCCTGCTGTTGTGCTGTTGTTAACGCCCCTGTTATCGGAGACTCGAGCTTAAATTTTACAGCTAAGAGATTATCGGCCAGAAGAAAATTACCATTAGCCTGAGAAACACCATTCGGACTAACTGCCTCCATCATCTGCATCGCAGGCTTATGTTGAACAGAGCCGTAGTCATCGGTTTCATAGTCAACAACAATTTTTCCACCAGAAGGAAGATTGATTTCCGTTAAGCTCCACGCAGACGCATTCGCATCCAGATCGGCTTTGTGACTTGGATCCTGATTTACATAGGGAAAATCACGATTGGTATCGAATTGTCCTGTGGCATATGGTTTATAATTTCCCCAACGGTCAGAGGCGAGATTATCGTAAGAAGGATTCACGTTACTGTATCGAAATGTATAGGGATTTAATCTTCCGCGTATACTTCCTCCATACTCAAACCAAACTCTTGTCAATGTCAGTTTTCCAGGGCCACTAGGACTTCCATACATTCCCTGGCACAAGGAAACATCCTTACGTGCCAGCGCCGTTAAGTCTATGTCATGCTCAAGCTTTACAGCTTTTATTAAAGTGCCGGTTGCTGTTGGTGTGCTCGGATTTGCTGAACGAGTAAAGAGATCAATCTCTTTCAACCGTTGCACGGGCGTTGTTCCAGTCGTTTCAGTATCTTGAAGCTTGCTGAGAACTTCCTTCCCGTCAAGTCGATCGCCAGTAGTAACGAATGTAGCGATGTGTGTTTTTGTTTCCGCTTTTGCGAGGTACCATAATTCTTTTTCTCCATAGGTGAAAGATCCCCGATCGTCACGTGGATCGGTGATCCAGCCGGATTGATAATGAGCCTGCGCAAATGGATCTCGCCATTTGTATGGATGATCATCATCAGGGGTGATTTTTTTATAGGTAAATTTTACCCAATAACCGAGATCATCGTATGTAACTCCGTCGTTGGTTAGATCAACATAGTCAGGGCCGATTATCGAGGTAAGCAGGTGTGAGTGTGTGAATGCAGGCATCTCAACACTTTTCAAAAATTTATCGGTGCCGTCAATGGCGTATTTAGGATCGCCATCTCCCGTATTAATAACTGGTACACGAGAGACCGGGCTGCCCACTGTTGAAGGCAGTGCGCTAAATGTTACTTCATTCTGCTTTAAATTATAAGCCGGCAATGCATAAGTATAACGCATGCCCTCTGTTGTGAGCGCAGTGTACCCAGCAATGTGATGCGGTTGAAATTTATTTCCTTGTCTTACGAGCGCAACTTCACTGCCTCCGGCATTTAAATACTTTATCCTAAACTGAGGTAGCACCTCAGTAGTACCGTTTAGAAGTTGCTCATTTGTGATAGGTTGAATAACCTGATTGCGTGATTTCCGATCCCGGTTTTGTGTGTCATCAGATGGAGTTGCAAACTGAACCTTTGAATTGTTTTCAAATCCATTGACTGCTTTCGTTGTGCTGTTTCCTAATGATGCATCGAGGCGAACACGAACAGCGTCGTCGCCACCCAGCTTTGTTACTTCATCAACAGGTTGAACGTCTGACTCTCCATGAACTTTAAAGTACCACGGTTCATAAAGATCATTGGATTTTTTCTGCTGAAATTTTGCAGAGCTGATAAGGTCGTTACTTTCTGTCCACGCTCCCGAAGTAGAATTTGAATGATTAACGCTAAGGTTTACACCCAAGTGCGTAGTAGCAGGCGCTACGTCAACACCAACAGCACCACCGTTCGACACGGAAGAAGTTTTCTGATCGTAAATAATTCCATGATCGTTGCGCATAGGTCTGTACATAGCGGAGATACCTTGCCCTTGTGCAGAATATATATCATACGACAAGGCCGGAATAGCGAGATTAGGAGACTCCTTGGAAACAATACCATCTTTTTCACGATTGAAATCCAGAAGGGCTTTTGGATCATTTGCCGCATATTGATAATTCATATATCCATAAGCGCCCGTTGTGATTGTCTGCATGTCATTATCAAGCCACTGCTCATTGTAAAATCCTCTAACATAAAGATCCGGTGTAATTGCCCACCAGGAAGCCCCTGGTTTAAACTCAGCAGACAAGTTCAAATTTTTCATCGGCATCATGACTTGAGGTGTATAACCAGGACTTGCGAGTGAGAGTGATGCAGAGTTTGAGAAGTTCACTTTTACTTTTCTTTCAGCTCGTTGGCCATTTTGATCTTTTCTACCTTTACCTACCAATGCGAAACTGCCTGATTGAAAAAGGCCAATATTAGAAAGTCCAGTTTTTGAATTATATCCTGCATTTAATCCTATTTGTCCTGCCTTATTTGCAAGAGTCAAGGAAGGCTGCATACTAACACCTTCTTTTGGATCAAGGCTTAAATCAAGGCCAAGTCCTCCTGCCATCCCTCCCCCAACAGAACGCGAAAAACCTACCGAACCATCCAGACTATATCCAAGTCCTTTGTAGGAATTTTCCGAAACACTGAATCCAACAGATAACGAAATCCCGTCGGCACCAAATACTTCTGTTGAAACACCTGCGCCAATGCCCACAGTAACACTGGGGCTTACTGACATTTTGGTTTTAACAGCATCGCCTTTAAATTCATCAGGCAGCCCGCGCATCTGTCGCGTGATTGCACCTGGGTTGAGGCTCCATCCCAGACCAACCCAGCTTGCTTCCTGATCCATGCCAATACCAGCTTGATACGAAAGGTTAAAAGGATAACCGCCGTTTGGACCAGGTAATTCAAAAAGGGGAATGTTGTAAGAGAAATCGCCGCTAAAAATGTCGACCATCTCCGAGGTGCCTGCTGCTTGAAAACCCTGGACTTCAGGCTGGCTTGGTCCGGATGTAAGGGCAAATGTTATTGTCGGTTGCACAAGCTGAAATAAAAACAGACCACAACAAAAAATCGCAGTGCCTCTTTTTCTTTTTGATAGATACTTAATCATAATTCAACTTGGGTATGTTTGATTTGTCAATCTTAATCTAGATGGTGATGCGCTGAACAGATATGACCGGATCACTATTTCTGATAGTGCAGAATTTATGTTTGGCTTTTCAAATCCTAACTCAAAAGTGCGTCCTCCATTGGCGTCGGCCGATCGTTCAGCGTGATAAAGAACACAGGGAAGAATTTTACCTTCTTCTAAGGTTATGTCATTTTGAAATCGGTATTGGCCAATACGTTTGTTCAATTTGCAGTTGTCTTTAGTAGTTTATAATATCATTACTATTTCATCACTTTACCCTCCCCAAATAATATCCTGATCGACTTAAACAATCCACGTCAAATGTATATCGAAAACAAAATGTCTTTCACTAAACTTCGTAAGGATATCCTTAGGAAAAGTAAGGATATCCTGATTGTATTTCTCAGGAAAATTACAGGTACCACCCTGGGTACCCAAATCAGGATCTTACACCAAATTCAATTACGAACTTACATTCGGGTTAACCGGCGGCTTTTCAGCTTCAAACTTATCGGGAATAAAGGAGGTATTTATTTTTAACCGTTCGAGGGAATATCAGAAACTCAGATAAGCTGCACTCTAATATGCAATGGTGCCGAAGTACATTATTTATTGACCCAACCAGTATTTATTTTCTTGTGAGTTCGAAGACCAGACAGCGGTATTGTCATGGTATACATGTAGGGACGGAATGAATTTTATCCGGCGGAGAAGTGCTATGATTTTTTATCCACAACAATATACATCACACATCGGGCTGGCACCGAAACGGTAAAAGACCCAGAAGAGATAGTGGTTGAAAATGCATTAATCAATGCATAATTTAATGGCCCTCCTGTGCTGCCTGTAGGATTTACGTCATTGACGAGCACCTGTCCTGAAAATTCTCCATTGTCTGTTCCAGGTGTTAGCTTGTACCAATAGTATTTCGTCCCTGGATTGAAATGATTAATATTAACCATTAGTGTATGCGAGGATCCACCCCTATTCACAATTACGATTCCGACTTCACCAGAACTGAACGTGGAAGAATAGGCAGTGAGATCTGATGCCGATGGCTTAACCACTGAAGTGACAAGCCGGTCACCTAAATATTTTTGCATGAAGTAGAGATAATAAAATGCCGGGCGAGGATTCCATGCGGATGCACCAGGTTCTGTTCCACCAGCGTTGTTATTGAAAAGCCCGTGGTCGTTGCCTGAATCCCAAGAGTTGGCCAAGTCCCAACGCGATGCCTGTCCAAAATTGTGGCTCAACATTTCACCAACGCAAAGTACTGCATGCATTCCTGCCACAGCCGACACTTTTTGTTTGCTTCCTTCTGATTCAATATTCCATTCTGTCATTGCGATGGGCTTCATTTGAACATTGTTCGTAGCCGTGTTGGTGGTTAAGTAAGAGCTTATTGCTTTTGTTTCACTAAGAACCGAATTTAAAACCACCGATGCTGTTGAATTTTGATGCCACGGCGCGTAGTAATTATGCACGATAAAAAAATCAGCATAGTCGCCCATGGCGCCGAACATACTGTTGTTCCAAGATGAATTGGTAATACCAGAATTGGCTTGCGGATTGCCAACTACTTGAGCGCCAATCTTAATGGTCGCTCCTACCTGTTGTGCAGCTTTACGCATGGAATCAGCAAAAACTTTGAAGTGTTGGCCATACAGTACACCGGTTATAATTTGCGGCTGACCATCCTTGTTATCGCTAACGTTTATCTGATAGCCGGCTTCCCAACTGCCGGCACTTTCATTTCCTATTTCCCAGTATTTGGATCTGCCTTTGTCATAGCGCACCCATTCAGCAGCCATGTGAGCAGCGGCTGCAGCTGGGTTTGGTCCTTTGCCATAACGGGCATAACCATAGTTAACAGTGATCATGCCTGTGCTATTCGTTTGCAGCAATACTTTGTAATAATTATCAAGTGAGATTGTCCAATTATCAGAAGTGGGATGAGTACCATACCAATAATATGTAGCATCAACGGCTTTACTTGCGCCGCTCTCATAAATAGTTGTTGCAACATCTGCAGGAGGAGTATTTAAAGGAGAATTCCAAAAATAGATATCGCTGATGCTTCCTCCAGGAAAACGAAGAACGTTTGGATGCAAGTCCGAAAGGTATCCCATCAACTTGGGATTAGAATTGGTTCCGTCCACTATCTGCCCCATCCATGAGTTAACATTATTACCAAATAAATACTTTGGCACTTTAGCGATTACATTGTTAAGATCGATGTTGATAGTATCGGTTGGCTTTGTGGCCGCGACGCTGGCGGTTGTACTAGTGGGGGCAGCAAATGTTTTTGGCGTCCAATCATCCAAAAAGAAACCCACGGAAGCCGCCACCGCCGGATCAACCGGATTATAATTGGTATCAAGCACCATCGGCTGAGAAGGCGTTGTGGGTGCCGTGGGCGATGCAGGTGTAGGATCACTTTTATGCTGGCAAGACTGACAAGAAGTAATTACTACGAACAACGATAGAATAAAATTTTTCATCATGAGATTAATAACAAACTCAACTCAAATAGCCAACACCACTGTAGTGATCGATTTTGCCGGAAGTAAAATAGACTTCGTGGGCGATGTTATAGTTACCGATTTATAATAACTGCTACCAGCTGTACTCTGGTTTGCACTCATATTGCTGATTGTTTTACCTGTTGCTTCAAAATAAACTTTAGCTTGTGTCGCACCGCTGTTTACAGCAACGATCGTCATTTTGCTATTGTCCGGGCTGATAAATGCCGTGGCAATTAAAGACGAATTGGAGGAACTCGTTTCCACACGGTGATAACCATTATCAATGTTTTTCGAAAAATGTTTGATAAGATAATAAAATGGTGTAACCGTATAAGCTGAAGTTGAGCTGGCTGAAGCCAAACTGATCATGCCTGCGTCTGTACCTGACGAAGGTGTACTCCAAGCAAGCTTCCAATAGATATACCCGGAAGTATTAGCATACAGCAAAGCGCGTTGAATGAACAAAGCTGTATTAAACCAATCTAGATTATTATCAGAGAACTCGGTCATCAAATTTGGTTTGGCAGAAAAATTTCCCACGTTCTGCAAAGAGGATGTAATTGTGCTCGCCGATGTGGATCCACTAATATCATAGGGATGAAAAGCGTAAATACCGCAGTTCGGATTGCTTGCCAAATTAGGAGCAAAAGAAACAAAAGCTTGTGTGTTAGCCGATTCAGGACCAGCCATGATCGGTACTTTCGTTCTGGTTTTTATTTTGTCGTAAACTTTATTGAAGGCCTGATTATAATCAGGGAGTGTTGGCGTTTCACCATTCGACCATTCACAGGTTGTCCAACCAGAATTTACAAATGTTGGCTCATTCTGAATACTGATATAATCTGGGCTGAAAGGAACATGATCAAGAACATCACTCCAATATTGTGCAAATCCATCATACATAAATGCACCAGCTTTATCCTTCTTCAATGTGCCAAGAGGTAATTGTTTATTGCTCTTCAACGAATCAGGAGGTCCCCATGAGCTGAACAATATTTTAATATTTGGGTTACGCTGCGTTGCCAAAGTATATAACGCATTGGTCGCATTCCAGGCTGCATTCGAGCCATCGGCAGTCATGGTTGTTGTGGTTTTATCTGTAGGATAATTATCTGGATAATACCAGTTCTTAAAGCGGATGATGTCGATTCCCAAATCAGTGAACATGAGGTCGGCAATTTCATTTACTTTGTTGTTGGCTGTTACCCAGTTGCTATACCAGGTCAGCGCTCCACCGAAGCCTATCATTTGTTGTTTAAGGTTTGTCGGATCAACAGTAATTTTTATACTATCCGACGCTGTGTTCGGAGCTTTAGGCGTTGGGTTATTACTACTACCTCCGCATGAAAATAATGTTATGATAAAAAGCGTATAGACTGCTCCTAAAATTCTCTTTGTACTATTCATGGATAATAAATTTCAATAATCAACATCACTAAATTTCAATTCTGTGTTTTTAAAAAAAGAAGGCTATCCTGAACGATAGCCTTCTATCTAAAACCTTAACTTATGATCAATTTTATTTGAGGCCTATCTGATCAATGTATACAACTCCTGACCAATTCCCGTCCTGGAACGATATTTCAGAAATAGCCGCAGGGCTGCCAATACTTGAAAGAGCAACCTTAACATCCTTCCACTTGCCTTCATCAACTGTAATAAAAGCCTGAGGTCCGCCGTTAAAATTTACGATCAGTGTTTTTCCATTAGTACCCGTTCCACCATATATGGAGAAAGCAACATAAGAGGCACCTGAAGTTGATAATGGTGTATTTCCCCATGTTCCAAACTGGCCTCCTCCGCTATATCCACTCGTGAAAGTAGATTTTATAGAAATGGTACCTATTCTGGGATTTTCAGTATTAGCTATGTCTGGTGTCCCCCAGCCTCCTTTACCAAATGGACTATGCACTGCATCATCAAAAATGGTTGCTAACAATGTCAATTGATTTCCAAATGGTAAAGCAACAGGAATAGAGTATTGTGTATTAGTAATGAATATTACTGTTCCCCCAGTAGTACCCGGAGGTATTACTACATCTATCTGAGAAGTCCCTGTCAAATTAAAACTGGTAACTGGTGTAGACACACCTGGAAATTTAATTTGTCCTACAAGGTCAAGATCAGTACCGGTTATGGTAAGGGTAGCTCCTGGAGTTTGACTTGCTGCATCCGAAGGAGAAAATGCCGTTGCTGCCGGTAAAGTCACATTGAAATTAGGTACGCTCACTTTGAAATTATACTTTGTAGTCAACTGCAACGTACCAGGATTAGCATTTGCAGGTATAGCCACTACTATTGAAGCCTCACTTTGACTAACAAAAGAAGCCGAATTAACTACCGTTCCATCCGTGAACGTGATGCTTGACACTAAACCAAGATTGCTACCCGTAATTGTTACATTATCAACACCTGATCTACCTGTAGTCATGGCTGTTACAATAGGTTCAAGGACCGTAACTGGCGGAGTTGTCACTTTAACTCCCGAAGGTGCCACAAATATAAGTGGGCCGGTCACTGCTGTACTTGGCACAGTAAGCGTGATCTGTGTTGCTGATGACGGGTTGGCAAAGGGAGGAAATAACTTTACACTTCCCGTGGAAATAGGAAAATCTATTTCTGTAACAAGGTCAAGATCAGTACCGGCAATCGTAAGGGTCTGCGTTTGTTCTACACCTGCAGGTGGCGAAAAGCTTGATGCACTTGGCAAAGTGACATTCAAAATGACCGTATTTTGATTTGCATCTTGATCAACTAGCTGAGGCGTTTTCGCCAGGTCAGTCAAAACAATGGGACCAGTTTGAGCTGCCATGGGAACTTTAACGACCAACTCATGCACTGATTGACTAACGAATTCGGTTACCGTTTGCTTTTGCGCGAATGTGACTTGCTTCACGTAATTAAGAAAATCGCCATTGATAGTAATATTCGTTCCGGGTTTTGCTGCAGGAGTGTATGAAGCTACTCCAATCTGGTAGGCAGCACCAAAAGCGGTTTTCGTTGTCAAGTCACCCTTTGGGGTCTTGAGGGTAACGTACCCTACCATAGATTCCTCTGGAACCGCGATTTCAATCAACGTAGAAGTGTGCGTTATAAAAGCGCTTGACGGAACATCTACATCCACAGGCATAATAATGTCTGTGACCTGGTTCAACCCTACACCAATAAACTTCATGGTTTCGCCGTGTTTTACGGTTGTAGGACCAAAGCTCTGCAAAACTGGTTGCACCTGATCGTCCTTGTGACAGGAACTAAGCAACGTCAGTACAACCAACATCAGGAGGAGAGTATTTCTGATTTTATAAGTTAACATAGTCTTCAGCTTTTAAAGTTGCTTTTAATTATTTATTAGGTACTACCCGCATATTATCGATCGCCAAATTATAGGTAGCCGTGTTTACGAAGATTACAGCCATAGCGTAACCGTCGCTATTGTATGCAAAGAGTTGGTTGGCAGAATAAACATCAGACCATGGAATAGTTATTGTCTCCCACTCTCCATGCGTATCTACATTAGGTTTCCACAGGTAAAAAATATTATCTCTCGCAGGTCCAAGATTAACATTATTCGCGAGACCAAGATACAGTCGCATATTCGCACCAGCCAAGGGTGCCAATGTGTTGATTTCAAATTTCAGGCTATAATTGTTGGGGTCGAGAAATGCCTCTTGAGGTATATTCTTTGTCTCTTTAGGAATGTCGGCACCAGTTTCCAACGACCCCTCATATACCTCAAGATATGCATTCGTTACTTTTCCTTTATTCACTCGAAGAAAACCATTATTAATGTTAACAATACCTGCGTCCGAAGCGACAATCTTATCGGTATGCCACACCCAGTTTGAAATCTGGGCATCAAAACTAGCGATGATATTGCGATTATCATTGAACCAGAAATGTGATGTTACGCTACCAAAAGTGGTAGCTATTGTAATTGGTCCGGGTTGTGCACCAGCCGGTACTTTGACAACTATAGACTTGTTATCCGAACCTACTGAAAAGAGTGTTCCTTGTACTCCTCCAGTAAACGAAACAGTAAGTGGCTCATAAAAGAAGCTACCATAAATAAACACCGAATCACCCTCATTTGCATATTCAGTCCTAACGTGGTCTATTGATGGCTTGCCAATGTCAACTGAGAAATCATAATCCAAAGAAGACCCATTTGCAAAAACGAGCTTCATCTTATCTGTGATAACAGCCGGGAGCTGACTTGGTACCTTTGTTATAATTGTAGTGTTGGTGATAAAGGTAGGGATCAACTGTGCTTTCTGATCGTTAAACCATGCTTGCGTAACCGAACCAAGGTTCTGCCCCATGATGGCAATCATTTGTCCTTGTCCAGCGGTTGACAATAGCGAGTCAGACTTTGTAGGGTCTGTTATCCGTATATAACTAATGGACGGAGTGCCCATCTCATTATTCTTTGAACAACGTGACAGCACAGCACATGCGACAAGTGCCATGAGCAGAAGTAACGTGTATTTATATTTTGATTTCATACTAATTCGATTAATTGAATTTATAAGGCACTGGTTCATCACTCAAGGTTGGCGCCTGGTTAAGCTCAGCTTGCGGGATAGGCATAAAGAAATTATCTGCGCCAGCAGTAACTACATCTATATTTCCTGGAAGTGTATACCAACTCGTTTTGTGAAACGACCATGCCGTAGGATTAGGCCAAGGATGAGGTTTAGCAAGGTACAATCCACGGTCTTGGCTGTGGAGAATGTCGTAAACATGTTGATCATCGTAGTAATGGCGCCTTACCAAGTCGTACCACGCCATCCCTTCCATTGCAAATTCCTTAGTTCGTTCATAGAATATCACATCCCAGGTAAGTGGATTAGTGTATGTTGGAAGCCCAGCGCGGGTATGCACTGCATTGAAATAAGCTAATGCTTGTCCATCCGAAGTTGTTCCTCCATTGCTCAAAGCAGTAGCCTCGGCATAGATCATATACATTTCTGCAAGTCTCAGCATGTACACGTCATTGGGGTAAGTCTGATTACCTGTTTGACCTGGGATATAGCCTACAACGTATTTTTTGATATTCGCTATTTTGCTATCCGTGCCACCTTTCGACTTAGTCTTATCAAACAAGATCACATTAGTTTTTACATCAATGAATGTCGAGGTTGCATCTTTTTGAAACTGAAATTCTGGATAGGTAAAACCAGGAAGCATAAACGTTGGCTGTAGTCGTTGATCCAGCGTAAAACCGGGTGACATGGTAGAGTCATTGTGGTTTGAATTCGTTGTATAATTTACATAAAGCCCATCGTACAAACTGAGCATCCAGTTCGTAGCGCCCCAGGCTCCCCCCCAGCCATCACCTCCGAAAGAAAGACTTCCATCGGGTGAAATCTGTGAATCCATACTATTGGCATAGTGATAACTATCCGAAGTAGTATAAACCCATTCTAATTCAAAAAGCGATTCGTTATTGTTGTCGTAAGAATTAAGGGCATGTGTTGAAGGATCAACATACGTAAAGAGATCAGCGTATTTCGGCAGCAAATTTTTGCCACTGAGCTTAATCACATCATCGGCATAATATTTTGCTGAGTCAAGATAGCTTTGATTCATAGAGCCACTGATGCCTGCCATGGTAAGGTAGGTTCTGGCAAGCATACCTTCAGCGGCCCACTTTGTAAGCCGCCCTATTTGTGGGGCTGTCGCATACAAATTTTTCATAGCAAATAGATAATCTCTTCTAATGAACTCCCACACAGATTCAATAGTGTTACGCTTCAATGCCGGATTATCAAGGTATTTTGTATTGTCTTCAATAAGCGGCACAGCTCCGTAATTCATCACCAGATAGGTGTAGGCCGTGGCACGCATAAATCGACATTCGGCAATGGCATAGTTCTTAGCTGCAGGAGTTATGGTGCCTTCTCCATATGTGTTAATATTATGAATGACAAGATTAGCGCTCCCAATAACTTCAAAAAAAGCCTTGTAAGCACTTAAATTACTTGCCGAAAGCCCTGTGACTTGGAACGTTGAGAAATCCGCATAATCTGCATAGCCATTATTTGGCGCTGCTACTAAACCAGCTTTTACATCACCTACTTTCCAGTTGGCTTGATCGCAGTAATCCTTCCATGCTCGTGAATACAGATCGGCAGTTCCTGCAAGCAATTGATCATTTGTTTTATAATATTTCTCATCCACCAGGGATGCCTGTGGTGGCCTGTCAAGGAATTCCTTAGAACAGCTGATAAATATTGTCATCAATATCATCACGATACTAAATGGTACTATTTTATATTTTGTTTTCATTTTCAATCGACTTAAGTTTTTAGAAATCAATTGCCACATTGAATGAATATACCCGTGTGAGCGGATAACGACCATAGTCCACACCGATCAGTGTAGAAGTCAACGTGTCGCCATTGTACGAAGGACCGACATAAGCCCCTACTTCAGGATCATAGCCACGGTAATTAGTAACTGTAAATAAGTTTTGGGCGCTAAAACCTACTCGCACACTTTGAATTATTTTTTGCTTATTAAGCAATGAAGCAGGAAGTGTGTAGTTGAGTGTCACATTCTTTAACCTGGCATAAGAACCATCCTCTACATAATTGCTTGTATAGCGATCGAAGTTGTTATTCAAACCTTTTGAACTTTGTATTCTCGGGACATTGGTGCCGGGATTAAGTAAGTGCACGGTAGCATCATTGGGATCAGCTGTCGATAGCTTCGCATAGTTAAGAGTAGATACAAACATATTGCGGCCGACATTAATATTGCCTGGATTGGTTTGTTCGTCCCTGTTTAAATTATAAATCTGATTTCCATAACTGAACGTAATTAAAACACTCAAATCAAATCCTTTATAAGAGAAGGTGTTGGTGAAACCTCCGAACCAACTTGGCCACGGATTTCCGATACTGGTCAAGTCTTTCTCGTCAATCTTTCCATCTGTATTTATATCCTTGTATTTCGCATCTCCAACCCATATTTTCGATTGATCCACGGGTAAGATAGTTCCATTAGTATCCACTGGTCTTGGGCTGTTGGTTACATCATTTAAGTCTTGGAAAAGACCTTGATAAATATTTCCTACGAATTGCCACGGAGCTTGACCAACTTTTGAACTTTGCTGAAAAGGCTCATTACCTTTTGGATGCCCTAGATTGCGAACGATCGATGCCGTTCCTGTTGTAAGGCTTGTGACTTTTGGTTGGAATGATGAAATATTAAAATTGGAAGTCCATTTGAAATTACCCGAATTAATATTCTTGGTGGTGATGGCAAGGCTCCATCCATTGTTTTGCATAGATCCAATGTTAACAAACGGGGCGCCGACTTGAGAAGCTCCTTCTGTTCCCATGTACCAGGGCAAGGTGCTTTTCAAAATCAGGTTGTTGGTTTTCTTAATGTAATAATCTGCGTCTAATTGGATATGACCATTTAAAATTCCCAGCGTCAAGCCAAAGTTATTGGTATTGGTTTCTTCCCATTTCAAGTTAGGGTTAGGATAAACTGCTGGCGAGAAACTGACCCCAAACTGAGATGCGCCTGCCGGGTTCATTGTCCCATAGATAGCGCTACCATTACCTTGACTGCCTGTTATCCCGGTTTCAAAGCGCAATCTCAGGTCATTGATTTGTGGAACCTGAAAAAATTTTTCATTAGAAATTCGATATGCTGCTGACATGGAAGGGAAGAATCCCCATTTATTGCCAGGTCCAAAATTCGAAGAGCCGTCGGCCCGATAGGCAGCTGTAACAATGTACCGATTGTCGTAATTATAATTAACACGGCCTAAGTACGACTCCATCGCCCAGTTTCCCTGCCCCCCTCCATTGCTTGCGCCATTAACAGGATCGCCTAAGTTCAAGTCCAAAATATTGTTAGTTGGAAAATTTTGCCTATATCCCATTAGGTTTTTCCAATCGGAATATTGTGACTCATGAGTGACCATCGCATTGATACGATGACTGTTAATATCCTTTGTGAAAGTGAGCATTTGATTCCATCCCCAATAGGTATTCTGGTTACTTTGCTGAGTAAGCTTTGCAACATCATTTTTTTGATATGCGCTAAAATGATAGGTTGGCAAAAAAGTGGTGATCGTGGTGTATCCAATATTGGTGTTGAAATTCGTGCGGAATTCAAGGCCTTTAACAATTTGAACTGCTGCATTAAGGCCACCGATCAAAGTCCTTGCGGTCTGATTATTAGTGACGATGTTTGCTACCCCAACAGGATTGGGCGGCGTATATTGTTGTGTAGTACTAACCGCATCATTTGCTCCACCATAAGTGCCGTCCATATTTTTAATAGGAATATCCGGTCCAAGCTGGATTGCATTAAGAATGAGGTTCTGCCATTGGCTATTTCCCATTGTCCCCAGCTTTTGATCGGTCTGAGAAAACATGAGGTTTGCACCTACCGAAAGCCACTGACGAACTTTATTGTCCACATTTAAACGGACAGAAGTGCGGTTAAACCCTGAGTTCAAGGCGATACCGTCCTGCGTCATCCTTTCACCCGACAGATAATAAGTACCTTTATCAGTACCACCGCTAAAACTGATCTGATGCTTCTGCATGGCGGCACGCTGAAACAATGCGTTTTGCCAATCCGATCCGGGCCCTAAAAGTGAGGGGTCTTTAAATTCCTCGCGTATGCCTCCTTTATCGCCTATGGCTGTCTTATATTCAACTTGCATCTGGGCAAATTGTGGCAAGTTCATCACGTCAAGATTTTTTGGGCGCTCTTGAAGGCTGAGTGAATAAGCGTAATTAACTTTTAAATTACCTGACTTTCCCCGTTTCGTAGTGATTAAGATTACACCGTTAGTGCCTCTTGAACCATAAATTGCAGTTGCATTAGGTCCTTGAAGAATCTCCATACTTTCAATGTCAGAGGGGTTCAATGTTGACATAGGGTTGGTACCTGTTGTTGAAGTTCCGCCTTGGATTTGAACGCCATCAATAACGTATAATGGTTCGTTAGTGCCACTAAGTGAGTTCACCCCCCGGATATTTATGGAAACACCTCCTCCTGGTGCTCCAGTATTTTGTGTCACATAAACACCGGCTGCCCTTCCTTGAATAGCTTGGTCAAACGTGGTGTTTACTGTTAGGGCAATATCCTTAGAGGAAACGCTTGTCATAGCGCTGGTAACGTCTGCTTTCCTCATCTCACCGTAACCGACCACAACAATTTCAGAAAGTGATGTAGCGTCGGCCCTTAAAGAAATACCAATCGTTGACCGATTGCCTACAGCTTCTTCTACAGTAGTATACCCAATAAATGAAATCACCAGGATGGCGTCATCAGGAACATTTAAGGAAAATTTTCCTGCGGCATCAGTCGTGGTCCCATTGGTAGTGCCTTTTTGTATAACGTTTGCTCCGGGGAGGGGCTGCCCTGCGTCATCAGATACTACTCCAGAGACTAAGATCGTACCTGGAATCTGGAGGGTAGTATTCGGCACCATGCTTGTCTGCCCACTAGAAGATGACGCTGTTTGATCACTAGATTTTTGAAAGCCGTTATTCTGAACATCTGCAGATTGAGAGGTCTTTTTTGGAGAAATTACATAGCCGCCCTTCTTTGTTTTCTTGAACTCAAGGTTAGTTGATTTTAAAACAGCCTCCAGGTTTTTTTCGATTGATTTGTCCCATCGAATCATTTCACTTGAAACACTGAATTCATCGATATAGCGGTCAAAGAAAAGGATGTCCACATTGTAATGATCCTTTAGTTCAGTTAAAACATCTTTGAGTTTTTTCTCACTGACCGCTTTTTTTTCCGATGATCCGCCACTTTTTAATTGCTGAGCATTTGCTGTCATCTGAGCAAAATTCTCCACGGCAAAGAGAAAAAGTATTGCACAGAGTAATGTTGAACGTATAGTTTTCTTCATAGGTGCAGGGTTTAGATTAAAGGTTTGGCTTTTTAATAGAATGGATGATTACTTTTTGATTTTCCTTTTTATAAACAAGACCGGACGACTCGGCTAAAGCTTCGAGAAGTTCTTGTGCATTAGATGCCTTGAATGTTCCCGATACTGCCCAGGTTGAGATTTCAGGGTCGGCTATTTCAATATCGAGCCCGAAGTCTTCTTTAAATAAAGTGCATACATCTTGAAGAGCGGTATGATCAAATACATATCGATTGTCCTTCCATGCAGAAAATATTTCCGGATCAGCCGTCTTCTTCAATACTGCTTTTCCTTTCGAATCAATAGTGACAAGCTCACCAGCGCGCATTATCAAATTCTTACCTTGCTGGTTCTCTTTATATTTCAGTTGAATTTTCCCTTTGCTTAGAGAAACCTTAAATTGATGGAGGCGATTATATACTGTAAACTCGGTGCCTAACACAACTACATCAGGTCCATCGGCTGTTTTGACAACGAATTTCTGATTCCCCGGCAGGTGAGCCACGGTAAAGTTAGCCTCACCTTTGAGAGAAACATTTCTTGTGTAATCGCCAAAGCCAAGCCTCGGAATAGTAAGGCTAGAGTTGGCATTGAGAATTATTTTAGTGCCATCATTCAGTAAAAGAGACTTTGTTTCACCGTATGAAGTGGCTAGCGTTTTATATAAGACTTTGTCTTTGGAGAGATAACCAACTATCATAGCAGCCAATAAGAAAGAAGCTGCTATCGAAAGTTTTCTTACTGATTGTTTTGAAGAGTTTATTGCTTTAGTAGAGACATCAAGAGGGAATTGTATTATTTCCAACCGCCTTTGATGCCGCCTTATCGCGGCATCAACATCACTAACGTATTGAATGTTTAAGCTTTCCCACTGGGCGAGGTATTCATAAAACAATTCTTTATTCTGCGGGTCTTTCACCCATTCATCAATTCTCCTCTTTTCTAATGTCGTTGCTTTATTGCCAAAATAGTTAAAGATCATTTCCTTTTTTATCTCCATGGACATGGTGCTAAATGTTTGCGTTGTAATTAAGACAGATTAAGTAGGGGGACTACTTAGTCTTGATTAATAAAAAGATTGAGTGTTCAGAACAATGACTGCGATCCAAAGCCAATGTTCTTTGAGTGCTGCTTGAATTTGCTTGATGGCCATATAGAGGTGGGCCTCAATAGTTCGCTGCGAGAGTTTCATTTCTTCCGCAATCTGTTTACTCTTCTTGCTTTCAAAACGATGCATTACATATACCTGCTTTCGTTTTAGTGGCATGGAATTAATGGTCTCTTCAATCAAGTGATGAAGTTCGTCGAACTGTGTAATAGAATCAGGCTGCTCCGAATGTTGGCCCGCTACTGACAAGGCATTTTCTATAACCGTGTTACCACGATTCATCTCTTTTTTCACATAGTCATAGGCTCTATTTCTCACTGAGGTGAAAAGATAGGCGCGATAAGAGGTTGTCACTAAATTGTAAACGCCCTTCGATTGGAACTCAAAGAGTATATCGGATACAATATCCTCCGCGATTTCTTTGGAGGACACGTATCGAACAGCATGACTGCAAAGCAAACTATGATAATTACGGAAAATCATTTCCATGCCCACTTGAGGATCGTCCTCGAATGTTTTGCGAATAAGTGCCTCAGCATCAATAATTTTAGAAGAGGAGGATTCTTCCGTAGAATTAGGCGAATGATGAAACGGATAAAGTTGTCCCATAGGCAAGACTAGGTTTTATATTTAGGTCCACAGCAACCGTTTTAAAATAAAAATGTTTGCAAACGGTTTCTGAAATTAGGACTGATTAGGGGCGCCAGGTACTTAGTCCATCTGAATTTATATTTTTGTTAATTTTTAAGAAGCGGAAGGAGATACTATATATAAAATACTATATATCAATAAGATATAACACAGTGAAGAGACTTGACTTAATGCGTTTTACTACATTTTCTCCTTTGGTTAATTGTATAATTTTAACTAGTTTGTCTTTACTTAATTGTACTTCTCTTGGCAATTTCGATGTCATTTTTTACGTCATCGCGTAAAAGCCGCCAATGAAACCGTAGGCTGTCGTTCTCCTTCCACGACTTTCCATCCTGTTCGCTTAAGTGAACTAATGGCATATCGTTATAGATCGGCGCTGTAATACTGATAACGACATCCCAAAATTTCAGGGCGTTTTCCAAATGTTTGACTGCAGCTTTCTGTTTTCCTTTGTTGCCTATGGTTCGATAGCTCTGTAGAGCAACTGCTCCTTCTAATTTTTCAGAAAAATAAAGGCCCAGATTTGCCCATACTCTAATGTCACCAACTTCTTGCTGGAATCCTTCGTTTTTTCCAGGCTTAACATTCTTAATAAGGCCAAGCGCTTTCATGCAATCCGCCCGAAGCATTTCAGCGAGTTTTAACGGAGTAATCTTTTTATCAAATGTCTCTCCCAAAGCTATTCCTCTTACATAATCTGCCACTGAGATATAATCAGGATCAAGTGTTGGTTGATTAATTAACCTGTCGATTGAAATAAATTCAACTCGTTTGTTTTTCGGGTTGAGGGCTAAAAACCCTTCAGCGTATAATGAAAAATCCCATGTGAAATCAAATGAAGCAGCAAGACGCAATGGCGTTGCTTCAGCAAGTGCAGAGGCTTCAAGTAAAGGTGCAGCTTGTGGACCATATCGATTAATAAACTCATTTTTAAAAACTTCATCTGGTGTTGAAGGATCATACAACAACCTTCCCCAAATCTTATAAAATAACCATTGACGCTCGAATGCATATTTCCATTCTTTTTGAATGTTAGGTTTTGTGAAATAATCTTTTGCCGGAATGTACGTCTCTGATCCAATTAGGTATCCGCCCACATAACCAAGTGCGTTCGTATTGATGTGATCGCGAATGAAGTCGGGAACTCCCCAACGCAGACAAAAGATATCTTCATTTCTGGCGGTCCATACGATTTTAAAACTGGTTGGCTCGGGAGTCCAGTAGCCTCCAAACAATTTACCGCCATGCACCTTTATAAGTTTGGTTGTTGAAAGTGGATGCGACCAATTGAATTTCAGATCAGCCCATACGGGTTGCTCAATAAAACTCATAGCTGCTTCCTGTTCGATCCCTCGCCGAGTGATCATTTCCGTTTCAATACTTGTTGGCCCAAGAGATCCGGTGGTACTTGAAAACGGTATTCGGTGAATTAGTTTTGATTTGCGATGCGCATTTCGCATTCCAGCAATAATTGTTTCTTTCATCCAGTTTTCTCTCTGCTGAGGCGTCATGCCACCCATCCCCTCACCTAACGTCATTCCAATTCCGTCTAGTTCAGGATATTCTTCTAGTAGTTGTGTAACACATTCGCGTGTGTATTGCTTCACAATCTCTGATGTATCACCCTTTACAAAGAAATGATGATCCAGATTATCCATGGCGACATCGTGCGCTTTTGAAAATTCTTTGGTGACGAAAATATTGAACGGCACCACATAGGTATCAATGCCGCGCTCATCGGCCATTTTATAGATGCTGTTGAAAAGGCTTTTCCATTTTTTCATTTCATCATCGCTCCACGGACTCGCCTCAGGAAAGTTTGTAGACTTGATCATGAAGGTGTAAGGATGAAGATTCCAAAGTGTAAGAACATTGAACCTGTTCTCCGCCATCATGTCCAAAAAACTTTTCCAATATTTTACATCAGCACATGTTTCCTGATGTTGATCAAGGGCATAACTATGACGATAGGTATCCCATGGGAGATCATATTTAATTGCTCGAAATTGTAATCTTGGAGCTTCGCTTCTCTCTTTTATTTTTTGAATTGAGATTCCATTTCGAATGTCTTCGGCAACAGACAGACTTCCATAAAGAATTCCATTTTCATCACCACCTTTTATACGAATCGTCGTAGATGATGCAGCTATCGTGAAGGCCTCTTTTCTCAGGGTTGTATCGATCTCGAATGAAATTTTAAAACCGGATTGAGGCTCTGATGAATAACCTTTTTCAATAAGCGCCCTCTTAATAATGCCGCTTGAATATTTTTCGCGTGAATTTGAACTATTGTAAGCCAAAGTAACAGTTTGAGCGGCTGTAACAGAAATCCGAATGAAAAGAATAAAAATGATGAACAGTTTATTCATTTAGGAAGCTCATTTAACTTCAGATCATCTCCGCGGGCCTTCTACCAAATCTTTCCTCGAACTGCCGGGAGAAATAAGATGCGTTTTCGAAACCGACTCTTTTCGCAAGGTCAGCGACCTTGACAACTTTTCGCTCCAGCAGAAAGCGATACGCAATTTTCATCCTTACCTCTTTGATCAAATGACTTGGCGTCATACCGGTAAGGGTTGCAGCTTTGCGATAGAGTTGTCGTTCGCTCATCGCAAAGTAATCGCAAAGATCTCCAACTCCTAGATTGGCATGATCGACATGTTGTTCCACAAAGATCCGAACTTTGTCCATGAATAACTCGTCTTCAGCTGGGCCAGTGGGCGTCATCAACTCGTCGGCCTCGACGGGCTTCTGCCTCCATTCCCGTCGTATCTCCTGGTTGGTGATGAGATTGTGAATACGAATCTTCAGCTCTTTGGCATTGAAAGGCTTAATAATATAGTCATCAACGCCGAGACTTAGACCGTGCAATAAGTCCTCTTCCGACGCACGTGCCGTGAGCATCACAATAGGAATCCCTCGATAGGCCGCCGAACGCTTCAGATGGGTTAGAAACTCGGGGCCGTCCATTTGTGGCATCATCACATCAGATATGATAAGGTCTGGTGCCTTGTACTGCAACCTGTTCAACGCTTCAATACCATTACGTGCTTCCGTAATCGCTACATGCTCACCTAAAATTTCCTTTAAATAGAAACGCATTTCATCGTTGTCTTCAACTATTAGAATATCCGGTCGTCGCGCCAGGGAATTGAAATTCACCTCAGGCAATTCAACGAAGTCTTGCTCCGGCTCCGCAACAACAACATCGCTCGAACCAATTGGAAGATGAACAGTGAAGCTAGTCCCATCATTAGCACGACTTGAGACTTTAACCTCTCCCCCGTGTAATTCAGTAAACTCACGTACCAATGACAGGCCAATGCCAATGCCTTGCGAGCTTAGTTTCTCTGATGAGGTACTTTGATAAAAACGATCGAATACAAATGGCAATTCATTTTCAGGGATGCCAACACCGGAATCTTCAACTTTTATTTGCACTGATGTTTCTGTACGATTAGCGATTACTTTGATCCAACCGCGATCCCGATTGAACTTAATTGCATTGTGCATGAGGTTGTTGATCACCTTTTCGAATTTATCCTCGTCAATATCAATCGTCAGGCCTGCAATTGCGTTGGCATCAAATTCAAGCCTAATATTTTTTTGCGAAATAAGTGACTCGAAGGCAAGCACAATACGGCTAAGTAATGGAAACAGTTCCTTGTGCTTTCGCAACAACTTGAGTTCCCCTGCTTCAAGACGGGACAGGTCGAGTACTTCGTTGAGCATGCCCTGTAACCTACGGCTACTGGTCAGCGCAATGTCCAGTTTTTTATTCGTGCCATTGTGTGACGGGTTTTCCTTCATCAATTCAAGCATGCCATTCAAAAGTGTGACGGGTGTGCGAAGTTCATGCGATACGTTGGCGAAGAACCGTGATTTTGTTTTTGCGGCTTCCTGTAACTGTTGGGTCTGCTCTTCGATCTTCCGGTTTTGCTGGTTGAGCAAGACATTTTGCGAGCGCGTTCTCCGGTAAGCAACCACTGAAATGATAACAGCTCCTGTCAATATAATTGTACCTATTATGAGATAGATTCTTACTCTTCTATCGGCCTGCGACTGAGCAACGTACAGCCCATTTTCGCGCTCCAAGTTTTGGCGTATTTTTTCTTGAGCCGCAAACTCAAAGTCTTTTTCAAGTTGAACAAATTTATTGCGTCGTTCCGCACTGTTGAGACTATCTAGAATTTCAAGATAGTGGTTCTGGTACTCAAACGCTTTTCCAAACTTGTTTGTAGCGGCATAAATACGCGCCAGTTCGCGGTATGACTCTTTCACAAGCTCTCCATAGCCATTAGTACGATCCCACTCAAGAGCCTGAAGTGCCTCTCGCTCTGCGGTCTTGAAATCTCCAAGCAATCGATACGGTTCGGCAAGTTGAAGATGGAGGCGCGCAGCGGTATAGTCGTCTTTTACCCGCACATAGATTTCCATTGCCTTCAACGTTTCTACTATGCCTTCTCTCGGTTTGCCTGCGTGTGTTAGTACTTTCCCTTTATTCCGAATATTAATCGCTGTTCTAAATGGATCAGTCTCTCTAGGGAGCAGAACGTCTGCACTGTCAAGGTACTTCAGTGCTTTATCATATTTACCCATCCTGTCGTAGACCACAGCAAGATTGGTCAGTGGACTTACTTGCGGAAACCCTCCGGCCTTTTTGCCAAGGGCAATGGATTGGAGATAAAACTGCTCCGACTTTCTTAAATCACCCTCGTCGGCATAAAGTGTTCCTAGTTGGTTATACAGATAACAAAATTCTCCCGAGTAGAAGGGCAATTCATTGAGAATTGTTTCTGCCTTCTTGTAATATTCGAGGGCTTTTATGTTGTCACCCATTTTATTATACGCAGCGCCAACAAGAATAGAACGATCGGCTATGCTGATTGCATTTCCGGCCAAAGCAACTGTCAATAATCCATAATAAACGCTGCTGTCATACTGAGTGTAGTTCCAATAATGAATAAAATAAAGGCCTACGTTAAGCAAGCTCTGGAATTTAGCTTTCTTAGCCTCTGGGGATTTAAGATTTCTTGCTGAGATAAGGTATTTTCGAGCGAGGTCTTTTTCACCCACTCTACCTAAGGAATATTGCATTCCTGCAGCAATTAAAATGTAAGTCGTGTCATTGTCCAGTCTCCTGCAGATCGCAAGTGCCTCATCGATAAATAATTTTGTCGAGTCTATGCTAAACTCCGAGTAAATTTTGGCCAGTTCAAAAAGTGCATTTGCTTTCTGCAGCCCCTCTGTTGTACGAATAAGATTTTTCAAGCTATCAACCCTTGCGAGTTCGGCAGACATTCGTTGAGCACTCGCCGCGCTCATCACCGACAAGAGAATTAAGGTAAAGTAGATTTTCACAACATGCGAAAATACTAAGTTTTAAGAGAGCCATAAAAACCTAAAAGATTAGCAGTAGGAAATCAAAATTGTTAAGATAAAAGCCTCAAGTTAAGAATAGAAAAATCATTTACTCAAGTCATAAATGATTGATTAAATGATTCATGCCTAGATTTTACTGAAGTGAATTCTAGCGAGTCAGATCAAATTCATAGGCTCCTTTTAACCTATTTGCTCTTCCAATATTTATGGAAATAAATTCTTTCTTGGTCCTAATACTTTATGATTTTGGTTTGAGTAACTGTATTTCCTCTTCTGACTTCCACAATGTAAAGACCTGCAGTCCATGGTTGCGTGTTGACCTCGTGCCGCTTGCTCCGTTCGTTTTGGTAAATCACTCCGCCTAAAGATGTGCGGATAGTGATAGGCAATATTTCTCCTGATTCATTTTCAACAATCAATGTATGATGAACAGGGTTAGGATAAATAATAGAAATACATTTTTGCCCATAACGGGAATGGCATTAAATCCTGTAACATTAGATAGTCGAAATGCTCGAACTGACCTAAGCGCTGTTATATCGCTTGTCAGTAAGAAAATCGGCAATAGAAGCAGATTCGTTTTCATAACTTATTGGTTCGTGTCCTGCAAACCAACATTATAAAGCTGTCACGAACCTGCCAATCAATAGCACAGACCTGCCAATGTTGTACTACAGGATAGAACTTGGACACAATCCTTTGTTAAGTGATTAAAAAAGGAGCCTCTCCTGAGGCTCCCACAAACCAGTAGTACCAACCGTTGGTACCGCCGATTCAAATTGCAACTAAATTGATTTAATACTGATAACCAGCAACAAGGCCCTCGGCTGTCTTACGTCCTGCTTCCTTCTCTTTATTAGTAGCAAACACCCAGTCGATGTTGGATTTGTTGTATCGCGGAGCGTAGTACAAATAGCCAGTGGCTTCATCAATTGTAAATTCTGGATCGTCTGAGTCTACTGCCAACGGGATATCAAAGAGAATGGCACCATCAGCTTTTGCAACATAACTTAAGTAGTCTGCTTTTGCTTCCTTGTTCCTTCTCACGAAAAATGATCCGGGTGTTGAGATATCTTTCTTCATTCTTCTTAGTGAGAGATAATAGTCTGCAGCTTTCTGATTTTTCGCCATGTTATGAATAGCTAGCTCAGGGGCAACAAGATCGTAAGAGGCCTGTTTTGCCTGCTGGGTTTGGCCAGTCATTCCACCAACTCCAAGGATAACTGCACTTCCTGCAAGGCTCATCGCCATATCAAGCGTGTTCGTTACCTTATCTGCTACTGCCATCGCCCTGTTGAATTTGTCCATGCCCTTTCCGGAATAATCAAACGGTACATCTTTCACCAGTTCTCCTGCTGGTGAATACACTTGCATGTGATGTGCTGATGCCAGGAAAATGTTTCCATTCTCCAACACATCATATTTGGATAGCGGCTCATTCACCTGAAACTTGTAGTTCTTGATAATCTCTTCACTCACACCTTTGGTCAGGTCGGTTCTGTAAACCTTTCGGTTCTTTGCATCAATGTTGTAAGCCATTGCGCCGCGGTACACACTTAAGATGTCGGCATCATTATCAAACTTCTGCATTTTGGCAAGAAGATCTTTGCCGGTTGCTGCTTCAAATAAGTTTAAACCTTTTGAAGTAGCAAATAATATTTTTTCATTACCTACCAAAAAATCTATCACGCGGCCCTTGAGTTGGATCTCTTCTGGATAACGAAACTTTCCCAGTGAAAGATCGAGGATCTGGAAACGTGAGTTTGTTTCGTTGAACGTAACCACAGCCATGGTGTGATCATCAAGCATACGATATTTGTCTACAAATCCTTTCAGTTCCAGTTCGGCAGGCCAAACAGCTTTACCAGAAGTTGCATCCACAAGATTAAGCTTCGACTTATTGAACATACCTCCGCCTTGACCTGGTGCCGTCTCATGATAAATCGACAGGGGCATCAACCCACTGCCAGTGTCAACGATGTGATTGCCTTTTACTTCATAGTATTCAGGCCATACAGTTGAACCATCGCTGGTTTTTACGGCCATCATGTTCTTACTCTTAAGAATATAGAACTGGTCGGAATTTTCATCTACCAAAAGCTCCGTTTGATTGTCAACCGTTTTAATCATGCCACTTTTCTTCTTTTTTGGTTGATCTACCTGCCAGATTACTTTTCCTGTTCCGTCAACATTGGTAAGCTTGCCCGAGCCTGCGAAAATCAAACCACCCGATCGGTTAGAGATTGGTGGACATTCCATAATCACAGTTATATCTTTCGTTGGGCTACTTGGCAAGAGACCAAACTTGGATAGTTTGGCAGTAGTGCTTTCAGGCTTGTTATTGAAATCTGCTTTCAGGTTCCATCGAATTGCGAATGCAGTTAAATCTATAACCAGCAAAAAGTCCGGATCTTTTGAATAGAAAACTAAGTCGTACGATTCAGGGATGACGTAATAAGAGTCAATCTTTCCCTTAATCTCTTTACTGATATCAATAGTTTTTCCATTGCTAACGTCCAACAAGGTTATTACTTTAGGATTGGCCTGTGAAACAATTGAGAAGGGAGTACCATCGAGGGGTTCAATCTTATCGAACTGTAATTTAGTTTTCCACAATACTTCGCCTGTTGTGGGCTCGAGGGCAAAGAGATTAGATCCAGTTTGAACAAGGGGCACATTCAACTGGCTGTTGTATACATTTCTAACTGTTTCGCCTAAAGTGGCGAACCATGTAGCCTGCTTGACGTTCTGCGCCTGAAGCGTCAAACAAAGCAATACGAGGGCTACTGCAATTACATTTTTCTTTTTCATGATTAATTATTGGTTTGTTCGTAGGGCAAACTTGGCTCATGAAACTGTCACGAACCTGCCAATCAATAGCACAAACCTGCCAATTGTTTAAAATCGGTGGATTTTATTGAATCTGGTGATCAGCCCTAATGCAGCTGCAATCCTCTATCCGATTACAAGTTCTGATTCTTGTTTTTTTTAAGTCCATCACAAACAAGAAATTAAGTGGATGGATTTTGGTATTGGACTTTTTCTTACCAACAGCTATTCATGATAAATATTACATCTGCAATTAATCCCCGAACAACTGACATTGATATGCTTCCGCTATCGATTATAATTGCATGTAGTTGTTGAATTTTTGTTTAAATCTATGAAAAGAATTTTCCTTCTGAGTGTCCTTTTATGTGGCATGCACCCCTACCCTACTTTTGCTGCCGAAGTTACTCCTATCGCAAATGGCTATCACATTGTAGTAGCAACCTATAGCGTTCGTCAGGAAAAAGAAGCACGTCTTTTTTCTGAGTCGCTTAATAAACGAGGATTTACTTCCGGCTACGGCCTTGAAAAGGGGAAAAATTTTATCTATGTTTTTCTTCAAACTTTTGATTTTGACCATTTTAGCGCGGCTGTCAAAGCAATGACAGAGGCACGACAAAAGTCCGAGTTTGCTGCAGCCTGGGTTGTTAAAATAAAAGATGGCCGTGAAATCAAGGAGGGTGACCCGGTTGAGGATGTAGTCGTTAAAAAAAGTGATCCTGATCCAATAGAACCTGTTGTGGGGATCGTGACCGAGTACATTGAGAACCCCCCATTGAAACCCATCACAAAGCCGCAGCACCTTGGCAACACGCCCGTTTTCATGAGCGTATTTCGCGACCGCGATGGCAAGCTCGTGAGTGCTGAGATTAAAGTGTATGATGCTGAAAAATCACGACAAATGACTACGGTAAAAAGCAACAGCTACATGAACCTACCTGATCCAAAAACAAAATCAGGCCGGCTCTCTCTCATTGCATCTGCGTTTGGCTATAAGGACTCAAAACTGGATATCGGGTATTACACCACCGAACAGGATACTGTTCAGCAGAACGTGATTCTTTTCGGAAGTTACTTCCAGCTGAACTTTCCGATGGAAAAGATGGCTAAGGGCCAGGAGTTTGTTTTATCCAAAGTTTCCTTCTTCAACGATGCTGCTATAATGACGCCCTCAAGCAGTGAGCAACTACAAATCTTATTGGAAACGCTGCAAGATAATCAGATTACCCGCATCCGTATTAATGGCTACACCAACAGCAATGGACGAGGAAAAATAATTTATGTTGGTCCGAGCAAGAATTTCTTTGCCCTTTCAAGTGACCGGGTTGAGAAAACCGGTTCTGCCAAAGAACTCTCTGCAGCGCGGGCGCAAGCGATCAAAGATTGGCTCATTGCTCAAGGAATTGCTGAAGATCGAATTGAAGTTGCCGGTTGGGGCGGGATAAAACAGATATACGATAAAGACAGTCCTAATGCACGCAAGAATGCACGGGTTGAGGTGGAGGTGATCCAGTGATACCAAAGGTTGCTAACTTGAGCCTTTGATTTTTTTATTTGTCAACTGAAGAGGTTTTTATCCAAAAACTCATTTCTGAATTTCCCTTTGGGATCGTGTTGATGCATCAATTGCTTAAAGTCTCCTAATTTCTCGAATTTTGATTGCAATGACGATGGAGCGAGCGTAAACAGCTTTGCCCAATGAGGTATTGGATTGAACGGAGCCAGCTGTTCTTCGACCAATGGAAGTAAACTCATAACAACATCCTCTTGCTTCCATGTGGTGTGAATGGCAACACATCTTCTTTTATAGCAAGGACTCATCCAAAGATTATCAGCAGCAACCGCGCGTATTTCAGAAATGAATATGTGTGGAGTTATCTTCTCATGCAATTTTTCTACCGCCATCAAAGCCTCATACCCCTTTTCGAATGGCACAAAATATTCAGCTTGCAATTCTTTGCCCGCACTTGGTGTGAACCCCATTTTAAAGTGTGGCAATCGCTCATACCACACCTCCGATACTCCCATTTGCTCGGTGCAATTTTCAGCCGGCTGATCTTCTATTGGATGCATGTTTTTAGTGGCAAGCTTCGCTCCATAAAAATCAGGCGCAAATGAATTCAAAGTGTTTCCTTCAACGCGGCTCTTAATCCAAACTTCATTAATGTTTTTGTTTTTCCAGTCAGTGAAGAGACTCACACTATAACCACTCGACATGATCGCTTCGAAATTATTTTCCAATGCTTTCATTGGCAAGTTTCGATATACAACTTGCTGCATATTAAAAGTGGGCAGCAAATCGAGCGTGATCTTTGTTACGATGCCCAATGCGCCTAATCCAACTACAGCTCCATTAAATAACTCACCATTCTTTCGAGATAAAGTGACTAGATCACCGTCTGCTTTTACAAATTCAATTGCCGAGACTTGTGTTGCCAAATTGCCATTCGCCACTCCTGAGCCGTGGGTTGCAGTAGCACAAGCTCCAGCGATAGAGATATGGGGCAGTGACGCCAAGTTATGAAGGGCATATCCATTTTGGTGAAGATACTGACAAAGCTCACCATATTTTATCCCAGCTTCAACGGTAACGGTATTTGCTCCCTTGTCCAAGGTTACAATTTTATTCAATGCGGAAGTAGAGACTAAATTCTTGTTACTATCAGCAATGGTGTTGAAAGAATGTCTAGAGCCGAGTGCGCGTAACTTGTTATGTTGCTTTACAAATTCTTGTACATGCTCCACTGAATTGGGAGCAAAAACATTAGTTGTTCCGTAGATTAAGTTACCCGCCCAATTTGTTAATGGTTTTTTCTCTTGTGAGGAAAGTAATGGCGAAAAGAGCGTACCCACAATCATAGCTGTTGATGTTTTTAAAAATGCTCTTTTATCCATTGAATCAGCTTTAACGAATAACGCAATGAATATACCTGAACGCACTCGAAAACAAAATGGCAACTTTCCGATACTAGCCTGTAAAGTAAACATAGCCTCCTATGATACCCGCAAGGACAAAAATAGAGGTAGCAACATCACGCCAATCCCAGCTTGCTTGTGTGTCTGCAAGATGTTCATTCGTTCTGGTGCCGAAGGTTAGGTTTTTAAGGGCCGCGTAATCCGGTTCCTTTGTCATGTAACTGACAACAATCATGACGATCGCCGAAATGATGGTAATCAGAATACTGAAATATTGAAAGTTAATATTGCTCACAATCCAAAGGAATGAACTAGGCTCGTAGGATTGTATTACCCCCAATGTAATGGGTGTGTCTACCAACATACGAAACAGTCCAACGGCAAACCCTACGATCATTGCCCATAAACAACCTTGTGCATTGAGGCGTTTCCAAAACACACCAAAGAAAAATACTACAAAGATTGGCGGAGCGAGGTATCCCTGAACAGATTGTAAATAATTATACAAACCGGTTGCTCCTTGTACAACGGGAATCCAAGCGAGGGCAATCAACACCATGACAACCGTGGCAATGCGACCCATGCGCACCATCTGAGATTGACTTGCCATGGGGCGAAGTTTCTGATAAATGTCAATTGTAAATAATGTGGAACATGCATTGAACACACCAGCCAACGATCCCATTAATGCCGAAAGCAATCCTGCTACAACAATACCTCGAAAGCCTGTTGGCAAAAGATACTGCACCATCAACGGGAATGCAGCTTGTGCATGTGACGTCGCTTTTCCAGTAGCAGGATCATATACTATTTCAAGTCCTGGAACTTTGCCACTCTTCGCCAAAGCAAAACAAATTAAACCTGGAATGATAAAAAGATAAACAGGAAATAATTTTAAAAATGCTGCGAAGATGCTTCCTCTGCGGGCAACTTGTTCGTTGGGCGCGCCGAGGGCACGCTGAACGATGTACTGATCAGTACACCAATACCAAAGACCAATAACGGGTGCGCAGATTGCCATACCGAGCCATGGGAAATCGCCATTAAAATACCATGCCTGCTTGATAATTTGGCCCGTCGCATTTTTTTCCAATACCGGCGCCCAGCTACTTTCTACACCCACAGGTGTCAAAGGTTTCCAAAGGTTGAACATCTCCGAGCCACAGATGGCCTTCAATTCACTCCATCCTCCCAACTTAATTAATCCATAAGCGGTTAACATTGTTGATCCTAAAATCAGTACAATTACCTGAACAGCATCATTGTACGCCACAGCCCGCATGCCGCCAAGAATGGTGTACAAACCTGTCATTAAAATCACCAGAATTGAACCGATCCAAAAACTATCAATCAACGTTCCTCCAATAGTTAGTTGAAGTTCGGGCAGTAGTGTAGCAAATACGACTCCACCAGCAAATATTCCTACGGCGATTTTTGAAACAATAAATGTTACGATTGATACAATCGAGAGGACATAGCGCGAGGACACTGAAAATCTTTTTTCAAGAAATTCAGGCATGGTGAAGACAAGAGAACGAGCATAGAACGGAACGAAGACCCAGGCAAGCACCAACAGGCACCACGCATGAAATTCATAATGTGCTAATGCTACACCATCCTTTGCTCCTGAGCCGGCCAAACCCACGATGTGTTCGGAACCAATGTTCGATGCAAAAATAGAGGCACCAATAATCCACCAGCTTAAATTACGACCGGCGAGAAAATAATCTGCCGATTCATCCTTCGATCTCTTCACTACCCACCAAACAACACCCATCAGTATGCCGAAGTATGCTGCAATTACGATCCAGTCTAAAGTTTGTAGTAATCCCATTTGATATTATTGTTTGTTGGTTAGCTAATTTAAAAATGCTATTTAAAAAAAAGTTACCGATAATACGAATCATATATGACTGTAATCTCAGCAATATTTAATAATATAATCAGTAGCTAAGGGTGTTTTACTATTTTGAGAGGATGTCAATGTTCTTCACTTCTTCCGGAAACCACACTTCCATTTCACCTTTACCACGATGTGCCCAAGCGTAATAAGGTATAGCGGTAAAATTCTGATTAACAGTGGAAACTGAATTTCCAGAAACAACAATGACGGGTACTTCCGATTTTATAACGGTAACTCCATGCAACAAGTCATTTCTAAATTCTGTCGAAAACTGCGCGTCCTTCGGTAAAAGTATATTGCTGGTCTTGCCATTATTATCAGGCCACTCCGCGCAATACATGAGAGGTCCACGCTGAAGCGACACCTTGCCAATATCATCTTTTACATTTTTGTTGGCCGTTATTCTTCGAACTTCCATTGGTAAATTCACTTGAATAACATCACCCTTCTTCCATGTTTTGGCTAACACGGCATAGCCATTCGCCACTGTATAATCTGCAGTCTTACCATTAATGTTGATTGATACTTTTTTAATAGATGGTGATTCGAATTTATAGAGGTCAGAGGGCATCGCTTCATTTTGCGACCATCCTGGTAAGCGAACCAATACATTAAATGCTGATGGCGATTTTGGATTGAGGTTGAAAACCAGATTACCATCCCATGGATAATTATTCTTCTGCTCGATCTCAACTGAATTCTTGTTAACCATGAAAGAAGCATTTCCGCTAACAAAGAGGTTTACATAGATATCATTGTTCTTTTGAGCATAGACATATCCGGGAACAGAAGGTATTAATCGAGTAACGTTTGTAGGACAACACGAGCACGTAAACCAACCGGAGCGTTCGGCCTCCATGTCCTTGTGAGAATACATATTCTTAATTTCCATGGCATTCGTGTAGAAAAATGATTTTCCATCCATGCCCACACCGGAGATCAATCCATTGTATAATGACTTCTCTAAGATGTCAATATATTTCGATTCACCATGCAGCAGGAACATGCGATGGTTCCAATAAACATTAGCAATAGCCGCGCAGGTTTCGTTGTAGGCTGTTGCATTTGGTAATTCATAATTTCCGCCATAGCGTTCCCCATCACCCACTGCTCCGATGCCACCTTGTACATAGATCTTTTTTCTCACGACGTTATTCCAAATGGTATCTATCGCTTGTATGAAATCTTTGTCTCCGGTAAGCGCCGCCACATCGGCCACCGCGGCGTAGAGATAGCCGGCACGCACAGCATGACCAACGGCTTCATTTTGCTTGATCACGGGGATATGATCTTGCCAATAAGCGCCATTCTTCCAGAGGTCTTTACTTGTTGAATCGTAGCCTGCATAGTGACCTCTCTCTTCAATAAAGTACTTGGCCGTTTCTAAGTATTCTTTCTTTCCTGTGATGCGATAGAGTTTTACCAATCCCATCTCCACCACTTCATGACCGGGAGCAACATGTCTCTTATCATGACCAAATACACTACACACAAGGTCAGCATTCTTCAAGGCAATGTCTAACAGATTTCTTTTACCTGTAGCGTGATAATGTGCGGCAGACGCTTCATACAAGTGACCTGAGTTGTAGAGTTCGTGACTAAGTTCCCTCTCCTTTTCCCAACGCTCTTTGCCAGCCCACTTATGGACATCCAATGGATTAATTGTTCGCGCAGTATATAAGTAGCCATCGGGCTCTTGTGCATTTTTGATTTTCACAATAAGCGAGTCGATGTAGTCTTCCATTTTCTTATCGGGGAAGAGTGTCAACGAAAAAGAGGCCCCTTCAATTGTCTTGTAAATGTCTGTGTCATCGAAAGGATAGACAGTACAGAACTTGCCAGTGTGGGTGGCGGCCATTTCAAAATTCTTGACACGGCCAGTGCTTTCGCATCGCTCGAATGAGGCCGGGATTGTTACAGTATGATTGATCTTGATGCGCGGCAACCAAAAGTTGTCATTGAAATGCACCTGATTAAAAGGCACCACTTGTATGGGATAATCTTTTTGTTGAGCTGATAACTTTAATGTCGTAAGTATTACCAACAAGAATAGAATCTTATTCATGCGTTAATAATTGATTTTAGCGATCACAAGGAATGGCAGGGCTAACATACCGTTGGATTTAAAACACCTTAATAGCCATTTCATATTACAATTTAAGTTATTGTTCATAGTAGAACTCACTCTTTTTATCTTTCAAATATATCTTATTTATTTAATTTAAGTGTAATTAGAACATTTAATGATACAATTGTTCAAAATGATTCCTTCACCAGGAATAATTAATAAGCATATAGTTTCAGGAGCGATTAGCTTTGATCAATGGAATCTTGAAAATGTTTCGTTTAACGGTTAGTAAGTAGGGTGTGACAATTATATATTTACCCTTAATGCAATAACCCTGAAAATGAACAAAATATTTTTCTTGTCTTTCGTGCTTACTTCACTAACCATAACAACTGCAAGCACCCAGACCAACGATGAGATTTTACCAAAGATCATCACAAAGAATGGTCGCCACGCTTTACTGGTAGACGGGCAACCTTTTTTTGTTCTCGGTGGGCAAGCGCATAATTCAAGCGCATGGCCAGGCATGCTACCTAAGCTTTGGTCGGCCATAAAGACGATGCATGCCAACACACTTGAAGTACCGATATATTGGGAGCAGGTTGAACCACAGCAAGGAAAGTTTGATTTTTCGCTGATCGATACGCTGCTAGTTCAAGCGCGACAGCACAACGTTCACCTTGTACTGCTCTGGTTTGCTACCTGGAAAAATGGAAGTAACCATTACATGCCAGAGTGGATGAAACATGAGGCCAGTAAATACCCTAACATAATTGGCAAAAATGGAAAGCCTGTAGATTCGCCATCACCTCATATGAAAGAGATGATGGAAGCAGATAGTAAAGCTTTTGCTTCCGTGATGAAGTATTTAAAAAATGTTGATACTCGTCACACAGTCATTATGGTGCAGGTAGAAAACGAACCGGGAGCATGGGGAAGTGTGCGTGATTATTCTCCCCTTGCTCAAAAATTATTTGATGACCCAGTGCCTGCAGAATTGATGAAGCCTGAAGTGCTCAAAGCTCTTAACACTCCTGTTATCGCTGAAGGCAATTGGCAAAAAGTATTTGGCAACAACGCAGACGAATATTTTCATGCGTGGGCAGTAGCGAGATATATCGGGCAAGTAGCGGCTGCGGGCAAGGCGGAATATCCGTTGCCACTGTACGCTAATGCTGCACTGCGTGACCCACTCAGCAACCCACCGGCATCGTCATACGAAAGTGGTGGTCCCACAGATAATGTTATTCTCATCTGGAAAATTGCTGCACCTGCTATCGACTTGGTAGCACCCGATATCTATCTTTCAGAGAGTGAAAAAATTATGAAGGTACTTGAGTTGTATGATCGGAATGATAATGCGCTGTTCGTGCCGGAAGTTGGCGCAGGTTTAGATAAACCAAAATACCTGTACGAAGTTATTGCCAGAGGAGGAATTGGGTTTTCTCCGTTTGGAATAGACAGTAATGGCGAGAGCGAAACAGAACAGAAAACGCAAGAGCGTCTTTCACCGATTGCCATGGAGTACGCAATGGCAAACACCATGATGAGGGAACTCGCCAAATGGGGCTTTGATGAAAAAATAAAAGCGGCCATTGAACGCGAAGATCATGTAGCAAAGAAAATTGATTTGGGTGCATGGCAAGCGGTGGTATCATTTGGAACAGGCAGCAGAGATGTGTCATCAGAACCAAATAATAATTTCACCGGCAAGGCAATGATCGTGCAACTGGATGAAAATAAATTTATCGCGATCGGCACAAACTGCCGCATTACCTTTCAGCCACTTGGAAAAAATTCAGGCAAGGCTTGGCAATATTTAAAAGTAGAAGAAGGACGTTACGAAAATAGCCTATTTAAACCTCTTCGCATTCTTAATGGTGATGAAACCGATTGGGGGGGTCCGCGCTTTGGAGAAACACCTACTGTAGCAACTATCTCATTGGTGGTCCGATAAAAAAAATCAGTTACTGGCTCGGTGTTTTGCGTCTATCATTTTTGAATCGAAAAGTATAAAGTCTTCCCTAGCAACTCATAGAGAAATAGCTTCTAGGGAACTCTGATCTTTCATAGCAGACTTGACTTAATAAGTCCTCTTAAGTTCTGCTCATCGTTTCATCACATTTTACTAACTTCAAAAATGTGATACTGCCAAGGCTGCATATCTAAATAAAGCCCGCCAAAATGAAGGTCATCTCCATCACGATCATAACAAGCTTCACTCATTAAGTCCAGGAATCTCCATTGGGCTCCATAAAGATCATTAAATAGCGGATGCAAATAACATTGAGAGGAATGAGGTTTGTAGTTTGCCACTACCACCATCTTTTTCCCGCGTGTTCCCTTCCAGCCAAAGGCTATGAAAGAATCATTGGAACTATTACCTTCCCATGCCGGCGTACATGAGATAAGACTCCATTCACCATCACGCACTATTGGGTTTTGTAATACCGAAAGAAGTGACGAATAAAACTCTTGCAGGTCAGTGTGAATAGGTTCGTGTGGAGAGCGGATAAGATGTGGTGAAATGCGTTTCATTCTTCCTTCAAATTGTCCTTGATGAAAGAATCGCATACCAGGCGAAAAGAAGGTAATTACTGCGGCCGCTTTATATTGATCCGGACTGAATGTATCTGCTACGCGAGGCTCATCATGATTTTCGAGGAACCTGGCAAGTTTATCCTGGAAATCAATACCAGCATTGAAGTGTTCCCGAATAGCGATTGTGTTTCCTTCTCGTAAGCGGTCATACAATCGCTTATCATAGGTATAATCAAAGCCTTGTTGTTGAAGTGTCCACTCCATATCCCAGTAGACTTCTGCCATGAAGCAAAAACCTCGAGCATGTTTGCGAATAGCTCTTATAGCAACCGGCCAAAAGGGCTGCGCTTTACGACCCCAGGTCTTTTCAAAAACTTCAGGTAAAATAAGCATCGCCATATCACATCGAACTCCATCGCACTGGTCGGAGATTCGCAGAAGTTCTTGTTTCATTGCCTCAGTGGTAGCCGGGTTGCTGTAATCAAGTTGTAACGTATCTCGCCACCCTGAAAAATATGGATCACGCCCATATGCAAAAATGGTTGAGCCTTGCTTGAGATTCACTCGTGTGTAATTCTGAGGATTATTTTTAATATCTTCTTCTGTTCCGGAAACAAAATATTCTGGATGGTCTTGCACCCATGGGTGATCTAGCCCCATGTGATTAGGAACGAAATCAAGCATGAGTTTAAGTCCGCGACTATGAAGTTTGATGCGTAGCCGCTTTAGGGCTTCATCACCACCTAAGTTGGGATGTACATGATAATCGGCAATGGCAAATCCTGAACCGCCAATGTCCTCTTCTTTTAGGTTTGGCAATGTTTGTTTGAACTCGCGTTTCCACTCCGGATTTTCCAGTGAAATCTTTCTGCTTTGCTCACCTGTAGTCCACACACTTAAAAACCAAATCCAATCAAAACCCAATTCGGCAAATCGATCCAGTTCCGTGTCTGGAATATCATCAAACGTTGCGTGTCTACCGATCGTCGCAGAAAGTTCGGTGAACCATACCCGTGTATTGATCTGATATAAGGACGGATATTTCACGTGTCGGCTCATCTTTGTTTCAGCGAAGTCTTGCTGCCACCCTGTGTTGTTTTTAACTAATGTAGAAGTTAGCTCTTTCATAAATTCGAATTTCAATGCCATGGCTATAAAGTTGTACTTTATAGAGTTGTTAAGCGATGAGGAATGTCATCTATCAAAAATGATATTGCTTATGAGGTTCACTTTAGCAAAATTACTTCAGTTTGTAACCTCATTTGCACCATTTAGTTTGGAGTTAGTGACTAAAATCATTAGGAGCCATAACTTCCATCAGCAGGCTTTCAAAAATTGGATAATAATTTCATCCTTATAAATCCAATAACAACGTGAAAGACATTTACACCAAATTCCTCTTTTTCACCGGTAAGGGGGGTGTTGGCAAAACTTCTCTTGCCTGTGCTACGGCAATAAAAATCGCTGACGAAGGGAAAAAAGTTCTTTTGATCAGTACTGACCCTGCCTCCAATTTGGAAGATGTTTTGGATAGTTCGGTGAAGAATGAAATAACCCTTCATAAAACGCTCAGCAATCTTTTCACTATTAACATCAATCCCGAGACTTCAGCACAAGAGTATCGTCACCGAGTGATTGACCCTCTTAAAGGAGTCGTTTCTTCGGATGAAATCAATAAAGTAACCGAACAACTTTCGGGAGCATGCACAACAGAAATTGCTTCGTTTGATGAGTTCTCTCGGTTCATTACAGGCGAAGGAAATCCAGAAGTCTACGATGTGATCATTTTCGACACCGCGCCAACGGGTCACACAATTCGACTGCTAGAATTGCCCGCTGCCTGGGGTTCTTTTCTTGAAAATAATCCTAACGGGGCAACCTGTATTGGACCTTCATCGGCTCTGAAGAGTAGCAAAGAACGATACAGAAAAGTAATTACATGCTTGCGAGATGCCGGACAAACTACTTTTTACCTTGTAGCTCGTGCCGAAACTTCTTCCCTCAAAGAAGCCGCACGCACAAGCTCGGAATTAAAAGAATTAGGTTTGGCAAATCAAAAGTTATTGATCAATGGTGTTTTCAACGCCATCGATACGAGTGATGGTGTTGCCATGAAAATGGAACAGATTGCCGAGAAGGAGTTATCGGAAATGCCGGAGGTTTTAAAAAGTATGGACGCTACAAGTTTTCCATTACTACCCTACAATGTATTGGGTGTAGAAAAATTAAGATCACTTCTTAATAAAGACATTCAACAAAAACTTGCTGTCGCAGAAATTTCAAAGGAACATGAATTCATGCATCCCCTTGAGGACCTAACTGATCTGGTGGATGCATTGGAAGGAAATGGCAAGAGTGGCTTAATAATGACGATGGGAAAAGGTGGAGTTGGGAAAACTATCGTCGCAGCATCTATTGCAACCCTGTTAGCTCAGCGCGGGCATGAAGTACTTTTAACAACCACAGACCCGGCCGCACACATCAAAGATTTCATAAACCAACTGGATGAATTGCCTGAAAAATTAACCCTAGAGAGGATTGATCCGAAAGTTGAAACACAACACTACATTGATAAAATAGTAGATCAAAAAAGTGCAACATTGGACGAAGGAGAAAAAAAATTATTACTGGAGGATCTTCAATCTCCCTGCACAGAAGAAGTTGCCGTCTTTCACGCTTTCTCCAGTGCTATCTATAAAGCGAAAAGACAATTTGTAGTTATCGATACCGCCCCGACCGGGCATACCCTGCTTCTGCTTGATACCACCGGTAGTTATCATAAGGAAATTATAAAGAAGCTAAATCCAACCTCGTCTAAAGTTAAGACGCCCTACATGTTTTTGCAGGATGAGAATTTTGCGAAAATAATATTGATTACCTTACCCGAAACAACACCCATGAGAGAAGCGGAGGGTCTTCAAAATGATCTCAAGAGAGCGGGGATTAATCCGTATGCCTGGGTAATTAACCAATCCTTATCGGCGATTAAGAATTTAAGAGATCCACTTTTAAAAAAGAGAGCAGCGTCTGAGATAGCTGTTATCAACTTCATTACAAAAAAATTATCGAAACGAACCTACGGTATTCCTTACTTGCCAGAAGAAAAATTATTGCCAGCCATACTAAAACTCCATGATGTAAAACAATTGCAATGAACCATCGTGAATTTTTAGAAGGAAAGGACTTCTCCATCGTTTTGGGTGTACCATTCTTTCAACTATCCGATGACTCGAAATGCGGTCATTATGTTGGCAGTGATCGCAATTGCGCTCGTGTTGCCATTGGTGCTTACAATGATGCCCATCGGTGAATTGATAAAAATGCTAGCTAGTATGTTATATCTAAGCTGCAAGAGCAATACGCGCTATAAATTGAATGCCATTGTGCCTTTTGGAAATAGGTATGAATATTTTTTGAGAAGCCTGACACTAGAAGTTAAAGGCGCTATTTTATTAGCGAAGACTCCACCAAAGAGTTTATAAAAAATGTGTAAATAATGTAAGCCAACTCTAGAGTTGTGTAATAGATACAAGTCAGCATGGCTGATATTTGCGCGTGCCACTTTACCAAATTTTCGACTAATGAACATATAATTGGGACTGAGGTTAAAATTTGACACAATAATAATCGCAGAAAACGTTTAAATAATTAAAAAAAAAATAATGAACTCCATTCAGAATTCATCTAAACTAGTCTTGTTGGTATTTATTCTCTCAATGATCGTGTTGGGTTGCAAGAGCGCAAAGAAAACTGCCGCAGCGAATGCCGCTAACGAAAAAGCGAAAATGGAACACGAAGCAACCCTTCGCAAACAAAAGGAAGACGAGCTGAAGAAAAAAGCAGAAGAAAATGCGAAACGGAATGCCCAGTCGGCAATAACCGTTATGAAGGAAAATGCGCCCAAAGTCAAGTTGAGTGAATATTTCGATGCGATTGCCAACGCAGACAATGTGGCTTCGGCTAACAGCAGCATCAATGAAGCTCTTGCTCTATTCGCGTCTTCAGAAGCACCTGTTCTCGTTGTGATCAGTGAGGAAGGTGGTAAGAAAGATTATGATCGGCCTACCACTATCAAGGCGTACCTGAACTACTTGAAAGACCAAAAGAAGAATATCAACTATATCGACAACCTACAGGTTGATGCCTCTGGCAAAATCACCGAAGTCGAATTAAAGAAGAATAATTAAATCCAATGGCCATGATAAAAATTAAATTTCTGTCAGCGTTATTCATTAGTCTCTGCACGTTGTACAGTCTGTCTGCGCAAACGGATAACATAAGCCCTGCGCGGAAGCAAGCCATCGACTCGCTCGCCTTGGAGAAAGTAAGGGACTTGAGTAAGTACATCAGCATTATTGGTAACAAGAAAACACAATATTCTGAGGCGAACCGTGTCATGGACCGTGCAGAAGAACTGTTCGCGCCCGAAAGCGAAATGGGTGTATCGGCATTAAACAAGAAAGAGGTCACGTACTATAAAGTGCGCAAGTATTTCGAACATTTAATGGCGTTGAATTATGATAAGGTGAGTATCAAATGGTATAATATTCATTACATCAGCGACCTGGAGCGCCAACCCGATGGAAGGTATGTTGGCGTAGTTACTATTTACCAGCGTTTTGAGGGCGAGTCTGAAGGTGGTTTGAAATACAAAGACACCACCAAGAAAGACATTACTATTTATGTAGAACGGAAGAAGACGCAGATGCAAGGACGTACTGTAGAATTTTGGGATGTGCTTTTAGGTGATATCCGTGTGACCGAAACCAGTGAGTAAAACCACAGTGATAGTCAGTAAGAGGCAAACGTTTTTGAATCTAATGAAGTGGATATTGCTTATTCTGCTCATGTTCACTATCCTATTCTTTTCTGTGGCTGCCCGAGCTCAAATGGTTGGTGACATGGGTGACGAAAGTAAACTCTATGCAGAATCAAAGCAAGTCAATCAATTTTTTAGAAGGTTTAATGGAGAAGAGGATGAAAAAGGGAATCATTACTATCCCACCGACAAAGAATACCGAAACGTTAAGCTGAGGAAAAAGTATCTTGGGATATTGTTCGACGAAAGCAACACAGGAATCACTCGCCCATTAAAAATGGAATTCGCTGAAAACGTACTAGATAAACCTGAGTTATCCATCCTTGATTTTCATGGAGGCAACTGGTTTGCCGAGGTCAACACTACTTTCCAATTGAGTGGAATAGATCGGATGGTAACCCTATACATGGAGCTGGAAAAAAACCACCTGGGTTATAAATGGGTAATTCAGAAAGCTCATGCGGATTGGCTGGATGCATACTACGTGCGCGACACAACCAAAGTTGGCAGGTTTCTACATCCCATGAGTCACGAACTTGACTTTATGAATCTTCGAAAGGCATTTGCTCATAGCGACAGTATTAGTCAATTCACGGTTAAAGATTTTAAACCCGATCATCTGTCCGTTTTAATGTACGAAGCGAAAAAGGGAAACCTGAAGTTCAAATCGGTCGGTTCAGTGCGATTTCATTTTTTTCAAATCAAAGGATGGTACTTTGAACTTTACGATTTCAACCGAACAGGCTACAACACCGGTTGGCTGATTTCTAATCTTGTCAGATTAAAAGACGATTCTGAAAAAGAGGTTTTAAAAAGATATCTATACCATGCAACGAATTAGACTGTGTCTCTACACAGTTGTTCTGCTTGTCATCACGGCCGGAGCGATGGCACAGAAGCAAAAGCCGAAATCGTCTAAACCTACAAAGACGGCAAAGACTGTTGAGCCTCCAACCACCAAGCCGGTGGATGATCCCGCACTCAACGAAAAGAAAGTAACGGAAATGATTACGTTTTTGGGATTTATGCTCAACACCCTGGGTAGCAGTGGCACCTCTGCTCGCGATAAGGATGTGCTGATCACCGAAAGCTATTCCAAAATATTTAAAGATGCCAAAGTTCAGATAGAAGATGATCTCGATGAGGAACGAAGTGTCATCACGAACAAAGATGTAGTCGCTTATCTGAAAGACATTAATTTCTTTTTCAAAGATGTCAAGTTTGAATTCACCATCGAAAAGATTGAGCAAGGAATAAACGCAGACAACCAAACATTTTACAAAGTTTTCTTGCACCGAAATCTTAGCGGCACAACATCCGATGGTAAAACGGTCAACAACATTCTTCCGCGATACATCGAAATAAATTTTAATCCGAAAGATCAGGACTTGAAAATTGTGAGCATTTATACCAATGAGTTCAACCAAAAAGGTGCATTACTCAATTGGTGGAATCAATTATCATATGAATGGCAATCGCTTTTTAGAAAGAAATTTAATCTCAATGATAGTGTTACGCTAAGCGACATCAAGAAGATTACTTCTATCGAAGAATTGAATCTAAGTAATAACCACTATATCCAATCTTTTGAACCATTGTCGCAGTGTAAGAATTTAAAAACGCTTGACCTTTCTTACTCTAATGCAAAAGACCTCGCTCCTATTCGAAACCTGACCGGATTGCTTGAGCTGAATCTTTCACACACAAATATTAGTGACCTCAGTCCAATAAAATATTCAAATAATCTTGTGCGATTAAATATTAGCAACACAACGATCAGTGACATCGCTATTCTTCAACGAATGACAAAGCTACAGTCCCTTAATCTGAGCAATACTAAAGTTACCGATATCAGCCCGATAGCTGGCCTTATTGAGTTGATGGCCTTGGATGTTAAGGCGACCCAACTTTCAGATGTTACTTCCATTGAGAATCTAACGCAACTTACCGAGTTGAATATTTCAAAAACATCGGTTCAGGATTTGTCGCATTTGAAAGGTTTGAAGAATCTCAACACTCTTATTTTTGACAGCACGCAAGTCAAAAGTATAATTCCTTTGGCGAGCTTAGGAAGCCTAAAGGTGCTGCATGCCAACTATACTCTGATTTCCGATTTGCAACCATTGCAGAAACTGGCCTCCCTGGAGAAAATCTATTGTGATCAAACACTGGTAAATAAAATCGCTGCGGATGCATTCATGGCTGCCAGTCCGAAAGTTTTGGTGGTATACGACTCACACGATTTGAAAGCTTGGTGGAATGCTCTTTCTTCAGCATGGCAAGAGGTGATTAGTAAGGCAGCAAAGATCAGCCTCACTCCTATGAAGGAAGAGTTGGCGAGGGTTGATAATGTCGACTCACTCTACCTAAATGGAAATAGCGGCATCACGGATCTGGAGCCACTCCGTAAATTCATGAAGTTGCGCGTAGTCATCGCGAATAAAACCTCAATTTCGGATTTGTCTTCAATTCACGATCATCGGGCGATCGAATATCTAGACGTTAGTGAAACTCGCTTGAAAGATCTTTCCCCTGTGAGCCAATTCACTAAATTAAAAGTACTCAAAGCAGATCGTTGTAAAATCGAAAGCATCAGCCCCTTACAGAACATGACTGGCCTTGAAAAATTATACGTTGATGAAACTGGTATCAATGACATCAATGCGCAGGAGTTTTTGCAATCGAATCCCAAATGCCTGCTGATTTATAAATCTGTTTTTCTCAACCGGTGGTGGAAAAATCTTTCAGGAAATTGGAAAGATGTAATGAGAAGTCAAGTGAAGGATACAACCCGGGAAAGTCTTCACCAACTCGTGGAACAAGAGACATTTCATTTTAAGGATTCACCCATAAGTGATCTTTCGGGGTTAAGTGAATTCATTCGCCTTACCGAATTACATTTCTCAGGCACATCCATTACAGAAATTGTTCCTCCTGAAAATCTCAGGTTGCTAAAATCTTTTCACGCCTCCCATGGACCAATTCGGATTTCGGAATCATTGGGGCAATTAACTGCGTTGGAAGATCTGGACATCTCAGACACACCCGTAGAAGATATGAAGGTGATATCGAATTTACAAAAATTAAAAAGTCTCAATTGTTCAGGAACGCAAATCAAGAGATTGGATGCAGTTGAAAAACTAGAGAACCTTGAGTTTCTCGATTGCTCGAATACCAATGTGAACAAACTAAGTTCCTTAGATCACCTTCACCTGAAAACGCTGAAGTGCTACAATACCCGGGTTTCAAATCGTACCATTGAAAACTTTAAGGCCAGTCATCCGGATTGCAAAGTAATGTATTATCGGTAAACAGGTGTTTGCTAAATTACTTAAATCGTTCAACCACACTGAGGTACTTTTTAAAACTGCACTGTTTTTTTATGGCTAGTTGAAGTCTCCAATTCCATAGTCAAATCTTTTTGACCTTCGTTCACCAGTTCGATTTCGCAAGAGATTGTAATTTCATCGCCCACCATAATGCCACCAGTTTCCAGCGCCGCGTTCCAAACTAGTCCCCAATCACTTCGCTTTATTTTACCTGAAATGGAAAGCCCAGCTTTTTCCTTTCCCCACGGATCCACAACAATTCCTCCGAATTCAACATTCAATTTTATGTTTTTGGTTACTCCGATCATAGTCAGTTCGCCCCATAATTCAGTGATTCCGGCAAAATCTGGTTTTCCCATAGTACTGGATGTGAATGTTATCTGTTTATGGTTTTGTACATCAAAAAAATCAGTGCTCTTCAAATGCTCGTCACGCTTTTCATCTCCGGTGGTGATTGACGAAGCATCGATCCATACGTCCACTTCGGCAGTGCTGAAGTTCTTTCCTGTAGTGTAAATACTGGCATCAAATTTCTTGAATGTGCCTTTAACATGCGCGATCATTAGGTGACGTGCTTTAAAGCCAATTTCGCTGTGCGCTTGATCGATTGACCACTTAGTTTGATTTGTCATATAGTATTTGTTTAGAATTGAAAACCGTTTTTGGGCATCAAAAAGACACAGCTCATTTAGCAATGACCTTTTCGATTTGATAAATTGAAGGGACAAAATTGATACTCTTTGCGCACCAACTTGTTACAGATTTTCTCAGATGAGTTACATCCCTTACACATTATAAAGTAACTAGTTAACAGTTAATAACAGTGCTACTCGCCTATTCATAAATTCACTAACATTGTGCTTTTGCCATTTTCAATTCCATACTTGTGAGCATTACAGTCATTCTCATCTGCATTACCGTAGCGATAAGCTTTTACACCTTCAACAAACAAGAACTTCAGGGTCGGTTGATGATGAATCCTTACCTGATTAAAACCAAAGGCCAATACTACCGGTTTATCAGCTCGGGTTTTATTCACAAAGATCACATGCACCTGCTATGGAATATGTTCTCCTTCTATTTTTTTGGCACTGTGGTAGAACGTGACTTTGGTGCCGTGTTTGGCGAAGCAGGCATCTACTATTTCATTGTTTTATATTTTACTGCCATTGTCGTTTCTGATATTCCCACTTATCTCAAAGAAAAAAATAATGTCGACTACAATTCCTTGGGCGCTTCAGGTGGCGTGGGTTCCGTGATCTTTGTGTTCATTATTCTTCAACCACTGCAGTCCATTTGTTTATACATTGCTTTTTGCATGCCCGGGCTCGTTTTTGGCGCAGGCTATATGGCGTACACCTACTATCAGGGAAGAAAATCAAAAGACAACATTAACCATGATGCACATTTGTATGGAGCATTATATGGGTTGCTGTTTTGTGTGTTAGCTTATCCTACTTCGCTCCTGCTGTTTTATGAGCAAGTGAAGTATTGGATTGGGACGTTCTTTTAATAGCCTGAGATGCTTCAAAAAAAAGAACATCCTAAAGAAAAATTCAGCTTACATCCTCGTAACAAGCATCGGGAGCGTTACAATTTCAAAGAACTGATTCACAGCAGCCCGGCATTGACTCCCTTTGTACGGTTGAATAAATACAACGATGAGTCGATTGATTTTTCAAATGCCGAAGCGGTGCTGCATTTGAACAAAGCATTGCTGAAGCAGTATTATGGAATCAATCATTGGAATATTCCATCCGGTTATTTATGTCCTCCTATTCCCGGACGAGCCGATTATATTCATTACATAGCCGATTTATTAGCAAGCTGTAATAAGGGAGTTATTCCAAGAGGCCGTCAGATTAAATGCCTTGATATCGGCGTGGGAGCAAATTGCATTTATCCGATCATCGGGAATAAAGAATACGGATGGTCGTTTGTTGGCTCGGATATTGAGCTGGCTGCCATTCAATCAGCCGCCAAAATAATTGAGACGAATGCCACGCTGAAAGGAAAAGTGGAACTTCGTTTACAAAAGAATTCAAAAGATACTTTCCGTGGGATTATACATCCGGGCGAATACTTTGACTTAACCATTTGTAATCCTCCCTTTCATGCTTCGTTGGAAGAAGCTCAATCAGGAACGCTGCGAAAATTAAGCAACCTGAATCATAAACGAATTACTAAACCGACCTTGAACTTTGGCGGGAAGAATAAAGAATTGTGGTGTGAAGGCGGAGAAGAAAAATTCGTACAGAAAATGATAGTGCAAGGCAAAGAGATTTCATCATCTTGTTTTTGGTTTTCAACTTTGATCTCCAAGTCATCCCATCTTAAAAGTGTTTACTCAGCTTTAAAAAAGGCAGCGGCTATTGAAGTAAAAACAATTCCTATGAGCCAGGGGAATAAAGCCAGTCGTATTGTTGCGTGGACCTATCTCAGTCAAGAGCATCAGATGAAGTGGATCAATACAAGATGGAACTAGAATACCTATGCTTGTGTTGCTGCAAAACCAAAATTATATTTCTAAATTTTATATAGATGAACGAAAATACCGAACGCAATAAGCAACTCTTTTTATTGGGTATGATCCTAAGCATGGTCTGTTGGGGTTTCAGCTGGACCGCAGGAAAGATCATGGGTGAGTATGGCAATCCATTAACCAACTCATTCTTTCGTTTTGCCGTTACCTTCCTCTCCCTTTTCTTTATTCTACTATTCATCAACACCTCTTTTAAATTAAATAGCAAAGGAATGTTTGATCTGATCATGTCATCCCTACTTATGTCTATTTATACCTATCTTTTTTTTAAAGGTTTATCGACAGGAAAAGCAGGAGCTGGTGGCGTATTAGTAACGGTGTTAAATCCCATTGTGTCTTACGGAATCATGCTGATCATGACCAGGCGCAAGCCTACACGTAACGAAAGTATCGGGCTGCTATTGGGATTAATAGCCGGCGTTATTCTTTTAAAACTGGTCACTGAAGCCGACAAGGTTTTTACTGCTGGCAATATTTATTTTCTACTAGCAGCCTTTTGCTGGGCGATTCTTAGCGTCTTCACTTCACGTGCTTCGCGCTACGGATCACCGGTCACCTTCAGCTTCTACCTTTATGGCATCTGTGCATTACTGATGTTTATATCTGCAGGAATGGAAGGGATAAAAGCTACCTTCGTTAAAGCGGATTTTGTTTTTTGGGGGAATCTGTTTTTCAGCGCGACGATAACCACATCACTGGCCACTACCTTGTACTTTGTTGCTACATCACGCCTTGGCGCAAGCAAAGCCAGCAGTTTCATCTTTCTGGTTCCTTTTTCTGCTGCATTAGGTTCATGGATCTTTCTTGATGAAATCCCACAACTGCACACGATTACTGGTGGTCTCTTGGGGATTGGTGCGGTTTATGTTTTGAATAGAAAAGAGTTAATAAAAAACTAGACTCTTAATGAGCCCCGAAATCCTCTGGCAGCATAATAGGATTCTGCACCGTTGTGATACACAAAGACATTGTCGTAGCGCCGGTCACAAAAAATGGCACCACCAAGTTTTCTAATCTCAGCAGGTGTTTTCACCCAGCTCGATGTTTTCATATCGAACTTTCCAAGTTTCTGCAGCTCCCGATATTCTTCTTCCGATAAAAGTTCAATGCCCATGGCAGCAGCCATATCCGTTACACTATTTTTCGGTTTGTTTTCTTTCCTTGACTCCAGCGCTTCGCGATCGTAACAAAAACTTCTACGGCCACTAGGGCTTTCCGATGAGCAATCATAAAAAATGTATTCGTCCTTTTTATAACTGATAACATCCGGTTCACCACCTGTTCTTTCCATTTCATTGAGCGACCAGAGTTTTTCTGTATTGGCTATAAGCTGCGCTTGTACATTAACCCATTCAACACCTTTGTGCCGGATGATGTTTTTCTCAAAACGGGTTTTCAATATGCTGAGTAGTTCTTCCCGTTGTTTTGGTGACAACACTTTTTTTGACATAGGTCATACGTTAAGAGAATAATTTATTTTTTTGAGAATATCGAGAACCAATATAGCCGGCATAATTATCCCTAAGATATAACAACTGTCCCATACCCCTCGTTGGACAGTTTCTGTTTTTTCGGATGTTAAATACTCGTTTGTCTGAATAAAAAAACTGCTGTTTTCTTGGTAGCAGTTAAAAGCTAATTATTTGGTCGTATTTGCCTAACTTTAGTTGAGTTTCGATCTTTTTCTGATAAAAGGGGGAGTTGCAGCATGTCGCTTATCGATAAAAGGTAAGTTCAAAATCTGTTCAACGAGGCTTGAATTTCAGGATCCATGAGACCAATTCACAGAGTTCCAACTTGTCAACTTTTATTCTTTGAACTTCCTTGTTCAAAATTCTTAATTAAGAGATTAATCCAAATTTCAATTTAGATTATTGGGAAGGGTCTATGAGGCAAGACAACCTTAAATCGAGTTTCGCAATTGCAAGTTGTAAATTGAATATGGCCCCTCAATTGGTCAACTATTTTTCGGACGATGTACAGCCCAAGGCCGGATCCCGTTGATAATTCGGAACCTCGATAAAACATATTGAAGATTTTATCCTTTATGGAACTTGAAATTCCTTCTCCATCGTCAGTGATCTCAATTTCAAAATAAGAATCGAATACCGTGGATCGAATGAGGATCAACCCATCTTTTTCCGGATCACGGAATGTAAGGGAATTGGCTAATAGATTTTTGATCATGATGCATAGCAATAACTTATCTGTGATAACTTCGCTTAGACCTTTTGTTTCGGTTTGGATAACAACAGCTGAAAAATTAGGTGAATAGCGAAGGTCATTTATACAGCTCCGAATAGCTAAATCCATGTTAATTTTTGAAACGTGGATATCATTCGAAATAGTTTTTGAAAGTGTTGACAGTGATTTCAATAGTTCATCCATTTGATGAGACCTGTCGCGAATATGCCCAAAACATTCCTTTTGTATCTTGCTTAGCTGTTCGTGCTCCAACACGTTCAATATCCCAACAATAGATGTGATTGGGGAACGCAAATCATGCGATGCTCGATAGAGTATCTGGTCAAGCTCCTGGTTTCTTTCTTTCAGCTCCTCCAAGGCTGTTTCCAGAATGTTGTTCTTGCTGTCCAATTCTTCTACCGCCGCGGTAAGTTCTTCCTTTTGTGCTTCGATCTCCTCCATACGATCTGCCAAATCACTTTCACGTTCCATCAAGAACATTGTGCGCTCGTCTAAAAGCCTACTTAATCTTTTAATCTCTTCGTCTTCCACTTTATCCTCCTATTATTCCCTTAATGAAAATTATTTAGTTCAAGAATTTTAAAACATTAATACTGACCGCTTTGTTTAACAGTAAACAAAATAAAATAGGTATGGATAAAATGACCAAAGAGAAGGAGTTCAAGCACGCTAGTATTTTTCTTTTGCCTCAGCAGCCCGATGTAGTCGTGGTGGAGGCAACTGCTAATTACATCCCATTAGATCAATTCAAAGAAATTTTTCATTTCATTGGCGATCTTACATCCAGAAAAAAGATCACCAAGCTAATTTTTGACAAACGAAAGCTCTCTGTCTTTCATCAACCATCGATGGAGTGGTACTTCGTGGAGTGGAAAGAAAAAATGTATGATGCCGGGCTAAAAACGCATCGTAAGATTTTGCCACAAGATGACGTTTTCCGTCAGAGTGTCCGCATTGGCCGGGATAAAATAAACAAAGCCTATCCTAACAAAAAATTCCATCAGATGGATATTCAATATGCTGAAACAGTAGAAGAGGCATTGAACAAATAAGATTAATCTTTAGGGGAACCAAAATTTGGCTCCCCTAAAGATTGGTTTCTCTACTCAATGAAGTTGTATAAAAAGATTGAGCACCTGCTCATGTTGAACGCTTACTTTGGCTTCATCAAATGAGGGTGGGCCGAATTTTATTTTTGCATCATTCGAAAAACCTATTGGTTCAATGGGATAGCCAATGAAATTGGTCTTCAATTTTTTGTTTCTGTCTTCATCTTGAAAAACCGCAATAGCATACTGGCCAGCAGGAACATGCTCAAAGGTAATTTGCATGATAGACTCTTTCACTTCTTTACTGATGCCGAGCAGGTGCTTGCCTGTTTTAGGAAAGTTCACTTTTTCAAAAATGCCAACTGTAATTAGCCCGCCTTTCTTGGTATTTATGCCTTTTACTACTATCGAAACTTTTCCGGCTTGACCAAAGCTTGTATGATACATTGAAAGAAATACTAGCAAGGCGAGCGCTAATTTCATTGACAAAAGTAAAAAAGACAGAACTTCCTCAAACAATTTAGTTTGGAAACTGTTAATTTGGAAAATTACGCATTGTCCATGGGAGAATATTCTATTAAAGAGCTTGAGAAACTTTCTGGGATAAAAGCCCACACCATTCGCATCTGGGAAAAGAGGTACAAGCTCATCACTCCCAAAAGGACGGCTACCAACATCCGGTTTTATTCTGACAATGACCTGAAGAAAATAATCAACATTGCCGTTGTTAATAATTCGGGAGTCAAGATTTCGCACATTGCCAAATTAACGGACGGCAAACTAAATAAATTGGTGCATGAACAAAATCGGTTCGGAGAAAATATAACGTCACCCATCGATAAACTTATCATGGCAACGGTGGCCATGGATGAGAAAGCCTTTGACAAAACGGTGCATCAATTAGAGTCATCTAGAGGGTTTGAAGAAGTAGTTATAAAAGTAATATATCCTTTTCTTGAAAAAATCGGGGTGTTGTGGCATACCGGTGAAATCACACCAGCGCAAGAACATTTTGTGTCCAATCTTATACGTCAGAAAATAATTGTTGCCATTGATCAGCTGCCCTACCCCAAGAGCAAATCAAAAACTGTTTTATTCCTGCGCGAAAATGAATATCACGAGATAGGGCTTTTGTTTTATAATTACCTGGCGCGTAAAGAGGGGCACCAGACTTTCTATTTGGGGCAGTCTGTTCCTTACTACGATCTGAAACAAGTTGTTGCAACACATCATCCAACCCTGCTCATCACCTCCATCGTTACGTCTTTGAATGAAGATCGGCTGGATGGTTATCTCCAGAACCTATCGCATGACTTCAAAAAACAAACAATAGTGATCAGCGGAATGGCTGTGCGCGACTTCGATTTCAGTTCGTTTAAGAACATTAAGCTGTTTTCCTCAGCCAAAAGCCTGAAATCCTTCCTTTAAGCTTTGTGAATAAATAAAGGAAACCATTAGAGATTGGAACTATTTTCGGTTACTTTTGTTTAATGTTTTTTATTAAATGTTAAACAAAATGAAAACCGACAAATTCGTGCAGGAATTGGCTGACCTAAGGCCGACGCTAGTTGAATTCACCCGGAAGTTCACCAACAACCGTGACGATTCGATGGATCTCGTACATGACACGATGCTCAAAGCGTTAAGTCGGAAATCGAAATTCAGGGAAGATATTAACCTGAAAGGATGGCTCTATATCATTATGCGCAACACGTTCATTAACCAATATCGCAAAGACAAAATATCAAGGAGCCAACACGTTGATGAATCTTATCTGAATTGGGCCGTAGATAAGAACACATTTAACAGACCCGATGGAGTGACTCAGATAAAGGAAGTATGGAAAATTATTGACTCTCTCAAGGCCGAACTTAGTAGGCCGTTTAAGATGCATGTATCAGGTTATAAATATCAGGAAATCGCAAAGGAACTAGATATTCCGATTGGTACAGTAAAGAACAGGATTTTCCAGGCACGCGTAGAAATGCAAAATCAACTGATCGGTTACCGAGATTAATGAAGAAAGTTGTTGTAATAGGTGCAGGTTTCTCAGGACTGTCAGCAGCAACTAGCCTGGCGAGTAAGGGCTTTGATGTTACTCTACTGGAAAAACAAACCATGCCGGGCGGCCGCGCCAGAAGATTTTCTTCCGATGGTTTTGTATTTGATATGGGCCCAACCTGGTATTGGATGCCCGATGTATTCGAGAAATATTTTAATCGCTTTGGAAAAAAAGTAAATGATTACTACGAGCTCGAAAGACTGGATCCATCCTACAGAATTTATTATGATAAAAATGACTTTTTAGATATTCCTGCTTCGCCTGAAAAGCTTTACCATCTTTTTGATCAACTCGAAAAAGGCAGCGGGGAAAAACTGAAATCATTTTTAGAGGAAGGAAAACGCAAATACGATATTGGTGTAAACAAATTGGTCTATCAACCTGGATTGAGTTGGCTCGAATTACTGCGTTGGGAAGTAATTAAATCATCAGTTCATCTTCACATCTTTTCGTCTGTTTCAAATCAGGTAAGAAAAAATTTTAAGAACGACAGAATTGTTCAGCTGCTTGAGTTTCCTGTTTTATTTCTAGGAGCCACCCCAAAGAATACCCCTGCACTTTATACTTTAATGAATTATGCCGATATGGTTTTAGGCACATGGTACCCGAAGGGTGGCATGCATAAAGTCGTTGAAGGGATGGAAGCACTGGCTAAGGAGAAAGGTGTAAAATTTTATTATGACAGCCCTGTCGATAAAATTAATCTTAAAGACAATACCATAAAAAGCGTTGCTACGGCCGGGAAAGAAATTCCTACTGACTTTGTCATAGCATCAGGAGATTATCATCATGTTGAGCAACAATTACTGCCAGCTTCGCATAGAAAGTATGACGCGAAGTATTGGGACAAACGCGTTCTGGCGCCATCTGCATTAATATTCTTTTTGGGGATCAACAAAAAGGTTACTGGCCTACAACATCATACACTGTTCTTTGACGAAGACTTTGCTCTTCATGCCAAGGAAATTTATGATCAACCACAGTGGCCCACTTCGCCACAGTTCTATATCTCTTGTCCTTCAAAGTCCGATCCAACCACTGCACCCGAAGGCTGTGAGAACATCATGATTCTAGTACCCGTCGCTGCCGGCTTGGTCGATACCGACGAAACGCGGGAGAAATATTTTAAAATAATCATAAGTCGTCTGGAAAGGATTTTGGGCGAGACCATTCAGTCTCACATTATTTTTAAAAGGAGTTATGCGCACAACGATTTCTCGGCGGACTATAATTCATTGAAGGGAAATGCCTACGGTTTAGCAAATACATTATGGCAAACCGCCAATCTGAAACCATCCATGATAAACCCAAAAGTTCAAAATCTTGTCTATACTGGCCAGCTAACCGTGCCTGGGCCAGGAGTACCTCCCGCAATTATTTCTGGACAGGTATCAGCACAACTTGTTATTAATAAAGCAAAATCAAAAAATAATAGGTGATGAAAGTGGAAGAAAATAAAAAACAATTATTTGATACGGTCAGCTTTCATTGCAGTCGTATTACCACACAACTGTACAGCACTTCATTTTCGTGGGGTATTCTTTGTCTTGATAAATCCATTCGCAACGGCATCTATTCCATTTACGGCTTTGTTCGTTATGCTGATGAAATTGTCGACACCTTCCATAAATTCAATCAAAAAGATCTGCTCGATCGGTTTGAAGCAGAAACTTATCTTGCCATAAGAGATGGAATAAGCCTCAATCCGATTTTAAATAGTTTTCAGTGGGCTGTTAAACAATATAAAATTGAAAATGACTTGATCGATAAATTTTTGCAAAGTATGCGAATGGATTTGTCGATGAAAACTCATGACCAACATTCTTACCAGAATTATATTCTTGGTTCAGCCGAAGTGGTTGGACTAATGTGCTTACATGTGTTCTGCCAGGGAGACCGCAAAAAATATGAGCATCTGAAACCCAATGCCATGAAGCTAGGCGCGGCCTTTCAAAAAATAAATTTCTTACGAGATATCAATGCCGACTACAATGAGCTTGGTAGAAATTATTTTCCTGAAATTGATTTAAATAATTTCAACGAAGTGGAGAAAGAAAAAATCATACGCGAAATCGCTGACGATTTTCATGAAGGCTATAGAGGCATTGTGCAACTCCCTGCTGAATCACGGTTTGGAGTTTACATTGCTTACGTCTACTATTTGGCGTTGTTCAAAAAAATAAAGAATACCCCTTCGCGATTAGTGCTTAAAGAACGAATCAGAATTCGGAACCTTTACAAAATGGGTTTACTGATTCTTTCCTTTTTTAGGTATCGATTTAATTTAATATGATCAGCCTAAGTGAGCTATCGACAATTGTTTCTCCCAATATCAGTTTGTTTTGGTTCCGAAGAGATTTACGCCTGATTGACAATGCGGGGCTTTATCATGCCTTAAAAAAAGAATCTTCCGTTCTCCCAATTTTTATCTTTGATACGGAGATATTAAATAATCTAGAAGACAAGAAAGACAGGCGTGTTGAATTTATCCATCAAAGTCTGATCCAGCTCAAAGAGGGATTGGAGCAAGCCGGCTCTTCATTGCTAGCATTTCACGGTGATCCCGTTGAGATTTATTCCATTCTTAAACCCAAGGCTGTTTACTGCAATCATGATTACGAGCCTTACGCTACAGCTCGAGACTCAGAAATTAAAAGCATATTAACAGAACGAGGCATAGAATTCCATTCTTTCAAAGATCAAGTCATTTTTGAAAAGGAAGAAATCATCAAAGACAATAGCGCTCCTTATACTGTTTTCACTCCATACAGTAAAAAATGGAAATCAAAGTTGAACGAATTTTATTTAAAGAGCTATCCTTCAGAAAAATTTTTGGCTAATTTAGTGAAGCTGCCTCCCCTCGTGTTTCCTTCGCTTTCACAGATTGGTTTTGAAAAAACAGATTCAACTTTTCCAGAACAGAAGATTCATTTGAAAATTATTGAGAATTACGACACTACGCGCGACTATCCCTCAGTCAACGGAACAAGTCGGTTGAGTGTGCATTTACGCTTTGGCACCATGAGCATTCGAAAATTGGCATCCATTGCTTTTCAAAAAAATGAAACATGGCTTAACGAATTAATATGGCGCGAGTTTTATCAAATGATTTTGTGGTACTTCCCTCAGGTAGAAAACGAACCTTTTAAATCGGCTTATCACTTTATTGAATGGAGAAATGACGAAAGCGAATTTGAAGCATGGTGCGAAGGAAGGACAGGCTACCCAATTGTAGATGCAGGTATGCGTGAACTCAACCAAACCGGATACATGCACAACCGTGTGCGCATGATCGTGGCAAGTTTTCTTACTAAACATTTACTCATTGATTGGCGGTGGGGCGAAGCTTACTTTGCAAAAAAGCTCTTGGATTTTGATTTGGCCGCAAACAATGGTGGATGGCAGTGGGCCGCTGGCTGTGGTTGTGACGCCGCTCCTTATTTTCGTGTATTCAATCCATCGCTTCAAACTGTGAAATTTGATCATGACATGAAATACATTAAAAAGTGGGTGCCTGAATTTGATTCTTCATCTTACCCCAAGCCAATTGTCAATCATGAATTTGCCAGAGGAAGAGTGTTAGCAGTATATAAAAAAGCCCTAAGCGTAAGCGCATGAAAGTTTATCAATTCAAACAGTCACAATTTATTCCGGCAGACCTCACTACCGTTTGGGATTTCTTTTCATCCCCCAAAAACCTGAAAGCGATTACTCCTCCGGAAATGAATTTCGAGGTCCTCGAAATAACCGGTGGCGAAAAAATGTACGCAGGTCAGATGATTTCGTATAAAGTAAGCCCCCTTCCGTTTGTGCGCGTGAGGTGGGTGACGGAAATAAAAAATGTAGAATACAAAAGATATTTCACAGACGAGCAAAAGGTTGGACCCTTTGCACTTTGGTATCATCAACACTTTTTTAGTGAGCTAAACAATGGTGTGTTAATGACGGATGAAATTTCTTACGCTATTCCATTTGGAATTTTAGGCAGGATAGCCAATCGGATGGTGGTAGAAAAACAAGTGGGTAATATTTTCAACTATCGCACGGAGAGAATCAAATCCCTTTTTCCTTTGAAGTGATTAACTTGTAAAAATGATTTTAATTTTTTCATGTACGGCAGTCACCATTGGCACATTTCTTTTCTGGGAATTTGTGGCTTGGTTTACGCACAAGTACATCATGCATGGATTTCTTTGGGTGTGGCACAAGTCGCATCACACGGTGCACGATCATGCATTAGAAAAAAATGACTGGTTCGCTGTGGTGTTCAGCCTGCCATCCATTGGGTTGTTCTATTATGGATCGGTGGTGAGTTACAATCCATATGTTCTTGCAATTGCGCTAGGGATTCTGTGTTACGGAATTTTTTATGTCGTCTTTCATGATGTGGTAGTTCACCAGCGTATCAAATGGAGACCTTTAAGACAAAGTCATTATCTGAAACGGATGATTCAAGCCCACTATATGCACCACAGCAAACACACCAGAAAGGACTGTGAAGCCTTTGGGTTTTTGTATGCCCCGAAAAAGTATGAACCCAAAAGGTTTCAATTCAAAAGAAGCCGAAAAGAAACGCAATAAACATTGATGTTTTGAAATCGAATTACCTCTATCTGCTATTGGATTTCATTTCGATTTTATTTCCACTTGCGTTTAGTTTTTATCCGAAGGCCAACTTCTCGAAGAAATGGAAATATTTGTGGAGAGCATTGCTGATTCCCGCAATCATCTTCATTGTGTGGGACATGGCGTTCACAAAAATGGGCGTTTGGGGCTTTAACCCTAAGTACATTCTCGGAATTTATATTTACAATTTACCCATTGAAGAAGCCCTCTTCTTTATTTGTATCCCCTACGCTTGTGTTTTTTTGTATGAAGCACTCAACCATTTAGTGAAGAAAGATCACTTCTCTTCAGTTACTTCTTTCATTACCATTATGTTGTTCATGTTTCTGTTCACTTTGGGGGCAATGAATCTGCAGCGTTGGTACACGAGTTTAACGTTTTTAGCTACAGCTTTCTTTCTGTTGTTGCTGCAATGGAAATGGAAAGCTACTTTCTTGAGTCGTTTTTATTTTGCATTTATTTTTGTGCTCATTCCCTTTTTTATCGTGAATGGAATTCTCACCGGAAGTTTTATTGACGAGCCTGTGGTCTGGTATAGCGCCAATGAAATATTGGGTTTACGAATAGGAACAATTCCGTTTGAAGATATTTTTTACGGAATGCTTCTGTTGTTGATGAATGTATCTTTGTTTGAGTGTGAGCAAAGGGTTGTTTAATTTTTTTTGGAAAATCATTTTCGCGGCATTTAATAGGAAAAAGATTGTGACCAACAGCAATCACTACCTGAAATCAGAATTAAATTTTTCCGCAGGAAAGTCTCAGAAATAGGTCAACTTGTCAACCTGGAATGAATCAGTAATTACCAGCGGAGCCATTCATTTTAATTGATACAACAGCAATGCCGCGATATTATTATCCCGTAATGGAGATGCAACTATTAATTGATTCTATTCAGGAATTTATCAAAATTTGATGGCGACCTTCTGTTTTTCCTTTAATTCCTCATTCCCTTTCATAACAAGCGTATCACCTACTTTTAAATTTCCAAAAATCTCAACCTTATCAGAGAGATTTAATCCTTGAGAAATATCGATCCATCTTGTTGAGTCCTTTGCAACTTTGATAATGAACTTCCTTTCCAACGTTGTTACCACCGAAGAAAAGGGAACAACAAAAGAATCTTGATCCCTGTAAATCCTGTAAATGTTAAAGTTCACGTTGGCAAGTGCCCTGGCTTGTGAACATACTTTTCATTCTTCACTTCAAACTCCCAGGTTTCTTTTCGCGTATTCGGATCAAGGCTTCCTGATTTCCGCAAACGTTGCGTCTGAAGGCTGGTTAGGATTGGCCTTTGTAGAGAATTTAACTTTGTTGTCTTTTAATGAAACACCTGTTAATCCTTCTGGAACAGCCACACGCAATCTCAACTTGGAATTATCCTCCAATACCAATATTGGTTTTTCATTTGGTGTACCAACATATGCTCCTTCATTTACATTTCGCTGAGTAACAATTCCACTGAAAGTTGCTGAGATCGCTAAGTAGTTGCCTACTTGTCTAAATGAAGATGACGCAAATTTAGCGGCCTGCTAATCGGCGCTGTCTGACATCATTTGGTTTCGTGAGGACAGTTCTCACATTTTCTCTGGAGCGCTCAAGATTTTTAGAATAGACTTTTATCAATTCCTGCGCCTTGAGTGCATCGAGATAAATGTTAACCACATTGATTTGATGTTTGAAAATTTCCAACTTGGCATCGGCTTCATTGTAATGCAAATTGGCTTTGGCTACATCGATACGAGCACTTCGTTGACCAAATGTAAAAGGCTCCCAATTCAACAAAAGGCTCGCGGCACTGCCATATACTCCATTATATATATTATCCGATGAAGGCGGTCCGGTCATTGGCACAATGAATTGTGTTGTGGCCATGCCTGTGATGTTGTTGTAGGTTGAATAGTTAAGTTGATAGGCGGTATCCAATGTGGGGATGGCAGTATTTTTCGCAGATGTGACATTACTTTGCCCTGCCTCGATTTCAAAGGCTTTAGCTTTCAGTAAAGGATAATTAGCTTCCGCCTGTTTCAACAATTCTTGCAGGCTCTGACTGCTGGCGGTGAAAACAATCAAAATACCTATTGCTAACCAAATGATTTTCATCAACTTTTTTCACTAAGATACGATCTAAAATTGGACGTGAAATGGGGCTTCTGAGTCATGATTCGCAATTGTATGGCAGGCTTATTCTGTTAATTTTTTGCACTTGGAGTTTCCCGGAGGATTTTGTGCCAAGATCGTCTTGCGTTCGATTAGAAACTCCAAATGGTAATTAAAATTGACCTTGTTTTAATATCGTCACAAGCGATCTTAAAAATGTCGCGTCACTACCGGCCGCGGTTTTTTTTGGCGGTGAGATTATATCCGTAGTAATCCCTATAAGTTTAAGTGAGAAGTCGCGTTACCGCATACGCAAAATAATTTCAGTCCCTGAAATCTGGGATTTTAAGAAGAAATTCTTTGCTGGGTGGTTACGAGAAATGAGAATGAACACTAAGTGAAAATCAAACGCATAATCTATGAAAAAGGAAATGCTGTCGAACTACTTTCTGGTACTCATTCTTTCTATGTCAGACATCGCGTCCCACCAATCCACTGCGGGGAACAAAATGCGAAGCAGGTTGCTCTAAAAATTCAGCTCATGCTCCATTATTTAGCGCTAATATTTCCCTCTACGCTTTATGCACTTGACGTTGTGCTTGAGGCTTCATAGCAGTGTATCGCAATTTTAAGGTGAAAAAAGATCCCTTTTACAAACTAAAATAAAAAACGGAGAAAGCCGAAAATCCTTACCAAAGAGTAGGCATTAAACATTTCTTATTATGCCAGATAAAGAAAAAAAGAGCCAAAATATCCCTGACGGATATGTGCAACTGAAGGGCAGCGAACGCCGAACACAGCCCACAGCTAAAGTAGTAGGCGAGGTTGATAGCAACGAGAGTTTTTCGGCGACTATTGTATTACGTCGGCGCCCAGACGGACCGTCGTTACCTGGCTTCGATCATTTTGCGAAGACTACGCCGAGGCAGCGCCGACGGCTCTCCCATGAGGAATTCACTGAGAAACATGGCGCCCATCCTGATGAGATTAAGGCGATTGAAGAGTTTGCAAAACGGAATGGTCTCACCGTTAAAGAAAGCCACATTGGAAGGCGACACGTTGTAGTGCATGGAACCGCCGAACAGTTCTCCAAAGCATTCGCCGTAAGTTTCCGGCAATACCAAGTAGAGCCTCATGACATACCACCTCACAAAAAAGGCCGGCCGACCCCTTCGCGTACTTACCGTGGGCGCGAAGGCTTCATCCATGTGCCAAAGGATTTGGCCGACAGTATTGTCGGTGTTTTCGGGCTTGACAATCGACCAATCGGCGGCAAAAATCTGGCAGGAGACACGCCAATTACGAACCTAGTTAGCGTTCAGCAGGCAGCGGCGCTCTACAACTTCCCCGCGCCCGGGGCTTCGATTGGAGGGCAAACCATCGGCATCGTCTCGGCCGGCGGCGGCGTCGGCTATCTGCAGAGCGACATCAATCTTACGTTCGGAGCGACGGGACTCTCCTCACCCATAGTACACGATATTGCGGTGGACGGCGTGACCAATCTGGCTGCTGCGCCTGTCACGTCGGCGGCATCGATGGCTGGTGGCAACACACTGACCTTTACGTCAACAGGTGGACTGGCCAACAACTCGATCGGCTACTACATATCCGGCGGCAATTATTTCTGGCTTCAGGTGACCGCTGTGACCGCAACTACCTTGACCGTCAGTGCGTACGACTCAGCCACGGGAAACTTTGACTTGACACTACAGTCTAATGTACCAGTGGGAACGTCCGTCTACTTCAACTTGGACGGAGAGACCATGCAGGATCTCGCCATCGCCGGCATGGCTGCGCCTGGCACAAATCTGGCTTGCTACTTTCTGAACGACAGTCAAGCAGGCTGGGTAGGCATGATAGGCCGTGTGTTGCATCCCAATCCAGGTGACTTTCCCGCCGGTGTGAATCCGCCGTCAGTGCTCTCTTCAAGTTACTTTATTTCGGGTGGCGACGATCCTGACGGGCTGACGACTTACGGTGTAACCACGGCGCTCATGGATGCCATCTCGCAGGCATTTGAAGACGCCGCGCATCTGCAAAACGGACCCACGATCTGCATTGCAACGGGTGACCGCGGTTCAGACAACCGGGTGGGGAACAATGGAAGAACACCAGCGAGTGGCGACGGATTTGCCCACGTGCAATATCCAGCCAGTGACCCGTGGGTACTGAGCGTGGGTGGAACGACGCTGGGTCAATATATCCCCGCAGGCTCAACTACGCCGGCGTGGGTTGAGTTCCCATGGAATGCGACGGATGCTACCTGGGGATGGTGGGGTGCTAGTGGAGGTGGCGTGAGCGATTATTTCCCACTGCCTTCTTACCAGAATCTTGCCGGCGTGCCGAACTCCATAAACCCAGGAATAGCGGCGCCGAATCCGCACACAGTAGTTCCTCCTGCAGCCTTCAAAGCCACCGGCCGCGGCGTGCCTGATGTGGCTGCGAACGCCAACGAACGCACGGGGTTTTCGGGCATTGCGTTCGCAGGTGTACTCGGCGGGCAAATTGGAAATGGAACGAGTGCGTCAGCACCATTTTGGGCAGGACTAATCGCTGCGTTAAACTCGAACGTCGGTTTTAACATCGGCTTCGCCAACCCAACGCTCTATGCTCTTGGATCGGGAGCTTTTAACCCGATTAATCCACTTTGGCGTGATCCGTCTTATTCACAATTGGCAAGCTGTCCCACTGACAATGGAAACAACACGATCCCAGGTTATGCAACAAGAGCTGGCTGGGACGCAGTGACAGGGTTAGGCTCGCCAAATGGAATGCAGATTCTCTCGGGATTTACAGCATTGGAAATGGTTTATATCCTTGGTGGCTATCAGAGCGCCGATGTGATCCTGACTGATCTCACAACCGGAAGCCCCGTTCCGATTGGTGGCTTGCCGGGTGGGCCGTGGGACACGCTGCTGAGGCCTTCAACCAACTACGGCTTCTCGGCCAACGTACATAATGATTCACCAAACGCTGTGGCGGGTGTTGTGGTCAAGTTTTGGGCGATTCCCGGCGGTGTGGGAACCAGCGGCACGATGGTGGGAGCGGCACAAACAGTCAGTATTCCACCGCATTCGACAGTCACGGTTAATGCGTCGGCGCAATTTACCAGCGCCCCTTTAGGTGATCACATGTGTGCAGTGGTTAGCATTTATAGTCCGACAACGGGATGTAATGTAAACGCTGCGACGGCGTTGGACATCCCTGACCCAGGCTACTCCGAAACGCATCAGTGCTCAGCATGGCGAAATACCGACTCGACATTGACTGGAGGAGGAAATCAATTCCACTTTCGCATGGGTTTGGGGCGGCTACCCATTCGAATGGAGAAACCGGTCATTCTCCAAATCGCCGCCAAGCATGTCCCGGCCGATATACGGGAAATACCGGCGGTGGCAAAGATCGCGGACACGCTTAGAGCGATGGGCGCTCGGAGTAATATTCCATACTTTCTCCTACCGGGGATCATACAATCGTTCAAGAGTGTAAACCTAAAGACTTCTGTGAAAGAGGTAGGTAAGTTGTCTGTGCGCCAACTGGAAGGAGGGGTTTGGCATCTACTGCCGCATAATGACGAAGAGAAAAACATGTTTGAAATAGAAGGGCACGTACCCGCAAACGCGAAGGTCGGCGATGTGATGCTCGTGTATGTAACAGCAAAGTATCCGAAGATAAAGGAACGGGAATCGCGCACCGTTGAGTTTCTTCAGTTCGTGCACGTGGTTAATAAAAAAAAATAATACTACTCAAACCGGTATCGATACCTGTTCTTTCTTGAAACAATTCTCCGAAGAGGTTCAAGACCTCTTCGGAGTTATTTAAAAAAGAAAAATTTCAATTAACCGCTACTTTGAAAAGTGAGGGTTAAAGATAATTAGCACGAACACACAGTTGTCTGATTGTCTTCTCATGATTTTGTAATAAGAGTCTTTCGATCGATAGCTTATATTTTCTCGTTACCGTAGCAAAATTGATCTCACTTAAGTCGCTCCTCATTTTCTTTACCTGAAACATTCTTCAGCTGAATAGTTTTGGGAATGATTGAAATTGAAAAATCATTAAAGTTCCAGTCCGATGCATATTCGACAGCACCTAACGACGCAGCGCTGAAGGATGCCTTGCTGAAATTGAAATTTTTTAGCGCCGAGTTTTTGAGACCTGTACCGGAAAAGACCGTGTTGGCATTGGTGACGGTTACATTACTTATATAAATATCTTTTGCCAATGGAATACCTTTCTCTGCTGGCTCTACTTTGTTCAACATGACCTTCCAATGTGCAGGCACTGTATCAGGATTATAGCCCTTCGGCAAGGTCGAGTAGCTATAGGATGGATTCCAGTTAAGGTTAAATTGAAAGGCCACATTGATAGAATCCATACGCACATTCTGAAAATAAATATCTTCAATTATTCCGCCCCGTGTCACCGCCGACTTAATACGAAAGCCATTGTCAGTATGCGTGGCCGTTAAGTCTGACGCTAGCACATGCCGTATGCCGCCTGATGTTTCGCTGCCAAGCGTTACCAGTCCTCCCCCACGGCGAGCGATGGACTTCCTGATTACAACATACTCTGTGGGCCGGTTGACCCGTAAGCCATCCCAATCTCGGCCTGCCTTCAAACAAAAATTATCATCGTTGCAATCAATATCGCAATTCTCGATCAACACCCAGGAAGAAGAGTCAATGTCAATTCCATCCGTACTTGGGCCACTGCCGTCTTCATTGTTGCGAATGATCACACCGTCTACCGTAATGTTTTTGGAATACAACAATTGCACCGTCCAGAAGCCTGCATTTTTGAAGGTCAATCCTTTGATGGTGATGTGGCTTGAATTCTGAACGAGTAATGTTCGCACGCGTTTTGCATCGTAATCAACGATCCAGCGCAGGCCTTTCACCTCATACTCTTTTCGCATTTGCCAATAGAGGTCCCAATTAAATTTACCTCTTGCGTTTACAATGCCTTCTCCTGCCAAAGAGGAATTTTTCACATCGTTGATATTGATCAACGCCGAAGGCCATTTCATTTCAATACCGGCAATACGGGTATCCATTTCCTGATAATCTTCCACGCGTTCGCTCCCCAAGATTAAAACATCTTTGTCGATCTGCAATTGAACATTGTCTTTCAAAAAAATGGCGCCCGTCATATACGATCCTGGCTTGAATCGCACCACTCCCCCGCCTGCTTTCGAACAAGCATCGATTGCCTTTTGAATCGATTTTGCATTGTTTGTTTTCCCATCAGCAACGGCGCCATAGTTATCGGCAAAAAAAATAGTAGTACTTGTAGGAGTAAACCGAGAGCCAGTCCTTGACACCCATTCAAGATTTTGAGCTTGGCTTGCCATAGCTGCCATACAAAGCCAACATAAAAGAGAAAGCAATTGTTTTTTCATTTTAAACCACAGCTATCGCATCGCTATTTCAAATATTTTTTCAAGACCAGTTTTTTCTGTTTTTTCAATGCATCACCTACGAGCGAAGCGTTAATGCGGGCGCCAGCTTCCGTTGTGTGAGTGTGGTCGCTCAAGAATAATTTTGTTTTTACTTCATCAGGCCCCAGTGTTTCGTAGCGAGTGGCAACCAGATCATTAAGATCGATATAAAAAGCTTCTTCCTTTTTTGCAACCTCTTGCGCCCAACCGGCATAGCTATTGCCAGCCCTTACAACTTTACCATTCTCCCAAACATTGCGTGCAACCAGCGAACATACAATCGGTGTACACCCTTTTGCTTTGGTATCGTGAATGTATTTACGCATATACCATCCGAAGCTGTGAACGATCTCATGTTTTTTTGTGATGAGGTTATCGATCTCTTCTGTTTCTTCACCAACACCTTTGATCGAACCGCGGGCACGCAACGTATCATTCACTGCACCCCCATCGTTATGGCCAAATTGCATGATAACAAAATCTCCTGGCTTCAGTTTGGAAAGTACCTTATCCCAAAGGCCTTCGGTCTGAAAAGTACGGCTACTCCGGCCTCCGCGGGCGTCGTTTTCAAGATGAATTTTGGTTGTATCAAATTGTTCATATAAAAAATCACCCCAGCCCCATAACGATCCCTCACCTTTGCCGCTCCCGTTTTTGACGGTAGAATCTCCAATGATAAAAAGTGTGGGCTTAGAACTTTCATGCGTCGCGGAAATCAGCAGAAGGAAGGTGAGAAGAGCCAGAGACCGTTGTATTGGAAAAGTAGCCATTGATAAAACAGGGTTTTTACGAGAAAAATCAAAAGGACCATAAAAAAAATGGTTGTTGCGCAATCGATTGTTCAAATAAATGTACCTTTCTGAAGATCCATAGCCATCCTGTACTATACTGGTGGTGATGGGAAAGGAGTATGTGTTATTTATGTAATTGAAGAGTTATGAAATGCCTATCAGCAAAGCAAACCATTGGCATAATAATCAGCATGGGCATTCCATGTAACTATTAAAAAATAAATTATTATCATATGAAAGAAACAGATTCGCTGCTAGAAATCCGCATTGACCATGAGTCAAGAATTCCCAAATATCATCAGATCGTAAATTCTATCATACATGATATTGAGTCCGGCAAATTATCGGTTGGAGAACGCGTGCCATCTATCAACGAATTCAGCGAAGAATATTATTTATCACGCGATACGGTTGAAAAGGCTTACAATGTTTTAAAAGAAAAGCAGATCATTACTTCCGTAAAAGGGAAAGGTTATTACGTAACGAGAAATATTCTTCCGTCGAAGATCAATATTCTTTTTCTTCTCAATAAATTAAGTTCTTATAAGCTGAGCATTTACAATTCTTTTGTGAACAGCCTCGGCCAAAATGCACGCGTCGATCTAATCGTTTATAATTGTGACGTTAAAATATTTTTAGACGCCATTAACGAAACGAATGGCCGGTATGATTACTATGTTATTATGCCGCATTTCCGAGACGAATTCAATGGGCATCAAAACACCAATCGACAGATCCTTGAGTCGCTTCGAAAAATTCCGGAAGACAAATTAATTATTCTTGATAACTACATTCCTGAATTAAAAAGAAATATAGCTTCTGTTTACCAGGATTTTAAAATGGATCTCTATGAAGCCTTGCAGGAAGGGCAGAAAATTTTGTCTCGTTATGACAGCCTTATTCTTGTTTATCCCACGAAGGCGATCTATCCTTATCCAATAGAGATACTACAGGGCTTTCAAAAGTTTTGCACTGACTTCAATTTCAATTTTGAAGTTCTCGACGAGATTTATCCCGACATGGAGTTGAGACCGAATGATGCCTATATCATTATTGAAGAATCTGACCTTGTGAATCTTGTAAAACAAGTCCGCGATAAGAATTTTAATCTTGGAAAAGAGATTGGAATAGTTTCCTACAACGATACCCCATTAAAAGAGCTTCTGGGTATAACCGTCGTTTCTACGGATTTTCAAACGATGGGCGAAACGGCTTCCTATATGATACTCAAGAAGAAAAAGGAAGTCGTAAAAAATGTTTTCAGGTTTATTAATCGTCACTCAATATAGCGACCGTCTAAATAACTCATTTTATTTTAGCAGGACACTCCGTGAAAGTTTTACGCAGTTGGATAGCTATTTTTGATTAGTACATTCAATATCCATCTCCATGCAAAAAATCAATTTCATTGTTTTCCTCGCATTGCTATTTTCTGCCATTCCTGTAAGCAGTAATGCTCAAAAATTACCGGCGTCCTCCGTTACACTAGAGGCGATGTCAAAAACAAATACCTATTTTATGCGGGAGTGGCCAGATGTCGGCAAGCGGATCGTTACCAACATGTCGCGCGCCAGCAACATCTGGACGCGCGCCGTATACTACGAAGGATTAATGGCCTTTTATACGATCAACAAGAAACCCGAATTTATTGACTATGCAAATCAGTGGGCTAATTTTCACCACTGGGATCTTCGGGATGGAGACACGTTTACACGCAATGCAGATAATCAATGCGCAGGTCAGACGTACATTGATCTTTATTTACTAGCCCCTCAACCATCAAAAATCGAAAAGATCACTGCCTCCATTGACAGCATGATGCATACTCCAAAAATTGACGACTGGTCTTGGATCGATGCTATTCAAATGGGTATGCCAATCTTTGCAAAGCTCGGCTTGATCAAAAACGATCCACGTTATTGGGATCGAATGCATGAAATGTTCATGTACACCCGAGACAAACATTTTGGTGGCCTCTATAATCCAGCAGACAATCTGTGGTGGAGAGATAAAGATTTCAGACCTCCTTACAAGGAGCCAAACGGTAAAGATTGTTATTGGTCTCGTGGAAATGGTTGGGTGTTTGCGGCATTGGTACGTGTGATGGATATTATTCCAAAGGATGCCCCACATCGCCATCAATACGAAGAAGACTTCAAGGCTATGGCTGACGCAATCATAAAAGTGCAACGCAAGGACGGTTTCTGGAATGCAAGTCTTCACGATCCAAAAAATTATGGTGGAAAAGAAACAACAGGAACGTCAATGTTCGTCTACGGAATGGCTTGGGGAATAAACAATGGCTACCTGGAAAAGAAAAAATATTATTCTGTTGTTTCAAAAGCATGGAATGCACTCTTAAAGGAGTCTGTACATCCGGACGGTTTTCTCGGATATGTACAAGGCACTGGAAAAATGCCTTCCGATGGACAGCCCGTAACCTACACTTCTAAACCAGACTTTCAGGATTATGGTTTGGGATGTTTTCTGTTGGCTGGAAGTGAAGTGTATAAGTTGTCTGACGCTAAATAAAAAATAAAAACCACCTTTTGCGAGGTGGTTTTTATGTGCTGTAAAAAATCTTTTGATTTACTAGTACCCGGGATTCTGATCATACCCTGTTTGGATGCCAGTTATTTGCGCTATCGGAAGAGGATAAATAATATAATTTTCAACAACAGGGCTAATCTTACCAGCCGTATCGTCAATTGCTCTCCAGGCATTCATCGTTGTAATGACAGTTCCATTTCTAACAAGATCAAACCAGCGCAGACCTTCTTCCATAAACTCATGCCTGCGCTCAGAGAGTAGTTGGGCCAATGTGACATTGGTAAGAGATGGTAAGCCAGCCCGTGTTCTAACTTGGTTAACAATAGCGTCTACATCAGCCTGCGTACCGTTAGCACCAATACCACCACGAAGAATTGCTTCCGCTTTCATCATGAGCACATCGGTATATCGTAAAGCAGGGAAATTTAACGACCAGTTGAACCTGTCAACACCTGCCTGAGTCTTATCCCAAAATTTTATAAACTGTGGAGACCCGGCTGGAGGGTAACTGTTTATTATGGAAAAAGTTTTACGAAGATCACCAGCCTCGAAGGAGTTTCTCAAATCGGCAGAAGGTGATTGAGGAGCATCGGTTTCTGCGCCACCGGCGAATTTGATTCCTTGTGATGTTGCATAATTGGCATCGACAAAATCCGTTGGGAACCGGGCACCTACGCCAAGGTCACCTGAATTGCCACCAATAGCCTGAATATCAAAAACGATATCCGGATTTCCTTCATTGGTCCATGAGAAGATGGCCGCATAGGTTGGTACAATACCGAACTTACCGCTACTTATTACAGCATTAAATAATGACACCGCCTTGTCGTACTCAGTTGTTGCAAGACCTGGACCGTTAATGCCATAGGTTGGACCTGTACGAGTTAAATACACTAGGCCGAGCATGGCCTTTGCTGCAAGACTTGTTGCACGGCCTTTATCTGCGTTGGCATATGTCAGTGGCAACTTTGTGATCGCAGTGTTAAGGTCAGAAATAATCAAGCTGTATACATCGGATACTTCGCCGCGCGGAATTGACAGTGCTTCCGTTGGCGTAGCCGCATGGTCAATGACGGGAACTTTTCCGAAATATCTTACGAGATCAAAATAAAAGAATGCCCGCAAAAATTTAGTTTCACCTTCAATCTGATCACGCGTAGGCTTGTCTGAGACTTTAGTGGAATCTAACTGATCAAGAATTGTGTTGGCTCGTAATATCCCTACATAATTTGTTGCCCATGCCTCTGTTATGATCGCGTTGTTAGCCAGGTTGCTTTGAAAGTTATTAATAAAGACTCTGTCTCGCGTGCCGGCTGTTCCTGGACAATATATATTGTCTGAACGAATCTCCGATAACAAGAATCTTCTGATCGCATAGCCGTTTACAGTAGAAGGATTTGCACCCAAGGCATTATACACTCCATTTACAGCCAGTTTGAAATCAGCAGCAGTTTTATAAAAAATATTAGCATCCAGATTAGAAATAGGTATCTGGTTAAGCTCATCTGAACAGGAGATCATAGAAATGATCAGTGTTGAAATAATTATTAGACTTATTTTTTTCATAGCATTTTCAATTAAAAAGTTATGTTCACACCAACGATCAAAGATTTAGATAATGGAAATCCTCCATAATCTTCACCTGCTGTATTAACCGCTTCCGGATTAAATCCTCCCGTGTAGTAATCTTTTCCAAACCAGTTCTCTGCTGTGACATAAACTCTTGAAGCCGTAATGGTCTTACTTTTAAGAAGTGATCCAAGATTATATCCAAGAGTAATGTTTCTTACACGTACATAATCACTTGAGTATAACCAGTCAGTATTCTTTATAAAGGCAGAAGTAGAATATGCTTTATGTGAACCGTTTCCAGGATCAGCATCCGAACGCCATCTATTAGCATATTTTATGAGCGTATTGTCCATGTATCCTTGTCCAACGCGATCTACCGCGCGACCGAACATTGAATACATGTATCCTCCATTTTGACCTTGGATAAAAATATTCAAATCAAAACTTTTCCATTTGAAGATATTCGTAATTCCCCATGTATACTGTGGATAAGGTGATTTGTCCATGATAACACGATCGCTGGCATCAATCTTACCGTCTGGAGTTGCATCAATGTATTTGGGATCGCCAGCTGTTTCATTTGGCACAATTGGGTATCCGTTCGCAATATCGTCTGATGACAAAACTCCCACATTTTGAACAAGGAAAAGTGAATTCATGGGATGTCCAACTTGCATAACACGGTGATCAATATCAAAACCTCCGGTTGTACTTCCACCACTGTAGATCGGCGCGTTTCCTGGTCCGAGTTTCTTTACTTGATTTGTATTGTGACTTAAATTTATATCTGTATTCCATTGCAGGACGCCTGTTAAATTTCGAGTATGTAGCTCAATCTCAAATCCTTTATTCAAAACTTCACCAACGTTGGTGAGCCATGTTCCAAGAGTTGTTGGCGACACACCATATCCACTCGCTAGCGGCACAGGTATGTTCAACAATAGATCGCTGTTGTCTTTTGTATAATAGTCGACAGAAGCATGGATTCTGTTCTGAAAGAGTCCGAAATCAAGACCTATATTGATAGTCTGCGATTTTTCCCAGCTTAAGTTTGCATTTTTATAATTCTGAGGAGATAGACCTTTTGCAATTGCAGGTGTACCTCCAAAACTTGTGTTCGTGAATTGCATGAGTGCAATACTTCCATAATCAGGTATTCCATTGTTTCCGGCCAAACCCCAGCTACCCCTTACTTTAAGATCACTGATAATATTTGTCAGATTAGACATGAAACTCTCTTCCGATATTCTCCAACCTGCAGACATGGAAGGAAAAATACCCCATTTTGTATCAGTACCAAACTTTGAAGAACCGTCACGGCGGATAGAGGCAGTGAACAAGTATTTATTATTAAAAGAGTATTGCGCTCTTCCAAAATACGAGATCAGAATGCTTTTTGATTCTGTCGTATTTCCATTCGTTACTGTAGCTGCATTGAGTGTAGATATAAGATCTGCACCGAAGTTGCTACCATTAATTAAATAATTACTAAAATTAAATGAGTTATAAGAGAACCCACCCAGAACGTTTATCGAATGTCCTCCAAAATTTTTAGCGAAGGTAAGTGTGTTCTCATTGGCAAAGTTCTGGCGACGAAAGCTACTTGCCGATCCGGTGGTCGCCCTAGTTGTTGGACTCGTACCCGTTACAGCAGCAGGTGTGAACCTTTTCAAAGTTTGGTCCTCATTATCGTAGTTTATTGTTGAACGAAGGGATAAGCTTTCCAGGATTTTGTATTCTCCGTAGACTGTGTTAAGGGTTCTGAAAATTTTTGTAGTTCCCGTTGTCTGCGTAGCAGCAGCCAGAAGCCCTGGGCGTGTTTGTCCCCAAAGGTATCCCGGATAAGTACCGGAATTATTATTCCAGGCTCCTGTACTCGTCTCAACAATGGGTACCACTGAAACGGCACTATGCAATAGTTGATCTTTCCCATCTACTCCCGGATCGTTTGCAATCGAATAAGACGGAGAAACATTCAATCCGAATTTAAGTTTGTCGTTTATTTTGAGATCTATGTTTGCACGTGTTGCAAATCTTTTATAATCCAATCCCAAGGCAACACCTTTCTGATCTAAATAGCCTCCAGAAATAAAGAACTTCGCAGCGTCCGTACCGCCGCTGCCTGAAACTTCATAATTTTGCGTAGCGCCGGTTCGAAGTAATAAATCTTGCCAGTTAACATAGTCAAGCCCCGGATGCCCTGGTTGATACCAGCGGTCGTCAGTCATAAAATTTGTATTCACAGCTCCCGGAGCCAACCCAAGTATAGCAGCGCGTTGAGCATTTGTTTGATCAGCCGTTCTTCCTGCAGCAGAATTTACCCAAGCTGAATTGATCATTTCAGTAGCACGGTCAATCCACTGATCTGCATTTAACACATCCAGTTTCCTTACAACTTGGCTTACACCTGTATAAGCACTAACCGTTATTTTAGATTTTCCAGTTGACTGACCACTTTTAGTTTTAATGATAACGACACCATTGGCAGCCCGCGATCCGTAAATCGCAGCAGCTGATGCATCTTTCAAAACTTGAATCGATTCAATGTCATTCGGATTAATATTATCCAAAGGATTACCGTTGGAAAATGTACCGGAGGTATTTTGCTGTGATGGTTCCAAAGGAAAGCCATCGATTACATATAAAGGCTCATTATTGGCACTGATAGACCCTGTGCCCCGTACTTGAATTGAAAAGCCTCTTCCAGGGACACCACTCGTCTGCTGGACACGCACGCCTGCCATTTGGCCGACAAGTGCCTGATCTACCCGCTGTATCGGGCGATCGGGGATCTGGTCTGTTCTAAATGTTGCAACAGCACCGGTTATGTCAGCTTTTTTCTGCGTACCGTAACCAACAACCACAACTTCACTTAGTGATTGTACGTCTGGGGTAAGAGCAACATCAACTACAGTTTTTTCGCCTACAGCAATTTCTTCAGTTGCATAGCCAATGTAGCTAATAACAAGTGTCACATCTTGTGAAGGAATATCAATGCTATAGTTACCGTTCACATCGGTAACGGTTCCTACCAATGTTCCTTTAACAAGTACGTTCACACCTGGTAAACTAATCTTATCATCAGCAGAAGTAATGTGACCTGTTACTTTTTTTTCGGATTGCATTTCTGCTTTAAAATCATAAGCTCTTGTAGAAACCGAATAACAGAAGATTAGCATAAGACTCAGCTGAAAACTTAACAGTTTCTTTTTAAAACGATGTAAAAGTCTGTCCATAAATTCATGGTTTAGAATTGGGTGGATTTAGGATTAAGTAGATATATGTTCTCTATACATTTATTAAACCTACCGACATGATAACAATCAACTATCCTGTACCATACCGCTTGCGTTTGCCGTAACGGATGAAAATAACTTTAGCATGGTTTTAACAGGAAACACCGAGAGTTTTTATTCAATACTTTTTTTGCAAAAATCTACTGCCCTGATTTGGATCTTACATCTTTAAAATTCTTTTCGTTTGACCGGAGTTAGTGTGACAGGACCTAACAGACCTGAGTCATGGGGTTTCCATTGAGAAGCATCGAACAAGCCATTTTTTCGATTCTCAGGTTTTTGAGAGGGGAAGTTTACATTGTAAAACTTTTTCCAAAAAAGTTTGTGCTGATCCATGTACGCAATGCGATTCGCCATGGTGTTAGATACTCTTACTTGGATTACGTTGTCTTTCTGTAGGAGATCAGAATCTAAGTATAATTGATACGGCTCGCTTATAACAGTACCAATCAAATGACCATTGATACTGACCTGTGCACTCTCCTTCACATCACCAAGATCAATTCTCCAATGTTTTGATTGTTGAGCCGGTTTAGCAAAATGGCATGAGTAGGTTGCCGTACCGGCGAAAGATTCATAATCACTTCCAAAAGTTGTCCAGGAAGAAAGCGATGTTTCAATAGTCGCCGGTATTTTCGGGCCACCCGAAGTAAACGAAACATTCCATTTTTTATCAAAAGAGATGGAAGCTCCATCGGAAGTATAAAAAATAAAGGGAGGAGTTTCCTCTACCCTATCACGCATTTCAATAAATATTCCTTGCTGTGTTGCCAGTTGAATGTATACTTCTGTTGAATCACCTGTTGCCTTGCTTTTTGCTGATCCTATCCTTCCATCCATTGGATCAAATACAAGCGTGGCAGCTGAGGCACATTGTAGTGTAAGCCTTCCTTCAAATAAGCGATTAGACATATTGACAATAAAATAAATCGTATTGCCATTATTCTTCTTACGAATAAATTTAAGCGATTCTTTCACCATGCTTTCTTTTCGAATTGAAGCATGTGCCAGCAGATCGGATAAACTGTCTGCCGCGAGTATAAAACCTGAACCTGTTTTCCATCGCGTAATCTTGTTTGTGTGTGATATAGTTGTATTCAATGACTCTTTTAATTTTTTATAAGTCATTTCATTTTCTCTATAATTTTTGAACCCTGAAATTGAATCCGGCAATCCTTCTGCAACAAGAATAGTTGCGCCATTTTTGGCGAGGTCAACAATTTTTTGAAACGTTGATAATGGAATGTATTGACAGTGCGGTATTACAATGGTTTGGTATTGATTATTTCCCGAAGTTTTAAGCTTGCCGTTTTCTACACGAATGTCTCCTATTTGTTTATCGGAGATATAATCAAACGCATATCCTTTTGCTAGCAAGGCATTGGCAGCGCGTTCAAAAGGAGTATTGCTGAACTGCTTTTTAATACCATCAAAATGTTCAAGCAACTCCTTGCCGGGATGCGAGAACCGATCGTAGATGGGATAATATAAAAGAACATCGTTGTCGGGCGTTGAATTTTGAAGTAATGATTGACATCGTGCTACGTAGGAATTTAAAGTTCCAAAATCATTCCATAACGGATTACGTGGATTAAAATGTACAGCAGCATAGAACAACCAACCCGGCCAAGGCTCTCCGGGTGGCGAGTAACAAGTGCCGTGATAAAACATATGATTCACGCCATTGAGCATAAACCGGTCGAGCGCTACTTTAACCTCTCCTAAATTGGATTGAAAATGTTCGTTAAGCCAGGTGGCCGATTCAGATGACACTAATTTTTTGCCGGTTACATTTCCAGCAGATGAAGCCATTTTAATTCGAAGCGGCTCCGCACCTTCGATTTCAGGAATATCAACTTCGGCATACAAGTCCAGAATATTAGAAGGAGATCCATGTGCCTGGTTCCGCACGATTGCTGATTTAGAATGGGCCCAAGATTTCCATTCGCGCGTGAAATTTGTCAGCAATAATTGTGAAATAGTTTCGCGATAGTCGCAAAGAACACGATTGCCATCGCCCTTTTTGGAGAATAATGATGGAAGATGTTCGGCAAGATCGTATCCACGTAAACGTTTAAAGTCTTTAAAAAAAGATGGCGTCCAATCTGCTACACCGCGTGCATCATCCACTTCATACGAATCATTAAAAAAGGAACGAAGCGATTGAATATCCCTTCCTTGAAACGCACTATCAAAATGCGATAGATAATATTTCAAGGCGCCAGTAGAAAAATGATCAATCACGTTGCCCTCCCCTCCCGGGCCAGCCCGCTCAACCATTTTACCATGAAACCCTTCAAATAATGCATACAATTTCCAATCGCCTTCTGGCGCTACCCACTGCAGTGAGCCATCGGTAGAAACGCTGGCGGTAATGTCCAGCACCTTGCCTGTGCTGCTGTATGCCATCAGCGCAATGAGTTTCAATTTCTTTTCAAATTTAATTTGCTCAAGAGCAAGCCGCTGCAAGTTTTTGGTAGCACCAATCGGATCAACTAATTGATTTATCAAAATGCTGTTGGGATTCAAAAACACAGGCTCTTTCGCACCATCCTGCGTGGTGGAAGAAACAGAATTTCCGATGGCTTTCAAGTAGGGCTTCTGGATGAATTCCACTTTTTCTGCAAGGCGTATTCCACCTTTTAGTTCATAAATTTTATAATTCAGATTCTTGCATGCATCTCTATCATTTATCCATGGGCCACCGAAAGGCCATCCGGTTCCTGTTGCCATATCAATGCCCATATCAAGGCGTTCTCCTTCTTTCAAGGTATGGATCAATAACTCCATCCACGCCGGCGATAGGAAGTCAATAAATTTATCTTCGTATCCAAACACGCCATAAATCGGGGTGATCTCTAACCCGCCTATCCCTGCTTTCTTATAAGTCTCCATCTCTGCGGTAATTCCTTCTTTTGTTAATGCATTTCCCTGCCACCACCAACGCGTCCATGGTTTTGATTCTCGTGTTATAGTAGGCCAGCGAGCATCAATTTTCTGCGACTTGCATGTATTAAAAAGAGTAAAAAGAATGATCCCGGTGATAATGACCTGAAAAGATATTCTATTGTTCAAAGTGAGTCTCACAAATATTCGTTAGTACAAAATTGATTTCAAAAACAACATAATTATTGTTTACTTCAAGCTAGTAAGTAATAAGCATTGATTCCATCCTGTACTTCCCTGAACTCGTCTTTCTTTTGTTCCAATGTAGTTGCTTTTGAAATAAAGTATGCAACTTGATGAACGTAAGGCATCACAGTACATGATAGGTAATTGCGTCTTGGTAAATAACATTGTAGTAAACTCTATATAATCTAAAATTCTTAAATTAATTTTTGGTGGCAGTAATTCTTGGTGTTCTATTTCACTTCATTGGAGGGTTTGCTTCCGGAAGTTTTTACACCGTCTTCAAGGGTGTAAAAAAATGGTCGTGGGAAAGTTATTGGATCATCGGTGGTATTTTTTCCTGGATCATCGTTCCTCCCCTTGCTGCCTATTTTACCATTCCTGGCTTTGCAGCAATTATTCAGTCAGCCAATCCCACTTCATTTTGGTTAACATTTATACTCGGACTGTTATGGGGTTTTGGAGGATTGACCTACGGACTTGGAATTCGGTTTCTCGGTATGTCGCTCGGCAATTCTGTGATCCTGGGATACTGCGCAGCCTTTGGTTCGCTTATACCATCAATTTATTATGATTTTTTTCCTACTTCTAATAAAGTGACTTTCTCTATGATGCTTTCGCACCCAGGGGGCATCATGGTTTTGTCGGGAGTTGTTGTATGCTTGGTCGGGATCTTTATATGCGGCCGGGCCGGAATGTTAAAAGAAAAAGATTTGTCAGATGAACATAAGAAAGAAAATATTAAAGAGTTTAATTTAGTTAAAGGGCTTCTGGTAGCGACTGTGTCCGGAATAATGAGCGCCTGCTTCAACTTTGGAATTGAGGTGGGTAAACCTATGGCCGAAGAAGCTGTGAGGCTTGGCTTTAACCCATTGTTTCAGAACAACGTAACTTATGTTGTGCTGTTATGGGGTGGATTCACAACCAATATTGTTTGGTGCCTTATCCTAAATATTAAAAACAAAAGCTTTAAAGATTATACAGATACAAATACACCACTAGTCAAGAATTATTTCTTTTCGGCAATGGCAGGTACGATCTGGTTTTTACAATTCTTCTTTTATGGAATGGGTGAAAGCAAACTCGGAAATGGTGCGAGTTCCTGGATCCTTCACATGGCCTTTATCATTTTCATCTCAAATATGTGGGGATTCTTTTTGGGTGAATGGACAGGTGTGAAAAGGAGAACACTGGCCACAATTATTGTCGGCATTTTAACGATCGTAGTTTCTGTGATTCTAGTTGGTTACGGAAATTCTCTATCATAAATTTTTAACATTGAATGAATAAAAAAAGCATATGACGAACACAGTTCAAAAATTTACGAAAGTCGATTACCTATGGGATGAAAAGAAAGCAGCAGAAATGGTGGGTGATGAAGTTGCCTTATTGATCTATCGGTCCAATCTTCTTGGTGCCGATCTTCGCTTGACAAATTACGGTGGAGGCAATACATCTTGCAAAGCAATGGCCAAAGATCCTCTTACTGGAAAAGAAACTGAGGTCATGTGGGTAAAAGGCTCAGGTGGTGACATTGGAACACTTAAGAAAAGTGGTTTGGCGGCGCTTTACGTAGATCGTCTCAGAAGTCTCAAGAATATTTATCGCGGTATTCAACATGAAGATGAAATGGTTGAGTTGTTTAATCACTGCATCTTTGACCTTGCTTCGAAGGCACCTTCGATCGATACACCATTGCATGGTTTTCTTCCATTCAAACACATCGATCATTTGCATCCGGATGCCGCAATCGCAATTGCTGCTGCAAAAGACGGAAAGAAAATAACACAGGAACTTTTCGGGGGCTCGATCGGCTGGGTTGAATGGCAACGTCCAGGGTTTGATCTCGGCTTGAAACTCAAACAATGTTTGGATGAAAATCCTGGTATTCGTGGTATCATGCTTGGCTCGCACGGTTTGTTTACGTGGGGCGATACCTCCTACGAATCATACATCAACACACTCGAAGTGGTTGAACGCTGCTCGCTCTATCTCGAAGAAAATTATAGAAAGAAACGCCCTGTGTTTGGCGGCCAAAAAATTAAAAGTACTGAAAAAGAAAAACGCATAAGCCAAGCAGCACTTCTTGCACCTGTGTTACGCGGCTTGTGTTCTTCGGCAACAAAGATGATCGGACATTTTTCTGATGATGAACGTGCGCTCGAATTTATAAACTCCAATGACCTAGGAAGACTTGCACCGTTGGGAACCAGTTGTCCGGATCACTTCTTGCGAACGAAAATAAGTCCATTGGTACTCGATCTAAAGTCAGATGAAGATCTATCGGATGCATCCTTCGTCAGAACGAAACTTAAGCCTGCATTTGAAGCGTATCGCAAAATGTATGGTGACTACTACAACACTTGTAAACACGCTAACAGCCCTGCTATGCGGGATGCAAACCCGGTTGTGATTTTATTTCCCGGTGTCGGCATTTTTACATTTGCTAAAGACAAGCAAACCGCGCGTGTCGCATCTGAATTTTACATCAATGCAATCAACGTAATGAAAGGTGCTGAAGCCATTTCAGAATACACCTCACTACCGCGGCAAGAAGCATTTGATATTGAGTACTGGTTACTAGAAGAAGCAAAACTTCAGCGGATGCCGAAACCTAAACCTCTTTCTGGAAGAATCGCCTTGATCACCGGAAGTGGTGGTGGAATTGGTAAAGCCATCGCTAAAAAATTTGTACTAGAAGGAGCATGCGTTATTTTAAATGATAATGACACTGGAAGATTGAGCGAAGCAAGTGCAGAATTTAAACAACAATTCGGCAACGATTCATTTTCTGCCACGGAGTTAGATGTCACTAATGCAAAACAAATTGAAAACGCTTTTAATGTTGCTACTGTTGCTTTTGGCGGTATTGATATTGTTGTGAACAACGCGGGCTTATCTATTTCAAAACCGCTGGAAGAACATACTGAAAAAGACTGGGATCTTTTATATGATGTTTTAGTTAAAGGTCAGTTCTTGGTTACTCAAGCAGGTATTGCCGTTATGCGCAAACAAGAAATGGGTGGTGATGTGATTAACATCGTTAGTAAAAATGCATTGGTAAGCGGTCCGAATAATGCCGGTTACGGCTCAGCTAAAGCGGCACAACTTCACTTGAGCCGATTAAACGCAGCTGAAGTGGGGAAAGACAATATCCGTATTAATGTAATCAATCCAGATGCTGTTATTGCCGATAGCAAGATCTGGAAAGGTGCATGGGCAGAGGGCAGAGCGAAAGCGTATGGTGTGACTGTGGAGGAGCTTCCTGCATTCTATGCCAAGAGAACATTGTTGAATGAAATCATATTGCCAGAAGACATTGCCAATGGATGCTTTGCGCTGATCGGCGGATTGCTGAATAAATCAACCGGAAATGTTTTGAATATTGACGGAGGCGTTGCTGCTGGATTTGTAAGGTAAAAGAATTGAGTAGTTAGGAGTTAGAAGTTAGTAGAAGATTCTTAACTTTTAAAATTACAGCCGAGCAACCATGAAATATGTGGCCTTTAAAATGCAATTACATCCGGGCTTTGAAGCGGAGTACAAAAAACGTCACCATGAAATCTGGCCGGAGCTTAAAACGCTTCTAACGGCTTCGGGTATTCGTAACTATCACATCTATCTTGATGAAGCAACCGGTGCATTGTTTGCAACCATGGAAGTTGCCGATCAGAATACAACGGATGACAATAAAAATCATCCAGTCATGAAACGATGGTGGGATTACATGAGCGACATTATGGAGAGCAATCTTGACAAATCTCCCGTTGCAACGCCATTGACAGAAGTATTTTATTTACCTTAATATTATCACTATCGCATGCGGATTGAAAAAAATGTAATCGCTCAGCAAAACGATAAAGACATCGCTCTTCATCACAAGAAATATTCTGCGATTCAATCATTCCTACCCAACACGGAATCGATCATAAAAAAACTAATGGATTTTCAGGTGGCTATTCCCAGTTGGGCGCTCGGAACCGGCGGAACACGTTTCGGTCGATTTGCCGGAGCTGGTGAGCCCGGTAGTCTTGAAGAAAAAATGGAAGACATTGGATTGCTTCACTCGCTGAATAAATCGAGCGGCGCGATTTCGCTTCACATACCGTGGGATATACCAAAGGATTATAAAAAAATTAAGAAACTCGCTGCAGAGCTCGACATCCAGTTCGATGCGATGAACTCCAATACGTTCCAGGATCAGCAAGGTCAAAAACTGAGTTACAAATTCGGATCACTTCAGCATGTTGATATGGCAGTACGCCAGCAGGCCATTGATCACAACATCGATGTTATCCAACATGGTATCGAACTTGGCTCCAAATCCATAACCGTTTGGTTGTCGGACGGCTCTTCTTTTCCCGGGCAACTCAACTTTAGGAAAGCATTTCAGAACACGCTTGAGAGCTTGCATAAAATTTATGAAAAGCTTCCCTCCGACTGGAAAATGTTTGTAGAATACAAGGCCTTCGAACCGAACTTTTATTCCATGACAGTGGGCGACTGGGGGCAATCTCTTTTGTACGCCTCTAAACTTGGGCCGAAGGCTTGTTCACTCGTGGACCTCGGCCATCATCTTCCGAATGCCAACATCGAACAAATCGTTTCATTATTGTTGATGGAAGGAAAACTCGGCGGATTTCATTTTAACGATTCGAAATACGGCGATGACGATCTTACCGTCGGCAGCATCAATCCTTATCAGCTTTTTCTGATCTTTAATGAATTGATTGAAGGAATGGATGCCCGAAAAATGAACCATGCTAATGATCTTGGCTGGATGATTGATGCATCGCATAATGTCAAAGACCCTCTTGAAGATCTTCTCCAATCCGTAGAAGCTATTAAAATTGCATACGCCCAGGCACTCATCGTTGATGCTGCAGCTCTGGATGAAGCGCGTCAGAACAATGACGTTGTGCAAGCGCAGGAAATACTACAAAATGCTTATCGCACGGATGTACGGCCCTTGTTGGCCGAAGCAAGAATGCGCGCCGGTGCTGCATTGGATCCCGTGAAAGTATTCCGAGAGTTGAATGTGCGAAAGGAATTGGTTAAAGAAAGGGGCACCAAAACGGTAGCCACCGGACTTTGATCCAAAAATAATCAGCAGTCCGTTTTATGATTCCCGTCATCGCCATATTCGACATCGGTAAAACAAATAAAAAAATTATCCTGTTCGACGAGAAATACAGGATCGTTCGCGAACAGACAAAGCAGTTTGATGAAACTACTGATGAGAATGGCGATCCTTGCGATGACATTGAATCCATAACATCGTGGGTAAAAGATACCATCCTTTTTTTACAACAGGATACGAGCATCGAGGTTAAGGCATTTAACGTATCAGCGTATGGTGCAAGTTTTGTACACCTCGATAAAAATTTTAAGATACTCACGCCGCTGTATAACTATCTGAACCCTTACCCGGTTGAGCTTCTGCAAAGATTCTATAAAACGTATGGCGGAGAGGTGAACCTTTCCATGGAAACTGCATCACCCGCGCTCGGCAACCTTAATTCAGGTCTTCAACTATACCGTATCAAACATGAACGGCCACAATTATTTACATCCATTAGTTGTTCGCTGCACTTGCCGCAGTACATTAGTTCTGTGATCTCTTCGGAAGTATGCGCAGATTTAACAAGCATCGGTTGTCATACTTACTTATGGGATTTTAAAAAGAACGCCTACCACGAATGGGTTATTCGTGAAGGACTGGACCAAAAATTTTCAGCTATCCTTAAAAGTGATGAGGTGTTTCATGTGCGCCTGGGTGTTCGGAGAATTCCTGTTGGTGGCGGCCTTCACGATAGCTCTGCTGCTCTCATTCCATACCTTACAACATTTCATGAGCCATTTATTTTACTTTCAACAGGAACGTGGTGCATCAGCCTCAACCCATTTAATGATTCGCCCCTAACGGAAGAGGAATTAAAAAGAGATTGCCTTTGCTATCTTAGTTACACCGGCAGACCGGTAAAGGCGTCGCGTTTGTTTTCCGGCAACGAACATGAAATTCAGACCAAGCGGTTAGCTACTCACTTTAAAAAACAAAAAGATTTTTACAAATCAGTTTCATTCGACGCGAAACTATTCGGTCAGCTAAAAAAATCATCCCGAAATTCGTATCCGCCTTTTACCAATGGGTTACAAAATTCAGTATTCGATACGAGAGACCTGTCGTTATTCACTTCTTATGAAGAGGCCTATCATCAATTAATGATGGACATTCTTGAAATTCAAAAAGCATCAACACAACTGATCACAAACCAGGGTGTGAAACACATCTTTGTAGACGGTGGATTCAGTAAGAATTCAGTTTTTATGAACTTACTGGCATTCTCTTTTCCTGAATTAGAAGTCTTCGGGACAACCGTCGCTCAATCAACTTCCCTTGGCGCGGCCCTGGCAATTCACCAACATTGGAATACGTCTCCGGTTCCAAGAGATATTATTGAACTTCGGTATTATGGGATGAATCAAGGGTAATACACGTAAAGACAATCATAATTTTTATTGAGGTGCCTGAACTCGAAAAAATTATGAGATGTCAATCACAATGAAAAAAAAGTTGAACAAATGGCGTTCCTTCGTCAGTTGAGTTTCCATAACTATCGTTATTATATTTAGCAATCTAATGGATAGCATTAAAACTTACAGCCTTGAGGATCTGGCGTCGTTATATTTTACACTAGTGGTATAATTTTTTGTAAGAAGGGCAAATCCACGAAAAAATGCAATACAAATATTTGATCTCACTATTTCATCAAAGATTTGATCACTTCTTGAGGAGTCTCTAAGGGAGTATTGTGGACAACACGGGCTTCTTGGTCGAGAGCAATTTAAGTTCTGTGATCAATAAATTTTTTAACCTTACGTCCTCCTAATTGCTTTTGTTCCAATTCGGATGAAGTTGAAAAAATAATTTCCGGAATTACTCTTAATTGAGATTGAAAGACCGATTTCAAATTCGATTCAACATGGATACTATGAACTTCAGGAGCAACAATGTATAATTTCAATTCATCCGTACCTAAAGAACCCGTATAGGCTTCAACCATATAATCCTGAATATGATCTGTCTTTTGAAGAATTTCAAAAATTCCCTGAGGATATATTGTTGTGCCTTTTAGTTTTATCATTTGTTGTTTTCGTCCAAGAATAGCTCCCATCCGTAATGTTGTTCTTCCACATTCGCAGAATTTTGTAAAGACTTTAGCCATGTCTCCTGTTTTATAACGTATCAGTGGCATGCCCTCCACGCCAAATGTGGTAATGGCAACCTCGCCTGTTTCTCCATTTTTTACTGGAATATTATTATCATCCAACAATTCAACATGTACTAATTCCGGGTGATGATGCCCACCTTTTCCATGACCGCATTCTGTGAAAGCCGTTTGCATTTCAGTGGACGCATAGGTGCTGTACAGTTGCACATTCCATGCTTCAGCTATTTTTTTTCCTAGTGTATTCAATGTGAAATCCGATGTACGCAAACTTTCACCGATACAAATGATTTTCCTGACAGAGCTACTATTGAGATCAATGTTTTGTTGCTTGGCAAACTCGATCAATTTAACAATGAATGACGGAACAGAAACCAAGACAGTTGATTTAAGACGTTGGATCGTTTCCAATTGCATGGCCGGTAGCCCCGGGCCAACACGCACTAACCCTGCGCCTAATTTTCGAATACCTTCGTAATAAGCAACGCCTGCCATAAACTGTCGGTCGAGTGTGATCATGAGCTGGTAAATATCTTCTGAAGTTCCATCCGCACATACAAATGAAATATATTCATTGTAAGCTAGGCGTTGAAGGTCATTTTCCGTGAGGGCAATAGTTACTGGCTTTCCAAGCGTTCCGGAAGTGGTGGTGTATTCAACAATTCTATTCAACGGAATACACAAAAAATCCCAATTGTAAAGTTGAAGTTGGTCTTTTGTTGTTGGAGGTATTAAAGGAAGATCCTCAAGTACTTTAACTGAATTGATATCAATCTGATGAGAAGCAAATAATCTTTTGTAAAATGGTGAATTCAGCGATACGTAATCCAATAATTCTCTGAGGCGCTCTTCCTGAAAAGTTTTAATCTTATCGGGAGATTGTAATTCTATTTCAGGGATAAGTTTCATTGTTCTATAATGACGACAGCGCAAGCAATATTTTGAAGATGCGAGATAGACAAATGTATTTTATTCCAATTATTCTCGATTGATTTTATTTTAAACTCTGCCTTTAGATTAATTGAAGGTTTGCCACGATCATCATTGACAACTTCAATATCTGATAATTGATTTCCCAACATCAGGCCTAAACCCGTTGCCTTTAAGAATGCTTCTTTTGCAGCAAATCGGGCAGCATAATTTTCTTTCTTGTTCGTCTTTGACTCGCAGAAAGCTATTTCGTTTTCCGAAAATACTTTTTCCTTAAACCCATTGTTCTTGTCAATTTTTTCCATGACACGATCCAACTCAATCATATCGATGCCTACACCCAGGATCATTTCATTTTTTCTTTACAAAGTCTAAGATTTTTCTCCATGTGCTCACGTTCCTGTAAAGTAGCAACTTCTTTAGTTAGTCCAATTCGGTATATCGGTGCAGCTTTTGCAAATTCCTGTTGTTGTAAATAGAAATCTCCTCCTTCCATGTAGGCTTGATAAGAACCAGGATTCCACTTTACTAAGCTATCAGGTTGAAGGCCTGCATGAGTATTAAACGGAAATCGATAAGAGCTGAATTTCAGATACGCCTGATATTCAGGAGTGGCAAGAAACAAATCGGGAGGAATAGTACGATCTTTTTCATACACCTCATGGTTTTTAATCATTGGGTCATTGAAGACTTTATTCAAGTCATAGCAAACGAATTTACCCAGTTGCCATGGAGCGGTTGATATCCAAACTAAACGTTTCTCAGGTTGAAAAACAATTCCATGATTGGCTACCAGCTGGTTGATTGCTTTTTCATTTCCCATGCCAATATCTTCATCATTCAATCCTTTTTGGTTGCGTAAAATTAAAACTGTTTTGGCAATTGAATTTTTATGTTGTTTGCTCAGCAACTGTTGAACCCGATCAAACCGGTACAATGAAGCGCTTTGCCGCATGTGATCCTTGTTAAGGGGAGTGCTTCCCAATGGATTACCCTGAAAGTGATTGGTACAAATAATATAATTATCAGATGATTCAACCAAGTCTATCGCATCAGGAGTTTTTTCAATTATCGAGGCTTTGCCATCAATGGCTGATCCTATCAAAAATGATTCGGACACGAACATCTTTCTCTTCTCCGCGATCTGATAAGCCTCTTTCTGTGTTGATGCGTATTGAAGAATCTCCCTTGCCACAAGCGAAACAGGAGTAGCCGAAGAAAATTGAAATTCGGATTTTGCCGCATTGATGGTTACGGTAAGTCCTTTCACATTCATTCCTGAGAGAACTCCGGTCATTCCTCCAAATGTCACCATCATGAATTTATAGCCTTGAGAAGGATTGCAAAAGGCAATAATTTTATCACGGGCGAAATCATCACTCAAATAAAAATCAAAATTCCGCCCGATAATGAGCGTACTGTCTTCTGATTTGTTTCCCCAAGTGGCGAATGAAGTGCATCCAACCAAAGAAACATTTTGTAACGCATGCCCGATGTCGTGGGCTGCATGATAATTCAGAATGCGTTGGTAAGGATTATCGATGAAATCAAAACTATGCGATGCCGATTCCGACACACCATAAATTTCAAGTTGATATTCTTCAGGGATGTTCTTGTTTAGATTTCTGTTGAATAATTTAATAGCATATTTTAAAAGATTTCTATACGAAGGAGAAGGTATAAGTTGTTTTATCTGATTGGTGAAAACTTCTTCCTGGTATTGAACCAACGGTTTAGTGAGTTTGCCATTGGCTACTCCACGCTCAAAGGGCGCGCCTTCCGTATACAATTCATAATAACCACTTTCACTTTTTCTAAACCAATTGTTCCCCAGTTTGAACAACCCGCTGTCGGGTTGAGTTACTTGACTTTGAAGTGACGATAAGGAGCCCGGTGTTGGTGGTTTTCCATCGGGAGAATAATATAAATAAGATATATATAACACGAGTCCTGTCAGCAGCACCAGGATTGTTCCTAAAAACCAGCCGAGTATTTTAATTATCTTTTTGAGCATTTTTGATCTGATCAATTAAATGCTCCATTCCAAGGATTTGGGCACACGTAAGTACAGAACTTACGGTGACACCAAGTATACCATGAAGGTTTATATTTTGTCCCGTGAGAAACAGGTTGGGAATTTTTGTGCGGGGAGAAATAAATGTTTTGAGTGGCTCACGATAATCTTTCGTCAGTCCATACAGCGATCCGTCTTCATTGCCAATGTAATCACGGGCCGACAACGGGGAAGCTGTAGTATAAGATTTAATACTTGCCTTAAAACCAAGAAATTGTTTTTCTACATAATCAAATAATACCTCCGCTTTTTCTTTTTTGAATGCTTCATAATCTTCACCTCGGCTTGCTTCGTTGGAAACTGTATTCACCGTATGCTCCCATTTTTTTACTTCGTTGAAACGCATGTAAGCCATGATGGTGACACCTTCCGTAAAATCAGATACTTTTGACGAGGTTGTGAAAAACAAGGCAAATCCCATTGGCCATTTCTCTTCTGTATAATTCAAAACACCCCACGGATCTTGTTCATCGAAGTAATAGTAATTATAGTTCAAGTGTTTGAAACTGTTTTTCTTCATCACAACGTTTGCATAAAAAACAGAAATGGAATTTTCCAGGCTTTTAATGCGGCTTCTGAAAGCTTTTTTTAGTAATGCACTTTCAGTCATCTCTAATGTTTGAGCCGGATGAATATTGGAGATAAATAACTTTCCGAAAAATCTTTCACCCTTATCTGTTTCAGCGTAAGTCAACTCACCTCCTTCTTCATTTAATCTTACAACCTTGGTGTGCTTAATGATCTTTCCGCCACGTGAAATAATTTCCTTTGCCAGGTATCGTGATATTTGCGAGCCTCCATCAACAAAACGCCAGGAACTTTCAATATAACTATTGAGAATCAGGGCATGAACGTAGAGTGGAGTTTTGTAGGCTGCTCCGGCATAAAGCAAATTGTTGCCAGCCAAAACGTCCTGAAGCTTTTTATTAGAAGTGATACTTTCTATAAATGTTTTCGTGTCGATTTCCAACGATTCCATCTTTTCAAAGAGACCGCCACCCACACGAAGGTTGTACAACGGAAACTTACTGCAGACCTCCTTTATTACTTCGCAATATTTTCTGATGGCCGCTTCTTCATCCGGAAACTCACGAACCAAGTTTCGAATGAAATTATCGTAGCCTTGCGCATATTTGTAGACTACAGGATCGCCATTGAATGCAATGGCATCAAAGACATCTTCATCCATCTTGCGAAGTTTGAGCTTGTCCATAATACCGAGATAGCGAAAAAGCTGATAGAGGTTCTGCCCTTTAGCAAGTCCACCAACATAATGAACTCCGGAATCAAAAATCACTCTGTCTCGAACGTAAGTCTGCAAATTGCCACCTATCTGTTTGTTTTTTTCAAGGATGCAAACTTTATATCCTTCCTTTGCCAATATGGTACCACAGGCGAGGCCTCCTAATCCACTTCCAACAATTACCACATCATATTGTTTCATCACATCAATCTAGTCACAAGTTATTTTATCTATTGATTAACCTCACCTCTTCCGAAAAATCATGAGCGTATTCGAAGTGAGTCTCGAACTATCCTCAATTTCAACTGTCAGGCCGTGACGCTCAACTAATTGACTAATTCGTTTACCTGATAAAAAACTCAATGGGTGGTTTGATTTATTGAACTTAAGCACTTTTATCGAGAAAAACTCAGTCAGCTGCGTTCCTTTATGGCGCTCTTTCAAATCAGTGTTGCCATCGCGAATGATTAGTACTCCTCCAGGGAGCAAAGCCGAACAACATCGGTTTAGTAAATCCTCTTGCTCATCGGGTTCAAGATAGTGTAACACATCACTTAAAACGATGCCCGAATAAGCATCAAGACGAAACTTCAAAATATCGGCCTGGTGAAATTGCAACCGTGATGACTTAAGGTAGGCATGAGATGCTGTTTCAATTTTCTCTTCATCATAGTCCACACCGATAATGGTTTGTTCGGACGAACGGAAGTGAAGCATGTAACACATAAATCCATACCCACATCCAAGGTCAAGGATTGTTCCCGTCCTGGGTAAGAGATCGTAGTAGATGGAATAATTTTTTTCCAGTTTAAGTTTAATCCTCAGATACCATTCGAGTATCGGACCTTTATAAAGATAATTAGAAATTAGTCTTCTCGAATAATATTCAGGTGTTTCAATTTCTGAGGCCAACGAAGCATATTGCTGCTTGAAATATCGGCTGATCTTTTTAGCACGCTCAGTGTACGTAACACCAAATTCTTCATCTTGCTGACTGATTGGTGCAAGGAATTTTAAGGTGAATTGTCCGGGGTTAAGATAAAATGTTCCTTTCGGAACCGCATACCCCGCTCCATGAATCACCAACGGTTGAATGGGTAGCTTCAGCGCTTCAGCCAGATAAAAAGCTCCTTTGTGAAAGCGTCTTAGTTTACCTTCTTCTTCTGATCGTGTTCCTTCCGGAAAAATAACGACGGAGTATCCTTCTTGTACCCGATCATGAAGTTTCTTGACGTTATCCTCAACGCCATCTGCCACAGGATAATAATCCGCCAACCGAACCATACCACCCATAATTGGAGAATTCCATACCCACTGGTTAGTTAGCATAATTAATTTGGGGTGAACCATGACCGTTAACAAAATATCAACGACAGAAGAATGGTTGGCTATCACAACACAGGGCTGGGAAAAAGTATTTGGTGTTCTGTCTATAATTTTCTTTTTGATGTGCGGTTCAAGATAAATAATGAACCATGACAGATTGCTTAATAAGGAATGATAAATCAGTTTGATATTTTTTTTGCCAAAAGGGACCATTCTAAAAATAAAACCAATAAGGGTAAGTACCAATGAGCCGATGACGAACGTACTATACGTAAGTAGCGTATAAACAAAACCTGAGAGGGTAATTGGGGGCCGCGCTTTCTGGGTGCGTTGGGTGATTAGCATTCGAAATAAAAATGGTTCGATCGTTTGTGACATCACAAAGACACAGACAATACCAATGATGGAAATAGCTGCAATGGATCGCATGGCGGGATGCCTGGCGAAAATCAATACACCAAGGCCAGCTACTGTAGTCACTGCCGACAAAAATATTGATGTACGGATAGAGGGAAGATTCCTCTTTCCAGTCTTATACTCCTGCAAGAGGCCGTCCATGATAAAAATACTGTAATCATCACCCAACCCGAAAATGAAAGTAGACACCATCACATTCACAATATTAAAATGAATGCCGATCAGACCCATGATTCCGAGAATCCAGATCCAAGTGATAAACATGGGAACAAACGTAATCAGCGTTAATTCGATACGGCCATAAGAAATGAGTAGCGATATAAAAACCAAAATAGCGGTAAATAGAACAATGAAATTAAAATCAGCATTGACATATCCAACAAAAAGATTGGCTAGCATTTGGCGGTCAAACGCCTGTGCCCTTGATTTCTGTAGTTGCTCATACACGCCTGCTTTCGATGCAGGATTGGTGTTCACCAACGTTACGACGGTAACCGTCTTATCTTTTTCAATGATATAGTTATCAAAAAATGTGGCTTGAATTGTGTTCATTGCTTTAGCGTCGGCCACAGTATATTTTTTTGAAATTAAGAATTCAAAATTTTTAAACACGACATCCGAAAATTTTAATTTCCTAACCTCCTGCCGAACGGTGGAAATAACTTGTGTTTTTTTTTCGGAGGTCCAGTAGGCATTCCATTTTTGAATTCGCTTTTGTTGCAGTGAATCTGAGATTAAAAAAGTTGCTACAGAAGAATATTTATTTATTCGACCAGATGCCTTAAGTTCTTGCAAGAGCGGCATGATTTGTTCGTTCTTCTTAAGAGCTTCTTCCCTATTGCTTCCCCGGGAAGCCACAAAGATCGTACTCATGGATGCCCGATTGATAACTTCCAGTCGCTGTTGCGATTCAATGGTTTCATCGCTCATGAAGTTGAGCTTACTCACATCATTATCAAAAGACACCTGACGGGCGAAGTAGAATAAGACGGGCGTGACCAGCAGGATTACCCAAAGGATATACTTTTTGGATGCCCACTCGGTAAAAGGAATTCGCTCGATCCAGTTATCGGAATCATGCTCCTCAAATAAAGTAGCAGAAATAAAATGCGGAAGAAATATAAGCGAACACAATGCAGCGCCAATCAAACTGAATCCAGCAAAAAGACCAATATCACGAAGTACTGCTGCATTAGTGAATTGCAAACAAAAGAACGCCAGCACAGTAGTCGCACTTCCAAGCGTCATGGGGCTCACCAAGTCTTCAATCACCGTTCGCACATTGTGCATGTGTTTCACATGCGCTAGGAAGTGTAACGCATAGTTGACGGCAATCCCCAAAATGACAGAGCCGGCTGCCAGTGCCAAAATTGAAACGGATCCTTTGATTAGAAAAATACAGCACAAGGAAAACAATCCACCAAAACCTACTGGTATGAAAATCAGAAAAGGAACTCGCTTCTTCTTAAAAAAACCAATCAGAAAAACGGCTAGAAGAATAACCATTAAACTAATGGTAACAATAGTGTCTCTCCGCAATTGAACCGCATTGCCCACGGCTACGGAGGACGCGCCAAAGAATGAAACCTTAATGAGCGGATGATTCCGGGATACATAATTATCAATAGAGCTTAAGCCATTGATAAAATCAGTATTGTTTCCTGTTTCTATAGGTGGAAAAAACGGTGTAATAAAAAAGATCAGATGCCGGTGATCGCGAGTGGCTATATAACCATCGTATAACTCAAAATTTTCATCATACTGAACTCCGCTGAGCTTTCGTAGAGCCAAAAAAGAAAAACCGAGAGGATCTTTTAAGATGATTTTTTTTAGCCCAACTCCCACTGGGGAAACCAGTTGATTGTAATTTTCTTGTATTGCTTTCTTTGTGTTTTCTGGTTTGAGTAAAGAATCCAGTTGGATATAATCCAGGTCGTCAAGAAACGCCGGTAAGTAATCATGTACCGAATTGACGATCCTGAATATCTTTTCATCGTCAACACGACTTGTAATTTTGGTGATGTAGGGCTTGAGATCGCCTTCAATACGCACGATCAGGTCATCGGCTACGGCAACAAGGCTATCAGGATTTGGTACAGAAGCACTGTCCTTCATTGAAACCATCACGGTCAGTTGCTCGGCAAATTTTGAATTTTGAAATATGTAGTTAAGATTCTCTACTTTTTTGTCATCTGGAAAAAACTTGGTGATGTCTTCTTCAATTTTTATTTGAGAAGCTCCACCCGCCAGCAAAATCACGATTAAAATAAAAGCACTCCAAAAAATAGATTTGCGTTTCTCAAAAAAATCATAGAGGAAAAGAAAGAATGATACCACGCCTCAGATTTTTGATTGCTTGAAAATTCTCAACCCAAGATAAGCGAATACGCCAAATGCAATCCCCGCAATAACCGCAAAGGTTATAGCTCCTAATACATACTGAACAGAATTATTCCTGATCATTTCCAAAGTAAAAGTGTCATGAAACGAAATAAGTTGGGCTCGATCGCCCATCCATAATGCACCTGCTAAGTGACTTAAAAATAAAATAATCGGGATCATGGGCGGAATACTAATGTTGGCCCCAATGATCACCAGTGCTTTGTTTAGCCGGAAGGCAAATGCTAATCCAATCGCAACAATCAATTGAAATCCCCAGATAGGGACGATCCCCATAAAAACACCAAACCCGACAGAAAGTGCTTTTTTCAAATTAGAATCATCCGGATGAAAAAGTTTCTTCTTCAGTGATGACCATAATTCACTTTTCTTTTTACCAAAGAGGAGATCACGAGGTTTAATATAGAGAAGGGCAACCGTGACCAGAACCGTATTCAAGATACTGATCCGTGTAAAATCCTGAAATGGCCTGAAGTGCGAAACGCGATCTTCCTTCTGAGCATAGAATATTTTAACGGGTACCTCGGCCATGGCAAAACCTTTCCACACGGAACGAACCATCACTTCAATTTCGAATTCAAATTTTCGGGTGATAAAATTTGTGCCTTGCAACAATCTTACCGGATAAAGTCGATAGCCGCTTTGCGTATCATTCATTTTTATTCCGGTTTCTACCCAGAACCAGAAATTTGAAAACTTATGTCCAAAACTACTTTTACCAGGTATCCCTGCCTGTTCCATGTTGCGAACTCCCATAATGATGGCAGCAGGATGATCTGGCAGGGCTTGCAAAAATTTTGGCAAGTCTTCTGCAAAATGTTGGCCATCCGAATCGATACTGATGACATAATCGTATCCCAACTCGATAGCTCGCTGAAATCCTTTACGCAAAGCATAGCCCTTGCCCATATTAGGAATATAACTGACAAGATTGATCTGCTGAAATTGTTGAAGAAGTTCTGTAGTGGAATCTGTTGATCCATCGTTAACTACAATTATGTCCTGTGAATATTCCAGAACACTTCGGATGACATTCCCCAAAGTTCGTTCATTGTTGAACGTGGGGATCAACACGGCGACTTTGTGTTTTTTGAAAAGGTCGACAAACTCCTCTAATGCCATCAAGCAAGTGTTAATACTCCTTTTAATTTAAAGAATATTACCGGGCCAGAAAACAGGCTGGCATTGATTAAAAATCTTTCCGGCTCCGTGACATAATTAATCGACACGTCAATTTCTTTATTTTCTTTTGGGCTCATCACGGTAAGAAATTTTATCGTGTCTGCTTCGGTGAGTCGAATTGGTTTTCCGGCAACAATTTGCATGATTTCTAAAATAATTTGCACCATGCAAACGCCCGGCACCACCGGCTTTCCTGGAAAGTGACCTTCAAAAGTTTTGTGATGTTCATTAATTGTAATTCTTGCCTTCATCGAATCCGGTGAAGTTTCTTGATGAAGAATGAAAAAAAAATCATTGAGAAGAGTCATTCTTTTGAAAACGTGTTAGCCGAATTTTTAATGGAAAAATGTAGTGAGTAATATCCAACGTATCTGGCAATGGATACCCAGCTCCTATTATTTGTATCGAAACTTTTCGTTTTCGTTTTGTGCCCAACTCCAACCTGCGCAAAGAACTGCAATCTTTATTCGTGATGAAATAGGCTGTTTCTTTATTTTGAGTGACTCCAAAGAAATTTTCATTTTGAGTTTTCCAGGACTGAAGACCTCCTCGTGCGAATGGCTTCCCCAACATTAGTTCAAAATCTTTCCGCAATGTCTTTATTAAAAGCTTTCGATCAAGTTTTTTAATAATTGAATGCACTGTAAATTTCTCTGGACGCTTAAAACCGAAATCAAAAAAAGTCACACCTGCTTCACTGGTAAAGACAACCCGTTGTGAACTGTCGGGCATGTTCTTGATGAGCACCAACCCGCTTAGATGTTTGTTGGCGACATCAATGCTGGCCTGATACCACGAGGTGGTGATGGACGAGGGGATCATTTTACCGGTACACGCAACATCAACTTGAGCCGGCTTCAATGAACGATAGGCCGAAGTACAACTTAGCAGCAACGCACAAAGGTTAAGGCGTAAATACCGTATCAGGAATCGGTTCATTTAATTTTTTATGGTCAAACTTTATCAAGGTCATATCCCCCATCGGTTCATTCATCGCAATGGATTTTGCCGAGTAATCTTTTTTATCAACTGTTAGAACAATGGTTTGAAAAAATTCACGAAGTGTTTTAGAGACCGGGGTCATTTCCAATAAAAATGTTACTTTATTTTCAAAAACACGTGTGGTGAAATCTTTGCTGTCCAGAATATTTCCCTGAATACAATCAATCATGATCCGATTTACCTGTTGAAAAAGCTTACTCGATTTGACATTAATCCGATTTTCTTTTTGGTTATCCCGCACCAACATTTTATCGCCATTCATGACAATGAGGTACACAAAAGGTTTGGTGTATTCCAGCCGTAATTTATTATTACGCTTGAACCAGAATTTACCGGTTGAAGTAATTTTCTCGGTGAGTGCGGTCAATGTTTTTTCCTGTGTGAAATCGCAAGTGATCGACATTACCTTAGCCGATTCAGCAGCGAATTGTTTTTTGAAGACAGCAATATCCTGAATCGCTGTGTAACCGGGATATTGAGCATAAGTGGAAAGGGAGGTAAGCCCGATAAAACCAATAGTCAGAGCACAAGTTCTCAAAAAATAGAAATAATTCTTCAAAGTAAAAGAGTTAGGCATATGCTTTCTCATTCAATAGTTCATCTACTCTTACAATTTTCAATCCGCGAGCAAAGACATAATCCAAAAATTCTGGAAGAATGTCCAATGTGATGGGACAATAATCATGAAACAAAACAACATCGCCAGCTTTAATGGACTTGGTAACCCGTTTTAAGAGTGCATCACGATTTTTACTAACAGTGTCAAATGACCGGATGCTCCATCCAATTGTTTTAAAGCCTACTCGTAGTATTGCATTCGCCACCATCGGATTAGTAACACCATAAGGAGGTCTGAAAAAATTCGGCTTCAAGCCAATTGCTTCCTGAATGGCCTTATTCGTTGCGATGAGTTCTTGTTCAATTTTTTCAGTCTTCTGCAAATCAAAAGTATTCTTGTGCCAATAACTATGATTGCCGAGCAAGTGACCAGCGTCATGAATCTTCTTTGCTAACGTTGGGTTATCTGCAATTCGATGACCTATGCAAAAGAATGCGGCTGAGACTTTAAACGACTTTAGGATTTCCAAAATCTTCTCTGTCTTTCCAGGAACAGGTCCATCATCAAAAGTGATAGCAATTGCACCTGACGAAATATCACCTTTAAATTTTACAGAAATAAAAAACTGAGCCGATAATACAAATGTTCCATAAGTCATTATCGTTAGGTAAAGAACAATAACTACAATGTATGCCCCGAATGAAATAGTGAATACGCGATCCAATACCAGCAGCACGAAAAATACTACTAAAAAAATAATGTTAATCGTTTTAAATTTCAGCATGCGCGCAACAAGATCAGCGAGTGATAATGACTAAAATACGGATTATAAATAAGAACATTTCTCAAACGCTTGATACTTTTATTTAAGACAGATGGAGGAATTTGTTGGGTTTGAATAATCCTTGCGCCAAGCCACAGAGCAAACGCTGAAGCTGTGGGATATTCTCCGCTAAGATGTTTAAATAATCCAACGGGCACTGAGCCAAACGACTGCTTAGAGATTTCTTCAGTCGCCTGATCAAGACGTGTATCTCCACATTTACCTATCAAAACCAAATCAAGGTCTTCGAGACGCAATGATGCCGATTGAATAAATTCTTGAATTCCGGCGACGAGTTCTTCGTGACTCGGATTATGGAACGTAGTCATTGAATCGATCGAAGCATAAGTTTCCTTTCCCTTTTTACCAGACAACGCAAAATAGAAAGCGCCTTCTCCATGAAGTGTTCCCTTCGAAGCCGACTTAAACAAATCCAAACTTGAGGCGGAAGCCTTGCGAAAAACTCCAAAACGTTCTTGAATCTTGTGACTCGCATCGGTAATCTCATCAACTCCTCCTGTCAAAAGAATTTGATCAGGGTTCTCGTTAAGCGCCATCACGGCATCCAGTAAAGCACTCTCAGAAGAAAATCCTTCTTGTGCGTACGTCTGATTGTAACCCTGACATGTTAATAACAATGCAATCTGCGAACCGATAGTATTGTGTGTGGATTGAATAAATGGAGTTGGGTTAAGTGCTTGTTCCCGAAATTCAATCATTTTACGCAAGAAAATTTCAGTATCCTCAAGACAGCCATAGCCCGTGCCAGTGATGATGCCATCAGGAATTTTTACTCCGGCTTCCTGAAGTGCCATTGCACTGGCTGCCACTCCCATCTTTAGAATGCGACTCATCCTGCGCAAATATTTTGCATCAATGTATTGCGTATAATCCGGCTCAATGGAAGAAAGACGATCACCTACATAGTTGGATGGCTCAGAAAGCAACATCTTATTATTCCATATCTGCTGAGGTGAAACAGCGCCTATACCGTTGATGTATACTGTCATCTCTGCTCTTTAGAAAAGATGATCGAAGAACAATTTCCTCCAAAACCAAAGGAGTTGCTCATCACATGATTTATAGCAAGTCCGGTTTCAAAACTTAATTGTGGTGTGATCCCAATTTCAGGGATAGAGTTTTCAAATCGAAGATTCGGAAACACACATTGTTGTTCAATTGCCAAAAGGGAAATCACCGCTTCAATTCCTCCACTTGCGCCTAAGGTATGTCCCGTAAATGCTTTAGTCGAACTAAGTTTAGGATAATTATTTCCAAACAATCTTGCAATGGCAGTGCCTTCTGATAAATCATTATTGGCAGTTCCCGTTCCGTGCAAGTTGATATAATCGATGTCACCCGGATTGAGGTCACTCATCGCCAATGCTTTTTGCATTGCTGAAAAAGATCCTCTGCCTTCTGGTGAAGAAGCAGTCTGATGAAACGCATCACTGGTATTGGCATACCCACTGACATAACTTGTTAGATTCAATCCTTCAGTTTTTTTTACATTGTCTGAAACCAAAACAATAAATCCAGCGCCCTCTCCTAAATTCAATCCGTTTCGATGCGCATCAAATGGCCGGCAAGGCTGCGTATCAAGAATCATCAAACTATTAAAACCGTTCAATGTAAATTTTGTAAGGGCGTCTGTCCCACCAGCTACAACCACATCAAGCTGACCTGCAATAATCATACGGGCAGCAAGTGCGATAGCATTGGTGGATGATGAACAAGCCGTATTAATAGTAGAGATGTATTTGTTGATCCCGAGATCGCGAGCTATCAGTTCTGTTGATTTTCCGCATCCGTGATTCACAACATTGCGCAAACGTCCTCTACTTTCGTCCTTTAAAAATTCTTCAAAAAAAAACTCTGTCTTGTCCATGCCTCCAACGGTGGTTGCTGAAATCAATCCGGTTTTCCATTTTTTAAGATCAACACCTGAGTTGGCTACTGCTTCGCGCGCGGCATGGATGCCCAGCATTGCTGCGCGCGGTAGGTGTGCACGAAGTGAAAGCATTTCAGCAAGAGCTGCGTTGGACATTCTAACTTCGCCCACAGGCAACACTCCCTGATGTACAGAATCGAACAATGTCAATGGTCCAATACCCGAAGTAGAAGTTCGCAGTGAGTCCAGAGTCGAAGACACTGAATTTCCAATGGCTGAAATTACTCCTAAACCAGCGACATGAACGCGGTCTTTCAAAATGTGCGGATGTTAAGTTTAAAAAGAATTGACGACTAACTTTACAATTAAAAATTTTACTGTGACACTACGCAGCTTGTTGCTTTTGTATGAATTCAGCAATCGTCTTCACCGATTTAAAAATTTTAGGTCCATCCTGCGGGTTAGCCAATTTGATGTTATACTGTTGTTGTAGCAGTACAATCAATTCGAGTGCATCAATGGAATCAAGTCCAAGTCCCTCTACAAAAAGCGGCTGATCGTCTCCAATATCTTCGGGCTTCAGGTGCTTTAAATTCAACGCCTCAATAATCTGATTTTTGAGTTTAGCCATCAATTGTTCCATAGTTCTGTTTATAAATTTTATGAAGCTGCTCTGCCGTGTGTTCCACTCCAGTAGCGCCTCGTTCTTTTTCTGTCAAATATAGGAAAACATCGTGGTGGTCGCCCATCACTTCTATCCAGCCGCCAATGCATGCACTGTTTTTTTCTGAAGCCATCACCAAGTTGACATAATCGACCATTTGTTGAGAATCAAATTCAGGAAAAACAAAGAATGCATTTTCTCCTGTGATGCCCTGGCGAATACAAATTTCACCGATCACGATATTAGGAAGTGTATACACAAACAAAGCAGGGCTGGGAATTGTCTTAATGGAATCAGCGAAGCGAAAATCTGTATCCAAACTTGACGCGGCATTGGAAAAAACCAACGCTACTTGATCGGGTGCATAGTTTGGAAGAAGGGGCATGTCTTTTAATAGTATCTCACTGGCCAGAAATCCAAATTTCGAAAGACGATCCATTTTATAAAACTTAGGATAAGAAAGCGACAAGGACTTAAACGCTTCTTCCAAAAAGTCATCCAGTTTACCGCTGGCAGAAGTGAAGATTATATTCCCTTCCCGGATCAGCGATCGGTTTTGAATATGACAGTATCGATTGATGAAATTCATTTATCAAAGCGAAGAAAGTCGTTCCGAAACATCGATTAGTTTAACCAACCGCTTCAATGCAACAGCATGATCACGCACGTATGGATTATTCTGATCCCAGACATATCCCGCAAGGACAGAACAAATCTGTCGTTTAATTTCTGGGTCAGGATTTTTAGAAAAGAAAATTTTCTCCAAAGTTCCATCATACCACGCCATCACGTAAGTTCGAAAAGTGTCAACTCCCTGACGAATGAAATTGGTGTAATCGTTATCCCAATCCACAGGTTCGTTTTTTAGTTTTTGGATGACTAACCTGCTGGCCACGTGACTTGACACCGTGGCAAACATAACACCCGATGAAAAAATCGGATCGAGGAACTCCGTCACATTCCCCGTCAACACAAATCCTTTTCCATAAAACTTTTCTGTTGTTGTTGACCAAGCTTCCAACGTGCGCGGAGTGAAGACCCGGGAAACATCACCAAATCGTTTTTTCAAATAATCATTTCCATCAATGAACGTTTTGAATTGCTGCTCGGGGTTTCCTTCAACATTTGAGAAGAAATCAAAGCTACCAACAAAACCTAATGAAGTTACTCCATTTGAAAAAGGAATGATCCACGCCCACACACCTGGCGCATACATGACTGCAATAATCCGATTGGGTTCATCGTGATCATTGCGATGAATATCATTGACGTGAGCAAAAATTGCTTTGCGAGGATCAAGCGAAGAAGGCTTGTCGAGTTTGAAAAGCCTTGGAATCACACGACCATAACCACTGGCATCAACGATAAAACGAGCTTCAATTTTTTCAATTGTTCCGTCTTTGTGCTGAACCGTTGTGGAAGAGCTTTCATCTTCAAAAAATTCGATCGCTGTTACCGTAGTTTCAAAATCTACGTGTACTCCCCGGTGTTGCACTTCAGTTATTAATGTAAGATCAAACTCGGCCCGCTGCACCTGCCATGTCCAGGTCCATCCGGTTGAAAATTGTTCTGAAAAATTAAAATCCGAAACCTGATCATCCTTCATGAATTTCGCGCCAAATTTTTCCTGGAATTTTCTTGCTTTCACCGCATCCAGAAATTTCCCGTCCTCCAAAACCTCCATACATCTTGGAAGCAAACTTTCTCCAATAACAAAGCGAGGAAATTTTTCCCGCTCTACTACTCGCACTGAAAGGTCTGACTGGCGGATCATCGAAGCGGCAACAGAACCTGCAGGTCCCGCTCCGATGATCAACACGTCAATTTTTTCAGGCATAAGTGATTGGTTAATTTTTTATCAAATCGGTTTACAAACCAATAGCGTGTGACTGACACCAATGAAATCTTTTTGCTCGATGATTTCCAGTCCGGCTTCTTTTAAGCATTTAATAAAAACTGCGGAGTCATACATTTGACTGTTTCCATTGGCCATGACGGCGAAGTATAATGAAGTTTGTTGTAACGAAAATGCAGAAGCTTCAAACCGCTGACGATCCCAAAAAGTCTCAAGGATATAAATATTTCCTTCAGGATTCAATGCTTGCTTACACCGTTTCAAAATGGATACAATCTCCCTTTCCGAAAAGCAATCCAAAAACTGACTCATCCAAATCGCATCAAATCCTGCAGGAAACTTTTGTGATTCGTCCAGGATGTTCATCGGATAAAATGAAATTCTACTACCAAAACCTTTTTTGTGCAGCTCTGCTTTAACGGTCTCAACATAGTCTGGCAAATCCAGAATAGTGATTTTTACATCTGGATCATATTCAAAACTTTGCAGCGACCATTTGCCTGTGTTGCCACCAATATCCAGCAACGTTTTCGGATGATGCTGATACACGAGCGGCAAGGCTTCTGGAAAAGCGTAATCGGAATAAAAGTGATCAAAAGTAAACCAGCTTTTTTTTGCTTTGTCAGGAAGTGTTGTCGATAGCGCCTCGTAAATCGTTTTCCAATCTCCAAAAATTTTTAGCCCGGTCGGCCTTCCAGTTGCAATACTTTCATCAAGCGAAAATAAGCCCTGATAGCACACATCATTCGTAAAATCCATATTCGCTTTTGTGAGCTCATCATGGAGAATGAAATAACTTGTCTTCGTTATTCTATAAAGCTCTTCACTGCGTGTTAAGAGTCCAATACCTAACCCTGCCTCTACTAATACCCTTACGCCATAAAGAGGAAGACGTACTTCGGTGGTAAGGTCTTCAAGTGTTATGCCATCCTTGTGCGTTTCAACAGTTTTTAATATTCCACTATCGCGCAGCACACGAGTGGCTTGAAAAACAAATGGAGCAAAGGTGATCCATTGAGCTTCTTCCTTCGCTTGTAATGCTGTTAGTTTTTCCTTTTCAAAAAAATTCATAATCAATAACTATCTTTTTCTAAAATTATAGCCGCGTTACAGCCTCCAAAACCCGAAGCAGTTTTAAGACAAGTTGCTAATGGCTTTTTAATTAATTCCTTGCAAACATTAATAGATTGAGATACACCCAACTTATCAAATCCTTTCGAGGTCAGTACTTCATTATTTAAAAGACTATGCATACTCATAATTGTTTCAACAACCCCTGCTGCCCCTAAGGTATGACCAAAATATCCTTTCAAACTATTCAATGGAACATTCTCCATACTGAGAGAGTGAAATGCTTTTGCTTCCATCTCATCATTAAATACGGTAGCCGTGCCATGCGCTGAAATAAAATCGATTTCTGTAGGAGCTTTTTGAGCCTGTTTCAAAGCTTGTCGAACTGCCAAGCCAAGCTCCATGCCTGTTCGCGATGGCCCAGAAATATGGTTGGCATCATTACTCAAACCTCCTCCTGTAATCTTTATTGAAGGAATAATACCCAACTCGTTGGGTTTAGAGCTCAATACAATCGCAGCGGCAGCTTCGCCAAGATTAATTCCTTTTCTGTCGGCATCAAATGGTTTGCAGGGTTCTGAACTCAAAGCGTGGAGACTTTCAAATCCCGAGATTACAAATTGACTGAGTACATCCGCACCAACAACAATGAGATGATCATACTTTTCCGAATCCAAAAAACGTTTAGCTACAATCATGGCCAGCACTCCGGAAATACAAGCGTTGGAAACTACGAGTGAGTTTTGAAATCCTGCTTCACTTGCGAGCCATTTTGCTGTAGCATGCAAAGCCAGTCTGGTCGAATTGCTTGTCGAATTATTCAACAGTTCAATATTTCCTTTTGTAGTTGAGAGGATGTAGAGAGTCCGAGACGGATTTAACTCGATTTTGTCCAATGCGGCGTCAGCAGCTATCTTGCAAATTATTTCAAATTTAGTATTTGTGGAAGAGCCCTTCAGTGTAGAAATGTGTCCAGCAAAGAATGGATTAACTGATAAAGTAGAGTTGTTAACTTGTGACAGACCCGAGATCTGTTGTCGGATTTTGGAATAGTTCTCCTCGCTCGTAAAACCAAGCGGAGAAATAACACTACTCGACACAACCCAAGCGCTCATCTAATTTTTTATTTCACTCTTTATCGCCTACAAAAATTCGCATTTCGCATTGGCACACAATAGCTCCCTCTAGTCGAACTATTCCCTCTAATAAAATAACATTCAGCACATGATTGGTAACTTGTATTGATGTTGTTAGCATCGCTCCAACAGGAGGAAGACTGTGCACAATAAGATTTTTTATACTCGCAATGTATCCTAGAGGAACTGGCGACCCTTTCTTTTTACAAATGTAACCCATCTGTGCGGCTGCTGTTTGAGCAATGTTTTCAAGAAGACCGGGTTCATGAAACAATCCATTCGTTACAAAAATACTTTCAGGTAAAACTTCAAATTGTGTCTCAGTAAATTCATCGGTCGCCCGAAGTATATCATGCACTACGATAAACGGATCACGCTGAGGAATGTAGTTGATAATTTCTGAACGGGTGGCCAGCATAAGATTACTCCCAAAAGTTATAATAATTAAACCATTGATCCGGATACATCTTAATTTTTCCTTCCAGTTCTTTTACAAAAGAACTCAGCAGTCGGTTTGTAAAATCTCTTTTGGATTCCTGATCTTCTCGCTGCAGCAATGAACTTCCATAAAAATGATAATGTGTTGAACGTTCTTTAAATGCGAAGACAAACGATACCGGCACTTGAAAAGTAGCCGCTAGTGCAAAAGGACCTTCCGGAAACTTTGCCCTGCCACGAAGAAATGTTTTTAACACTGTCTTATTACCGTCCATAAATCGGTCAGCGTGAATACAGATTAATTCATTTTTCTGTAGCGCTTCATTAATTTGATAGACATGAGAAAGATCATCCTTGATCGGGATGATGTTCAAATTTCGGCCACCAGTAAGGCGTTCAAGATAGTCTTTGATTTGTTTATGTTCACCATCATACATCACCACATTAACTCGAGTATTAAGCCGGTGTAATAAATGACCGGCAGCCTCCCAATTACCCACATGAGCACTGAGCAAAATACCACCTTGACCTTGCCTAATGATGTTGACTAGGTTTTCTTCGCCCTCAAAATAATAGGAAAATTTGTTTTCAATACCAGCCATGATCACAATCTTATCCAATAAGGTCTCGGCGAAGATGGAGTAGTTTTTATAAACTTTTAGCAGTGAGCGAAAAGCTCCAAATCCAAGATGATTGTGGAAATACCGATAGCTGTGCCGCGAAGAACTCCATGAAAACAAAAAATAATAAAACGCTATGAAGCGAAGCAAGACATAGGTCGGCAAAACACCGAATCGCTTACAGACAAAAATTATAATTCTATAGCCGAGGGGAGTTCCTTGTGATTTACCTTGCCACTGCGGCATGATCAGGAAACGACTTTCGCAGCAGTACGCTGGAAAATGTATTCGTAAAGACTTTGAAAAGTATCGATGGTTGCAAAATCTTCGTGCTTCACTTTAAATCCAAAGTTACTTTCAATAACAACGGCGAGGTCTATATAATCAAGGCTATCAAGTCCCAAGGTCTCTCTCAGGTTTGCTATAGGTGAAATTTGCCCTGGATCAATTTCAAATTCCTCTACTAAAAAACCATTGATTTTCTCAACAATATTTTCCTTGTCCATTTCACTTAAGCCTTCCATTTTTTTACTATCAAAGTAGAATTCGTTCCTCCAAAACCGAAAGAATTTGACAAAAATACATCAATATTTCCATCCTTTTTCCTGCTAAGAACATTGAGCTTGGCAGAATCTTCATCGGGAGTTTCAAAATTAATATTAGGGGCTATAAAAGAATGCTCCATCATAATCAATGAGTAAACTATTTCGCTTGCCCCTGCCATCCAACATTCATGGCCAGTCATAGATTTTGTTGAGCTGACGGGAGTACGATCACTTCCTAGAACATCATAAATTGCCTTAGCTTCGCTCGTGTCACCGGCTGGGGTAGAGGTGGCATGTGCATTGACGTAATCGATTTCATTGGATTTTAATCCCGAATTTTTTATGGCCATATGCAAAGAACGGGCTGGACCTTCTACACTTGGGTTTGAAATGTGTTGGCCATTGGATGAAAAACCGTATCCGATAACTTCACCCAATATTTTAGCACCGCGCTTTCGCGCAGACTCAAGACTTTCGAGGATAACGGTAGCTGCACCTCCACTGGGCACTAATCCATCTCGATTTTTATCAAAAGGTCTGGATGCACCGGATGGGTTATCTTCACGAATTGAGAACGCCCCCAACGCATCAAAATTTCCCATTGAATAAACATTCATTTCCTGGGCACCACCACAGATAATACAATCCTGCATTCCATTGCGTATAAACATGGTGGCAAGACCGATTGAATGTGATCCGCTCGCACACGCAGCACTAACCGTAAAGTTTATCCCTTTCAAACGAAAGATGGTAGCCAGATTCATGTTGACCGTAGAATTAAGCACTTGAAAAACATTTCCGGAGCCAACCATCATAGTGTCTTTCGTTTCGCGAATAATATCAATAGCTTCAATGACAGGCTGCGCAGAACTATCATTGCCATAAATAATTCCTAATTCATTTTTGTTAATATATTCCTGATCTATCCCTGCCTGTTGCAATGCCTGAGTAGTCGCCATATAGGCGTATTCTCCTTGTTCCGGAAGCATGAGGCGGGCACGTCTGTCAAGGATTCCTTTGAGAACTGGCCTCTCAACAAACCCAGTTAAGCTAGAGCGGTAACCCATTTCCTTCCTCTTGGGGTCAAGAATAATCCCTGATTTGCCGGCATACAACGATTGCGCTACATCGGTCAGATTTTTTCCAATGCAAGAATATATTCCCAAGCCGGTGATAACTACCCGATTCATTACTATAGATTGACTTTAATTGTGATCGAGACAGGGATCAGTATGTGAATACCTCACCCTTATCAATCTACAAAAATAAATAAATTAACCGCCTTGACCTTACATAATCCACACATATCAAGTCGAAAGATTCTCAGGTATATAAGCCACCATTGATTGAGATGACTGATCCAGTAATATAAGAGGCTTTAGAAGACGCTAAGAACGCAATCGCATCAGCGACTTCTTCAGGTTCACCAAATCGCTGCATGGGAATGAGTGCCTTCAATCCCTTTTCATTTAATTCCCGAGTCATATCGGTGCGAATAAACCCGGGCGCAACAGCATTGACCGTAACTCCACGTTTGGCAACTTCTTGTGCTAATGCTTTAGTAGCTGCAATTACACCACCTTTTGCAGCGGAATAATTAGTCTGCCCTGGCATGCCTTTAATACCCGAAAGAGAAACAACATTAACAATCCTTCCATATCGTCTTACCAGCATATTATGAATCACCAATTTTGTTACATAATAAAATCCATCCAGACTGGTGCCCAGCACGTTCTTCCACTGCTCATCATTCATAAAAACCATCAAGGCATCTTCACGCATCCCTGCATTGTTGACCAGCACTTCTATCGGTTTGTCTTTATTGGCTTCCATCCATCCGCCCAAAACAGATTCGACCTCTACTTTATTAGAGACGTCGAATTTCAGCACTTCGCCCGCAGCACCTTTTTCCTTTACCAATTCCAATGTCTTCAAAGCTTCATCAACGTTGGTCCTGCAGTTTATCAAAATGGCATAATCCTGCTCAGCCAACTTGACGCAAGTAGTTCGGCCAATGCCTCGTGATCCTCCGGTGACTAATGCATATTTCACTTTTAGAAAATTAAAGATGATTGACGATTTAATAAATAAGATCGCACAAGTTGCAATTCCCTATACTTAGGCTGATCATCAATAAAAGAAGGCATGATCGATCTCACTTCATTATATATAGAACTTGTTGCTGTTGATAATCTTGAATGGCAATTTAAATAATCAATCGCCTGCATCAACGCAATTGTTTGAATAGCGAGTACATCAAATGTGTTGTCGATCACCTTGTGTGTGATCAGTGCTGCATTGCAACCCATGCTTACAATATCCTGGTTGTCGTTATTGTTTGAAATACTGTGAAGATACATCGGATAGGACAATGTCTGATTTTCAGCGGTGGTCGACGTGGCGGTGAACTGCATTCCTTGCATTCCAAAATTTAATCCTGGTATCCCCAGGTTGATGAACGGTGGAAGTTTTTGATTGAGTCTATCATTCAATAGATAATTCAATTGGCGTTCGGCCAGGATGCAGAGCTTAGTGATGACTATTTTGAGTTTGTCCATTTCAAGTGAAACATAATCCCCATGAAAATTCCCACCATGATAAACGTTTTCTTTAATGTGATCAATCACGGGGTTGTCGTTCACCGAATTTACTTCATTTTCTAAAACTATTTCGGTATTTACGATTGTGTCATACACGGGGCCAAGCACTTGAGGAACACAACGCAAAGAATAATACTCCTGAACCTTGTCAGTAAAAACAGCCTCGTTGATTTTGGCGTGATACAAATGGTCGGGTCTTTTTCGAATGAGTTTACTGTCGTGCAAGAAATTCCGCATGCCTTCAGCAATTTTCTGCTGGCCAATATGTGATTTCACCTGATTCAATTCTTGTGAGAAGTGGTCATCAAATGACTTCATGAGTTCATTGGTAATCGCGGAGAGCGTTACCGCCAAATTCACTATTTTTTTTGCATGAATGATATTAACCATCCCTACACCAGTCATTGCTGATGTCCCGTTAAGTAAAGCTATTCCCTCACGGAGATGAATGCTGAGCGGAGTAATTTTTTCTTTTTGAAAGATTTCGGAAGCTGATTGCAATTTTCCTTCTACTAAAACTTCACCTTCTCCAATGAGATTCAACGCGAGGTGAGCGAGTTGTATGAGATCACCGCTAGCGCCAACACCACCACGCTGAAATATACAAGCGTTGATTTTTTTGTTCAGCAAAATAGTCAGTAGTTCTACCGTGTCCTGATGAATGCCAGAAGATCCTTGCATCAGTCCGTTGAGTCTGGCCAACATCGTTGCACGAGAAAGATCTTCTGAAAAAATTTCTCCCGATCCTGAGCTGTGACTTCTGATCAGATTATATTGTAATTGGCGCTGATCCTTGTCGTTAATTTTATATTGAGCCATCGGCCCAAATCCGGTATTGATGCCATAGATAACCTTGTCTTTTGAATACTCCTTAAGGAAATTAAAATTCAAATTGATTTTTTCGACTGCACCCGGATCCAGTTGAATCTTTTCATTTTGGTAGAGCACTTTCTCAAAGTCTCCTGATGTCAATCTCTCCTGTCCGATAGAAACCATTTAATAAATTAGTGCTTTATAATTAGTCGTTTGTGCGAAAGGTAAACTTTTAAATCTTAAGCTTTCTTATGTTTTTTACCTGTTTGATTGCACCGGTAGTTTCTTGCGAGTTTTTTTATAATTCGATGTTCCACCGTTCTACGATTTTTTAGTAATTTTTGAGTTCGGTGTCATCCCGCAAAACGCAAGACAAATCCTGAATGCATTTGTTTCACGAACTGCTACCAAGACGGGTAAATTTATTATTTTGCATCAGCTCCATTAACCCGAAAATTTGAGCCTGACTCAGAATATGAAAAGAGCCCCTCTCTCCTTTCTCGTTTTCATTATTGCTCTTCTTTCTTTTACAGCTTCAGAAAGTCCGCTGGAGAGATTAATAACTGGCTTTAAAAAATACCTGACTGATCTTCCACAAGAGAAAATTTACCTTCACTTCGACAGGCCTTACTATACCAACGGAGATACCATTTGGTTTAAAGCATATCTTACTGCCGGCGCGTTTCACAAGCCATCTCCGTTCAGTCGCACGATCTACGTTGAGTTAATAAATGAACGAAGGCAATTGGTACAGAAGCTAAAACTTTTCGCTGACAAAGGTTCAGCCGCAGGAAACATTGCATTAGCTGATTCCCTACGATCGGGCAACTATTTGGTACGTGCCTACACCCGGTGGATGAAAAACGGAGAGGAAGATTATTTTTTCCATCGCATGGTAAAAATCTGGAACAAAGAAATTCAATCTCCGGCAATTTCCTCCAATGAAAAATCACTTGACATCAGGTTCTTTCCGGAAGGTGGGAATTTTGTCAGCGGCTTACCTTGCACCGTTGCCTTTAAAGCCGTTGGCTCAGATGGACTCGGAAAGGAAGTAAAAGGAAAAATCGTAAATGAATCGAACGAAGTAACGGCTGAGTTTAAAAGCAACCACCTCGGCATGGGAGCATTTTCCTTTGTTCCTCAAAAAGGCAAAAGCTATCATGCTATTATCGACAATCAAAACTTAGAAGCAAGTCTTCCAACTGTGAAAGAATCCGGTTTGGTGCTGTCCGTCAAGAGTTCTCCCAACTCAGATGATTTAACATTGAAGATACTAACCACAGATTACACCGGTTTGAAAACGATAAACATTCTAGCTCAGACACGAGGAGTTGTTTGTTATGCTGCACGCCCACGCCTCGCTGCCAATTTCATGATGATAAAAATCCCCAAGTCAAAATTCCCTGCCGGTGTAGCCCAAATCACAGTTGCTGACAGTACAGGATCTCCCCTTGCTGAGAGACTGATATTTGTAGATAAAAACGAGGAGCACCTGATCTTAAAGGTTACTTCAGACAAAGCGACTTATGCACGGAGAGAATTGGTGAGTCTTCATATCCAGGCAATAGATAATGAAGGGCAACCTGCTGTTGCTAACATGTCCATAGCAGTTTGTGATGATAGTGAGGTGCTACCCGACGAAAACAGGGAAACGATTAGCTCCTACTTACTACTTTCATCTGACCTGCGCGGTTACATCGAGTCGCCAGGTTATTACTTCAATCCGGCAAATGGAGATCGGGCAGAAGCCCTTGATCATCTCATGCTAACGCAGGGCTGGAGAAGATTTACTTTCAGAAAAGCCCTTGAACAACAGTGGCAAAAACCCGAATACCAGGTAGAACAGGGATTAACTATCAGAGGCAAGATGAGAGGCCAATACAACGACAAGCCTGTGGAAGATGGTAAAGTGAGCTACATCGTTACTGGCCCTCCGCCCGACATAAGAGTAACACACACCAATGCTACGGGCGACTTCGAGCTGAATGACATTATTTATTTCGGTTCCGCATCAGCAGTAATCCAGGGCGCAACGAAAAAAGGGATCAAGTGGGTAAAATTCCATATCGATACGCTTGATTTTCAGGCAACCCGCTTTCCTCTCCTTCCCATTAATGGAAGTCAAACAGACTTTGAAAAAGCTTTCATTGCCAAAAGCATTGAAAGAAAAACTATTGATAAAGCCTTCGACACAAAAGCAATCATGCTGAAAGAAGTAGAAGTGATAGCAAAAAAAGATAAGCCGATAACAAGCAACAGCATTTACGGGGAGGGATCATTCAGCGAGACAGTTAGCAATAATCCGGCTTTGTCGAATATGCAGCACCCGCTCCAGCTTCTTCAAGGTCGTGTGGCGGGTGTACAAGTATCGGGCGGTGGTCAAAATTGGAGTGTAACTATACTAGGCTCGGGGTCGATTATGGCAGGTACTTCTCCGCTAATTATGCTTGACAACATGCCTGTTGAAATGAGTACGCTGAGTATGATCCCTGTGAATGACATCGAGAGCTTCATGGTTTGGAAGGGCGCGGATGCAGCCATCTTCGGTGCCAGAGGTTCCAATGGCGCCATTGGCTTCTTTACAAAAAAGGGAGGAGGAGTTGGTGTGCTCAAAGAAGGCCTTATCACTTTCAAGCAAGTTGGATTTCAAATAGAGCGTGAGTTTTACAAACCAAAATATGATATAGAAAAACCTGAGCATAAAAAGCCAGACAAACGCGTGACTCTCTTCTGGGCACCACGCATTCAAACTGATTCTACCGGGCACGCTTCCGTATCGTTTTATAATCACGACCTCGAAACTTCTGTGACCGGAATTGTTGAAGGGATCTCCACGATCGGAAAACCAGGATCGGTTACGTTTAAGTATACTATTAAGAAAAATTAAGTTGCAAGTCTTTTGGCCCATGTTCCAAGCTCCGGATATTATTGATCTGTTTACAAGATAAATAATATGCCGCCAGCCTATAATAGACTATAATTTTACAATATATTTTTACTCAGCAGGCGTTAAAAGAATTAGTATGGGCAACTTTTTAAACAAGGCATGCTACGGAAATTTAGATTTGCTTACCGAAGAAATACTTAGGGCGAAGAACTTCTCAAGTTTATTTGTGAAATATCCCTGAAGTGAACAAAGGAGGCCTTCGATCGCAAGCGGCCTGGAGAAGATTATTATCGCATGATTGAATCAAGTACTGTAGAGAGTAGCTTCAAATATCGTGCTTCGTAACATAACCTAAAGCACACGAATCTTACTTAGAAGATCCGTCTTATAAATGCTACCAATGGGAATGATCTTTTTGTCAATCTCTAAATTATTAGGATTGATATTCGTAATTTTTGTGAGGTTGATAATATAGGATCGATGCACCCGAACGAATCTTTTAGCGTCAAGTTTTTCCTCCAGATTTTTAAGAGTAGCATAAACAGTATGAACTTTTTCCGGTGTGTGAACCTTGATATAGTCACCAAAGGCCTCGACCAAAATAATGGCTTCTGTATTAATGTTTATCAGAAGAGAGTCCACCTTGACAAAAAGGTTGGCACTGTCTATACGTCCTACCCTTGATTTAATATTTGTCCCGGCTTTATTTACTGCTGCCAAAAATCGTGAAAAATCTTTAAGTGGCTTAAGCAAGTAATCGGTCACCGTTAAATCAAACGCCTCGATTGCATAGTTGGGATTACCACTGATAATAATAACCTCCGGCTTACAAGTCAAAACCATCAGCATCTCCAAACCGGTCATCTCCGGCATTTCAACATCGAGGAAAAGCAAATCAACCTTATTTTTCATCAACCATGGAATGGCTCGGGCGGGTGACGAGAACGATCCCTTTACCTCCAGCATTCCAGTTCGCTCCGCTAATAATTCAACTAACTTTAAAGAAACGCTATCATCTTCAACAATAGCACAAGAAATTTTTTTCACTCGATAATTAGCTATGATTCAATTTAAAGGTAAGGTATTAATTAATTAAATAGCAAAGTGAGAGACCGGATAAATTCCTGATTTGTTGACCTACAAATCGCTTCGGCCAATATCTTTCACTATGCGAGAATTCATCTCTGCTGTGCAAGACACCAAAGTCATCTAAAACTTTACGATAACAGTAGTGTAAGATTCATTTTTACGTACTGTTAAAAGATATCCAGGTGCGGTACTGGAACTTGGTAGCCTCTTAATTATTTTTATTCATCTTATCAAGAAAGAGATAACGCGAGTCATCGGCCTTAACAGCTTTTGACTCTGTGTCAAGTATCATCACTGGAGGGGTTGAATCGTTAGCTTGTGCAGAAGGCCACTCGGGCAACTTGTCTCCATTGGGATTACCCGTCTTGATGAAGTTGGCAAAGTAATTCAGCATGGTATCGGACACTTTGTAATCATCGGGAGTCCACGCGTAATCTTTAATAAGGTTAAGATTGCCCATGCAGTACTCAATTTCGCAGGCATGAGGCGCGCCGATTAACTCTGGCATTTTTTGCGCATCACTGCGTTGAGTTCCTCCGGCTAAACCTGAAGTCAGGGATTTATCCACCAATGGCGGTCTCAGTTTGCTATACAAATAACGATACACCGGTTGGCTACTGTTCTTGCGATGCATATCAAACCATTTCCAAGTACTGTAGGCGATGAATCGATCGGATGCTAGATTGGTGGCAGCCCACTCAATTTCTTTAGTATTGCCATGCGGATAAACCTTCAAGGCTTCTTCAAAATCATTGGGATAAGCTTCCTTCATTTTCTTCACTAAGTTTTCATCGGAATAAGGTAATCCTTGCATGAACGCCATACCTGGAATTTCGGCAGAGTTCCACCCTAGCAATAGAGGAACTTGCGCCTGCTCTTTTGCTGTGAAAATTTCTAACATACTTTTTGGATAGAAGTAGCCATCGATCACAGAAGGAAATCCAAATCGCTTGGATTCTACATAGGCATCATAAAGATCACGCGTGCTTGCTGCTCTCAATTGCGCCAATGAATTATAACCTGCCTTCGTAGCGAACTCAACGCCTGCCTTTTCGCCATCCGCCAAGGTCATTGCTGCTAATGCCCTCATACCTGAACCGCTTTCGCCAATTGCTCCTGCGATCAGATTTTTAGAAAGAGGTGACACCATCTGAGCACTCACAGAAACCGATCCCGCTGATTCACCTGCAATGGTTACTTTCTTCGGGTCGCCTCCAAAAGCAGAAATATTTTTCTGCACCCATTGAAGTGAAAATGCTTGATCCAACAATCCATAATTTCCCGATGCTTTGTAGGGTGCTTCTTTGCTCAACTCAGGATGAGCAAAGAAACCAAATAAGCCTAGACGATAATTTACAGTGACTACTACAATACCTTTCTTCGCCATAGCTGCACCATCATAGCGAGGCTCCGATCCATCACCGGCAACAAAACCGCCCCCAAAAAAATAGACGAGCACGGGCAAGCCGGTTGTATTTTTCTTTGCAGGTGTCCAAACATTCAGGTACAGACAATCTTCGCTGATTCCATTGGAGCGCGAATTCATATCGCCCCATACAATGGTTTGCACAGCTCGTGGGCCAAATGCTTTTGCGCTTCTCACCTCACTCCAGTTATCGAGAGGCTGGGGAGCTTTCCAGCGAAGGTTGCCTACCGGAGGTTTTGCAAAAGGTATCCCCAGGTATAATTGTAAGCTTGACTTCGTATCGTACAAACCTTCAATGACACCATTTGCAATTTTCGTCTGTACCGGAAAAGTGTTATCGGTTTGTGCTGATACTTTGAATTCGCAAATCACGATGATGGATATCATTATGAAGTACAAACTGGAATTAGTTGTTATTTTCATGGAAAGTCCTTTTGAAACAATGATTGAAATTAATGAATAACTACTTCTTTACTGCCGGCTTGCTCACCAATTCATTTATCGCTGCTTTGGGTACCAACACTTTATTCGTCTTCTCAGTAATAATCTCTTTTGCCACTTTGAAAGAGGTCGACAGTTTCACAGTTTGAGATGTACCGATCTTCACCGTGTAGGTACCTGCATCGGCTATCCAAGAGTTACTCTTCGTTTGATACGATGCTAGGTCTTTGGCGGTGATGGTAAATGTAAAAGTCTGCGACTCGCCTGGCTTTAATAATCCTGTCTTAGCAAAACCTTTCAACTCGGCTGCAGGCTTGTGAAGCGTGTTTGTAGGTGCACTGATGTATAATTGAACCACTTCTTTACCAGCCGTTTTTCCGGAGTTAGTTACAGTAACTGATGCAGTGAGTTTATCCGTAAATGAAGGAGAACTTAACTTCAGGTCACTATAGGTAAAATCACTGTATGACAGGCCATAACCGAACTCGTAAGCAGGTTTTACTTCAAAGGTATTGTAGTAGCGATAGCCAACATAAACGCCTTCCTCATAGGTCACCTCTGCTTCAAAGGCCTTCTGACCAAACATTCCGGGAACAGGTTTATCTTTAAACTCCTTGCCGGGAAAATTCTTACCTGAAGGATCATCAGCGTAGGCAGCAGGAAAAGTTGTAGCTAGTTTTCCGGAAGGGTTTACCTTTCCGCTAAGTACATCAGCAATAGCATTGCCGCCCTCGAGGCCCGGTTGCCATGCCAGCAGAATTGCGTCAACATTATCTCTCCACGATGTTACTTCGATGGGTCCGGCAATGTTAAGAACAACAATTACCTTTTTGTTCTTCGCATGAAAAGCGTCCGCCACATTTTTAATGAGCGTTTTTTCGGTTTCAGTAAGGTTGTAATTGCCATCCACTTTTCGGTCAGATCCCTCCCCCGCATTTCTTCCGATGCTGATGATAGCACAATCATTCGTGTTAGCAGCTTTGGCGATAACATCTGTACTGAGTGAATATTCTTCGATCGGTTTGGAAGGGTTCATAAACTCTTCGAACATGCTTTTTTTGGGATGCTTTATCGTTTCTTCTTCCAGATATTTAGTGTAAGTAGAATAGAGTTCTGGATTTGTAGCAAAGCCTGCATGAAAAAGCCCATCGGACAAAGGAACTGTGTACATCTTCGTTACCTCACCGCTGCCCGTGCCTCCAGCGATTAGTTCATAACCGTTGCTTCCTACCAGCGCTACTGAGCTTCCGATTGCGATGGGTAATGAGTAGTTATTCTTTAGAAGAATCATTCCTTCAGCTGCTGCTTCTCTTGACAGCTGCGCGTTCTTCTTCAAGTCAGGGCTGTCGGAATATTTGTAGCCTTTGAATGTTGGTGAAAGAAGTATGATATTCAAGATGTCGGCAACATTCTGATCAATTGCTTTTACCTCCAGTTGTCCACCCTTCACTGCATCCAAGATGGCTTGCTTCTGCGGAGGTAATCCGGGCATGATCAAATTATTTCCGGCCTTCGCCATTCTTACAGCATCTCTTCCGCCAAACCAATCCGACATAACAAAACCTTTGTATCCCCATTCCTTCCTGAGGATAGTGGTAAGCAGCTCAGGGTTTTCAGCTGTGTAACTGCCATTAACAAGATTATAAGAACTCATTATTGTCCAGGGACTGGAATGTTTCAGCATAATTTCCCAACCTTTCAGATAGATTTCACGCAGTGCTCTTTCACTTGCAATAGTATTGAGTGTGTTGCGACTGGTTTCCTGATTATTAGCGAAGAAGTGTTTGGCAGAAACGCCAACGCCATTACTTTGAATGCCATTGATCATGGCGGCAGCAATGTTTCCCGTTACGACAGGATCTTCAGAATAGTATTCAAAGTTTCTTCCACCAAGGGGGTTGCGATGAATGTTCATTCCAGGCGCAAGCAATATATCGATGCCATATTCTTTTGCTTCCTTGCCGAAAGCTGTTCCCACTTTCTTAACCAGCGTTGTATCCCAGCTGGATGCAAGCAGCGTACCGATAGGCCATGCAGTTGCATAATAGAGACGTGATTGACCTGCATTAAAAGCATGAATGCCAGCAGGACCATCACACACAACGATTGAAGGAATACCCAGGCGCGGAATACCAACAACAGTTCCTGCAGCACCAAGTACCCGCTTCTGTGCAGTTGTTGGCTCAACACTCGCCCCAGGCAAAGGCATGCCCGGCACATTCATGCCCCCACCTACAAGGAGGTTCACTTTTTCCTCCAGCGTCATGGCTGCAATGACTTCCTGGATTGAATTTCTTCCTAATTGAGGCAGGCTCTGTTGCGCATGCATATTAGCAGCGATGCCTAACAGAATACAAACCAGTAATAGACGATTGAGATAGCTGCGCATAATTTATGAAATGTTAAGTGGTAAAATCATTGTGTAATGATGACACAATACTAACAAATTAAATAAGGAAACCAAAGCAACTCTCGTTGCGATCGTGAATGATGATTTGGTCTATTGGATGAAGAAGAAACGTCTCTTTACAATCTAGGCTTCGGCGGTTTTATAGGATCCTCAAAAGTATTTACCCCGCGAACTTTTACTTTCCTCCGGTATACTTTATCCCCACACGATACATAAAGAACATCAAAGTTTGCTCCACCAAAGCAACAGTTGGAAACCTGTCCACTGGGAGAAGGCAAAATGGCGTTCACTCTTCCAAGTTGGTCAAGCACTTGAATTCCAGAACGTGAAGTAACGTATACCCGTCCTTCAGTGTCGCACTTAAGTCCATCGGGCCATGCATTGTCTGCATCGTCCGGGTAATGAAGCCAGCCAAATCGTTGTTTATTACTAAGTGTTCCGTCTCCTTCAATTTTATAAATCCAAACCCAATGCGATGCAGATTCAGTCACATACAATTGTGTTTGATCGGGAGTTAATGCGATGCCATTTGCAAACTTCAATCCTTCATCAACGATTTTCTTCTCACCATTAGGCTTGATCAGAATAAGTTTGCTCGGATTTTGAGATCCATCGGGCACTGTAACATAAATATTTCCATTCTTTGCAACCACTACATCATTCGGTTTGATATTATCAGCAACAACTGCTTCTTTTCCACTGGCATCGTAGCTGATGATCTGACTTGCACCACCAGCGGCAACATATCTTTTTCCATCAGACCCAAACGAAGTGCCGCTTGCTTTTTTTGCATCGATAGTCAGTTCACTGAGTTTGCCATCAACACTGACTTTATAGGTTTTTGAATTGGGAATATCCTGATAAAATACTTCACCCGATGCATTAGCTGCAGTGCCTTCCGTGAATTTATAGCCTTGTCCAACGAGCTCCCAACCTTGCCCGGGGATTAAGATATCACTGAGAAACTGGTTTTTCGAACTACCTATCGCAACGGGCTTGGGCCAATCCCTCCAAAGCCAGCGCATTGCCTCAGGAAACACAGAACTCCCATGACTTCCATTGTGCGCTCCTTCGGCCCAAACGTGATTCACTTCATATCCTGCAAAAGTTAACGCGCGCTCCATCGTTTCATTTGCTTTCCACCAATCGCCTCCATAAATATTCAAATCGTTGGATCCGTCTTGTAGAAAAATACGAATCGGTTTGGGCTCATACTTGCGGATAAGTGTTGGATAACGATCGGCACCACGAAGTCCAACGTACGTTCCAATGGCACTAAAGACTCTTGAGAATTCATTCGGTTTTTCCCACGCAGTGGTAAAGGCACAAACAGCACCACTGCTTCCTCCACCAATCGCCCGATCATTTCCATATTTTGATAATCGGATAGCGCGGCCATCGCTTGATTTTTGCTTTTCAACTTCGGGCAATAATTCTTCAAGTAAGAACCGAGCGTAATTATCGCCCAATCCGTCGTACTCAAAACTTCTGTTGTAGCGATCATTGGCGGCTTGGTCATTCGCAGCAACCACCTGTCCGGGTGAAATGAAAACACCAATGGTGATGGGCATTTCCTTCCGATGAATGAGGTTATCAAAAACAACTGGAGCCTTCCATTGAATTCCATCCTGATTGACATAGACACAGGCAGGTTGTTCGGGCTTATACTGAACTGGTATATAAACCGAACACTCTCTTCTTGTTCCTGGGAAAATTTTCGAGTTCTCGAAAACAAATTTTATCACCTCTCCTTTCGGTACACCTTTGTGTTCAACAGAGGCAGAGTCGACGGGATACTTCTCTGTGTTCACTTGTGCAATGACTGAAGGGGACAAAAAAATTAATACGATAGATAAAAGTCTCTTCATGGCTAATGGTTTTGATTGTGCTTGGATAAATGAAATCGAATTTAAAAGTAACATAGCGATTTTCATGACAAACATCATAGAATATGATGACGAATTATCGGGTTAAGTCCTTATCTGTAAACATAACTTTAGGAACACGACAAAGAACCGATTAATAACTTTAAACAATGAAACCATGAAAATCAAGAGCACACTCCTGTTAATGCTGGCCGTAGTTTTTACTCTTACCATTTCGCAAGCACAAAATTACAAAGCGCCTAAAATTGATGCCTCCGGGAAGATCACGGATGCCGATGGAAAGCACATTGGAAATGTTTCGAAGGAAGGTACTATCACCGATGAAGCCGGCGTAGAGATTGCGCACGTGGATGCCACTGGAATGATGATCGATACAAAGACAGGTGAGAAAATGGGCAAGGCAGAGAAGAATGGAAATTTTGTGCCTTATCTGGCAGAGCCAAAAGGAGGCTGGACGATGGGCCCACCAATGAATGGCACCTGTTTGGTGAAGGATGAAGCCGGCAATGTAAAAGCGGAAGTACATGAAAACTACAAACAATTTGGCGCATGTGCTATTCATTGTACCAGTCATAAAATGGATCATAGTAAAGTGCTTGACGAAAACGCAAAAGCTTATTCATGTCCAATGCATCCTGATGTTACTTCCGACAAAGCAGGCAAGTGCAGTAAATGTGGAATGGACCTGGTAAAAAATAAGAAATAATTTCTTTCTGTGAAGTCAGATCGCAAGACCTGACTTCACCTCGTTGACTTGCTCGAATTTCTAAATTCGACAAGCGCAGCCGAGCACAATAACCATTGACGGCTAGCAATCAGAGCTGCTGTATCTGCAAACATTTACGATGTGTATTCACCTGTGTCAGGTAAACTAATCTAATCCATAGTGATTCAGTTTGGTTGCTTTGTGTCCCTCTTACATATTGACGAAATAAGGGATAAATATGACATGAATACTATATCGCCCAAAAAACGACTAAAATAAGCTTTATGGAGCCCTACCTTCGCTGGATTAAGTACATAAGTAATATCCGGATTTGGCTTTCTTTCTCAAAATGAACTTAATTCAAGTCTAGGGCTATTGCAAAAACTATAATGAAGGGCTTAATCAAGTTACTGCCATCCATTAGGGCTATCATCTTTTCAGGCTTACTCCTGGCAAGTTCCTTACATTCATTTAGCCAAGCTTGCTATTGCCCTCCCTTAGCTAGTAGCGGGACCTGTCAGGCGGGTATGATTAGCATGACCCTGCAATTCAATGGAGCTGCCGCAAGTACGATAATCGCCACAGATCAGTTTGGTGTAGCTTTTACAGGAGTAGTTAATCCCGGAGGCGTCATTACGTTTGGAGGTACTAACGGGGCTGGAAAATTTGGGAGCAGTGTAACGATGAGTGTTAATGGAGTAGACGTTGTGACCTTTGACACTAGCTGCGGATCGTCGAGTTTTTACATTGGATTGGTCGCTGGCGGTTTTACTGTTATAGCAGGTGAAAGCAAAAATGGTGGACCTTTAACTTGTGGCTCCCAGCCAACACCGGACACTACTCCTCCCGTTATTTTAAATTGTCCTGCTAACATCACAGTATGCTCGGTAGGAGCGGTGAACTGGACGCCTCCTACTGCGACCGATGATTGTATCGTTGTCAGCTTCACCAGCAATCATAACCCTGGAAGCACTTTTCCATCAGGAACCACACTAGTTACCTACACTGCAAAAGACAGCTATGGAAATACGGCCACCTGTTCTTTTAATGTTACTGTTAATGCAATTGTCGACACAACCCCACCAGTGATCTCATGCCCTTCGGATATCACGGTGTCTTCTAATGGTTCGTGTAAGGGCACCGCGACCTGGACCGTTCCGACGGCCACCGATAATTGTGGCACACCGACCGTAACACAAACGGCTGGTCTCTCGTCTGGATCGACATTCCCATTAGGTCAAACCACGATAACCTACAAAGCAACGGATGCATCACTGAACAGTAGCTCCTGCTCTTTCAAAGTAATTGTGTTGGATAACATACCGCCTGCGATCTCATGCCCTTCGGATATCACCATATTTGCTAATGGCACTTGTCAGGGCACTGCCACCTGGAACGTTCCGACAGCCACCGATAATTGTGGGACACCGGCTGTGACACAAACGGCTGGTCTTTCATCCGGATCAACGACATTCCCGCTAGGTCAAACCACGATAACCTACAAGGCAGATGATGGAAATGGAAACACGACCTCCTGTTCTTTCAAAGTAATTGTTCTGGATAACACCGCACCTGTATTTACGTCTTGCTCTGCGAATATCACCGTACCTGCCGTTGGCTGTACAGGCCTTGCGGTCTGGAGTCTGCCAATTGCCACCGATAATTGTGGGATACCGACAGTAACTCAAACTCAAGGTCCCGTGTCCGGGCTGTTATTACCTGTCGGTACAACTACGGTAACCTACACTGCAACAGATGCCACAAATAACGTCGCAACTTGCTCGTTCACTGTAACTGTTGTAGAGAACACCCCGCCAGTATTTACGGTTGTCCCCTCGAATATTACTGTCTCAGCTAATGGCAGTTGTAATGGCACGGCAACATGGACTATCCCGACAGCTACTGATAATTGTGGATCACCAACGATAACTCAAACAGCTGGTCTTGCACCCGGATCGACAACATTCCCGCTAGGGGTAACGACGATCACTTACCGCGCCAGGGACGGAGCCAATAACGATACCTTCACTTCATTCACCGTAACAGTGAATGATACCACCTTCCCTGTATTTACGGTTGTCCCCTCGAATATTACTGTCTCAGCTAATGGCAGTTGTCAGGGCACAGCTAAATGGCTTCCTCTCGCGGCTACCGATAATTGCGGTTTACCGACCATAACACAAACCGCTGGTCTTGCACCTGCGGCGACCAACTTTCCGCTGGGAACAACAACGATAACGTACCGGGCCAGGGATGGTGCAGGCAACGATACCTTCACTTCATTCGACGTGGTCGTAGTGGATAACACTGCGCCAGTATTTACGGTTGTCCCCTCAAATATTTCAGTGTTTACTAATGGCAGTTGTCAGGGCACTGCTTCATGGACTGTGCCGACGGCTGTCGATAACTGTGCGGCTACTGTAACACAAATCGGTGGTTTTGCATCCGGGGCAACGAACTTCCCGCTAGGGGTAACAACGATTACCTACGAAGCAAGAGATGCCGCTAATAACGTTGCAACGAGCTCTTTTACGGTTACGGTGATGGATAACATCGTGTCAGTATTTACGGTTGTCCCTTCGAATATTTCAGTCTCAGCTAATGGCAGTTGTTTTGGCACGGCAACATGGACTATCCCGGCGGCTACTGATAATTGTGGCACACCGACGATGACACAAACTGCTGGCCTTGCACCTGCGGCGACGAACTTCCCATTAGGAACAACAACGATAACTTACCGCGCCAGGGATGGTGCTGGCAACGACACCTTCACTTCATTCGATGTGATCGTAGTGGATAACATCGCGCCAGTATTTACGGTTGTCCCCTCGAATATTTCAGTCTTTGCAGATGGCAATTGTTTTGGCACGGCAACATGGACTATCCCGGCGGCTACTGATAATTGTGGCACACCGACGATAACACAAACTGCTGGTCTAGCACCCGCGGCGACCAACTTCCCATTAGGAACAACAACGATAACTTACCGCGCCAGGGATGGTGCTGGCAACGACACCTTCACTTCATTCGATGTGATCGTAGTGGATAACATCGCGCCA